>Ga0315273_10001989_pt1 | contig 23807 bp, 22 predicted proteins | sample YL17G02_0_MG_FD_205753 | JGI IMG/M metagenome (GOLD analysis project Ga0315273, IMG submission 205753) | Sediment microbial communities from Yellowstone Lake, YNP, Wyoming, USA - YL17G02_0 | ecosystem: Environmental > Aquatic > Freshwater > Lake > Sediment | place: USA: Wyoming | collected...
CCCACATTGACCAGCCTTCTCCGGCACAGCCTGACCATCTCATTTAATTGATTGAGAATAGTATAAGGTGGTCAACCAAAACCGGTGGCAGGTGGTCTGATGATCCGTTTTATCCACTACTGAGCAAAACTTAGGATGTCATTAATTATGAATGAAGGGATATTATTCATTTATAAATTATTCCTGGTATATTTTTTATTCAGTTAATGTAAAATATATTTGCATAATTGTACATTATGGCATACATTTGTTGCTACATACTTTACATAGCATGAATTTAGGTAATAATATAAGACGGTGCCGGTTTGATAAAAATGAAATGTCACAGGAGGATCTGGCTGATGCAATAGGTGTTACAAGGCAGACTATTCACTCAATTGAAAAAGGGAAATTCATACCGTCGACCTTATTGGCATTCAAAATTGCGAGATATTTTGAAAAAAATGTAGAAGAAATATTCTTTCTAGTTAATGATGAGACCAAAAGGTAACTAACTATAAAGCTAATAAGAAATCCCATGAAGACTGAAGTTTTACCATCGAAGCAAAATACGAAAACTCAGATCATATCACTTATAACATTGATCTTATTGTTGATTTCGTTTTTGTGGCTGTTTTACAAGATATATGCTTACCGTGAGATCAGTGAAAGTATATCATCCTTTGATTCTATATACACGGGAATTGCAGTAGGCAATTTCCTAAAGTTTATCCTGCTGATTTTCTTTGGGATCTTACTGTACCGGGCTCTTAAAAATAATGTAAGAATCAATGCATTAGCATATTTTGCCTTTATCACTGGATTTTTTACCATTCTTTGTATGTTTAGTGATTGGGCTGCTCTGCACGACATTTTTCAAGGAGAACCCAATACAAGTAATGAATGGTCGTTTCTCAAGATGGGCTTAATAATTAATTTCATATTCTATATCATTGGCTTTATTACAATTATTAAAATAAGACGGGAAGTCAGGACATCAGTTACAAAAAGAAAATCGGTAATAGATGAAACAATTTTTGAAGTTATCCAGTACATTGGAATAGTATGCAGTTCAATCGGATTAGGATTCATACTTTTTGTATGTCTTGTTTTAAGTCATAATCACCATGTCATATCCAAGTCCGACATTGTAATTATGAATTTATTTTGCCTTGTAATTTTCCTGCCCTATATATCCATTATCCTTTATTGGATAATCAAATTGATCCGAGAAGAAAATCCTGAACCCTATGACGAAAAGCAAAAACATGATCTGGCTATGGCAGGACTTATTACCTGGCTTCTGTCTATTCCCATTGTTATGATTTATTTCCTGATTGATAATGGGAGAATGGGAGAAATTTTTAAAATGGTTTATCTACCACTGTATTTATTTGCCACATTACTTATGTTTTCAATATCGGTCTTACATAATTTTAAAAAATCATGATCGGCGATTGAAAATCAAATACTAATTGAAAATCAATAACAAAAACTTAACGAGAATGAAAACACATGCAAAAACTCTGATCCGGATCTGTATGGTTTTGGCATTTGTAAGTCTTGTTTGGTTGGGATATAATTCCTCAATGTATCTTGAAATAACAAAATTATTTGTCAGGCCAAAAATTTATGTAAATCTGATGTCTATTGGACTATTGATTTTTTTCATTAGCCACCTTGTAATAATTCTGTCAACTATTCTTAGCTTGAAAAAATCACCAGGTATGTCATTAGCAGGAATTGTATTAATAGTTCTGGGAGTTATTTCACTTATTTTTTTACTTTTTCATTTTGTGGCATTAGATCAACTTGAAGAAGATTTTCAATATGGCGATCCATATAACAACTCGTTAAAGTTAGCCTGGACTACGCAATTAGTACTATTCTCATTCTTTCTATATTCCTTTATTTATTTTATTGTACTAGGCAAAATCGAGGACAAATATGTAACAACTAAAAGTATATCCAGGGAACAAATTTTTGTTGCCATGAACATTATTGGAATTGTTTGTGGTGTTGTGGGAATTTTTTTGGTTTTACTTTTTTCACAGGCGTATAATGTTGTCCGACTGAGTATAGTCTATAAGATTGTCCCTTACTGTTTTGTTCTTTTACCATATCTGATTTCATTGGCCGGATGGGGGATAAGATATTTTATAGACAGAAGATCAGGATGGTATGATGAGAAACAAAATTCCAATATTAACAGATCAGGAATGGTTGCATTGTTGGTCTCGCTTGGATTGACAATAGGTCTGGCTATCTTCTATTTTCATAAAATTCCGGATATACTAGGTAAAATTGACATATCAGGAGTAATTACAGTTTTGTTATTGCCGTTTTATTGTTTTGTAGTTCTTTTTGTATTCTCGGTCACTGCATTGTATAATTTTAAGAATAATTGATAGTTTGTAGCTAATGTTTATCGAAATTTCCAGTGAGATCACGTGTAAAAATGACAGGGTTTTTGGCTAAAATGTGAAATAGGATTGGATCACTATAATATAGGGATCTGGTAACTTCGGTTATAATATGTCAATCATAAATACATAAAAACATGAGACGAATTTTGTTTATTATCGGGGTAAGTATTACTGCCTTAATTATTTGTTTATTTCTTACTATGCGTATTTGGATTGCACATGGTATAAAGGAAAGAATCAATATTGCAGAAAAGCAATATCCTGGCATTGCAGAAGATGCCTTAATTGCATATTTGTCAGACACATCTCATTCACCACGAGATCGTTCAGATGTGGCTATCTGGACATTGGGCCAGATTCGATCAAAAAAGGCATTGCCAATTCTAAAAGATCTTTATAAAAATGATCCTGAAGGCAAGACGTGTAGAGGTTTCCATAACTCAGTTCTTTGTCAATATGAGATTCATAAAGCTATTGTTTCAATCGAACATGGCTGGTTAGGTGCAAAAGAGAAAAACTGGTTTGGCTCGTGGTCAAGACTCAATAGATAGTTTTTTCCGATGCTCATTTACATTTATAGAAATATTGAGATGGGAAGATTATTCCAGCAGAGATACCGGATGAATATAAGAGAGTAATAGTATAATCCAATTCAATTTTTATATTTAATTTTGATACAATAAGCCTATCTAGCAATCACTTGATTTTAAAATGCCAATTTCCTAACACAATAGACAAGTTAGTAGCCATTGGTTACACACCTGGCATACTTAAAACTGCATGACTTATTTCTCACGTAGATTAATCCGTTTCCTCAAGTTTAAAAATATCATTGACTGACTTCTCAAAATATCTTGAAAGTTTAAGTGCCAAGATCGTTGACGGTACATATTTTCCAAGTTCAATAGAATTAATAGCTTGCCTTGATACTCCAATTATTTTAGCTAGTTCCTCTTGAGTTATATCTTTAATAGCTCTCTCAACTTTAAGACTATTTTTCATACTGTAATTGTTTTGTTGACCTATATAAGATATAATTGAATCGAACGATAAATAAAATTATGATTGTGAACATATTAAATATCATCACATACATAAACCCTATTCCATAGAAAAACAGAAAAGAGAATAAGAGGATTGCGTAGTTAATATAAGTTGCCCATAAGAATGATTCTAATCTAATTTTAGCAATGAATTCATCTTCATGCTTTTCTTTTGCAAATGCTACCATTGGAAAAAACGCCCACATTGACCAGCCTTCTCCGGCACAGCCTGACCATCTCATTTAATTGATTGAGAATAGTATAAGGTGGTCAACCAAAACCGGTGGCAGGTGGTCTGATGATCCGTTTTATCCACCATACCTCTGATTAAGATTTGGTTATTTATTTCAATCCTCTTGTCTACAAGAGAGGACTTCTGATCATTCTTGATGGGGAGTTTTTCTTTTATACCTTCTGATATACTGTTAAAATGACAACTATATGTTCTATATGGGAATTAAAAACAATTGATTTGTGATCCCATCTAAATTGGCATCTGTCAACACCAGTTGGCTATTAAAAATGTTTATTCCCATTGTGGTAGTGCTAAATGTAAGAAGACCAGTCCCATCAGCGTATATGATCCAGGTGCCTGAAGAATTTGTTTCGCCATTACAAATGAGAGAGCCAACATTACCCGTAAAGGTTCCATCCGCAAAAAAAGTATAGAGGTCATCTTTTTCACAATCCTGGATGGCAACTGAGGCATCATATTTTACTTGTGAAGAAATTTTCCAAGATGATGCAATTATTATTTCTTTATTTCTTTCCTGCGTAGTTAATACTTTAGCCGAAGTTGATTCATCTTTTTTGCATGATGAAATTGACATCGTTAACGTAAAAACAAAAAGCAACAGATAATTAATTTTTTTCATAGTTTCTTGATTATAGTTAATATTCATAATTTAAAGTAATATAACAAAGACGAAATAATAAAGTTCAATTTGTAAATTGTCAGCTTGTATAGAAACAAAGTCAAATATATTTTAATGGGTAATCAAATCCAGATGCAGGATTAGAATCGAGTAGGAAGTCTCTGTCCTTCTTTGACCACTTCAAAAGACGGTCTGAGAACACTTAACATTCGGAAATAAACAACAAGGATTTAACTCCTACAATGGGCGGTCAATTTGTTCCGGCAAATTATAGTCAAGTGGAGTGGTTTTTATAATTAGACAATATAAACCAATTCAAATCCTATTTGAGAAATTCAACCATGACTTGACTAATAATAAACCACTTTTTATTGTAATTGGGTGCAATTAGATTATCAACACTCGTGAACACACTCCTATTACTCTCAATTATTGTTATGAGAACAAGAACAACTTACATATCACTCAAAGTTCCACACCAGGTCACTGTTAAAGTCTTCCCAATCGCCTGAAACTAATTGCTTGTCCCTGTCGATTATTACATAAGAAGCATCTTCATTATACAAATATAATTGGCAAAACTTCTGTGTTGCATCGCCGCTAAGGCCCGCACATAGTACAATCTCACTTCCGGGATCAAGTGGATTCTTAACAATTTGGGCAACTCCCTGGGTTGGCTGATCATAAGTTACTCCTTGCCATATGAACTTGTCCTCATCGAATTTTATGGGGAAAACATCCTTAAATTGTTGACTTATCTTATTAGTCTCTGGTCGCCCAAAGAGAATAACGCATTTACTTTTCAGGTCGTCTTGAATCACACTTGTATCCGCTTTGATTATCTCATGGCATAATCCAAAATATTCATCATTGAAGCGCTCAGCAGCAGTTTTGTTTGATTCAGCTTCACCTAAAGTCCCATAGATTAAGATATATTTAGGATAAACATCCCTTAACCACCTGAGGCGCGGAGGCATCCTTTGAATCTTGAGAATCTCATAATCAGGATCAACCATAAGTTTTTGTGGTTCATTTTGCGTACGGAGATCGAAATCTACAGCCTTACTGTCAAAATAAAGTTTCTCTATTTCTCTGCCATTTTTAGTATCGATAGCAAGTTCAACCGGCAGACGGAAGGTAGTCTCACCCGATTGTAGAAGACGCCCATGGACCTGCCAGCCTTTTTTGTCTTTCTTAGCAGTGACCTTTTCTAATTTAAGTCGCGGTAGGTCCGTACTATTTACCCATTGGTTGAAAAACCAGTCCAATGGTTCTCCATAAACTTCCTCAGCAAGATCTTGGAAACGAGTTGTTGATACTGCTTGGTTGGATTTCTGTCGTAGATCCACATATGCATCAACAAGCTTAAAGAACCTTTCATCACCCAATTGCATACGCAACATATGGCAGACGAAAGCTTCCCTCTCATTCTTATAGGAATGCGTCAAATTTAAACTGTCTATAATTGAACTTCGTTCGAAACGGGAAGGCCAACTCAAAACTCCTTTACGCCAATTCCTAAGATTTTTCTCTATATCCTCTTTTGGGAAAGTGCTTTCACCATAGCTGGAGAGTCCGTCAGCGGGGAATGGGTTTGAATTATGGAGCAAAGTAACCTTTGTTTTGCGGATCCTGGCGATGCTCCAGACTCCTGTCTGCAATTCGTCTGTTGTACCATTGTGGAGAAGTACCCACTGGAATCCATATCCCTCGCTTTCCTTGCCTGGACTGTGTGGACCTATTTGAACATCGAATCCTTTGCTCATAATGAGTCTCATCGTCGTATGTCCAAAGGAACCGCCTGTAACCTCAACAGGAATCCAACCGTAGCCTGCCAGATAGAACTCAGCCCAAACGTGAGGCATCATTGCCAAGTAATGTTGCGTCCCGGCCAAACCCTCTGGTGACAGTTTCAATTCGATCGGCGAAAAGAGCCCCAAGTCCTCTTCTTTAATCCAGGGATCCCACCCAACAAATCCTACTACAGCCCTTGCCGGGATACCAACTGTCCGACATAGAGCGATAAACATCCTTGATTGTTGGTCACAAGCACCCTCATAATACTCTTCCCCAGTCTTCTCATCCTTGAGAGGAAAATTCAGGAGAACTTCAGTGCCTACTCCTCGCTCCAGACGATGTATTTTGTACATTACCTTCTTTCTAACAAATTTGAAAATTCGCTCTGCTTGCAGGTATGGATTCTTCTCATCTCCAATAGCTTCTTGGGCCATTTCCCTGATCCTTGGTGTAATGGTAAGAGTGTGAGAGCTTTGTGTGTAAAGAGCATATTGCTTACTCGATTTGTCATATTGTCCTATATGTTCCGGATCAACCTCTGCCTGTGTCTCATAACTTTCCAGCCGGAATTTTATATCGACCCTGTAAGAAGGCTTTTCTGGCTCCTTGCCAAAGTCCCAGAATAACATACGATTCCCATACTCAGGATCTTCGAATTCAGCATAAGGTGGTGGATTAATTGAGACGATCTTCACTGCTTTCTGGGAATCCCATTCCCGTGGAACAGGGATCCATAATTTAAGGTCTTTGGATCGGTCGATACTATCCTTATCAGGACAAAGTTCGAATGTGTAATCAACATTGTAAACACGGGGATTCCGGTAAATAATATGAGATGTATCTGATCTGTTGAAAAAGGAACTAATAGAGGCTGAACTTTCCTGGGCAATGCTTTTGAACGAAATACTTAAAAACATTAAGAAAATTCCTATCGCGTATAACGGGCAAATCTTAATCCGGTTCTCATTTTTCATGTCTGTTTAATGCATTGTATTATCAAAGTTACGCCTTGTTTAAACCAAAGTCAAGTTTCTTTCAGTAAGTGAGCATGAAAGAGTTATAAATGATTATACTGGAATATGTTTTAAAGACTTTTTATAACAGATCATCTTTTGTCAACCTTTTGCTTCACAACCACGGCAAGATGTCACAGAACTGACGAGAATCACCCAGAATCAAACTGGTAAGGTTAATTAGATATGTCTATTCTAAGAGAAGAATCAAACTACCTGTAACCTCATAAGAAAAAGAAATTTGGATTTACTTTTTAAAAAGTTTTGGTATAATTTCTTATGATAAAACATCCCATTTTCATCCAAAACCTGGCGTAAACCTGGCGCAAACTTCTAAGGTTGAGGTTAAGGTTAAGGCTGAGAATATCATTTAGTGGATCTCAACCTCAGTCTCAATCTCAACCTATACACTTAAAGCAGAATATGATGCAAAGAAAAGCCCTCCTACGCTAAAGCTTCGGAGGGCGAAGGTGGGCCCAGTTGGGATCGAACCAACGACCCCCTGATTATGAGTCAGGTGCTACTAACCAGCTGAGCTATGGGCCCGAAAAATATCTTAATCAAGCAGTGCCCCTAACCTCCCGATAGCTATCGGGATGAGCTATGGGCCCTGCGTTAAAAAACGGACTGCAATATTAGCTAATTGCAAGTAATTTTGCAAGAACTTGATAAAAAGAAAAACGTAAAACTCATTTTACATCTGGAATAACTGCCTGTAACAGTCGTAGGACCTTATTTACATTTTTATTAATAACAGAAATAACATCTTCCCACGAAACCGGAACCTCATCTTCCTTCCAGCAATCATAATCGGTGCTCATGGCAATAGCTGCATAAGGAATGCCAAGTTCATTCGCAAGGATTGCTTCAGGGGCTACTGACATGTTAATCACATCAGCACCCCATATTCTGAACATCTTCGATTCTGCCCTGGTAGAAAACCGCGGACCTTCAATTGTTATTAAAGTACCTTTTTCATGAATATCCAGACCAAGTTTCCGTGCTGAGGAAATAAGAAGATTCCTTAAATCATAATCAAATGGATCTGCCATTGGAGTATGCTTCATCTTCCCTGGTTCAAACTCCTCAAAGAATGTAATATTCCTGTGCCTGGTGAAATCGATAAACTGATCGGGGATCAGAAGATCACCCCGATGGATTTCTTCTCTGAGACTCCCGCAGGCCGTTGACGAAATAATATGAGTACAACCAATTTTCTTCAGTGCATAAATATTTGCACGGTTATTTATTTTTGAAGGAGGTATAGTATGGTGCCATCCATGCCGGGAAAGAATAGCAATTTCTGTAGCGTTCAGAGAACCGCACAGAAGGGGAGAGGAGGTTTCCCCATAGGGTGTTTCCACATGCTTTTCTTCAGGAGATTTAAGAATTTCAGGATTTTCAAGGCCGGAGCCTCCGATAATTCCTATTTTGATCATTCTTATTTCTTTAGATATTCCATTAATACATTTACCGCTTCATCCATGTCATTACCAAATGTCAGTATTCCTGCCCTGTCTCCTGCCATAATAATGATCCTTTTCTCATAAACATCTGAATCTTTAAAAAGCCTCAGAATATCTTTTGCAAGGCCTATTGTCCCATAATCCATTGATGGATTGGTAGTCGGGACTTTATAGATGAGCTCGTTCCAGAGTTCAATGCTGTGAACATGAATAACTGCATTTGCCCCGGGGTCAGCTGAATAAATAGCAGCATGGGTTAAAGATTCCGATGAGGCTTTTAATGGTCCGACACACTGAACAGCGTTATCATCAATATTGAATGAATTGACCTTAACATAGTGACCTGGTTCAAGTTCAGGAATCTCACCTGTTGCAGAACCTGTAATTACAAATTGGTTGCCTCCCCGGATCCTCATGCTAATGTTTCCAAAGCCAACGCCATTCTCATAAGCTCCAATCAGGTCCATGTTAAATAGAATTTCCCTCCAGTAATTAATTATTTCATACTGTTCGTCAGAGATGACGGGCCCCGACTGGTTCCAGTGACAATTGAATTTAACTACCCCTTCCATGTTAGTTGAATTTATCTGAAAACATTTCTTTAATATCTTTTTCTGTTGCTCTGCATATTCCTTTTTCAGTTATTAGTCCGGTTATAAGACGTGCAGGCGTAATATCAAATCCATAATTGGCAGCTTCGGCACCTTCAGGGCAAATGCGGACTGACTGAATCTTTCCGTCAGCGAAGCCGGTAATGTTTGTTACCTCTTCCGGATCGCGCTCTTCAATAATTATTTCATTCACTCCATCTCTGATGCTGAAATCAATTGATGTAGATGGAAGTGCGGAATAAAACGGAATATTATTATCATAAGCGGCAAGTGCTTTAAGATAGGTTCCTATTTTATTTGCAACATCTCCTGTTCTTGTGGTACGGTCACTTCCTACTATAACAATGTCAACCATCTTTTGTTGCATAAGATGGCCACCTGAATTATCAGGGATTATTGTATAGGGAATACCATATTGTCCAAGTTCCCAGGCAGTAAGTTTTGCACCCTGATTTCGTGGCCTTGTTTCATCGACCCAGACATGAACCGGAATTCCCTTGTCATGCGCAAAATAGATAGGGGCGGTTACTGTTCCGTAGTCAATGCAGGCGAGCCAGCCGGCATTACAATGTGTGAGTATGTTCACAGGGATCCCCTTCTTTTTCTTACTGATGCTTTTAATTAATTTTAGTCCGTGGTACCCTATCTGCCGGCAGTTTTCCTTTTCCTTTTCACAAATTTCAATTGCTGTCTCAAGAGCTGTTCCTGATAATGATTTTGAGGAAAGATCTTTGTTCAGCTTTCCCATGGCATAATTGACAGCCCATGAAAGGTTTGCTGCAGTGGGACGGGATGATATCAGATATCGGGCGGCATTTGAAAGGTGTTCCCGGATATTTGTCTGAGAGTTGATCTCCAGTGTGGCCAGGTATAAACCAAATGCACCAGCGGCGCCAATAAGAGGAGCACCTCTTACGGTCATATCTTCTATTGCATAAAAGATATCGTCAACAGACCGGAGTTCCTTCGTTTCAAAAAAGAAGGGCAGTTTCTGCTGATCAATGACCTTGACAACAGCAGGATCGGATTCGTCAAGCCAGATGCTCTGATAATTTTGATTGCCTATTTTCATTTTTAAATGATCTTCCCGACCCCTAATTATTTGCACATCAAAAATACAAAATATTAAGGTATCTGTTATCTGAAGAAGATATGTTGGATATTCTGTGCATGGATAATGGAAAAAGTCTTTAATGTATCTAACGGTGAATAAACAGCACTTGCAATTCAGACAACTCTTAAAGGACTCGAGGTTCCACTATTCTGGAAAAAGAAAGAGGTCAATATTGAGATCAGGCTGAATGCTATTCTCGACGTCCTGTTCAATGGGATTGTAAGAAAATAGATGTTATCTTTTAATTACGGCTCGTTTTTTTCTTGTAATGCTCCAATACAATCCGGCAATTCCAATTAAAACAAATGGTATACTTAACCATTGACCCATATTGAATTTCATTGTTGCTTCAAAGCCAACCTGATCTTCTTTCAGGAATTCAATGAAGAAACGGGCAGTAAACACAAGTATACATATCAAGCTGATCAGCAATCCCTGAAGATGTTCTCCTTTTTTCGACCAGTATAACCTGTAAAGAAGGAAAAAGATAGCCAGATAAGCCAATCCTTCATATATCTGGGTAGGATGTTTAGGGGCTACCTCGTGGTTTCTTAAAAACACAAATCCCCATGGAACAGTTGTCTCAACGCCATAAATTTCTGAATTCATAAGGTTTCCCATCCTGATAAGAAAGCCTGAAAGAGCTACTACAATTGCAATGCGGTCCAGAACCCAGAAATACTCTTTCTTCTCTTTTTTAGTGAAGAGCCAGATAGCAGTAAGAATTCCTACTGCAGCTCCGTGGCTGGCAAGACCTCCGTGCCATATCATTAAGATCTCAAGGGGATGTTGAAAATAATAACCCGGTTCATAGAAAAGGCAATGGCCTATCCTTGCTCCTGCAATAACTCCGATAGCCATATAAATAGTCAGACGGTCGAGAACCGCTTCTCCGAGATTCTCATTTTTGAAAATCCTGTTCATTATTATATACCCGAACAAAAAAGAGGAGGCAAACAATAAACCATACCATCTTACTGCAAAAGCACCAATCCGAAATATTTCAGGATTCACATCCCAGGGAACGATAAGTAAATGCATAATTAACCGGTTAATATTATGGCCAAAGGTAGAAAATATTATTATTGATCATAACCAAAACTCCCGATTACAGAAAGGGTTTTAATCAAATATCGAAATGAATCTTTAAAAAATGATGTAAGTTTGTAAATCATAAATAACCGGATGAATTTATGAACAGTAGCATGTTTGCCCGATTTTTTCTTCTGTCAACACTCTTTATTTTTATCAGTGCCTGCGCAAAAATCAGCATTCCTTCAGGCGGGTTAAGGGATAAACTGCCCCCGGTTGTAATTAAAAGCAGTCCTGAAAGCGGCGCAAAAAACTTCAGGGATAAGAGCCTCGAAATTTCATTTAATGAATATGTGGTTCTTGATAATATAAATGAAAAATTTATGGTTTCGCCTCCGATGAAAAAGAAACCAAGAGTCTTCATTAAAGGGAAAAATGTTAATATTGAGTTCAATAATGAACTGAAGGACAGCACAACATATACTTTTTATTTTCAGGATGCAATCAAAGATCTTAATGAGGGCAATATCATTGAAAACTATCAGTTTGTTTTTTCAACCGGACCGGTAATTGATTCTCTATCTGTAACCGGGAATGTTTATAATTCATTTAACCTTGAAATCCCGGAAAAGACTCTGGTACTTATGTATGGAGAACTGGCTGATTCTGCTGTGGTTAAGCATCTTCCGGAATATATCTCAAGGGTAGACCGGAATGGCTATTTCCGGATTGACAATGTCCGTGGAGGAAATTACAGACTCTATGCACTTAAGGATGTTGATAACAGTAAGAACTATAATCTTACTGAAGAAGAGTTTGCTTTTATGGATTCCGTTTTAGAGATTACACCCGGAAAAAATTTCATTCCTGTGGTTAAAGACACAACCATAATAAAGGAGGGAGTAAGTAAAGTATCCAAACCTGTGGCTAAGGATACGACCACTATACAAAAGAGAGCAAGTAAAGTATCCAAACCTGTGGCTAAAGACACTCCTGCATTGAAAAAGGGAGCAAGTAAAGTTACAGATACCTTAATTGTAAAGGGCGAATATCAACTTCTGCTTTTTGCAGCCCGGAAGAAAGCTCATTACCTGACTAAGTCTTCACGAGACCTTAAGTACCAGATGATCTATACACTCTCTTTGCCTCCCGACAGTATGAAATTTGAGTTTTCTATCCCCGGCGCAGATGATGGCGCATATTTTATTGAAAAAAGCGGAAATAGTGACACTTTAAAAGTATGGCTGGCTGACAGTGCTCTTTATTCGCAGCCACAAATAGCGACTATTGTTAAATATCCTTTTACCGACACTCTCGGAACACTGGATTATAAGGAGGATACAATTCTTATGAGATTTCTGGCACCACGTGCTACAAGGGGAGCAAAGGTTAAAAAACCAGTATTCAATGTTGATGCCAATATCCTTAGCGGCTCTTTAAAGCCGGGGCAATCAATTGTTTTCAGTTCTCAAACCCCTTTCAGACAGCCGGATACATCCCGAATACATCTTTATGAATCAATAGATACAACCAGACAAAAAGTACCATATCACTTAGCGAAAGACAGTATAAATTCATGTAAATATATTTTAACTGCAAAATTGTTACAGGGGAAGAAATACCTTTTTGTTTCCGACTCAGCCTCATTTGGCAACATATATAATGAATATTCCGACTCAACTGGGATAAAATTTTCTTTCAAAGATCCGGAGTCCTATAGCAAACTGACATTAAATATCAGAAATTATGAGGGAGACCGGATAATTCAGTTGCTTAACAATACGGAGAAACTTGTAAGTGAATCACTTATTAAAAAGGATGGGAAACTGGTATTTTCGCTTCTTGAGAGTGGCTTTTACCGTGTACGCACAATTTATGATCTGAATGGCGACGGGAAATGGACCACAGGTGATTTTAGTTCAGGACGACAACCAGAACCGGTCTCTTATTACCCGGGCGAGATAGAGATAAAGACAGGCTGGGAATTAGAACAGGACTGGGATATGGGAGCAAAAAATGTTAAGGTTCAGAAATTGCGGGAGAAAAAGAAAACAAAGTAAGAAGCTGAAAAATCAGGAAAATAAAACAAACAGTTATAAATAATTAATATGTTTTAGAAAATGAAAGAAGTTGTAACAGGTATTGACATAGGAGGAACCAATACTGTATTCGGGTTGGTTGACAAAGCTGGCAACATTTTAGCTGAAAACAGTCTTAAAACGACAGCTTATCCGGATATTAAAAATTTTGTTTCAGCATTGGCAGCTGCCATAAATGAGATGATGGAGGAGTCCAATTTGAAACTTGCCGGTATCGGTATCGGGGCTCCTAATGCAAATTATCATAAAGGGACAATTGAGCTTGCTCCAAATCTTGCATGGAAAGGCATTGTTCCGCTTGCTGAATACATCAGGAAAAAAATTAACGTTCCGGTCATTGTTACAAATGATGCAAATGCTGCTGCAATGGGAGAAATGATCTTCGGAGGAGCAAAAAAAATGAAGAATTTCATTGTTCTGACTCTGGGAACAGGCCTGGGCAGCGGGATTGTTATTAACGGAGAAGTTGTTTATGGGCACACAGGGTTTGCCGGGGAGCTGGGGCATACAATAGTTGTTCCGGGAGGAAGAGACTGCGGTTGTGGCCGTCAGGGTTGTTATGAAACTTATGCATCTGCTTCAGGCCTTGTACGTACAGTCCTTTATATGTTGAGTGAAATGAGGGAAGAGAGTTCATTAAGAGATATTCATCCATCGGAATTGACCGCCAAAAAAATTGCCGAAGCAGCAAACAAAAAGGATCCGATAGCTGTTGAAGCATTGGATTATACCGCTGAAATTCTGGCTTTCGGAATAGTCAACGCAATAGGATTCTCAAGCCCCGAAGCTGTCTTTTTATTCGGAGGACTGGCACAGGCAGGAGAAATGCTTTTTACCCCTGTAAGAGAATATGTCGATCAGAATGTTCAGCCAATTTTTAAAGGAACTGTTAAGATATTGCCTTCTGGTGTTTCTGAAAGCAATGCTGCCGTATTAGGAGCTGCAGCACTTGCGTGGAATGAGTTGAAGAAGTAATCTTGTTTTAGTAATGAATAAAAATTGTCTTAAATTTGGTTCTTTAAGTTCCGAAGTAAAACAAATTTGTTAAATGCAGAGTGCAGAGGTAAAAAGGTTAAAAACAGAATGTTAAGTCTAATTATTTGGCAGAAAGGAACAAACTATGATTAAAGGGAATGTCCTCATCGGGCAATCAGGCGGGCCAACGTCAGTGATTAATTCAAGTCTGGCCGGAGTTATAGAAACAGCTTTAACTTCACCTTTCATTAAGGACATTTACGGGATGCAATTTGGTATTGAAGGGTTCATGCAGGAATGGCTGTATGACCTTGGTAAGCAGCCCCGGAAAATTATTGAAGGATTGCGACACACACCCTCTTCTGCTTTGGGGTCGTCGCGTCACAAGATTCAGGAGAAGGATCTTCCCCTTATCCTTGATGTGTTGAAGAGATATAATATAAGGTATTTCTTCCTGATAGGAGGAAATGATACAATGGACACCATTCACAGGGTTGAGGCATATTGCAGGAATGAAAAGTATGAACTTACCGGTATAGGAATTCCTAAAACGGTCGATAATGATCTTTTCGGTACTGACCATACCCCCGGGTTTGCTTCTGCGGCAAGGTCAAATATCCTGAATGTGATGCAGGCCGGGATACTCGCCCGCGATATGCAGAAAGTTGACAGATTTGTTATTTATCAAACTATTGGCAGAGATGCTGGCTGGCTGGCTGCTGCAACAGCATTGGCCAGAAAAAATGAAGAAGATGCCCCACATCTTATTTATACACCTGAATTTCATTTTGACCGTGAGAAATTTCTAAAGGACGTTGATAACTGCATTAAAGCCAACGGTTGGGTTTCTATTGTCTGCGGCGAAGGATTAAAATATTCTGACGGAACTCCGGTAAGCTCAGCAACAAAAAAAGACAAGTTTAATAATACTGAATTTGGTGCAATGGGGGGCTCAAGTGCAGGCCTCAGCCTTCACCGGATGATAACCGATGAATTCGGATACCGGGGCGAATTTCAGATCACCGAATCCTTGATAATGAGCGACTTCGTGAGATCCTCCACTGTCGATCTTGATGAGGCATATCACTGCGGAGTTGAAGCAATGAAACTGGCAGAACGAGGAGAATCGGGAGTCATGGTAAGTATTAAAAGAATCTCGAACAAACCCTATACCATCGAATTTGGAAAGGTACCACTGAAAGAGGTTGCTGTATCAGCAAAACCGATGACGGCAGAGTTTTTTAATTCTGAAGGGAATCATGTATCTCCTTTATTTATTGATTATATGAAGCCCCTTGCAGGAGAACTCCCCGAATTTGTATGTCTTGAAAAAATATTTGCAAAAAGAAATTAAAATAATTACCCATGCCCAAAGAATTTAACAAAGTTGTGTTGTCATTTCATGCTCATCCTGATGATGCTGAAGCTTGGAATGCCGGAGTACTGAAACTTCTGAAAGACAAAGGGTATAAGATTGTTATTGCCACCATGACTGCAGGAGATCTTGGAGGGACTAATTTGACCATGGAAGAGACGGCTAAGCTGCGGATTGAAGAGGCAAAAAAAGCAGCTTCAGTTCTCGATGCAGAATATTATATGCTTGGAGGGACAGACGGATTTCTTTTTGACACTATGGAGCTCAGATTAAAATCTATATCTCTGATGAGGAAGATCAGGGCAGGTATTATATTTACTCATCTTTCGTCCGATTATCATTCTGACCACCGTACAACTGCCAATATAGTTGAAACGGCGGCAATGGTCTCTTCACTGGATACAGTTCCGGTTAAAGAAAAATCTCTTGAGATAACGCCACTGCTGTATCACTCTTCTCCCTTTACATTATCAGACACATTGGGATCGCAGATAGTGCCTCCTCATTTTTTTGTTGATGTCACAACAGCTATTGAAACAAAGAAAAAGATGCTCAGTTATCACTTCTCACAGATGGAGTTAATGAAACACATGCATAAGATGAATGATTTTTTTGAATATGTGCTTGAAGGAAACCGTAACTATGGGAAAATGGCTGGTGTTGAATACGCTGAAGTTTACTGGCAGCATCTTGGAGGTGGTTTCCAGAAAGAGCCGCAGGTTCAAAACGATCTTTCAGAATTTCTTATTAATAAAATGTTATAATCATGAATTTAAAAGAGGAAAAGTACAACAAGTATGCCCTCGTTAGGGAAATGATGGAAACGCCAGATATTGTCAGATCCTTTGATGCAGAGGCTGCAGCTAAATTTGTTGAGACAGTAAAGTCATGCAAAGGCTTGTTTCTCACCGGTGAAGGGAGCAGTAGGATCTTTCCTGCCAAAAGAGCAATCTATTCGTCTCTTCATAAGAATTTTACTCTTCCTGTAATAACAGAAGGGTGTACCCAGGCTGAAGAGTATAATCTTAATGATTATGCTGTTTTTGCTGCTTCAAATTCGGGGCAGACAAAAGAGGTTATTCGCCTGGCAGCTTCTTTGAAAAAACAGAAACACGCTGCAGTTTTTGGTCTGACAGCAAATCCCAACACCAAACTTGCAGAAATTGCCTCTGCCACACATGTATTGAAATGCGGAAAGGAATACGCAGTGGCAGCAACCAAGTCGGTAGTTGAACAGGGGCTTTTTTATGATTCTCTTATTCGGATGTTACACTGGGAAAAGATGGAGGGGCTGAAAGATCTTTCAGAAATAACAGAACAGGCTCTCACAACAAAAATTGAAACCGGGATAACTGAAATAATCCGTAAAGCAAGTGTGATATATTTTGCAGGCAGAAATAATGGTGTTGCCGAAGAACTGTCTTTAAAGACCAACGAGATTACAAGGAAAAAATCGGCTTTTCTTGAAGGGACATTTGCAGTTCACGGCATTGAGGAGGTAATGGATAAAAGTGAAGTTTTAATATGGATTGAACCATTTTCAGCCGAACAGGAAAAGTTTAATGAGTGCCTGGTAAAAGGAGTAGGCATGAATATCATTGCCGTATCATCCAAAGAAACCATGTTTCCGACAATTATCATACCAGATGGTGGCCAATATGCTGAATATGTTCAGCTTGCAGCAGGATGGAATATTCTTGTTGAAACGGGCATTTCACTGGGGATTGATCTTGATAAACCGGTTCGTGCAAGAAAAGTAGGGAATGAATATTTAGCTGAATAGTTTAAGTGAGGGTATTAAAATGTTGAATTTCTTTGTGTTACCTTGTGAAGTACAATGTGATCCATAGTTGTAAAAAATGGGTCAATTACAAAGTCACACGAAGGATCACACAAAGGTTATGAAGAATTTAGATTAATTTTTAATTTGTAAATGGTATATTTACAGATACAAACAGTTAATATTTCTAAAATATGGCAAAGAAAGACGTAGCAGTAGGAATAGATATCGGAGGAACAAATACAGTTTTTGGTTTTGTTGACAGAGAAGGAAATATTCTTGGGGAGGACCGGATAAAAACCTCACAATATGATGAAATTGAAGTATTTGTAGCGGCATTGTATGAAAAGATATTGATCACAGGCCAAAAGATAGGGAATGGTATCGAAGTGGTTGGATTTGGAATTGGCACCCCTATGGGGAACATAAATAAAGGAACAATAGAACATGCTGCAGGGCTCCCCTGGAAAGGGATAGTTCCTCTTGCGGAGATTTTTAACCGGCACACGAACCTTCCTGTAATAGTGACAAACGATGCTAATGCGGCAGCAGTTGGCGAGATGGTATATGGGGGCGCAAAAGGGATGAAAAATTTTGTAGTAATTACACTTGGTACAGGTCTGGGCAGCGGGTTTGTTATTGACGGGAAGCTTGTATACGGGCATGATGGGTTTGCAGGTGAAATCGGGCATACAGCAATTCGTCCGGGGCCATCTAACCGCGATTGTGGATGCGGCAGAAAAGGGTGTCTCGAAACATATGTCTCAGCAACCGGACTTAAAAGGTCGCTTCTGAAGATAATGGCGGACAGCATGCAGCCCAGTGAATTGAGGAAATATAGTTTTGAAGAACTTGATGCTGAAATAATTCACGATGCAGCAAAAAGGGGAGATTACCTTGCAATAAGAGCTTTTACACATACAGGAAGGATGCTAGGTTTCAAACTGGCCGATGTAGTTGCACATACCAATCCTGAAGCAATTTTTCTTTTTGGCGGACTTGCTCTTGCCAAGGATCTTATCTTTGAACCGGCAAAAGAATATATGGAGGAAAACCTTCTCAGCATTTACAAAGGGAAAGTCAAGCTTCTCCAATCGGAGTTAAGCACTCAGAATGCTGCAGTACTGGGAGCCAGTTCATTAGTATGGACAATGAAGAAATCGTGATTCTTAAATTAATACCTGAAGATATGGCTAATTTCGGTGAGATACTCAATCATATTCTTGGGGTTGTTTTTATTATTATTGTTTTTGCTCTGGCATATGCTTATCTGAAACCACATCAGCTTCATAAGCGCAGGATGGTTTCGACACTGCTTCTTAAAGCCAGCTATCTTCTTTATCTGTTGTTACTGTTAATCATCATCTATCTGTCGGCACTTGTAAATGGCGGGCTGGAAACGGTATTCTACGGGATAGAATTTTTTGCCTTCCTGGTTGTTCTTTTCGTTCCTACGATTGGGATCTTCGCCCGTAAGCTGGGCCAGTTCAGCAAGAAAAGAGAGGGTTATAATTACTTTTTTACCGTTGTTAATGTTCTTTCAATAGCGGCAATTCTTGTTATGTATTTCATTTGATAAGAAAAACCTTCCGGTGTTTCCTAAGGGAATAAGTGGATTATACAATCGTTAGTTGTTAATCATATCGTAACTTAGGCGAATAATGAAAAACCCAAATCTATGATCCAGGAACGTTTAATCGGGTATATTGAACAGAGTATCAGGCAAAACTGGGACATTGAAGCTTTGTCGAATTATAAAGAAAAGGGATACACTTACAAGGAGATAGCTCAAAAGATTCTTAAGCTTCATCTCCTGTTTAAAGAATCAGGAATTAAAGAGGGAGATAAAATTGCTCTGATAGGAAAAAACTCAGCTAACTGGTGTGTAACATATCTGACTGCTGTAACATACGGAGCTGTAATTGTTCCTATATTATCCGACTTTAAGCCTGATGATCTTACAAATCTTATAAATCATTCTGATTCAAGGCTTCTTTTCGTTGATGATAAAATCTATGAGACAGTTGATATCACTAAGATGCAGGAAATAATCGGGGTTCTTTCTCTCGATGATTTCAGAATGGTTGTATCGGGAAATTCAAACATTAAAGAAATTTTCTCATCGCTTGAAGAGAAATATTCAAAATCTTATCCGGACCTTAAGCAGGAGGATATTAAGTTTTCTGACATTTCAAATGATCATCTTGCGGTTATCAGCTACACTTCCGGGACAACGGGCTTTTCAAAAGGGGTAATGGTTCCACACAACAGTCTTGCAGCAAATATAAGGTATGCACAGGAAAACATGCCTCTCGAATCCGGTGATCCGGTGGTCTCTTTTCTTCCTCTTGCACACACTTTCGGATGTGCCTTTGAATTTCTTTTTCCTTTTACATTAGGATGCCACATAACTATTCTCACAAAAACCCCTTCAGCACAGATTCTGATACAGGCATTTAAGGAGATAAAACCAAGATTAATTCTGTCGGTTCCTTTGGTAGTTGAAAAAATCTATAAGAAGCAACTGCTTCCGGTCATCAGTAAGCCGCATATGAAGATACTTCTTGCCATACCGGGGATTAATAAAATTCTGTTCAAAAAAATCAAAGAGAAACTCACAGAAACATTCGGTGGGCGTTTTAAAGAGTTGGTCATCGGTGGTGCTGCCTTTAATGCTGATGCTGAAAAATTCTTTAAAAAAATCGGATTCAAATTTACAGTTGGTTACGGAATGACCGAATGCGGGCCGCTTATAAGTTATGCATCGTGGGATACAACTAAACCTGGCGCATCGGGAAGGGCGGTTGACACCCTCGAAGTAACTATTGATTCTCCTGACCCCGTGAACATTGTTGGAGAGATTATTCTTAGAGGTGAAAACGTGACGACCGGGTACTATAAGAATGAAAAGGCAACCCGTGAAATGATAGATGATAAGGGATGGATGCATACCGGAGACCTTGGTGTGATTGATAAGGAAGGCAATATTTTCATTAGAGGAAGAAGTAAAAGTATGATACTTAGCCCGTCAGGGGTAAATATCTATCCTGAAGAGATTGAGTCTGTTATAAACAATAAGGATTTTATCACTGAATCGCTGGTCATTTTTGAAGACAATAAATTGATTGGGCTGATTTTCCCGGATTATGAAATGATGAAAAGGGATAATATTTCTGAGGAACAACTTATCACTATTCTGGATGAAACCAGGAAAGATGTAAATGAAAGGTTGCCTGACTTCATGGCAGTAAGCAAATTCAGAATGCACCCTGAGGAGTTTACAAAAACACCCAAGAAAAGTATTAAAAGATTCTTGTATACGAAAGAATAGTTTCTGTTTTATGGAGCTTTACGTTGTAATTGTTGCAGGGGGAAGCGGGAAACGCATGGGAGCAGAAATTCCCAAACAGTTTCTTGAGTTGGCCGGGAGGCCGGTGCTTATGCATACAATTGAAAGATTCAAAGCATTCAATGATGCAATAGAAATAATAACAGTTCTTCCGGAAAACCAGCTCAGACATTGGATTGAACTTCAAGAAAAGTACTCTTTCACAGTTCCCCAAACACTCGTTAAAGGCGGTTCCGCCAGGTTCTTTTCAGTTAGGAACGGATTGAAGTTTGTGAATGTCCCTGGTTTGGTAGCTATTCATGATGGAGTGAGGCCATTTGTTAGTATTGATACAATTAAAAGATGTTTCGATACGGCTGAAAAACTTGGTAATGCAATACCTTCAGTTCCCTCTGCCGACTCTCTGAGGATTCTGACCGAACATGGAAGTCAGCCTGTTAACCGGCTATATGTTAAACAGATACAAACTCCACAAGTATTCAATGCAGGGCTAATTAAAAAAGCCTATTTACAGGAATATCGTCCCGAATTTACAGATGATGCTACAGTACTTGAAAAGACTGGAGAAAAGATCAACCTGATCGATGGCAATCGTGAAAATATTAAGATCACCAATCCTGAGGATCTACTGATTTCCGCCGCTCTGTTACCAATAGTCTCCTGACTTTATGTGTTTGTGGCTTCACGTCTTTGAGGCAGAAGACTTATTTTATATCTTGCGATTTATTTGTAAAACTTCATATTATGAAAGCCAATGCTTTAGCATTTATTGCATCTGTAATAATTTTAACGGGATGTGCAGAAATCCTTAGTGTGATACAGACTGTAAGTCCTGTGCCTCTTACTGAAGAAGAAGTTATCAGCGGGTTAAAAGAGGCACTTATAACTGGAGCAAAAAATTCTGCACAAAGGCTGGCCTTAGAGAATGGTTATTTTGGTGATGAGGCAATTAAAATACTGCTTCCTGATGAAGCAAAAGCAATAATTGATAACATCTCCAGGATACCTGGTGGTGATAAGCTGGTTCAGGATGTTGTTTTGAGAATCAACAGGGCGGCCGAAGATGCAGCAAAAGATGTTGCACCTATCTTTGTTAACGGTGTGAAGCAAATGACAATAAAAGAGGCATTCAATATACTTAACGGTACCGATAATGCAGCAACCGGGTACCTGCGCGCGACAACATACAATGAACTGTATGCATTGTATAAGCCCAAAATTCAAGCCTCAACGGAAAAGAAGATCGTGGGGAACGTTTCTACTAAAGACTCATGGATTGCTCTTACAGGCAAATGGAACACTCTTGCCAATTCTGTTCCAGGCAGACTTGCAAGCCTTAAACCCGTTAACTTGGACCTGGATGATTACCTTACCAATAAAGCACTTAAGGGTATGTTTATGAAGGTTGAGCTTGAGGAACTGAAGATCAGAAAAGAGGTTTCTGCAAGGGTATCTCCTCTCCTTCAGAGAGTATTCGGAAGCCTTGATAACAAAACAAATTAACACTTAAGTAATAACAAATGTTTGAAAGGAGTGTTTTTAATTACCAGGGACTTGAAGTAAGGGTTTCCGACTTTGCAAATGAAGGGATATTAGACATCCTTAATCATGCTGTGCAGGGAGCAGAAGGAGGATTAAGATTTTCGTTGCAGAATATTGCTCCGCGTATTGCTGCATACAAAGATCAGATAAGATTTGTCTCTCTTTACAAGAAAAATCAGATAACCGGGACTGTAGGCTCTTGTTTCCGCATCTCCGGACAGGGAAACCTGCGTTTTCCCACTTCATATCTGCGGTATTTTGCATTTCAGTCAACATATCAATCAGATCTAACCTGGAGAAAACGAAGGGAGGTGCTAATAAAACCTGAGAAAGACGACAGTTTCAAACAAAAAACCCTGGAAATTTTCAGCAAACCGCATATGCTTGATCTCAATAACGTCTTTGAAGGGGACAAACATATAATGTATGCATTTGTGGAGAGCATGAACGAAAGGTCAAAGAACCTGGTACATCAGGCAGGGTATGAATATATCAGATCGTTCCTTACCGTGGCATTCAGCCGGTTTTCACCAAAACCCGATCAACGTGTTGTTAAACTCAGAGAAGAAGAAAGAGGGAAAATGGAATCCCTTCTCCTGGAATATTACAGGGGTTATACCTTTTTCAGCACGGAATATTCTTTTATTGACGATAAGTATTATGTGTTAAAAGAGGGTGATGAGATTATAGCCGGAGTTAATGCAATCCCTTCTGTTTACAAAGTATATGATGTCCCCGGGATATGGGGCTGGGTAATGATGAGAGTTCTTCCTAAAGCTCCATATTTCCGGAGACTGTTCCAGCCCGGTGAATTCCGACATCTTGTGTTTGATGCTGTATACTATAAAAAAGGGAGAGAAGCTGTTCTTGCAAATCTTTTTGAATCAGCATGTGCTGCTGAAGGATTCCATACCGGCCTTACATGGCTTGACGACAGGAGTGGACTTTATGATAAAATCAGAACCGGGGTTAAAATGGGAGCATTAAATCGGATGTTGAATGCGAAACCGGGACTGGTTTTTACCAGGTTTATCAATCTTACTGAAGACGAAAAAGAATGCATTTACGATGCCCCGGCATATATTTCAGGGTTTGATTTTTCCTGATATACAAGCCTGTCTGAACTAAAGTACTGGGAAGTTTAAAGATGAATCACCTGTTTTCAGCGTTGCAACACCCTAAAATATTTATTACTAAAAAAAGTTAGTCATACTTGTTTTTAATCCATCATTTTTTTCTGCTGAAATCGTTTCTTTTCATCTCTCTATTTCTCATGAACTCACCCCCTTAATCCCTCCCGCTATAGAGGGGGCATGGGGGGTGAGTTCATG
>Ga0315273_10001990_pt1 | contig 23799 bp, 21 predicted proteins | sample YL17G02_0_MG_FD_205753 | JGI IMG/M metagenome (GOLD analysis project Ga0315273, IMG submission 205753) | Sediment microbial communities from Yellowstone Lake, YNP, Wyoming, USA - YL17G02_0 | ecosystem: Environmental > Aquatic > Freshwater > Lake > Sediment | place: USA: Wyoming | collected...
GATCAGGGCTAAGGGCCGTTGTCGACCATTCCGCCTCATTTGGGCATCGTGGCTTTGTTGCATAAATCCTGCCCTCCAGCCTTCCCGTCCTCCCAGTTTTTGGGGTCGAGTCCAGATATATAGGTGACGTTTTTGTAAAGAGACATGGGTTACACATGTGTCCTTCCAGGGCATGGGACACCCCCTTTCAGGCCAGATGTGTAACCCATGTCTCTTTACAAAAACGTCACCTATATATCTGGACTCAATCGGCTTTATTCCGCGCAACTGGGAGGACGGGAAGGCTGGAGGGCAGGATTTATGCAACAAAGCCACGATGCCCAAATGAGGCGGAATGGTCGACAACGGCCCTTAGCCCTGATCGTTCCAAGTGGCAAAGGCATCCGCTAATCCCGCTCGCGCCATCCTAGTGACAAAGACCTCTGGTAAGCTCGCCCTTAGGTACAGCTCCGCCTGCCCAGGCGCCGGCCTAAAGCGCAGGGAGTGAGCATGCAACAAATGATGCTCCGGGCCCCCTTCACTGCCCACGCCGATCGCGCCGTCACCCAGCCCACCATAAAGCTGGTCGCCCAGCAGTGGCAGTCCGTTGATAGCAAGATGCACGCGGATCTGATGCGTGCGACCGGTCGTCGGCTGGCACAAGACCAGACTGATCCCCTCCGCAAGATTTTCTCCCAGCACGCGCACCGCGGTCTGCGCCGGACGCCCCGATTGATGATCGACCCGCACCTTACCCATATGCGGATCAAAGCGCCCCAGCGGAGCTTGCTCGATAAACTCGCGCCGCTCCGACACGCCTCGGCACAGAGCTAAGTAAGTCTTGTTTATCCGCCGAGCGCGAAATTCCCCCGCTAGATAGGCCGCACGCACCTTGGACGTGGCCACTAGCATAATGCCAGAGGTGTCGCGGTCGAGTCGGTGCACCAGTAGCAAGGTTCGCTGCGCCATCTTGCGCTCAGCCATCATGGCCAAGGTGGCGCTAATCACCGTGGTCGACTCTGTCTGAGTCGCCTGCGACAACAAGCCAACCGGCTTATTGACGGCGACGATCTGATGCTGGTGATAAAGAAGTTCGGGGCCGAAGGGCATGAAAGCCTTGAGATAAAATCTGCATATGAGGTGATATTAGGGCTTTTGATCGAGCCAAAGAAGAGGTATCTAGGACGGGAAATGATCCACGTGCAACGCCGTCAGGCGTTTGAGAAACCACGGGAGGTCATTGGGGATATTCCTCTGAGCAAGAGGCGGACAAGGGCAAAGCAGCCAGCAGCTAAGGCAGGATAAGAGCAACGATGATAAGGGCCTGTGGGTGCACCTTTTGCAGTGCTTGACCTGTGGGGCCTCCCGAGTGGTTTCTACATTCAGGATATGAAGTCTTCGGGTGTAGGTTAAATCACATCTTCACATTGTGCTAACACGTTGTTTTTATTGGATAACGAATATTGGCCGGCAAAAATTGGCCCGCCTGGTGTGCCCTGACCCATATAGTTATTGAATAATTTCAGGCAGTTGCAGGCTTGATTGGGACTTGAGCGCAAGTAAAGCAGCTCACCGCGATGAAACGCCCACCGGCACCGCTAAACGTCGCTGTCACAGCTGAAGTTTCAGTCCAGCAATAAAGCCTTTTTCCATGGTTTTTACCGTATCGCCAAGTCCCGTCGTCAGATCCCATTGCTCGACGTAGGGCCCCCCGACGAGGCGCAACAGTGAAATTTCGATAAAGGCTTGGTAGTCATAGTAGCTGCCGCTGACCTTGTTAAAGCCACCACCGCTGCTGGCCTTGCCGTATTGAACGACATTGCCTTCGACACCGAGCGCATGCAGCACATAAAGCTGAAGTTCAGCTCCAAGCATGGTGCCGCTGACCCCGCTGGTGCCAGCGCCAGCGATGTCGTCGGTGATACTGTTGCGCAGCGAGTAGCGACCGTACTTCAGGACTAACGACGAATCCTGAATATTACGACCAAAGATGCGCAGGGCTGCGCTGTAGTCTTCGAGATCAAAGCGCCGTGCAGAACTCGTGGCGGCAGGACTGCTTGGACCAGGAGTGGATGAAGCTGCGGTAAACGTCGCGCTTTGGCGATGATAAGCCTCAGCCCCAAGATCGATGTTTAGCATCCTGATGCCGACGGTGCTGGAGATCAGGTTGGTCAACCAAAGCTGCGCCTTGATGGCTCCACCGGATAATGGTCCTGAGGCACTTTGCCCGCTGCTGACTTTGTAGTTGTATTGGCTGCGCGTGGCACCAGCATGGAGCATCAGTTCCGGCTGAAATTTGTCCTTTTTTGGATCCGAGAACATCGCCAACCAGACATCCATCATCTTCATGCGCTCTTTGATCCGCAACCATTCGGTCATCGACCAGCGGGTCTGCTGACGCTCCTCCTGTGTTTTGATGACGTACGTGGTCACCTGAGTGTCGCCGCGAGCAGTTGACGCGAGTAGCGCGAGCCCCACGGCCGTGAGCAGCAGTCCGCGCCATAAGATGGTGGTCGCTGCAGGTAGGTGATCGGCTTTGTGACGGTTGGCTAAATTCACTAGCGTTCCTCCCCTAAGCACGCTATCGGTGGCACCTGGCCGGATATTGAGGTGTTTCTTTCAAGTCTTTGGGATGATATCCAAATTACCCCAGAGTAAAGCCGACGCGAGGAGTGCTAGTGGTAAAGATGCAGGTGATTTACAGCGGTGGCTTGCACTGCGAGCTGACCCACGAACCGTCGGGGTCGCGAATCGAGACCGATGCGCCAAAGGACAACATGGGCAAGGGCGAGCGTTTTTCGCCGACGGATCTTGTCGGTGCGGCACTTGCCAGCTGCGTCCTGACGACGATGGCGATCGTGGCCGAACGCGACCATATTTCGCTGCTCGGCGCCACGGCCAGCGTCGTCAAGGAGATGGTGACGACACCGACCAGGCGCATTGGCTCGCTAGCGGTCGAGGTAACCCTGCCAAATACTGTCCCAGTCGAAAGTCGCGCGAAATTGGAACGTGCGGCGCACCTGTGTCCCGTGCACCAAAGTCTGCATCCGGATGTCCAAGCGCCATTGGTGTTTAGTTACGTCTAATCATCTGGACCCACGCGGCCGTTTAGGACTGCGCATGTTTGGCGAAATGCTCGAGGATCGACATGATCACCTGTTGATCCAGGGTCTCGTTGCGCATGGCTCGGTCTAGATTGCTGAACAGTTTAACGGCAACGTCCGGTGCCACCAACTCCTCGCCATAAGCCATACTCCAGCTGGCAAACAGCCGCCGTTCGACGAAGGTCTCTTGGATCATGATGATCTGAGCGTGGCGCTTGTCATGAGTGATGCGCTCGTAGGTTTCCTTGACCGCTTCTGTGCGCCCTTCCAAGAGCTGCAAGAACCTGCCATCCCGGAAGATCAAGAGGCCGGTTACGGCGTGCTCGGAATTGAACGTCCTGGCCGTGGCCAGGATCGCCTGAACGTCGCTTTGCGTCAGGTTGGGGCTAGCCTTGCTCATATATAAAAGCTGATGAATGGGTCCTAACACCGGGGTTGCTCCGTTCAATCAAAGCGGATGAGGTACTCTACTTAGAGCCTTACACTAGCAAAACCTTAGCACAAACCTCCTTATTTGTTGATTCGACTAAGTAGCTAATCCTCTTTAACATTCTTATCCCTTTCACGCTTACCAAGCGCCAAAAGCAACTGCCGACTGTGGCGCAGCCGATCCTCCAGCAACTGCGGGTTTGGTAGGGTATGCTGACAAACACGACCAGCAGTTAGGACGCAATCCGATCGATACTAATTTCTGGCAAAACTTCCTTGAGCTTTAGTATTGTCTTCAGTGTTGGATTATTGCCGCCCGATTCCAAACGCTGATACGGCAAAAGGCCGATACCCATTTGTTTTGCCATCTTCTCTTGTGTCAAGCCTCGCTTCAGTCGCGCTACTTTCACTTGAACAGCGAATCTCACCAAGGGATCTAGGAAGTCGAGATCACTCAGTCGAGTAGAGGCGTCCATAACAGCGTGTCCTACAGCTTTACTACGACCCCGCGTCGTCCTTAGCTCAAATATGCCTTCGCCAACGTCATGTGCTACTACTTCACCCTTGTGATTTAGCACTTCTAGGTAATCCGTTTTTTCATCGTAATGAATATAAACTCTATGAGTCTCTGACATAAATCACCTCACCTGTCTTAGGTTTTGTTGTTGTCAATGCCGATGATATAAACTTGCCATCATCACAAATTTTTACGACAACACAAATAAAGCGCCTTGCCGCCTTTATTCGATAGTACAAAACGGAAGTGGCTCGATAAGAACTTTTTCGAACCTCATCTGGATCCCTAAGCGCGCTGCGAAGATGATCGAAATCAATTTCAGGATGAGCTTCTGCGATATGCCGTTCGGATTCGAGCGATAGTAGAATCTGTTGACCAGAATAATCTACGAATCGTTTCATGACGTTCCTCCGTCGAGCTTTATACTACATATAAGTAGTATTTTCAATGAATTTACTGCACTGACAAATCCCAAGCAATCTTTATTAAGAGGTAGGTCGAGCTGGTCTTCAATAATGGTGGCGACAACCTGGCGCCTCAGACGTGAAAAAGCCCCAACCATCGGGTGATGGCTGGGGCCTTTTAGCTCAGACAGCTTATTTGTTGCCTTTAGCTTGCTCTTCGCGGTGCCGGCTGACGATCTGCTCTTGGATGCTCGAAGGAACCGGACGGTACTTCGAGAATTCCATGGAGAAGCTCGCTTTACCCTGCGTGGCCGAACGCAGGTCGGTCGAGTAGCCGAACATTTCCGACAAGGGCAGTTCGGCGATGATGACGACGTAGTCATCACGCATGTCGCTACCGAGGAGGAGGCCGCGGCGGGACGACAAGTCGCCTTGAACAGGACCTTGGAAGTCGCTCGGTGTCTCTACTTCGACGCGCATGATCGGCTCAAGAAGCACTGGCTTGGAGGCCATGAAGGCTTCCTTGAAGGCAGCGCGCGAGGCGATCTTAAAGGCCATCTCGGAGGAGTCAACGGGGTGGAAGCCACCGTCCGTCAGATTGATCTGGGTACGGATCACCTGGAAGCCGCCAAGCGGTCCTTTGACGACGGACTCGGCAAAGCCCTTCTCGCAGCCTGGGATGAATTCCTTCGGAATCGCACCACCGACGCACTTGTTCTCGAAGACAAAGTTGACTTCCGACTCCTCGCCGAGCGGAATCAAGTCGCCAACAACGTGCGCATACTGGCCCGAACCACCGGTCTGCTTCTTGTGCTTGTAGTCAAACGACGCAGCAATCGTCGGCGATTCACGGTAGTTAACCTTTGGCTGGCCGATGACGACATTGGCTTTGTATTCGCGTTTGATGCGCTCGACGTAGATCTCAAGGTGGAGCTCGCCCATGCCCTTGATGATCGTCTCGTTGGACTCTGGGTCGACGAAGACGCGGAAGGTTGGATCTTCCTTCATAAAGCGGTTGAGCGCCTTGGACACTTTGACCAAGTCGTCTTGCTTCTCTGGCTTGAGCGCGAGCTCGATCACGGGCTCTGGAACGAAGATCGATTCCATCGCGACGTTGACCGATTCATCACAGTAAGTATCACCGGACGCACACTCGACGCCGACCATGGCGACGATGTCACCAGCCGACGCGTAATCGATCTCTTCCTTCTCGGCCGAGTGCATGCGCACGATACGACCGACCCGTTGGCGCTTTTGCGTTCTGGGGTTGTAGGCGGTGTCGCCCTTTTTCAGGGTACCTTGGTAGATCCTGGTGTAGGTCAGCTGGCCGTATTGGTCATCGCTGATCTTGAACGCCATGGCGATCAGGGGCAATTTGACATCGGATTGGACTTCGACCTTCTCGCCGGTGGCCAAGGCCGTACCGAAGTTAGGTACTTCTAGTGGGCTTGGCAGGTAGCGACCGACTGCATCCAGCAACAACTGAACGCCGCGGTTTTTGTAGGCCGAGCCCATGAAGACCGGGGTCATCTCGCGCTTGATCGTGGCGCGACGGATGGTGGACACGAGTAGATCCTCGGGGATCTCCTTGTCTTCCAGCATCAATTCGGTCATCTCGTCGGAGAACATGCACACCTTGTCGAGCATGATCGCGCGGTATTCGTTGGCCTTTTCGACGTAGTCGGCGGGAATTGCTTCCTCGCGGATGCGCTCGCCTTTTTCGCCGTCGAAGTAGTAGGCCTTCATTTTGACGAGGTCGATCTCGCCGTCGTGGTCGTTTTCGAGGCCGATCGGGATCTGCATCATGACGGCGTTATGGCCAAGCTTCTCGCGCAGGGCCGTAGCCACCCGGTAGGGGTTGGCACCGGAGCGGTCGAGCTTGTTGATAAAGGCGACGCAAGGAACCCGGTAGCGCTTCATCTGCCGGTCGACGGTGATCGACTGCGACTGGACGCCGGACACGCCGCAGAGCACCAAAACCGCACCGTCCAAGACGCGCAGCGAGCGCTCCACTTCGACGGTGAAGTCGACGTGACCGGGGGTGTCGATGATGTTGATCGCGAAATCCTTCCAGCCGACCGTGGTCGCTGCGGAAGTGATCGTGATGCCACGCTCTTTTTCAAGCTCCATGTGGTCCATCGTCGCGCCGTCGCCGGTCGTGCCGCGCACCTCTTGGATCTTGTGGATACGTCCGGTGTAGAACAGGATCCGCTCAGTAAGCGTCGTCTTACCCGAGTCGATGTGGGCGGAGATGCCAATGTTGCGGACTAATTCTATTTTGCCTGTTGAAGCCATGCGAAGACCCTATGTGTGTTGAACCAGGACGAGAGGTTTTCGTTGATACCAAAGGAGACCCACCGAGTATCAATATCATCTGGTAATTTCAAGTCAAAAGGACGCGGCCCTAGCGCCGCCTGCTGATCAGGGGTTTTCGCAACCCCTTTTGATCGCCCGAAGTCATGCCTTGACTGCGGTTTTCGCCAAGCGCCACTCGTAAATAAGCCTAAACCCCCTTGGGCTTTTTGACGACAGCCGTAGAGAGGACCAGACCGGACGCAGGTCGGTCAGAGGGAGAGGCGGATGACGCAGCACATACCTGACATCCTATTGCAGCCGGCACCGGCTCCGGTACCGGTCCCTGGTGCAGCGGGACCTGGTGCCGCCGGCGCTCCCGCAAAGTCCAAGCCCGCCGCTTCAACTCAAGAATACTGGGACTTCGGCAATGCTGACTTCATGCCCCAACAAGTCGAAGTGGATTATGATTTCGGCGAGTTAAGGCGGATGGACGGGCGGCGCCGGCGGCGCCATAAATGGATGCTCAGCGCCATGGTCCTCATGCTCCTGGCTGCCTCCTATGTCGGCTACGACATCCTGATCAACGACCAAAATCCGCTGGATGAATGGGCTACGAAATGGACGGCGATGTTGGACTTTTTTCATGGTGAGGACGAAGATCCAGCCCCCGTCAGTGCTCCTCCTAAAGAGAAAGTGGCTAAGGTCGAAGCAAAGAAGCTTAGACCTGCGGATGCCTTAAAGGTCGTCAAGGGCAATCCCTATTGGTCTCTGCCCAACCGCCTCCTCGGTTCAGGCACGGCTTTGGGCCGAGCCTGGACGCCCGACGAAGAGGAAACGCTGCGCCTTGGTCTGGAGCACCATTTTCGCTACCAGCACTTCAAAGCGGTGCGCAGCATTCAAACCAGCAAGTTTACCGGCAGCGAATCACTGCTTTGGGTGGCGCTCAAAGACAAGGGCTTTTGGATTCGCATGAACGCGGCGGTCACGCTGGCAGAATTTGCGACGGAGGTGCCTATCAACGCACTGGAGGGCGCGCTGACGCATGCCCGCTCCGACTTGATCGCTAACTTCTTTGAACGCTTCGTGCATCGTCCTAACGTCGGCCAGCTCTATCTGATGCGGCAAATCGTCCGTCTTCTCGATGAAAAAGGGCGATTGGTGGTGCTCAGAGCGATCAGTCGGTCAAAAGACGAACTCCGCGACCTCTATATGGTGGCCGCCACCCAAGACCCAGGCCGACACATTAAGAGCTGGATCACCAAAGCGCTGCAGGAGCGCCCCATCCCGCCCGCACGTCGCGCCGCCTTGCTCGCCGTCGTGCAAGGCGAGGGCTCGCCCTCCATCATCTTCCCGAATGAGCTAAAGCCGGCATCGGCGGCCGAGCAGCGCAAGACCCGTCCGGCCAGCAACGTCATGTCTGACGATGAGTTGGAGCAGCAGCTGGATCAACTCGACGACGATAGCTCGCACCTGCAGCTGTTCCACGATAAAACGCCTGGCATGCCAGCCACCTCGATCAAGGCCATAGGTGACACGCCACCGGCAGAGACCTTCGAGTACGAAAAATAGACCGCCGCCACTCACTTCAGCTTAAGGCTGTAGGCTTTGCTGCTATCACTACGCGGACCCGCCAGAGTTCCGGCACGCATCAGGTCGAGGATTTTGCTGCGGTCCAAAGGTCCGTAGGTGCTGATGTACACCGCGAGTGCACCGGCGACGATGGCACTAGCCGAAGACGTCCCGACATGGCTTTCGCCGTCGGAAAACACCACCGACGAGGTGATCTGCGCCTCGGGCTTGATCGTCTTGCCCGCAGCGTCGACCTGCGCGCCGCTGAAGTCGACGTCGCTAGCACCCACGGTCAAGACTGTCGCATTGTCGGCGGGGATGCCAAGGGTGTTGCCACCCGAATGATCCAAGAGTTGGAGGTTCTCGCCGTCGATGCTTAAACGCAGGACTGAGGCGGCGGTGAAGTTGTGCGAGTGATCTTCGATGCGCGCATAGTAGGTGCCGACATTGAGTATCGTGGTGATCTGCTCACGGGCATGGGCCGAGTAAAGCAGATCGGGCTTATCGAGAGGATCCGGGGCGACTCCGGTTTGATGTAAGCGACTGGAGCCAACGACGTGATGGGCCTCGTCCTCGATGATCAAGTCGAGGTCCTGAGCGGTGAGATAGTCTTTGGTTTCTTGGAAATCATTCCAACTCAGCACTGCGGTCACGGAGGTTTGATCGCGGGCAACGCTGAAGCGAACATAGCGTCCCGCATGTGGCAACACCACCTGGCTCGAGTCGCTTGACGAGTCGACGACGCTGGCGTTGAACGTCGTTTGGCCGAGGTTTCCTGCGGCGTTGATCCAAAGAATTCCGGCGGCCGTCGCCTTGTTGATCTCGGCGTTGATAAAGCCCTTGCCGTCAAAGTTGCCGCCGTATTGCCAGACCTGCGCATACAAGACGATATCGACCTTCTCGGCGATCACCGTCGCCACCGCCGCCTGCAAATTGGTGAACCCATCGGTGTTTAGCAGCAGCATGCGCGGGCCTGGCACATCGGCTGCGTACGAGGATTTGCCAGTGGCCATGGCGTAGACGATTTCAGCGAGTTTGACGCCATGCGTCGTGTCTCGCATCTGATCCACCGGCGGCTTCACCAGCTTGGTGTCTGGCGGTAGGCGATTGCCGATGCTGTGGTTGAGTCCAGTAAAGCCGTTGTCGAGAATGGCTATGGTGAGGTTTTGACCGTGTTGGCCGAGCTTGTGATAGGCGCTCAGGTTGGTCGCATCGATCAGCGTTTGCAGATTGGTTAAATAGGAATCGCCCTCAGGCAAATCCACCAGCTGCGCCGGGGTCGAACCAGCAGGCATCACCCCCGACGGGTCGACGGGAGCGACCATCGGTGCCGGAGCGACCAACGTGGGGCTGTCCGGTGCCTTGTCCTTGGTTTTTTGCCCGAATAGGTCGGCCGTCTGGCTGCATCCAAGCAGCAAGACCGCGATCATACAGAGAGGAGACAGAGTGCGGGCCACAAGACACCTCTAGGTAAAGGTTCATCGTGGCAAGATATATGACTTTATATAATAATTCAATTTTATATTATCATATTATTGATATCATTGATTTTTTATTTAGCTTAAAACTCTCAGGTCGTTCGCTTTAGATTGGACTTATGATCCCCCTAGAACATCGACTTTATTGCATAAATCCTGCTCTCCAGTGTTCCCGTCCTCCCAGTTGCGTGGAAGAAAGCGGCTGCCCAAAAACTGGGAGGACGGGAACACTGGAGAGCAGGATCCATGCAACTGAGCCCAGGACATAGGTTACCATCATGTAAGCATTGATATAAATCTCACTTTCGGCGCCGATCTTAAGTTTACTGTCTGAACGTCCGATAACTTAGTAGGACGAGTAGAGGGCAACACCTTTGGGAGCGATCATGGCCAGAAAACGATTCATCATCAGCTGGGGAATCGGAGCTGCGGCGGTGGCCGCAACTGCCGGCTTGTTGCTGTATCAACTCACCGCGCCCAGGGAGCCACATTACGCGGAGTTGGAGCTGGGCAAGCCCATCACGATGATGCCCGTAGACAAAGACAGTTTGATGCCACTATCGGCCGTACCACCGACCAAAACACTTGGCGCTGTGCATATGACGATCAACTGGGAGGGCGCCTCGATCGGCCTTGAAGATCCGGGTGCCACGATCAAATTCTATCGAGGCGCACAAAGCGCGCCGTTTTACACGGCGTCTTGGACCGACCTGAAGCGGGCTTACCGCAGCTCGGGATGCTCCAACAACCAGATCGGTAGCCTCGATGGCCCGCTTGATGCGGTGCTGATCTGTGACGGACGCCTCGGCAAGTTGTCAGAACTATCGAAGATCGAGGTGTTTGCACCAAAAGAAGGTGAGACCAAGGTCGCCACCGCGTTTTCCGCTTACAACCGTGCCGACGACGTCTTGTCGGTGATGGTTCAACTCTACTAAGGGGCATTTATGACGGCTGTCGATCACAAACCGTGGCTTCGCCTGCTCGTCCTCAGCAGCATCATTGCGGCCCCGATGGTGGCCGGCCAAGCCTGTAGTAGTAGCAGCTTCAACGGCTCGCCGTCGTCGAAGTCGGGGAAAAATGCCGCCGGTTCGACCACCAACAATCAAGGAGGGACCGACGCCACCAATAGTTCTGCCTCTGGAGGAGCGTCGACCGATCCTCTAGATCAAGGTCGCATCAACCCGGGTTATAACGATGATAAAAACGGCCCATTGACCCCCGGCAACGGCGGAACCAAAGCGGCTCCCAGTGGTCCGACCGACAGCTCCGGCAACACGCCGATTCGGATTTATAATAACGGCTTTAACGGCATCTACGTCGTCAAACCGCTCACTCCCGAACAGAGCAACTACATTTGGGCGGCCACCGCCGATGGCGTCGTGACGTTGCTGCAACTGGCCAACAATGCGGTTGTGTCGACGAAGAAATGGACCGGAGCGCTCGGCGGCGCTGGCGGGGCACAGGGCTCACGGACCTATGTGCTCGAAGGTGGCGGGGTCATCGTCTCGCGCATCGGTGGTTATATCTACTTTATCGACCCGAACAGCACTCCCCAAGGCGACATCAAGTCGGCCGGCGGAGCCTCCTTTTACAAGCTACCCGGACCGGCCGAAACCTACGACCGTGTCTGTGCCGTATCCTATCGTCGCGGCGGCAACCGCTACCTTGGGTTGGCTTGGGGCTTTGGTCATTTCGTTGAAGTCCCGCAAGACAATACGCCGCCATTTGCGCCTATTTGGTCGAAGGCGAACCTCACTGCGGCCAATGGTGGACCGAAGCAGTGGGGTTACTCATGCTTCATCGATCAAAACCGCCTCATCTTTTATTCGCAGTGGACCACGATGGGGCAGGGCACCGATCAGGCGACTGGCCCCATCCAGGCCGTTGACCTCAACACGATGAAGGCGGTCACTCCGGCCGCGGTAGCAGGTAACGGCACCTTCACGTCGAGCAACCTCGCCAACGAAACGGTTGGCCCAAAGGCGTCGTTTGGCTTGGGCAGCTATGCCATGTCCGGCGATGCCAATGGCAATATTTTGAACGGCACGGGCTACTACACCTTCGCCTATGAACCGCAGTCGAACACGATCTGGGGCTGCGGTAACGCGGGCGGAGCTTCCCTCAACGTCTTTCCAGCAGCGTGCTTCTCTTCGTTGAAGACCTGCACGGGTCATAGTTCGTTCAACTCGCAAACGGTGGGCTTCCAGATCGGTCCCATGAGTGCCTTAGGCGATGGGCACATGGTCGGCCTAGTCCGCCACTCTGGGGAAGTCATCATGCTTAGCCTGAACGATCGCAAAGACATCTCTAAGGGTGTCACCGCGACGAAGATCTACAAACTCGACAGCGATCCCTATATGTACACCGACTTTACCGGTGCGACTTTGTATTTAACCAAGACGGAGCAGACCTTTAGTTTAGGTGCTATTCAAGGTTATGATGCGACCAAACCATTTAAAACCGCCGGCTTCACCTGGGCGCCGCGCGACATCGCCAAGACGGCGTGGTCGGACATCACCTTTGAGGTCCGCTGCTATATGGCCAATGCGGCCAAGCCTAGTTACGTCGCCTTCGCGGATGTCGGGGCCGCATTGCAGCCGACGACGCTCAGCTCGGTGGCGATGTGCAGCGGGCAGACCTACGACAGCGTCGATATTCGACTCACCCAAATAAACAACGGTAGCAGTCTGATGAATGTAAGAAAGGTGCAGGTCACCGGCTTTCAGTAATCCGGTGACCTGCGGCCAGGACTAGAGTTCTAGTCCGGCGATGATCCAGGTTTCTAACACTGGCGAGACGTTTTTTGACACGTCTTTGACGCCCCATAGGGGAGAGACATTGAGGTGAAAGGTCGGTGTCGGCCGCCATTGGACGGCAGGTCCGATGTCGATTTCCTGCTCGAAGTGGCCGCGCCGGCCTGGTCCGTCGCGCCATTCGACTTTCACTTCGGCACCCAGCGAGACGTGCGGGCTTAGCGCCGTCGTGCCGATCGCCACATCAAGGGGAATCTCGCGTTCGGGTTGGCCGTATTGCTTTTGCCCCCACAGATCAATTTCGTAGCCAAGATTGATGGCGTAGTGCCAGTTAGCGGCTAGATTGTCCGATAAGAGCAGGCGAAACTCGAAGCGTTCAGGGTTATTCTTGACGGGATGGTATTCAAAATAAAGGGTCGGGTTGAGCGGGAGTTCACCCCAATCGGCGAGGGCATAGCGCAGCTCGATCTGCTGGCCTTCGCTATCGAACACCTTCTTGCCCTTTTCCTCGTTGTAATACTGCTTTTGGTTTACATAGAGGTCGAGCTGGAGGCGGTGTCCGAGGCCGACTTCGATCTCCTGCTTAAAAACCGTTTTGTTTTGATGGGTATCTTTGAACGTCTGGGCTTTGACCCAGGCTTCGACCTCGATTTGGTGCTCGTCAAGAACGTAGGCGCGGCTATTGGTAAACAGACGGTGTCTGGTCCACTGCGGCTGTTTGTAGCTGCCATCGAGCGCGTCGGGGTTTACTTGGACATCGCGCTTAGGTCGAACTTCGATGGTGTCGCTAGCCGGTTCGGCTACGGCGATACCTGCAGCGAAGGCCAACGGCATGATGGCAATGATCGGTCGCACGGACAACGAGATAGGTCGCTTTATCATGGTTTGATCTCCGTCAAAGTTTAGCCAAAACTTTAGCAGATCTCAGGATCATGACAAAAAAATTTAGTTATGCACCATCATGGTGCTGCCCAGCATCCGACAAGCGAAAGTTGAACTTTAGCTGCGCTGTGGTCGCTGCAACGCGACCGTCAGGACCTTTGGCTGGTAGGTAGCGAGCACTGCGAGCGGCCGCGAGCACACCACCATCGATGGCAAAACCAGACGGATTGCGCAGCTTGGCCTGCGCCACTTCCCCTTGCTCATCGACGAGAAGTTCAACCACCAAGATGCCTTCGTAGCCAGCGTCCAAGGCATCGCCGGTATAAGCTGGCTCGTCGACCGTGGCGCGAATGAGAGTCGCCCCGCCGCCACCGAGCGCGACCGGCATCGACGCTGGCTGGTTGGCAAGGGGCGTGCTTGCACCGGTCGCGGCGACGGCGAGTCGCGGTGTTGGTTGCACTTGATTGAGTTGAGTCGGGAGAGCAAGAGGTGCTTTACGAGCCGACTTAGCCGACCGAGTCGCGGGCTTCGCCACCGGTTGCGGCTGATCCGCAGCACTCGCCGCGGCTGCCGGAGGTGGCGGTGCCAACAATGGCACCACGTGGCCACTTGCAAGCACCGGCGCAGGGGCCCCCATATGGGTCAAGCTGATGTGGATTGGCTCGACTTTGGCAGACGATTTTGCCGCAAAATGGCCCGACGCTGCGCCCACCACCAAGGCGCCGTGGAGGGCACTTGAGCATAAAAATGTGGGAAGCCAGGGTTTCATCGGTTGCCTCGCATAACACCGCGACACAACCTCCTTATCGGCCTAAAGTTAGGGAAACTTTAATGCCCCTGGCGAACCTTGCCTAAGTTCTTGATCCATCTAGGTAAGAATCTGGAATAACCCGACTATGTCGAGGTCGTCCCAGGCGACTTGCTCGGACTGGCAGGGCTTGAAGCGGCCGCCGGGGCCGAGGCCGAAGACGGCGCATTGGCGGACTCAGCACCGGACGAGCTGGCCGAAGCGCTGGAGCTGCTCTCCTGCTTGTCCTTTTTGTTGGTCGCCTCGACATCGGCCATGCTGGGCACCTCGCCCCCGGCCGTGCCCTTGCTTTTGCTTCTAAAATCCGTCACATACCAGCCGGTACCCTTGAGGATAAACGCCGTCTTGCTGACCAACTTATTGATAGGACCACCATGGCAGACGACGCAATCCGTCGGTGCCGGATCGGTCATTTTCTGCATGATTTCCTGAACATCGCCGCAAGCTTGACACTGGTACTCATAGATAGGCACGCCGCACTCTCCCTGAAAAATTCACCGTGATCGGCCGTCAAAGCAGAGCACATCAGCATGCTATTTGAAGCCGCTGGGGTGAATTGTCAAGGTCTAGCGCGCCGGCTTACTCGTCGGGGGAAAGGCCGCATCGACGCGTTGTTTCAGCTCCATCCCGGTTTTCCAAAACGGCAGGCGCTTGGGCGGAACGGTGATCTTCTCGCCGGTCTTGGGATTGCGGCCTTCGTAGGCCTTGTATTCGCGCACGGTGAAAGCGCCAAAGCCACGGATCTCAACGCGGTGCCCCGAGCACAAGGTATCGCCGACGGCATCGAAAAATAGGTCGACGATTTCCTCCGCCTTGGCTAGCGTGATATCCGAACGTTGCGCCAAGTTCTCTATCAGCTCCGACTTGACCATGAGTTGCGCCCTTTCGTGTATGAGTGGCCGTTCCCAGTTTATCAAGATCCGAACGATCTTGGCAACTTAATCGACTTGTGCGATAACCTTTCGGTGACAAAAAATGGTGAAACTCGATGGAATATATCCCGCTTGAAAAGCCCGTGGCCGATTTAGAGGCAAAGATCGACGAACTGCGCCGGATGGTGACAGTGCAGTCGGTCAACCTCGACGATGAGATCGGGGAGCTCGAACAAAGGGCGCAAACCCTGCGGCGAGAGATGTTTTCGCGCCTCACGGCTTACGAGACGACGCAGCTATCGCGGCATCCAAGGCGGCCCAATGCCTTAGAGCTGATCGGGGCGATGTGCTCGAATTTCGTCGAGCTGCATGGCGACCGTAACTTTCTCGATGATAAGGCGATCGTGGCCGGACTTGGCGTCTTCGATGGCCGCTCCGTCGCCATCATCGCCCACCAGAAGGGGCGCGGCACCAAGGACAACATCCTGCGCAACTTCGGCATGCCCAAGCCTGAAGGCTACCGCAAGGCCCTGCGCGTCATGAGTATGGCGGAGCGCTTTGGTCTGCCGATCCTGACCCTGATCGACACGCCAGGGGCCTATCCCGGGGTCGGCGCCGAGGAGAGGGGGCAGTCGGAGGCGATCGCCAAGAACATCATGGTCATGTCGCGCCTGTGCGTGCCGATCGTCGCCGTCGTCGTCGGCGAGGGTGGCAGCGGCGGCGCTCTGGCCCTCGGGGTCGCCAACCGGGTGCATATGCTGCAGTACGCGATTTATTCGGTGATTTCGCCAGAAGGCTGCGCCTCGATTCTGATGAAGGAGGCGGCCAACGCCTCGGTCGCGGCCGAGGCCTTAAAGCTGACCGCACCCAACGCCTTAGAGCTGGGCGTGATCGACTCGATCATCGCCGAGCCGGAAGGTGGCGCCCATCGCAGTACCGAATTAACCGCCAGCAACATCAAAGCGACGATCGCCAAAGACCTCGACCAGCTGAGCGCCATGAGCGGTGAAGCCCTCAAGGAGCATCGCATGCAGAAGTTCATGCAGCTGGGTTATGTCGGTGACGGTCGGGAGATCATGCCGATATGAGCGCCACACCGATCCTGCCAGGTAGCATCGCCGACTTGAAGGCCCAGCCAGCGGCGCATGGGGCAGCTGTGGTCCTGCCGCTACCCTTGGGGCGCGCCACGCCCATCACCGGAGAGCTGATTTGCCCGCCGGACAAGTCGGTGACGCATCGCTCGATCATCTTTGCCGCGATGGCCTCGGGTCAAAGCCGCATCGTCAGCCCCTTGCTCGGTGCTGATTGTCGTTCGACCATGGCGGTCTTTCGCGCCTTGGGCGTCCAGCTCGAGCTGGCGCCAACCGCGGCTGGCGCGACCAGCACGCAGGCCGAGCTGGTCGTCGAGTCAAAGGGTTGGGATCAGTGGCAATCACCGCTAGTCCCCTTGGACTTCGGCAACAGCGGCACCACGGCGAGACTGCTCACCGGAGTCTTTGCTGCGACGCCGGGACTGTTCGCCACCTGCTTTGGCGACTCCAGCTTGAGCAAGCGCCCCATGGGCCGTATCGTCACGCCGCTGCGTCATATCGGTGCGCAGATTCAAGGCCGCGCCTCGGGCACCTTGCTGCCCATGGCCATCGCCGGCCAGGCCCTAAGGCCTGCCGATCATGTCATCGATAAGGCGACCGCCCAGGTTAAGTCGGCCCTGCTCTTAGCCGGGCTCAACATCAGCGGCCGCACCAATGTACGACTGCCAACCGGTAGCCGTGACCACACCGAACGCATGCTTCAGTCCCTCGGTGCGGACGTCAAGGTCATGCACCGAGACGGGCTTGAAGACATCAGCGTGTATGGACCGTTTCGCCCGACTGGTCGCACCTACCGCGTTCCCGGCGACCCCTCGTCGGCAGCCTTTTTTGCCGTGTTGGCGGCGATTACCCAAGGCGAGCTGAAGATCCACGGGGTGCTGGACAACAAGACCCGCACCGGTTTCATCAAGGTGCTGAGCGATATGGGCGCCAAGATCGATCAGCAGCCGGTTGATTCCAGCCGCGAGCTGTTTCTCGAACCGATCATGAACCTCGTCATCACCGGCGGTCATGCACTTAGGGCTGTCGACACCGACCCACTTCAAGTCGCGACCTTTATCGACGAGGTCCCGGTCCTCGCCGTGGCCGCCTTGTTTGCCGTCGGCACGAGCCGCTTCGCTGGACTCGGCGAGCTGCGCGTCAAAGAGTCCGATCGGCTGGAAAAAATCCGCCAGCTTCTGACTCTGGCGGGTGGTGAAGCATGGATCGAGGGTGACGATCTCGTCATCAAAGGACACGGCGGCACTGACAAGCAGGTGCACGGCTTTCATTTTGACCCCGATCAAGACCACCGACTCGCCATGGCAGCGGCGATTCTGGCGAAGGCGGCAACGTCGCCCTCGCACATCAAGGATCCCGACTGCGTTGATGTCAGTTTCCCGCGGTTTTTTACCGTTCTTGGGACGATAGGATAAACCGTGCAGAGACCGAAAATAATCGCCGTGGATGGGCCAGCCGGCTCAGGTAAGAGCAGCCTATGTGCCCTGGTTTGCCAGCGCCTTGGTTGGACCTATATCAACACCGGTGCGCTATACCGCGGCGTCGGCCTGCTTGCAATGGCCCGCAACATCGACCTCGAGGACGTCCCCGGACTCGTCGCCTTGATCGATAGCTGCGGCTCGCGCCTGCGCTGGGACTCAGACCGCCGCGAGCTATGGTACGAAGGGGAAAATTTAACGTCGCAGCTGAATTCGGAGCAGGCCGGCTACGCGGCCAGCAAGGTGGCCAAGCAGGAGTTGGTGCGCGCCAGCCTACTGCCCGTGCAGCGGCAACTCACACTGGCAGCTCCTGTCGGTGCCTTGGTCGACGGCCGCGATATCGGTACCGTGGTCTTTCCCGATGCTGACTTAAAGGTGTTTTTGACTGCCAGTCTCGAAGAGCGCTCACGCCGCAGGTTGCAGCAACTCGGTGAGAGTGAGGGCAGTGCGGCAAGTGCGACCTTAGCAAGTATCCAGCAGGGCATTGCCCGCCGCGACGAGCGCGACCAAGGTCGTAAGACAGCACCGCTGAAGCAGGCCGACGACGCCGTGCTGTTGGATACGAGTGCGCTGAATTTTGAGGAGTCGGCGGATGCCTTGATCGATCTGCTGCGGCGGCATGGGTTGACGACATAAGGCTCGCCGTTTCAGGCGGTGAGACCTGGCTGTCGTTACCTAGGGGAGCGCCGCCTCACGATACCCGTAGCCTTAGCACGCGCCTGCGACTTCAAAGATCGCTGACTTTGCCCTCCAGTCAACGCACCGCTCCCCGCCCCAGCATCTCGAAGCGACAGCGCCCTAATCCGCCTACTCGCAGCCAGACTCGCCGGCCGTGACTTAACCGCACCTTTGCCCTGCAGCTCTATGGCCGCAACCAGCTCGTCGCGCAAATCCCTACCTAGGTCAAGGCGCAGCGCCTCTTGACTCGCCAACAGCCCCTGCTGCAACTCCTGCCAGTCAGCCTTTTGCAACAGTGCACCGGCTGCCACCTCGCCGACTTCGCGCGTGATCATATGCAGCAGCAACTGGTGTGCATCGAGCTGCGATTTGAAGCTCTCCAGCAGGCTTGTTTGCTCCGCGAGACGCTGCTCCAGCCGGCTATCGCTGGCGACTAGGCCAGCCTCCAGCTGCTGCCACTTGGCGCTGCGTTCCACTTGGTCTGCATCGAACCGCGCCAGCAATTCGGCCGTCGTTTCATCGATTTTATCGATTCTGTGCTGCAAAACCTCACCCAGAGCTTGCAGCTCCTGCGGCACCGTTTCAAAGCGGTCGCTGAGCCGCGCGCTCTGCTGCATCAGTTCACCGGCCGCGTCGTGAAGCAGGCCCGACGATTTGAGATGAGACGCGGAGGCCCTGGTCCAATTTAAATACGCCTCGACATCCTCTGGGCGAAACACTGGCGAGACGTAGCGCCCCTTGCGCATCCGTCCCACTCGCAGCTCACGGCCGGAGATTTGGGTCAGGCGTGAGCGGCGGATCCCGAGGCGCTGCATCACCGCGTCGGCGTCCAGGCTAAAGTCAGAGCAGATGTCCTCGTCGCCACGCAGCCACACCATCATCGGCAGCTCCTGCGCTGAGGCGCCGCTCACCGACGCGGCGGTCAGCTCAGAGGGCGCAACCTCTAGGTATGCTGCAGGAGCGTCTGACGGCGGTAGGTTCATGTCTGAATCGTGGTTCATCGGGCCTTCAACCTAGCGCCTCCAGCGGCGCTTATTGGGTCATACGGGTCGCCGTGATGACCCAGTCGCCCAAGCTTTTGAAGGCTTGTAGGCGGCGTTCATCGTTGACGTTCTCAAAGAATAAGCGAAAGGCCATCGCGTGTTCGCCTTCGTTAAACTTGGTCATATCAAAATACAGCGCCATATTCACTGGTCCTTGTCCGAGTTCTGCCGGCTGCCCGACATTGCGATCGACGACGGCGCTGCCGACCACTGGTTCGGAATAGAGCATGGGGACGGCCCCGCGTTTACGCATCAGGTCAGATGGGCTGATTTCCATGTACAGCATCCGGTCCGGAGCCGACGCCGAGATCCAGTAAAGGCTTTCGGCCTTTTGCGAGGCAAAAAAGTCGAGAATCCCCGACTTTTTATAGGGGGGCATATTGCTTTCCAGCTTGATATCGCGCGGATTGTCGATCAACGCCATGCCGTAGTAAAAGCCGCTTCCGGTGTTGAGATTCTTTTTGCCGTCGAGTGGGTTGTAGAGCACCGTGGGAAGGTAGACGGCATTGGAGAAGAAGCTGACCTCGGTGTACATCCCAAGCTCGAAGTTAAGCTTCAAAAAGGTGTAGTGGAAGCTGATGCGGATGATCGAACGGATGGGCCCGGTCTTGTAGGCCTCCAGCAGACTATCGATGGAGCGATGGTTGGCTTCGACGGTGAGGAAATACTTCAAGTCGGCGCGCATATAGAAGGTACTCGACGCCAAAAGCGGCACAAAATCCGGTGGCGAGTCCGGCTGTGGCCCTTTGCGCAGCATGTCCACTCGGCGCGACACCAGCCAATTTTTTTGGTCGAAGCTATAGCGATAGCGCGACGTCAGGACTTCGGCCTTGGGACGATCAAAGCTGACGTAGGAGCGTTCGGACAACTTTGGCACGTTTTGGAAGTAGATCCCGACATAAACCGCACCAACGGAATCACCTGCGGTCTGTTTGCCTTTAAAAGACAGCCGGATCTCAAACACCACCGAAGGCTTGCCGTAGGTGCTCCAGTCGGTCGGTGACTTAGCCGGCCCCACATCGTCACCCATAAAGCTCAGCTCATCTTGGACGTCAAACATGCCGCTGCCGGTCTTAGCCGTGACCGAGCCTCCCTCGGGCAGGACATAGTCCCCCCATTCGTTGATCTCATCGATTTGAAACGGGATGATCACCGCCTTGCCACTCGCCGGGTCGGTACGAAACACCCGGTACATCGGCAGGGGATAGCGCGTGATCGGGCGGATCTCCTGCCCCTTGATGATGACCGGCGCGGAATGGATCATCGCGCCTGCGTCGGTAGTGGCCGCGAGGCTTCCCCAAAGCATCAGCATCAGTGCAACAAACAAGCGGTGCATCGCTGGCACAGGAGCCCCACAGCTTAAGGGTCAGAGTCAGGGTCGGATAGGGGTCAGAGTCGATGTTTCTATATTTCACTAATATAGATAAAATGGACTCATGAGTCGATCTTTTGCCCGCTTTGGTTTTTTTCTACTACTGATCGGTCTGGCTGGTCCGGCCCGGGCGCAGCCGATCCGCGTTGCCGTTCCGGTAACGTGGCAGCTGACCCACACCCATATTTCTGGGCCGGTGACGCCTAGCTTGACCGAGAGCTTTCGCGAAACCTGGCGGCTAGAGGTGGCCCCCAGCGGCATGGCGACCTTGAGCTCACCGCGCGCCAAGGTCATTGCCTACGGCTTGGGCGAGCCGCGTGAGATGGTGCCGCGACGTGTCGCCGTGAGCGAATGGGATTTTGCGCGACTCGTCGGGGTCCAGCCGATTACGACCTTTGAGACCGAGGACGCAGAGGCCATGGGTCTGTTTAGTCGACCGGTGTTTCTCAGCCTTGTTGGCGGGAGCCAGGGGGGTAGCGATGTCAATCTGCTGTGGTCGGATGATGAGAGTTACTCGGTGCACTTTCAGGTGGCTACTGGGGGCTAGCTGGGCAAGGGGGCACACTCCGCATACGGCAGCTTGCAGATCAGGTCATACCAGCAGAGTAACGCGGGCCCTTGACCATACTCCGGAATCGGCGTACAATTCCGGAGTATGGTCGGACGAATCCTAAAACTCAACACTTCCAATAGCTTGTTCCTGTTCGGGGCCCGGGGCACCGGCAAGAGTTCGCTGATTCGCGAGCAATTTTCTACCCGTGATGATGTCCTGTGGATTGACCTTCTCAGCGATGAAGATGAAGAAGCATTCCGGCGGCAGCCATCGCGGCTGTCTGAGCTGCTCGCGACAGGGCGCTACCGCGTTGCGGTGATCGATGAAGTGCAAAAGAATCTGAAACTTCTCGACATCGTGCACTTGGAAATCGAGAAAAAGGCCAACGTGCAGTTTATCTTGTCAGGTTCTAGCGCCCGCAAACTTAAGCGTGGCGGCGCTAATCTACTAGCCGGCCGGGCCTTCACTTTCCATTTGTTTCCGCTGACCTCGACGGAACTCGGGGCCTTTTTTGATCTTCACCACGCGTTGGAATTTGGCACCTTGCCGCAGCTACTGGAATTCAGCGATCCTCTGGACTCAACGCGCTTTCTCAAAGCCTACGTAAGGACCTACCTAAAAGAGGAGGTTGTCCTCGAGCAGCTGGTGCGCAAGACTGAGCCCTTCCAGGATTTCCTCGAGATCTGTGCCGTCATGAACGGCCAGATCATTAACTACGCCAAGATTGCTCAAGACGTCGGGGTTGATGAAAAGACGGTCAAAACCTACTACGATATTTTAGTCGATACCTTGGTCGGCTTTTACCTACCGTCGTTTCATCGCTCAATACGTAAGCGCCAGCGCGAGGCACCTAAATTTTACCTGTTTGATACCGGGGTGCGCCGAGCCCTAGCTGGCACTTTGAATCTTAAGCTGGTGGCGCAGACCTATGAATACGGCCGCGCCTTTGAGCACCTGGTTATTCTTGAGGTGATGCGGCGGAGTTCGTATGCCGAAGCTGACTTTAAGTTGTCCTACTTGCGTACCAAAGATGATGCTGAAATCGACCTAATTATTGAGCGTCCCGGTGCTCCCGATGTTCTGGTCGAAATCAAATCCTATAAGCGCCTAGACAGAAGCGACGCTAAGAAGCTTCATGCACTTAAATCAGCATGGGATCGCCCTTGCGAAGCCATGATCTGGTCGCAAGACCCGACAGAAACCGTGGTTGAAGGAGTCACCTGCTTGCCGTGGCAGAGCGGGCTAGCGAGGATTCTATAGGGCACTTGATCAGTTACAAAGCATTAAGTGATACGTTATACTTAATGGCTGAACTGTAATCCAGCGATCCATCAGTGGCGAAAATGCCTCTCGCCAGTGATCATCATGGCAATCCCATGCGCATCAGCTGCGGCAATCGACTCACCATCGCGCTTGGATCCCCCAGGTTGCACGATGGCCGCCACTCCTTGCGCTGCGGCAAAGTCGACGGTGTCGCGAAACGGAAAGAAAGCGTCGCTCGACATGACGCTACCCTTGATGCTGCGCCCTTGTTCGGCCGCCTTGGCCACGGCGGTATTGGCAGCGTCAACCCGGCTCATCTGACCGGCCCCGATGGCCACGCTAACGCCGTCCTTGACGAAGACGATGGCGTTGGACTTCACATGCTTGGCGATGATCATGGCGAGCTCAAGGTCTAAGCGCTGGCTAGCGGTGGGTGCGACCTTGGTGACGGTGGTCCAGGCGGCGGCATCGAAATGACCGGCATCGGCTTCTTGCACTAAGAAGGCCCCACGCACGCTGCGCAGGTGCAAGTCGGCAGCACCCAAACTGGTCGGCTGCGAATTTTTTGTTTGTTGGGTCCCTGAAGGTGCCGCATAAGGTGCTTGCAGAACGCGCAGGTTTGGCTTTTTCTGAAAGATCGCCAAGGCCTCCGCGCTAAACTCCGGAGCTGCAACGCACTCAGTAAACAACGCTGTAATAGCCAGTGCCGCAGCCTCGTCGACCGGGCGGTTTAGGGCGATGATGCCACCAAAGGCGGACTTCGGGTCGCAGGCTAGTGCAGCTTTAAACACCGAGGCCATGTCGCCGTCGACACCCACGGCGACGCCGCAGGGGTTGGTGTGTTTGACGATGACGACCGCCGGAGCGGTAAACTCGCGCACCAGCGCCGTGGCGGCGTCGAGGTCGAGGATATTGTTGTAGGACAGCTCTTTGCCCGACAGTAGCTGGATATGGCCAAGTCCACTCGGCGCTTTGGCGGAGTCGACGTAGAGTCCGGCCATCTGGTGGGGGTTTTCGCCGTAGCGCAGGTCTTGCACCTTGCGCAGCTGCAGGGGCAGCGATGCGCCGAGGCTTGCCGGTGCCGAATCGGCGGCGGCTTCACTTAGATAGGCGGCGATTTGTTGGTCGTAGGCGGAGATGGCGGCAAAGGTTTTGGCGGCGAGGCGCTGGCGCAAGGGGCGGCTGAGTCCGCCGCTTTGCAAGGCGCGCAAGACCTCTGGGTAGTCGCTGG
>Ga0315273_10001991_pt1 | contig 23798 bp, 16 predicted proteins | sample YL17G02_0_MG_FD_205753 | JGI IMG/M metagenome (GOLD analysis project Ga0315273, IMG submission 205753) | Sediment microbial communities from Yellowstone Lake, YNP, Wyoming, USA - YL17G02_0 | ecosystem: Environmental > Aquatic > Freshwater > Lake > Sediment | place: USA: Wyoming | collected...
CGACGCCCGGGCCGACGATCTCGGAGAGGCCGTAGATGTCGTAGGCGCGGATGCCGCTGTCGGCCTCGATGCGGCGGCGCATGCCGTCGGTCCACGGCTCGGCGCCGAAGAGGCCGGCCCGCAGGGGCAGCGACGAGATGTCCACGCCCAGCTCCCGCGCGCGCTCGATCAGGTGGAGGAAGTAGCTCGGCGTCGAGCAGATGGTCGTGACGCCGAAGTCCTTCATCACCATGATCTGGCGGTCCGTGTTGCCCCCCGAGATCGGGATCACGGTCGCGCCGAGCGCCTCCGCGCCGTAGTGCGCGCCGAGGCCGCCCGTGAAGAGGCCGTAGCCGTAGGCATTCTGCACGATGTCGCCGCGGTGGACGCCGCAGGCCGCGAAGGTGCGGACCATGACGCTCGCCCAGACATCGACGTCCTCCTGGGTGTAGGCAACGACGATCGGCTTGCCCGTCGTGCCGCTGGAGGCGTGGAGGCGGACGATGTCGAGCATGGGCACGGCGAAGAGGCCGAAGGGATAGGTGTCGCGCAGGTCGGTCTTCTGGGTGAAGGGGAGCTTGGCCAGGTCGTCGAGCGACTGGACGTCCCAGGGCCGCAGGCCGCGGTCGTCCATGCGCTGGCGGAAGAGCTTGACGTGGTCGTAGGCCCATTGGACGATGGCGGCCATGCGCCGGCGCTGGAGGTCGCGGAGCTGTGGAAGCGGCAGATAGTCGTAGGCGCTGGCGGGATGGAACCCGCCGCTGAGGTCGAGGCTCAGATCGGGCATTCGGGGCTCCTCGGATCGGGCGGATCGGACGGATCGGGCCGATCAGGCAGATCGGGCTCAGGGCTTGGCTCTCCGGCCGAGGGCGAAAGCCTGGAGGTTCATCTCATGGGCCTTCTCGGGCAGGTTGGCCCGGATGGCCGCGTGCCAGGCGTCCTCGGGAAGAGCGAGGTGCGTGCTCAGGAGGCCGAGCAGGGCGATGTTGAGGCTGCGCGGGTGGGGCAAGGCGCTCCGGTCGATCTGCTCCGGCGCGATGATGACTCCGCCCGGCCGCAGGCCGTGGCGATTCGGCTCGATCTGGTCGCTGGCGAGGACCACCAGGAAGTCGGCCTCGCCCTGAGGGACCATGGGGCTGAGGACCTCGGGGCCGAACCGGACGTCGCTGGCGACGGAGCCACCGCGCTGGCTCATGCCGTGGATCTCGCTCTTCTTCACGTCGAGGCCCGCGCGGAAGGCGGCGTCGGCCAGGATGTCGGACGCCTTGAGGACGCCCTGGCCGCCAAGGCCCGCGATCACGACGTTGATCACCCTAGTTTCGGCCATCACGGATTTCCCATCGCGGCAAGCCGCAATCTGCGGAATCTGTGATCATGCCTTTTTGGTCGTCTTCGCGACGAGGAGGCACGGGCGGCGGACGATGAGGACGGCCAACTCGCCGCTGGCCAGGCTCTCGGCCAAAGCGCGCTCGAAGCCGGCTCGATCCTTGATGACGTCGATCACGTGGACGCGGCGGACACCCAAGGCCCGCGCGAGGTCCTCGAAAACGACCCGGCCCGTGGGCTGGCGGTCGAGCGTCCGGCCCGTCCCGGGGTGTTCCTGGTGGCCGGTCATCGCTGTCGTGCCGTTGTCGAGGATGATCAGGACGTGGCCCGTCTTCGGCGGGTTGTAGACCATCTCGACGAGGCCCGTGATGCCGCTGTGGACGAACGTCGAGTCGCCGAGGACGCTGACGACCCGGCGGGCCTGGTCCTCAGGGAGAACGTGCCGCAGGCCCAGCCCCACGCCAATGGCAGCCCCCATGCAGACGCAACTGTCCATCGTCTCGAACGGCGGGAGGACGCCGAGCGTGTAGCAGCCGATGTCGCCGGCGACGATGCAGTCGCGGTCGCGCAGGACCTCGAACACGATGCGATGTGGGCAGCCGACGCACAACTCGGGCGCCTTGCCCGGCGGCGGACTGGGCTCGGGCGACGTGTCGCCGGCGAGGATGCGGCGCACGCGCGCGACGGTCAGCTCGCCGAAGCGGTACATCTCTGGCTTGCCCTCGACGGGAACGCCGGCCGCGCGAATGGAGTCGGCCAGGTACGGGTCGCCCTCCTCGACGACGACGCAGCGCGCGATGCTGTCGGCGAACGCGCGAATCCTTTGGAGGGGGAGGGGATAGGTCAGGCCGAGCTTGAGGACGCCCGCCGTTGGCGCCGCCTCGCGGGCGTGGACGTAGGAGATGCCCGAGGTGATGATCCCGAGAGAGCCGTCGCCCTGGATCACGCGGTTCAGCGGCGAGGACTCGCCCCACGCGGCGATCTGGGCGAGCTTCTCGCGGAGTCGCCGGTGCGCGAGACGCGCGTAGGCGGGGATCATGACGCGGCTCTTGACGTCGCGCTCGAAGCGCGGCAACGGAGGCGGCGGCAGTCTGCCTCCCGAAGGCTTCACGCCTTCGGGAGGGTATGCCGCGTCCGTCTGGCTTGGGTTTACCCTCCCGAAGGTATTGGAACCTTCGGGAGGGCGAACGATGGTCTTGGAATGGCAGACGCGCGTGGTGAGCCGCAGGAGAACGGGCAGGCGCCAGGTCTCGGAGATCTCGATCGCCGCCAGCGTGAAGTCGTATGCCTCCTGGGAATCGGAGGGTTCGAGCATGGGCACGCCCGCGGCGCGGGCGTAGTGGCGGTTGTCCTGCTCGTTCTGGCTGGAGGCCATGCCGGGATCGTCGGCGGAGACAATCACGAGGGCGCCACTGACCCCGGTGTAGGCGGCGGTGAAGAGCGGGTCGGCGGCGACGTTGAGGCCGACGTGCTTCATCGTGGCCATGGCCCGCGCGCCGCCGAAGGCGGCGCCGAGAGCCACTTCGAGAGCCACCTTCTCATTGGGTGCCCATTCAGCGCGGCCGCCCAGCTCGGAGAAGCGCTCGAGAATCTCCGTCGAGGGCGTGCCGGGGTAGCCGGCGCCGAAGGCCACCGCCGCGTCGCGCGCGGCGAGCGCCACGGCCTCGTTTCCGCTCAAGAGCATTCGGCCGGCGGATTCCACGCGAGGCTCCAGGCCCAGGACCACAGCTCACGGTGCGGGGGAATATCAGACTGGATTTGGGGGAAAAAATCAAGCGCGCGGGAAGGCCAGCGTGCAACAGTGGAATTGCGGAAGCCACTCGTCAGGCCTGGGGTACGTAGTTCCGCCTTTAGGCGGCGTTTGTGTAGAGCCTTCAGGCGTTCCGCGCTCTTGGGGTGAGCTGGCGGGCTGGGCCAAGGCCAGACCGACGGAAGACAGGACCGCCTGAAGGCGGGACTACGAACGCCGCCTAAAGGCGGAACTACAAACCCGAGCGCGTTGCCGCGGCTTCCGCGATTCCACTATCGCAGCGGTGTAGCCAAGTGCCCCATAGCGGCGAGGAGAGGGTCCGCCAGGAAGGGCTTGGGGATGACCGCGTCGAGCCGGGCCTGAGCGGGATTACCGATCCGCTGCTCGGCCAGACTGTCGAGGCCGATGAGGCGGACCGCCGGGCAGGCGCTGCGCAACTCAGCGACCGCGTCGCCGCGCTCGGTCAAGTCGAGATCCAGGATGATCAGGGAGCACGACTCGCGCCGCAGGGCATCCAGGGCCGCCGAGATCGATTCAACGCCGTGGCAGGGATAGCCGCGGGATCCGAGGAAAGCGGCGAGGAGCTTGCGGATAGTTGGGTCGGATTCGACGACCAGGACTCTGGCCTGCATGGGGCCAACACCAGAAGGCAGATGGCCTCCCTGACATTGGCCCCCGTGCTGGCCTCGAAGATGCCTGAGCGAACTCGCATTAAAAAGGAGTGGGGGGTCAGAGGGACTTAATGGCGGCAGGGGGAGGAGCTACCGCCATTGTTGCCGTGACCCCCCATCGATAATGGTTCTTCTACTAATCATGCAACGGGTGTGCCACCGAGTCAAGGGGCCTCTCTTCCTCTTCCCCAACTCGTTAGAGACGGCCCACTTCTGGCCGACGGGCAGCAGATGCCGATGTCGGGAGGAGTCTGAGGCGCCGCTGCACAGGTGTGCGAAAAGACGCATGTGGGTGCCCGGCTAGGACGAGCCAGGAGGAAGTCAGCCCCCCCTTCGTTGTCCAGGATTCTCGGGACTCGGCGCCTTGAGCTTGGCGGCGCGGTACCGCAGGGCCTCGCGGGTGATGCGGAGATAGCGGGCGGCTTGGCTCTGATTGTGGTGGTGCTTCTCGAGGGCGCGCTCGATGAGGCGAAGCATGACGGCATCGAGATCGAGGCCGTCGTCGGGCAACGGGGCTTCTGCGGGACCGGGGGGGCGGGGCGCGGCCCCGGGAGCGCTCGGCCGGTGCTCGGCTTCGAGGAAGGCCAGGTGCTCGGGCAGGACGGTCGGCCCGCGCTCGACGAGGACGACGCGCTCGATGGAATTGCGCAGTTCGCGGACGTTGCCCTTCCAGGGGGCGCGCCGCAGGAGGTCCTGCGCCCCGGGGGCGAGGGTCTCGAAGGGGCTATGGTAGCGCTGGCCGAGGTGGCGCAGGAAGTGGTAGGCCAGGGGAAGGATCTCGTCGGGCCGCTCGCGCAGCGGCGGAATGTGAATGTGGCCGACATTGATCCGGTAGTAGAGGTCGCGGCGGAACTCCCCGTCGGCGACGGCCTCGTCGAGGCGGCGGTTGGTGGCGCAGACGACGCGGAGCTGCACGTGGCGCTCCTGGGTCGCTCCGACCGGGTAGAAGGTGCCGTGTTCGAGGAATCGGAGGAGCTTGACCTGGCTGTTGGCCTCGAGGTCGCCGATCTCGTCGAGGAAAAGCGTGCCGCCTTCGGCCGACTGGATCCTGCCGGGCGATCCCTCGGCGCGGGCGCCCGTGAAGGCGCCGGGGACATAGCCGAAGAGCTCGCTCTCGACCAGCTCGCGCGGGATCGCGCCGCAGTTGATTGCGATGAACGGGCCCCCGTCCTCGCCGTGGACGTGGCGGGCGATCAGCTCCTTGCCCGTGCCGCTCTCGCCCTCGATGAGGACCGTCACGCCTGGGCGCGCGCGGTAGCGGTCGGCGAGGGCCAGGATGGCTCGAGTCTTTTCCGAGAACGCGAGGAAGGCGCCCGGGCCGACCTGGGCGGCGTAGGCCTCCCGCAGATAGGTGTTTTCCTCGCGGAGGCGGTGCAGGTCGAGCGCGCGCTCGATGCTGAGGACCACGGCGTCGTAGTTGAGGGGCTTCTGGATGAAGTCGTGTGCTCCCCGCTGCATGGCGAGGACGGCCTTCTCGACGTCGCCCGTCCCGGTGTAGATGATCACCTCGGTGCCGGGGCAGAGGGCCTTGATCTCGGGGAGCAGGTCGAGGCCGTCGCAGCCGGGCATGGCCAGATCGAGAATCGTGACGTCGGGCTGGAACTCCGTGGCGACCGCCGGGGCCTGGCGGGCCTCCTGGACGGCGCGCACGGCGTAGCCCCGCTGCTCGAGGAGCATGGCCAGGTACTTGTAGATGAGCGGGTCGTCGTCAACCAGCAGGATGCGTGGCATCCGAAGGCTCCAGATGTGCCCCACTGTGCGAAGCCGCTACGGCACCTCCAGGGGTAGCTCGATGCGGAACGTGCTGCCTTGGCCCGGCGTGCTCTCGACGCGGAGGGTGCCGCCGTGGGCGGCGACGATCCGTTGGCTGAGCGGCAGGCCCAGCCCAATGCCGTCGCCGAAGCCCGAGTAGAACGGGTTGAAGATGTCGTCGAGATGCTCGGGCGGGATTCCGACGCCGGTGTCGGCCACTTCGGCCACCAGGCGGCCGGCGTCGGCCCGGCCGCGCAGACTCAGGCGGCCGCCGTCCGGCATCGCCTTGCAGCCGTTGAGGATCAGGTTCACGAACACCTGCTCGAGTTGGGCGGGGTCGGCATCGAGTTCGGGCAGGCCCTCCGCCAGCTCGACGCTCAGCTCGATGCGGTTCTTGCGGAGGTACGTTGCGGTGAGGCGCCGCGCGGCCTCGACGATGTCGGCGAGCGAGCAGCGCCGCGGCTGCAAGGGCCGGACCTTCGAGAAATCGAGGACGCGCGAGACCGTCCCATCGACGCGCTGGAGGCCGCCTTCGAGATCAGCCAGGCACTCCTGCACCGCCGGCGAGTCCGGGAGCAGCCCTCGGAGGATCCGCAGCGCGAGGGCCATGCCCGCCACGGGATTGCGCACCTCGTGGGCCATCATCGCGGCCATCTCGCCGATCGCGGCCAGACGCTGCGACTGGAGCAGCTCGCGCTCCAGCCGCGCCTGCTCCGTCACGTCCATGATCACCCCCTGGCGCAGGACCACCCGCCCGCTTGCGTCCGGGAGCGGCGTGGACCGTAGCGTCGCGTGGTAGACGTCCTTGCCGTTGCGATGGACCGCGCGGTATTGCACTGTGTAAGGCTCGGGCCGGGTCATCGCGTCGCGCATGCGCTGGACCACCGCGTCGCGGTCCTCCGGGTGGATCACGCGGAACGCAACGCTGCCGTCCGCGCAGAAGTCCTCCGGCGTATAGCCCAGGAACTGCGCGACGTTGCTCGTGATGAACAGGAACTGCGGCGGCACGGTGGGCCGCGCGATGTAGACGATGCACGGCAGGGCCTCGACGAGATCGCTGAACTGAGCGTCCGCCTGGCGAGCGTTCTCGAGCGTCCGGGAGCTGGCCACCGCGGTCGCCCCCACGAGCGTCACCAGCTCGAGCAGGAACACCTTCCCGTCATCGAAGAAGCCCGTCTGCCGGCTGTAGGCGACGAGCGCTCCCAGCACCTCGTCCCCGTAGGCCATGGGGACGACTGCCAGGGCGCGGTAGCCGCGCGCCTGCGCCTCCTCGACCAGGGCGGCGGCCTGCGGGCCGCCCACCAGCGGGTCCACCACCACGGTCCTGCGGGAGACGAAGGCTTCCGCGACGGGCCCTGGGACGCGGAGTTCCGCCGCCGTGGCCCGCGGGTTGCCGCGCTCATCATCGCGGAAAACGGGGCGAAGCGACCCCGAGTCCTTGTCGAACAGCCCCACCCAGCACCCGTCGGCTCCCAGGCGGCCCGGATGGCGGCTCAGAGCGCGCAGCATCTGCACGAGGCTCTCCGGAGCCGGCTGGGACGCGTCGGAGCCGCACAGCTCGGCGATCTGGGCGAGCAAGCTCTGGTGCTGGCTGATCAACGTGTTCTGGGCGGCCACCGGGCGAATCACTCCCTGGGCGCCGCCGACGCGTCCTTCGCCGTCCACGCACGGGACCGCGTCGCAAACGGCCTCGACGGAGTCTCCCGAGCGCGTGCGCAGGCGCAGCCGGACCTGCCGGACGGCCCGTCCGGCGGCGAGCTGGCGCCGGATCTCGTCGGCCTTCCCCAGGTCGCCGGGAGCGACAAAGCCCTGGAGCGACGCGCGGCCCCCTTTGTCCGGCGCATACCCGAGCAGAGCGCGGAGGGCCGCGTTGGTCGAGACGACGTTCCCCCGCTCGTCGAGCGCGAAGAGCGCGTCCGGGCCTTCGGCGCCCTTGGCCAGGTGGTGCTCCACGGTGTTTTCCTTTGGGCGGCAGGAACTCATGATGCCCGCGCGCATTCTAGCACCGAGCCCCCTCGGCGATCAAGCGAGCGCGCCGCGCGGGGTGCAGTAGTGGATTTGCGGGAGCCGCGGCTAAGCACTCGGCGTTTGTAGTTCCGCCTTCAGGCGGTCCTTTCTTCCCTCGGTCTGGCCGCGGCCCAGTCCCCCGACTCCCGCCAAGACAGAGGAACGCCTGAAGGCTCTACACGAACGCCGTCCGCCGTACGGCGGACGGAACTACGTACCCAAGCCTGAAGAGCGGCTTCCGCAAATCCACTACTGCACCGCGCTCTTGCGCATTCTTTCTGTTGACAGCGCGGCGCGGTTGCGCTAGGATCGGCGGTGCCCCGTCCCGAGACGCTATCCCCGTGATCGCTTCGCGATAAGGAGGTCGAGATGTCAAGGAGTCTGTTGGCACCCCGATTTGTGGGGCTGGCGTTGGGTGTGGCCTTTCTGCTGGCGTGCTTCCCGGGCGGGCTGGAGGCGTCCATGGTGGGTTCGATGCCCTCCGGCCAGCAAGACCTCACGCCGCGTCAGGCCAGGGAAGCTCAGGTGAGCCGCCTCCTCGGCGAAGAGCGCGTGGCGGCGGCCCTGGCCACGCTGGGGCTTTCGAGCGACCAGGTGCGCTCGCGCCTCGACCGGCTCAACGACCAACAACTGGGGCAACTGAACCAGAATCTCGAAACCGTCAAGGCCGGCGGCGAGGCCGTTCTGGCGCTGACTTTCGTCGCCGTCATCCTCCTGGGCGTGCTCATTTACATGCAGATCGAGGCCGCATAGCCTGTGTCTCTCACCGCGCGCGGCGAGAAACCCAGGAAATGAGAAGTCCGAATGAGGGCACACCGTCCCCATCCGCCTCCGCGTGAACGCTCCGCGATATGGAGGTCGAGATGTTGAGGAGTCTGTTGACACCCCTGTTTGTGGGGCTGGCGTTGGGTGTGGCCTTTTCGCTGGCCTGCTTCCCGCCGTGCGCCTGGGGGGCCAGGGTCGAGTCCATGCCGTCCGGCCAGCGGGACCTGACGCCACGCCAGGCGCAGGAAGCGCGGGTGTCGCGCCTCCTGGGCGAGGAGCGGGTTGCGGCGGGGCTCGCATCGCTCGGCCTGACGCCGGACCAGGTGCGCTCGCGGCTCGATCGGCTGAGTGACGAGCAGCTCGGCCAATTCGCCCGGGACCTGGAGACCGTCCAGGCCGGCGGGTTCTTCCCCATCATCATCCCCATCATGATCGTCATTGGTGTTTTCGCCGTCGTGATCTCGCTCGTTCAAGAGCTTCTCCCCTAGGTGTTTCGCAGGGATGCCCCCCGTGCGTGTCGGCCGCGGGCTGGCCGTGGCGGCCCTTCTCTTCGGCGCGATGGCGGCAGGCTGCGCGCCCAGCTTCCGGACGCTGCACGAGGAGATCGAGCAGGAGGGCGCGGGAGCCTACGTCGAGGGCGTGCCCTTCGTGCGGCAGCGCGGGAGCTGGTGCGGGCCGGCGGCGCTCGCCTCCGTCGCTCAGCACAATGGCCTGCCCCTCTCGCAAGAGCAAATCGCCAGAGAAGTCTATCTCCCCTCCATCGGCGCCACGGTGACGCTCGACCTTCAGGCGTGCGCGGCGCAGCACGGCCTCTGGTGCCACGCGGGGCGTGGCTCGGCCGACGAGGTGCGGGCGTGGCTCGACCGCGGCGTCCCCGTCATCGCGCTGCTCCGGCTCGGGTCGCTGGCCGGGAGGCGATACCATTACGTCGTCGTTCTGGGGCATCATCGGCCTCGCGGCTACTTCATCGCGCACATGGGCCTTCTCCCGCACCAGCCCATCTCCTTCCGCGATTTCGCCCGCATGTCCGAGCGAGGCGGCGGCTGGCTTCTCGTCGCCTGCCCGCCGGACCGCGTCACCTGGCCTCTGACGGCTGACGGCCACAATGACCTCGGCGTGGCGTTCGAGAAAGCCGGCGCCTGGGATCGCGCTCGGGATGCCTATGGGCGAGCCGCATCCGCGGATCCCTCGAAGGCGCTCTACCGTTTCAACTCGGGCAACGTGCTCGCTCGTCTGGGGCAGAAGTCCGAAGCCGAGCAGGCCTATCGGGAAGCCATCCGGCTCACTCCCGACTTTGCGGACGCCCACAATAACCTCGCCTGTCTCCTCCTGGACCTCCCGCGTCCGGAGGATGCCCGGCGCGAGGCGGAGGCCGCGGTCGCCATCGGCGGCGCCCGCCTCGCCTCGTACCTCGATACCCTCGGCCAGGCCCAGATGGCCCTCGGCCGTTTGCCTGAGGCCGCGGAAACGTTCCGCCGCGCGATCGCTGACGCCAAGGCCGACCCGGCTCTCGCCGCCGAGGCCCGCCTCGGCCTCATCGAGGCGCTGGTCAAGGCCGGACAGCGCGAAGCCGCCGCGGCCGAAAAGGAGCGTCTGGCCGCGGTTACCCAGGATGAGAGTCTTCTCCGCCGAGCGGAGCAGTTGCTCAAGTAGTGGCCGCGAAATACCGAATGAGGAGCATTTCCGATGGAACCTGTGAGGCTGGGTGTCGTAGGATGTGGCGTGATCGGGCCGACGCACATGGCCGCGGCCGCGCAGTCGCCGCACATCGAGCTGGTCGCGGTGGCGGACCTGATCGAGGAGCGTGCGCGGAGCGCCGCCGAAAAGTACCACGCGAGGAAGGTGTACCGCGAAGGGGCGGACCTGGTCGCGGACCCGGAGATTGAAGCCGTTGTCCTCGCCTTTCCGACAGGGAAGCGGACCGAGCTGGCGCTCCGCGCGTTCGCCCACGGCAAGCACGTGCTCATCGAGAAGCCCATCGGGATGAACGCGGCCGAGGTCCGCCAGATGATCGCCGCGCGCGGCCGGCTCACCGCCGCGTGCTGTTCCTCGCGGTTCCGATTCCTCGAAGGCGCCAAGGTTGCCACCGAACTCATCGCGAGCGGGGCGCTGGGCGCCCTGCGGGTCGTCCGCTGCCGAGCCATCGGCGCCGCCGGCCCGAAGCCCGACTCGCAACGCCCCGCGTGGCGCCTCATCCGCGCGCTCAACGGCGGCGGCTTCCTCGTCAACTGGGGCTGCTACGACCTCGACTACCTTCTCGGCATCACGGGCTGGCGGCTCAAGCCGCAGACCGTCTTCGCCCAGACCTGGACCGTCCCGCCCCAATTCCAATCCCACGTCGCCCCAGGCTCGGACGCGGAGACCTACTACATTGCGCTGGTCCGCTGCGAGGGCGGCACGATGCTCAGCATGGAGCGCGGCGAGTACATGCCCGCCCAGACCGACGAAGCCTGGCAGATCCTGGGCACCCGGGGCTCGCTCCGCCTGAGGATGACCTGGAACAAGCCGAAGACGCTCTTCCACGAGGACACGACGGCCGAGCACGGCATCGCCTCGAAGGTCCTCTGGGAAGGCGAGGAGGACGGGTCGCGGACCAGTTCCGGGCCGGTGACCGATTTCGCCGCTGCCATCCGCGAGGGCCGCGCCCCCATGACCCCGCTCGAGCACGCCCTCATCGTCCAGCAGATCACCGACGCCATTTACGCCTCCGCCGCCCGCGGCTCGGCCATCGAAATCCGCTGAGCCGAAGAGGCGCTCACACAGAGGCCACAGAGATGGAAGAGGGGAAAAGACGGGAAGAATGGCAAGGGAATGTTTGGCAAGGGAATGGGAAAAGAAAAAATGGGTAGAGGGTTGAGACCCAGAAAGCAGGGAGTCTCCAGGCAACTTCTTGGCTTCCACCCTCATGCCTTCCTGTCTTCTCTTATTCCCTTGCCACCCATTCCCTTGCCAGGTTCTTTCCGCCGTACGGCGAATTGCGGTTCCGTCGCGAGGGGGCCTTTGTGTGAGATCCTGTTCTTTTCCCCCCCGCATTGACCCACCCGTGGCCGCGGGATAGAATGGCCGGTGTTGGTCCCCTTACCCGCGCGGGGCTGCGGCCGTGAAGATTGGCATTCGCGCGAAGATCGTCCTTCCGTTCACCGCCCTGTTCCTGGCGACGCTGACCGTCGTTGCGTTCCTGGCGGCGCGCGGCACGGGGGACTATGTCGAGGCCCGCATCCAGGCCCAGATGGCCGACCTGGCGGCGGTCCTCTCGCAAGCCAACTTCTCCGAAAACCCCAGCGTGCTGGTCCGGGTGAAAACCATCGTCCGTGGGCAACTGGCGACGGCCGACTCCCGGGGCGCGCTCCTCGCGTCGAGCCTCGACCGCGAGGCCGCTCGGGATTTCGGGCGCTACCTCGCCGCCGACCCGCCGGTCTCGGGCACGCCCGCAGCTCGCAAGCGCACCGTCCGCCTGGGCGGGGAACTGTTCCGAGTCACCTACGCCCCGATCGAATCACCCCCCTGGCGGCCCGGCCAGACGTTCCTCTACCTGCTCGCGCCCGAAGGGGCGATCCGGGAGGCGGCGGAGCGGGCGGCCCGCCCGGTCCTCGTGGCGGCGGCGTGCGGGGCGGTGGCGGTGATCGTCATCGGTGTCCTGGTCGCCTACGCCATCGCCCGGCCCGTCCAGGTCCTCGCCGCCCAGGCGCGGCTGCTGGCCGTAAGCGACCCGCCGTACGGCGGGCGGCTGGCCGTCCGCACGCGCGACGAAGTGGGCGACCTGGCGGAGGCGTTCAACGCCTTGCTCGACTCGCTCCAGCGGGCGGAGGAGCGGCTCGTCGCCTCCGAGCGTCTCGCCGCCGTCGGCCAGGTGGCCGCCGGGATCGCCCACGAAGTGCGCAACCCGCTCTCCGGCGTCCGCATGTCCGCCCAGCTCCTCGGCCGGCGCCTCCGCGACCTGGGCGCGCCCGACGACGAAAGCGTGGCCGTCATGCTCGCCGAGATCGCCCGCCTCGAAGTCATCATCGACGACCTGCTCTCCTTCGCCGGGCCGATGCACCTCGCCCGCGAGACGGGCGACCTGAACGCCGTGATCCGCGGCGTCCTCGACTTCATGGCCCGCCAGCTCGAGCACGCCGGCGTGGCCGTCCGCCGCGAGCTGGACGAAGGAATCGGCCCCGTCCCGCTCGATCCGCGACGCATCCGCCAGGTGGTCCTCAACCTCGTCCTCAACGCCTCGGAGGCCATGCCCAACGGCGGCACGCTCACCGTGCGGACGCGTGGCACGCCGGATGCCGTGGCCGCCGAGTTCGACGACACCGGGCAAGGCATCCCGCCGGAGGTCGCGCCAAAGATCTTCGACCCCTTCTTCACGACCAAACGCGGCGGCAGTGGCCTCGGCCTTGGCGTCAGCCGCACCATCATCGAAGCCCACGGCGGCACGTTCGGATTCGAGGCGCTCCCGGCGGGAACGAGGTTCCGCTTCAGCATCCCGCGATCGGACGGATCGGACCGATCGGACCGATAGGACAGAGGAAATCCCGAATGGCGCGCATCGCGGTGATCGACGACGAGCAAGGCGTCTGCCACGCCTTCCAGGCATTCCTCAGCGGCGAGGGGCACGAGGTCGCCGTCGCCGCCACCGCCCAGCGGGGCATGGAGCTTGTGGGCAGCTTTCGCCCCGACCTCGTGATCCTCGACGTGCGCTTGCCGGACGGCGACGGCCTCGATGTCCTCGTCCGGCTCGTCCGCCAGCCCGACCCGCCCGCCGTCCTGGTCATCACGGCCCACGGCACGATGGAGACCGCCGTCGAGGCCATCCGCCGCGGCGCGTTCGACTACCTGACCAAGCCCATCGACCTCGAAGAAGCCCAGCTCGTCATCGACCGCGCGCTCCACAGCCGCGACCTGAGCCAGGAGGTCGTCCGCCTGCGCAAGGAAGTCCGCGGCGGCGGGCCGCTCCTCGTCGGCAACTCGCTCCCGATCCAGCGCGTCTACAAGACCATCGGCGCCGTGGCCCACGCCGACACCACGGTCCTCATCCGTGGCGAGAGCGGCACGGGCAAGGAGCTGGTCGCCCGCGCCATCCACCAGGCCAGCCCGCGGGCGAAGGCCTCCTTCGTCACCGTCGACTGCACCGCGCTGCCCGAGAACCTCGTCGAGAGCGAGCTGTACGGCTACGAGGCCGGCGCCTTCACCGGCGCCGTCAACGCCAAGCCCGGCAGGATCGAGCAGGCCCAGGGCGGCACGCTCTTCCTCGACGAGATCGCCGAGCTGTCCCAGAGCGCCCAGGCCAAGCTCCTCCGCTTCCTGGAAACCCACCAGACCGAGCGCCTCGGCTCCAACCGCCCCCTTCACCTAGACGTCCGCGTCCTCGCCGCCACCAACCAGGACCTCGACGCCCGCTCGCGCCAGGGCACCTTCCGCCAGGACCTCTACTACCGCATCCACGTCGTCGCCCTCGACCTCCCGCCGCTCCGCGACCGCCTGGACGACGTTCCGCTCCTCGTCGCCCACTTCCTCGAACAGGCCCCCGGCGCCCGCCGGCCCGACATCAGCCAGGCCGCCCTCGACGTCCTCCTGGCCCACGACTGGCCGGGCAACGTCCGCGAACTGCGCAACGCCATCGAGCACGCCGTGCTGCTCTGCCGCGGCGACGCCATCCTCCCCGAGCACCTGCCCCGGCTCCTCAGCCGCGGCCAGGCCGGCCCAGGGGACGACTTCCGCCGCGCCGCTGCCGTGCTTCTCGCCCAGAAGATGGAGGAGAAAGCCGATCTCCCGCTCTACGAGCGCTTGATCGCCGAATTCGACCGCGCCATCATCGCCGAAGCCCTCAAGCTCACCGGCCGCAACCAGGCCCGCACCGCCGCCCTGCTCGGCATGCACCGCACCACCCTCCGCAACAAGATTCACGACCTCGGCCTCGGCGGATCGACCTAACTCGTCGCGCGGCTCTTCGTTTGGAGTCCCGCCTTTAGGCGGTCTTGTCGCTTTCTGGGGCCGTTGCCGCGACCGATGAATCTGCGTATCTGTACATAAGTATATATGTAACAGCTACTTGTAGCTCTGGTACAGAACGCTCTAGGAACGCGTACAACGCGTCGCAGAGGCCCGGTATGACCTGGGGGTCGTCCGCGCACGTTTGTGATATAGTGCGATTCCGCAAGTATATATATAAACCACACTTCGGGTTTCGGGGATCGCGGCCGGAAATGAGGCGATCGACGCCTCTACGGGGCGTACAGCGATCCCGCGGCCGGCTCGGCCAGGCGATGGGTCGGACGAAGCCGGCGCCGTACTGACTCATCCGGCCCCATAATGACTCACTCGCGGAAGTGGAGTCAGTATGAGATGTATGGGAGGGATCCCGGTGAACAGATGCGACGCTTTGGTGTTAGGCGGTCTTACCGCTTCCAGGGGCTGCTGCCGCGGCCGAAGACCCCTTGAAGGGGGGACTCCAAACGAACCTGGACGGCACGCGAAAGGGCTCGCCCTGATACGTCAGTCCGCTGATAGCTGAGAACACGCCCTCGGAACACTGCCGCGACCACTGGCAGAACCTGTCGTACAACAGACCTGCCTCCTTGACGCTCCGCACACCACAGGAACGGCTGATCTCCGCCTCTCGACCGAAGATGTCGCCCCGGGCCAGACACCCGCCCCAACACAAGTCCTCCTGGTAGAAGGGACACGCCTTACAGAGCAAGGCGACCTCCCTGCTCGCCTTCTCTCGGAATCTCTGAAAGTTGTGCCGCCAAGCCTCGGATAGCGGCACCTCGTGCAAATTCCCGGTAAACTGATTGAGATAGAGTAGTAGCGAGCATCCCGCCAACTCTCCGTGCGGGCCGACGACGAGATCCTTGCTCCCCAATCGGCAGCCGCGCGAGTGATTCTTCACCCTCCACAGCGGCACGCCAATACGCAGTCCCTCTTTCTGGTACCTTCGCTGCACATCGGCCAGGCGAAGGAGAAAGGACTTCTCCAGCAGAGCCTGTGCCCGCATGGCGCTCGCGCCACCAATCGGCAACACCTCTAAGAGCTTGATCTTGCTGAAGATCCCCAACTCGATGATCTCAGCGACGCGTCTCTCAATGCTGTCGAGCGTCTGCTTGCTGACCATGACCAACGCCGTGAGACAGAGATCGGGGCGTGTTCTCTTGTACGCGTGAAGCAGCGTCAAGGTCTCCAGCAGCCCGGTGAAGTTCGCTGGGGATCGGAACACTCCGTAAGTCTGCGGGTCCAACGCGTCCACCGAGATGGCGAGGCGGTCCAGGAGCGGCAGAAGCCGCTCCACTCCCCGCGGGTTGATCCCGGAGGTGATCGACTTCACTTGCAGGCCAAGGTTGCGCGCCAAACGGAGGTACTCGGTTATCTCATCTTGCTCCCCTAAAGCAACGTCCCCCTGGTGCGGATAGATGTTCAGGCACTTTACGCCCAAGTCCTTGCCCTGCTCGATCACATCGAGGATCTGTGTCGGCGAGAGCTTCGGGTACGCCGAATGGCCGACGTTTCGATGGATGCAATGTCTGCACCGCACGGGGCACAAGTCGCCCCCCTGGGCGGATATTTCCAGAACGAGGTTCTCAGGGGGAGAAACCATAGGACCTTCCGGCCTTCCTCTGTCGCCAGAAACGCAGGCGCCCGACCACCACGGTGCTGCCCCGCAGACTTGTGTCGCAGGCACACCCTCCGGGAGCCCTTCTTGAATCTATCCCCCCCTTGGCGCACTGTCAAGGTTCCGCTTGACGCGGGGTGCAGTTGCGGATTTGCGGGGGCCGCACGGATGCACTCCGGTATGTAGTTCCGTCCGCCGTACGGCGGGCGGAACTACATGCTGGGAGCGCCGGGGGGACTTGATTCTGCCGGTCTGGCCATGTAGGATGACCGTCGCTGATTCGCCGGAGAAGCTTCCACACTATCCGCGGGAGTGAGGAACCATGACCCTTCGCTCTCTGGCCTTTCTCGTCGTGGCGTGCGCGATGCTGGCGCGCAACCGGTCTTTCGCCGAGCACGCCGACCTCATCGTTCACCACGGGAAGATCGTGGCAGTAGACGCGCAGTTCCGCGTCGCGGAGGCGATGGCGGTGGCGGGCGAGCGAATCCAGGCGGTCGGGAGCAACGAGGAGGTGCTCCGCCTCGCGGGGCCGAAGACGCAGCAGATCGATCTCAAGGGCGCAACGGTGCTGCCGGGTCTCATCGACTCCCATTCGCACCCGCCGGAGGCCGCAGTCTACGAGTTCGACCACACGGTGCCGACAATGGAGAGCATCGGGGACGTCCTGGCCTACGTCAAGGCTCGGACACAGGTGGTGCCCAAGGGCGAATGGATCGCGGTCCAGCAGGTCTTCGTCACTCGCCTCCGCGAGCGGCGGTTTCCGATGCGGCAGGAGCTGGACTCGGCGGCGCCCGACCATCCCGTCGTGTTCCGCACGGGGCCGGATGCCTCGCTGAACTCGCTGGCGCTCAAGCTGAGCGGGATCGACAAGGATTTCCGAATCACCGACGGCAGGCCGGGCCAGATCGAGCGCGACCCCGCCACGGGCGAGCCGACGGGCATCCTCCGCAACGGCGGCCGCTTCATCAAGTTCAAGTCCTCGGGCAGAAGCCCAAGCGCGGAGGACCGCGCTGCCTGCCTAAAAGCCCTGCTTGCGGCCTACAACGAGGTCGGCATCACGAGCGTCACGGACCGCGAGGTCGGCGACGGCGACCTCGAGATCTACCAGCGCCTGCGCGACCGTGGCGAGTTGAGCTGCCGCATGTTTCTCACCTACTACGTCGATGCCCAGCAGCCGCTCGAGCGCATCGAGGCCGCCATCCGCCGCGCCGCGAGCCATCCGCTCCACGAGCGCAACTCCATGCTCTGGCTCCGCGGGCTGAAGATCTACCTCGACGGCGGCATGCTCACCGGCAGCGCCTACATGCGGCAGCCCTGGGGCGTCAGCCCGATCTACTCGATCACCGATCCGCAGTATCGCGGGCTGCTCTTCGTCGAGCCGGATCGCCTGTGGCGGATCGCCGCGGCTGCGCTCCGCGCCGATCTCCAGCTCACCGCCCACGCCGTGGGCGACGGCGCCGTCCACGCGCTCATCGACGCCTACGAGCGGGTCAACGCCGAGCTGCCCGTCCGCGAACGGCGGCCCTGCCTCTCGCACGCGAACTTCATGAGCGCGGAGGCCATCGAGAAGATGCGGGCACTGGGCATCGTGGCCGACCTTCAGCCCGCCTGGCTCTATCTCGACGGCTCGACCCTGCGGGCGCACTTCGGCGACGAGCGTCTCACCTGGTTCCAGCCCTACAAGACCCTGTTCGAGCGGGGTGTGGTCGTCGGGGGCGGCTCCGACCACATGCAGAAGATCGGCCGCCGCCGCTCGCTCAACACCTACGATCCCTTTCTCGGCATGTGGACGGTCCTCACCCGCCAGCCGCGCTGGACCGACCAGCCGCTCCACCCCGAGCAGCGGATCTCCCGCGAGCAGGCCATTCGCCTCTACACCACGCAGAATGCCTACCTCATCTTCGCGGAAGCCGAGCGCGGCTCCCTCGAAGCGGGCAAGCTCGCCGACTTCATCGTCCTCGACCGCGACATCCTCACCTGCCCGCTCGACGCGGTCAAGGACATCGAGGTCCAGGAGACCTACCTCGGCGGCCGGCGCGTCTACGCCAAGCCGTGACCGCGCCATCCCTGCGTCCGCCCTCCCGAAGGGGTGAAACCTTCGGGAGGGGATTTGCCGCATGTTGCGTTGGCCCGCGCGACGTTGCAGAGACGCAACGCGGCTAAGTGTAGCATTGTCTGAGACTTATGTGTGCGTGAGCCGGAATGTGTTGCCGTACGGCAACACCAGCCCGCCGCTCGGCCCCATCCGTCAGTTGGCGGATCTGTTCGTGGCGTCCTAAACCGTTGCGGCACCTATGGATAGGAAATGCCATCTTATGGGTGTACGCTGGGGATCTCTGGCACGCGGATTGCTGCCAGTATCACTATTCAAGTAGTTTCGTCCGGCCCGGTTGCTGAGGAGCGGCGCGATGGGCAGATGGCATAGCCGGATCACCCTGTTCGTTCTCCTGATCACGCTCGGCGGGGCGATGTCGCCCGCGGGCGCGGGCCTCTTCACCGAACTGTTCCAGACGCCGGTCAGCGGCGAGGCGGCCTTCGAGGCGGCCTACCCGCCCTTCAACTTCACGGGGAACACGGGCAGCACCATCGACGTCAACGTGAGCGGCGTGTGCGTGATCACCGGGAACCCGGCGAGCGGAGACCAGCGAGCCCTGATCCCGGGCCTCTACCAGACGCGGAAGGTGTGGGCGCTCGTGGGCGCGAGCAACAGCGGCGGGAGCTACAACGTCGGGCTGGCTCTCGGCCCGAACCTGGTGGTCTTCCACCCCGGCTACGGCGGGGCCGCGCTGCGGGTCGAAGGCCCGGGCGGCTTCGGGAACACGAACGTCGGCTTCACGCCGGCCAACAATGTCCTCCACCTGCTCCAACTCCGCATCACGCCCTCGACGGGCCTGGTGCAGCTCCGCCTCACCGACGGCGCGAACCCCTCGAACTCCTTCACCACGTCCTTCACCAGCCCAGGCGTGGTCAACGGGTCGGCGGGCCTGCGGCGCGAGGGGGGCACGACCGGGACGGGCCTCTACGACAGTTTCCATGTGGCGTACGACACCACGATGTTCTCCGAGACGTTCGACCTCGACGTGGCCAACGCCGCCCAGTTCGCCAACCCCTATTCCGACTTCGCGCTGAGCCTGGGCAGCGGGGCGATCGACGTCACGAAGGGGATCGTGCGCATGGGCGGCCCGTCGGGCGGGGACATGACTGCCCTGATCCCCGGCCTCGTGCCCCCCGGCGGCAACCTGCTCCACATCCAGGCGGACGTCGGCGCAACCCTCGATAACGGGGCCTTCAACGTCGGCCTCCAGATCGGCCAGAACAACCTCGTGTTCCACCCGGGCTTTGGAGGCGGAGCCTTCCGTGTCGAAGGCCCCGGCGGCTTCTGGAACACCAATATGGGCTTCACCCCCGCCAACGGCATCCTCCACCATCTGTCGGTGGACGTGACCGCGACGGGCCTCTTCACCATCCTGTTCACGGATGGACTCGACCCGTCGAAGAGGTTCACCGCGAGCTTCATGAACTCGGGGTCGGTGGGCGGCGCGATTGGCTTCCGGCGCTCGGGTCCGACATCGGAATTGGGGCTCTACGACAACCTGGAGGTCGACATCGTCCCCGAGCCAGCGACACTGAGCCTGCTCGCGCTCGGCGGCCTGGCGCTTCTCCGCCGGCGGCGACGCACCCGGGGTATGTAGTTCCGCCTTCAGGCGGCGTTCGTAGTCCCGCCTTCAGGCGGTCCTCTCTGCTCCGGGCCGGCCACGCGCCGACGAGCCGATCAAACCATTCCGCAATCCCGCTATTGCTCCGCGCGGCTCGCGTCTGTTTGACTCCCTGCCTTCGAACTCCTATTCTTCCTGTTGCTGCCTGGCGGTTCAGATCCGGTCTGTGGTCCATTCCACGGTCAAGCACAGGAGGCAATGGCGATGGCTGAGCAGCCGATGGGTCGGCGGGACTTCGTGGGGAAGCTGGGCTTGGGGTCACTGGCGGCGATGGCCGCGGGCGGCCTCGCTGCGCACGCGCTCGCCGCGGAAGCGCCGAAGAGCGCCCCGGCGTGGCGGCCCGTCTCCGATCGGAAGATCCGCGTGGGGATTGTCGGTTTCGGCGTGTGCCAGTTCGGGGCCGCGTTCGGCTTCCAGGACCATCCGAACGTCGAGGTCGTCGCCGTGAGCGACCTGATTCCCGAGCGACGGGACGGCCTGATGAAGGCCTGCCGCTGCGCCAAGTCGTACGAGTCGCTCGAAGTCCTGGTGAAGGACCCGAAGATCGAGGCCGTGTTCGTGGCCACCGACGCGCCGAGCCACCCGCGGCACTGCATGGAGGTCCTCAGGAGCGGCAAGCACGCGATGAGCGCCGTGCCCGCCACCTTCGGATCGATTGAGGAGGGCGAGCAGCTCCTGGAGACCGTGCGGAAGACGGGCCTGAAATACATGATGGCCGAGACGAGCTGCTACCACCCCGACCTCCACGCGATGCGCCAGATCTACCGCGCAGGCGGCTTCGGAAGGGTGGTCTACTCGGAGGGCGAGTACTACCACTACTGCCCCACGCCCATCGACTCCTACCGGGGCTGGCGGATCGGATGCCCGCCGCTCTGGTACCCGACCCACTCGACCGCCTACTACGTCGGCGTGACGGGGAAGCGGTTCACGTCGGTGTCGTGCCTGGGCTTCAAGGCGGACCTCCCGGCGTTCCGTCCCGGCGCCAACCGCTACGAGAACCCGTTCACCGACGAGATCGCCCTGTTCCAGACCAGCGAGGGCGGCTGCTCGCGGATGGGCATGTGGATGTCGGTGAACGGGCGGGTCGTCGAGACGGGGCGCGTCTTCGGCGAGCGCGGCTGGATGGACGGCATGCGGTATCAGGGCACGCTCAAGGATCTCCCCGACCTCGCGCGTCCACCCTTGCCCCCGGGGGTGCCGCAGGGCGGCCACGGCGGCTCGCACGGAAACCTGGCGCACGAGTTCGTCACCGCCATCCTGGAGAGCCGCGAGCCGCTCGTGAACATCTACGAGGCCCTGGCGATGACGGTCCCCGGCATCATCGCCCACCGCTCGGCCCTCAAGGACGGGGAGTCGATGAAGATCCCGCAATACGAGCCGCCCAAGGCCTGAGCCGCACTCGTGTCGATCGTCCTCCGCTAAACTAGTAAACTAGGGACAGTCACCTATTTCCGGCACCGGGGAAATAGGTGACTGTCCCTAGTTTCCGTCCCGGCGCCAACCGCTACGAGAACCCGTTCACCGACGAGATCGCCCTGTTCCAGACCAGTGAGGGCGGCTGCTCGCGGATGGGCATGTGGATGTCGGTGAACGGGCGGGTCATCGAGACGGGGCGCGTCTTCGGCGAGCGCGGCTGGATGGACGGCATGCGGTATCAGGGGACGCTGAAGGATCTCCCCGACCTCGCGCGTCCGCCGCTGCCACCCGGGGTGCCGCAGGGCGGCCACGGCGGCTCGCACGGGAACCTGATGCACGAGTTCGTCACCGCCATCCTGGAGAACCGCGAGCCGCTCGTGAACATCTACGAGGCCCTGGCGATGACGGTCCCCGGCATCATCGCCCACCGCTCGGCGCTCAAGGACGGGGAGTCGATGAAGATCCCGCAGTACGAGCGGCCCGGAGCGTGATCCAAGCAGCCAGGCGTGGGCCGATTGCTCAAGGCTTCGTCGAGTTGCGTTCGAGGCGTTCTGCCGGCCGGGAGCGAGGTGGCCGGGAGCGAGGTGTCAAATCTTCATTATTCAATTATGGCCCTCAAGCTTCTCGATGGGCGCGGCGGTCGCGGGGTCGATCTTCATCGCCCAGGCTTCGCCGCGGAAGGTGAAGACGTAAGCGAGCTTGCGCTTCGAGTCGTACATCCAGCCCGTGCTGTAGCTGTCGGGCACCGTGCCGGCGTCGAGGAGGAACATGCGGTTCTTCGCGCAGTCGTAGACGCGGGTGTAGCGCTTGGCGACTTTCTGCTCGCCGGCGGGGTATAGCTCGCCGATGAGCATCCAGTCGGCGTGCTCGACGTAGGCCAGCTCGCGGGCGTTGCGGGTCTTGGCGAATTCGGGGTTCTCGGGTGCGAGGGTACTCAGCTCACGGGTCTTGAAGTCGAAGGCGAGGAAGGTGCCGTTGCTCACCTTGCTGTAGCCGCCGGCCACTCCGCTGAGAATCATCCGGTCGCGCTTGGAGTCGTAGACCATGCCCTGGGCGTCGCAGTAGGGCGGGAAGAGCTTGCCCTTGGGCTCGAGATCGGCCCAGCCCTTCTCGCGGTCGAAGAGCCAGAGACCGGCCTCGTCGCGGCCCTTCTTGTGCGCCCAGGCGATTGCACCGTGCGGGGAGGTCTCGACGCACGTGCTGCCCCAGGAAAAGGCGAATGGCAGCGGGATGGGCTCGGCCCGCAGCCAGTCCATGCGCTCCGGGTCGTAGAGGTAGCCGCGGCCGGAGACCAGGAGCCTGCACTTCGGGTCGTAGGCGTAGTGGTTGTAGTTGTGGGTGGAGACCCAGGGGCGGCCGAGGAGCGAGGAGTCGAAGCCGCCGCCGCCGTTGGCGCCGTAGGGCTCGTCGGCGTCGTAGCTCTCGACGAGGCGGCCCGAGGCGGGCGAGTAGTGGGCGACGGAGCTGGACGAGCGGACGCAGTGGCCGCCGCCCCAGAGGAGGATCTGGTCGCGGTCCGAGTCCCAGACGCAGGTGCCCCAGTCCCGCTGGCGGCAGCCCTGGCACGGGTTGCGAGGCGAGGCGGGCAGCCGGACCCACCGGTTCGCGGGGAGTTGGTCGAGGGCCGTGTCCTTGGGTGGGTCGGGCACCTCGCCGAAGGAAGCGACGAAGGGGCCGGTGCGGTAGAGCCGCTGGTTGGGGTCGGCCCCGAGCTTCTCGCGGCCAGCGGCATCGGTCTGAGTGGGATCGACGGCGAGCGTCCAGGTCTCGCAGGGCCGCTTCCATCGCCAGAACCAGGGGCCGACGGCGTGGGCAGCGAGGACCAGCCGGTCGTCGGCGTCGGCGGCGAGCGCGGGGGGGCAGAACCACTGGCTGGCGTAGCCGTCGAAGAAACCCAGCGGCGCGGGAGTCGAAGCGTCGTCCTTGGCGGGCAGCGGCCAGCTTCCGGCGAGGTCCCAGCGATCGGTCTTGGCGTCGAAGAGCCAGAGCTGGCGCGTGGCGAGCGGCGCATAGGGAACGCTGCTGTAGTCGGTGTTGGAGGACTGGAGGTAGCCTTCGTAGAGGGCGATCCGGCCGCTCTTGGGGAGGGCGACGAGGGCGTGGCCCGCGCGGGGGCTGGGCGCCTTGTCGGGCTTGGCTCGCCGCCACGCCTTCTTCTCGAGGTCGAGCACCCAGGTGTCGTTCATCAGGTAGTCTTCGTGGTCGCCGCCGAAGAGGACGAAGAGGCGGTTCTTCTCGTCGAAGGCGAGCGGCGAGTTGCGGCGCGAGCAGGGAACTGGGTATTGCGCCTCGGCGGCGTCCTCGATCTTTCGCTGAAGGGCGCGGGCGGCTTTCAGGGCATCGAGCGTCTTGCCGCCGCTGAGCAGGTCGGCGACGGCGCCCACGTCGGCAGCGAGATTCCCCATCCGCGGCATCTTCTTGAGCGCGTCGCAGCGTTCGCCGAGGGCATTCAGTTCGGCCTCGGTGCCGACGCCCTTCGGGTCGCGGAACCAGGCCAGGCGGATGTGGCCCACGAGGTCAATGGCCGCTTCCTTCGCCGCCACCAGCTCCGTGTGTTCCTTGGCGGCCCTCTCGTCCGCCACGTCCACCCGCGTCCATGTTCCCGCCGCGATGTCGTAGACGACGGTGCGGCACCAGCCGAGATTCTTCGGCTTCTTGTCGGCGCCCACGACGACCAGGCGCTTGCCGATGGGGTCGCACGCGAGGGCGTGCCAGGCCAGCCCGTCGAGTTCGGGCGCCGCGGGGGACACCTTCCAGGTCTTCTCCGCCAGGCTGAACGCGTACAGCGCCGGCCCGCCGGAGAGGCAGTAAACGGTCTTCGT
>Ga0315273_10001992_pt1 | contig 23794 bp, 15 predicted proteins | sample YL17G02_0_MG_FD_205753 | JGI IMG/M metagenome (GOLD analysis project Ga0315273, IMG submission 205753) | Sediment microbial communities from Yellowstone Lake, YNP, Wyoming, USA - YL17G02_0 | ecosystem: Environmental > Aquatic > Freshwater > Lake > Sediment | place: USA: Wyoming | collected...
CGGAGGGCTGCGAGTAAGCGCCGAGGGCTGCGCGGTTCGGCGAACGGACTCCCGCGAGTCTCAACTGCAACGCTGATATAGAACCAGGCAGCCGAACTGGCCCCAGTGGCGACCGAACGGCCACCGCGCATTCATAGCGTGCGCCGATCGCACTTCATTAGAAATGCGGCACGGCTCACGCCGTCTTCGGATGCACTCCGACCAAGAGATAGTTCTCGCGCGCCAGTAGGCGTCCATCTTACGAAGAATCTCCGAGGACAAAGTCGTTGCTATCGGGCACACCTCCTCGGCAGGTCGTGCCCGCATCAGCGTTGCCAGAGGATTTCGCTTGCCTCCAGCGGCACCGCGGCGTCTTGATGATACGGCACGAGTCGCGGTGTGTAATCGTCGGCGCTCCGCGAAGTTGGTATCCGCGCCGTGTAGAGGTAGGCGTTTCCCCGGGCTCCCAGCTTCCGGCCGCGGGCCACGCGGGGGTGCTCCGATGGGTCGGAAGAAGAGACGCAGCCCGTCTATCGCCCGACGGCCTGGGCGCGGGAAGACGTTTCAGTCATGCCAGTGAGCTCTCGAATCTCCTTCTCATTCAGGGATTCTGCTTCCAGTAGCGCATGGGCGAGACGGTCGAGTTTGTCGCGGTGGCCTGCCAACAGGCGGTCGGCCTCAACGTGAGACTCCTCGACGATGCGGCGGACCTCGGCGTCGATCAGCTCCGAAGTCGCCTCGCTGTACGGCTGCTGCTGGAAGGCCGGCGGCAAGCTCTCGTTCCGCGGCGCGACGAAGCTGATCGGCCCGAGTTTGTCGCTCATCCCCCAGCGCAGGACCATGTCACGGGCAATCTCGGTGACCAGCTGTAGATCGTTCTCGGCACCCGTCGTCACCACTCCATAGACGAGCTTCTCGGCCGCCCGCCCGCCGAGCGCGCTGGTGATCCGTGCCCGCAGATAGTCTTCTGCGTAGCTGGTACGATCGTCGGCCGGGAGCTGCCACGTCGCACCGAGTGACATCCCGCGCGGCACGATCGAGACGCGGTGAACGGGGTCGCTGCCCGGTACCAGGAGCGCGACCAACGCGTGGCCCGCCTCGTGGTACGCGGTGCGCTCGCGATCGGCCGGATTGAGCAGAAGGTTACGCGCGGGGCCGAGGGTGATCTTCTCCATCGCCTCCGCGAAGTCCTGGGCGCGGACCGCGCTCGCGTCCTTGCGCGCCGCCAGCAGAGCTGCCTCGTTCACCAGGTTGCGCAGCTCGGCGCCGACCAGGCCGGGCGTTTCGGCGGCGATCGTCTCGAGGGAGACGTCCGGAGCCAGGGGAACGCTTTTGGTGTGAACCTTGAGGATCGCGGCGCGGCCGGCGCGGTCGGGACGCTGGACCACGACGCGTCGGTCGAAGCGGCCCGGTCGGAGCAACGCCTGGTCGAGCACGTCGGCACGATTCGTGGCGGCCAGCACGATGACTCCTTCCCGAGAATCGAAGCCGTCCATCTCGGTCAGGATCTGATTCAATGTCTGCTCGCGCTCGTCGTGGCCACCGAGCTGCGCGCCGCTGCCACGCGTGCGGCCGATGGCGTCGAGCTCGTCGATGAAGATGATCGAGGGTGCCGCCTCCCGAGCCTGCCGGAACAGATCTCGCACACGCGACGCACCGACGCCGACGATCATCTCGACGAACTCGGAGGCGCTCAAGCTGAAGAACGGCACGCCAGCCTGACCGGCAACCGCCCGTGCCAGCAGCGTCTTGCCGGTACCCGGCGCACCGACCAGCAGCACTCCTTTCGGCACAGTTCCGCCGAGCCGCTGATACTTGGCGGGGTTCTTCAAGAAGTCGACGACCTCGACGAGCTCGTTCTCGGCCTCATCGATGCCGGCGACGTCTTCGAAGGTGACCTTCGGCTGCTGCTCGCTGTAGCGCTTGGCCCGGCTGCGGCCTAGGCCGAAGAGCCCGCCACCCGCCGCGGCAGCGCGGCGACTGAGCCACACGAAGGCGCCGATCAGCAGCAGGGTCGGCCCGAAGCCGATCAGCACCTTGAGCCAGGATGAAGCGTTCTCATCCACCGCCTCGATGATCACGCCCTTTTCCTCGAGCAACCTCTCGAGGCCTGGATCGGCGAAAGCCGGCCGCTGCGTCTTGAACCGAATCGCGGTACGCGGCTTCAGCTCCTCAGAGAGGGGTGATGTTGGTGTCGCGGCACTTGGAGCTTTCGACTTCTCGGGCGGATAGCGGACTTCCCTTTTGAAGCTCCCCGCGATCGAGTCGCCCACGCTCGTGACGTTCTCCACGTTGCCCGCCTCGATCTGCTCCTTGAAGAACGTATAGGGGATCGTGATCGAGGAGGGCTCCGGGAAGAACACTCGCATCAGCAGGTAGTTGGCCCCCAAGATGACCAAGAAGACTACCCACCACGGCTGCGGTCGCGTCCCTCGCTGGCGGGAAGCCGCGTCCTTCGAGCCGTCGGGTCGCCCGCCCGGGGGCGTCGCCGCATTGTCGGTTGCTCGGTTCACCACCGTTTGTACTCAAGCCCGCTTCTTCCCTTTTTACGTCCGAATCGATTCGCAGACTAGAGGCCGAGTACCGCCGCGGCGAGGGAGCCGGACTCGGCCATCCGCAAGAGCGCGGCGTGGATTCCGGCATTCGACGCCTCATCCAAGGACGATCGAAATCAGGACAAACCCCCATCCGGCGGATTCCTAGAGAGGATCAGGGCGTGCGCGTTCAAACACCGGTGCAGAGTCGATTGCTCAGAGCTTCGGTCAGCCCGGTGACCTCTCGAATCTCCTTCTCATTCAGGGATTCCGCTTTCAGCAGCGCATGGGCGAGACCTTCGAGCTCGTCGCGGTGGCCCGGCAACAGGCGGTGCTTCAACGTGACACAAACGTGAGACTCTTCGACGATGCGGCGGACGTCGGCGTCCCCCTTGGCGGCCCTGAACCGCTCAAATCCGAGCCTCCTCGAGCGCGGCATGTAGCAGCCGGTGCACGGATAGCCCAACGTCTTCCCCGAGTGCCTCATCGAGGAGCTCCCGTGCCCGCTTGGCCGTGAAAGTTCGGATCACGAGCTTCACGCGCGAAAGGCTCGCAGGGCTCATGCTCAGCGCATCGATTCCCATGCCGAGGAGTACGAGAGCGCCGGCGGGATCGCCCGCCATTTCGCCGCACACGGTCACGGGCGTGCTTCGTTCGTGCGCGTCGTGGATCACTTTCACGACCGCGTCGAGGACGGCGGGATGAAGACTGTCGTACGGAGTCGCCACCTGGGCGTTATTTCTGTCCGCTGCGAGCATGTACTGGGTGAGATCGTTCGTGCCGACGGAGAGATAGTCCACGCGTTCGGCCAACGACTTGGTCAAAAAGACAGCGGAGGGCACCTCGATCAGCGCCCCGACTCGCGGCTTTGCGCTCGCCTGGCCTTCTTCCAGCAGCTCGCGATGGGCGCGTGCCAGCAGCTCGAGCGCCTCATCGAGCTCGCCGAGCCGGGAAATCATTGGAAAGAGCACTTGCAGGTTCTCGAGGCCGGCGTTGGCTCGGAGCAGGGCCCGCAGTTGAATCAGGAAGATCTCTGGATGCTCGAGCGAGAATCGGATTCCACGACAGCCCAGAAACGGGTTGTCTTCCTCCACCGGGAAATAGGGCAGGATCTTGTCTCCGCCTATGTCGAGAGTGCGTACGGTGACGGGCTTGGGTGCGAAGGCTTCCAGTAGCTGGCGATAAATTTGATACTGCTCATCTTCGATCGGAAACGATTCGCGTAGCAGAAACTGGTACTCCGTGCGGTAGAGGCCGACGCCTTCGGCGCCGCTCTGCCGAGCGGTTTCGGTGTCGGACACCAATCCGATGTTTGCATACAGCGGCAGCCGAACGCCGTCCGGCGTTTCCGCCGGCAGATCGCGGAGCGCGACGAGCCGCTCGCAAAGCGCCTTCTGTTCGGAGACACGTCGTTCGAACATATCGAGCGTAGAGCGAGACGGACGCACGTAGATGCGACCTTGGTCGCCGTCGACGACGATCGTGCAGCCCTCGAGATGGCTGATGGGCAGGGACAAGAGGGTCACGACGGCAGGAATCCCCAGAGCACGTGCCAAGACCGCAGTGTGAGACAGGGTCGAGCCGTGCGTGCTCACGATACCGGCGAGTCGCCCGACGGGCACCGCGGCGATCTCCGTTAGGCTCACCGTATTTCCCACGAGAATGCATCGTTCCGGATAGGATCTCGGCTCTTTGATCTCCGACCGGAGATGGAGAAGAACATCTCGGCCGATCGAGCGAATGTCTTCCGCGCGGGCGCGCAAATACGGATCCTCCATTTGATCGAAGACCCGCGCATGGTCGGCAATGGTGTCACGCCATGCGCCTGCGGCCCAGTTTCCAGCGCGGATCCGCCGGATGGTGTCCCCGACGAGGCTGTCACTGCCAAGCAACATCACGTACGCTTCGAACAACTCCCGCATCTCTCTGGAAAGGTCACCCGCGAGGCGCTTGCTTCCCGAGCGCAGGTCCTCCCGAGCGGCAGCAACCGCGGTCCGGAATGCGGCTTCTTCGCTTTCGATGTCTTGGATACGGCGATCCGGTACGGACTCGAGCTTGGCCAATGGGTCGAGCAACGCAGCGGTGCCGATGGCGATCCCGGCGGCCGCCTGAACGCCTTGAATGAATGCCTTCTCCGGCGCTTCCCCGCGCAGCAGCCTGGTCACCTCGTCGACCGCCGCAGCCTCGTGGATGAGCTCGGCCAGTTGTGCGGCGATCGTGACGAAGAACGTCACCTCGTCCTTATCGAATTGGGCGTGAGCCTTCTTCCATGCCGCCAACACCCCCAGGACATGGTGATAGTGAATCAGCGGTACGCCGAGAAAGGTGTCGTAACGTCCTTCCTCTATTTCAGGCGAAGGACGGTATCGCGGGTGCGCCCTCGCGTTCGTCAGAACGACCAGCTCTCGGCGTTCCCCGACCAAGCCGAGGAGGCCGGCCTGGCGCTCTGCTCGCACCTGGCCTGCCGATGAGGAGCCGAGACCGCTCGATGCCATCAGGACAAACTGATTGGTGTCGACGTCGGTCAGGTAAATGGCGCAGGCGTCGACGGGCAGCGAGCCTTTGACCCGGCGAACGATGATGGCCAGAACCTCATGCAGGTTCGATGCGGTACGGACTTCCCGGATGATTTCCAGGAGCTCAGCAAGCATCGAGAGGCACTTTCATGATCCGCGTCCGAGCACGATCCGCACTCGGTGCGTGGTTCCGTCGTCAACGAGCGGCAGCTCCGCTCGCGCGGTAGGCGTTTCGTCGAGGAGCGCGACCAGCGGGGTACCGTCGAGCTCGACGCTCGCGACCCCGCGCGTCGCCCCGTGCGGGTTTTCGACGACGATGGCGTAACGGGAAGAACGGTAGCGGAAGGTCATCTCGTATCCGGGCCACGCGCGCGGGATGCAGGGGTCGATCCGGAGTGTCTCGCCGCGCAGGCGAAGCCCGAGGATCCATTCGATCCCCGCCCGATAGAGCCATCCGGCCGAGCCCGTGTACCAGGTCCAGCCGCCGCGACCGACGTGCGGCGGAGATGCGTACACATCGGCGGCGATCACATAAGGCTCGACCTTGTAGCGGCGGACACCGGTACGCGTGTTCGTGTGATGAATCGGGTTCAGAAGCGCGAAGAGCTCGTGGGCCTTGTCGCCCTCGCCCATGTCCGCGAAGGCGACGACGACCCAAGCCGCGGCGTGGGTGTACTGGCCGCCGTTCTCGCGGATCCCGGGCACGTAGGCCTTGACGTAACCCGGGTCGGGAAGCGAGCGGTCGAAGGGCGGTGCGAAGAGGGCGACGAGGCCATCGTCGCGCCTCACTAGGTGCTCTTCAACCGCCGCCATCGCTCGTTTCGCGCGCGCCGGGTCCGCGGCCCCCGAGATGACCGCCCAGGACTGCGCGATCGAGTCGATACGGCACTCCGTGTTTTCCGCAGACCCGAGGGGCGTTCCGTCGTCGAAGTAGCCGCGACGATACCACTCGCCGTCCCACGCCTCGCGCTCGATCGCGGTCTCGAGGGCACTCGCGTGGCGGCGCCAGCGCTCGGCACGCTCTTCATCCTTGCGGAGATCCGCGAAGCGGGCGAATCCCGAGAGTGTGGCGTGGAGGAACCAGCCGAGCCACACGCTCTCGCCTTTTCCCTCCGAGCCAACGCGGTTCATGCCGTCGTTCCAGTCGCCCGAGCCGATGAGCGGCAGGCCGTGGCTGCCGACCGCGAGGCTCCGGTCGAGCGTGCGGGCGCAGTGCTCGAAGAGCGTCGCCGATTCGCGCGACGGTGCGGGCTGGAAGTACGCGTCGTCGTGGCCGGGCTCGAGCTTCGGCCCGTCGAGAAAAGGCACGCGCTCGTCGAGCACCGCGAGATCGCCCGTCACTTCGAGGTAATGCGTGACTGCGTAAGGTAACCACAGGAGGTCGTCCGAGATCCGGGTCCGGACGCCGCGGCCCGAAGGCGGGTGCCACCAATGCTGGACGTCGCCTTCGACGAACTGCCGTGCAGCAGCCCGGAGAAGCTGCTCGCGGGCCAGACCGCGCGCCGCGACAGCGAGGGCCATCCCGTCCTGGAGCTGATCGCGAAAGCCGTATGCGCCGCCCGCCTGATAGAGCGCCGCCCGTGCCCAGAAGCGACACGCGAGCGTCTGATAGAGGAGCCAACCGTTCAAGAGAACGTCCATCGAGCGGTCAGGCGTCTTCACCTGGACGGCCCCGAGGACGTCCTCCCATCGCGAGGCCACGGTCTTCCACAAGACGTCGACGTCCGCCGCGCGGTAGTGCTCGATCAACGAGCGCGCTTCGGCGGCACTTGCCCCCTGCCCGAGAAGGAAGGAGAGCTCGGTCCGCTCACCCGCGTCGAGCTCCACCGTCATCTGGAGCGCAGCGCACGGATCGATGCCCGCGCCCGCGGCTCCGGCGAGCGGCCGGCCCTCCTCCTCGAGTGCAGCCGGATGATCGAGCGTGCCGTTTCGCCCGAGAAACTCCGTGCGGTCCGCCGTCCAGGACGTCTGCCGCCCGCCGAGGTCCGCGAACGCGACACGGTCCGCGAACTCGGCATTCCAGAAGTTGCGGGCGAAGAGCGCCCCGGTTCTCTCGTCGAGGTGGGTCACGATGAATGGCGCAGACGAGCTCCGGCCGGCGCCGAGCGCCCACTCGACGTAGGCGGTGACGGAGAGGCGACGTCGCCGTCCCGAACGGTTCTCGATCGCAAGACGCGAGACTTTGATCGGGTCTTCCGGTGGCACGAGCTGAAGCAGCTCGAGCGCGATCCCGTGGGAGGTATGCTCGAAGCGGCTGTAACCTGGACCGTGGGTCGCGACGTACGGCCAGGCGTCCTCGCGGATCGGCAACGCCGTCGGCCCCCAGAGCTCGCCGCTCTCCTCGTCCCGGATGTACAGCGCCTCGCCGGGCGCATCGCTCACTGGGTCGTTCGACCATGGCGTCAGCTGATTCTCCCGGCTGTTCGTCGACCAGGTGTAGCCCGCGCCCGATTCCGACACCTGAAAACCGAACGACGGGTTGGCGATCACGTTGATCCACGGCGCGGGTGTCCACTGCCCCTCGCCGAGAATCGTGCGGTACTCTCGCCCTCCCGCGGCGAACCCACCGAGACCGTTGAAGAACTCGAGATCCCCGGAGGGCGGGTTCTCTTCGATCGGCGGTGGGAGTCGGCGCCGCCGATCGCTGGCGGAGTGCGCGACCTCGGGATGGGGTACGCGTGAGACCTGCTCGGCGAGCGTGCCCCGCCGACTGAGTAGCACGGCACGTGCGGCACTCTGCAAGAGGGCGCGATCCGCGGGCGGGATGCGGTCCGCGCGCAGAATGAAGATCCCTCCTCGGCTTTCGAATCCGTCGCGCTGCTGGTGCTTTGCCTTACTCGTCCGCAGCAGCTCCTCCAGCGACGTCTGGAGATCCTGCGCATAGGACGTGCCCTTTTCGTTCAGGATGACGAGGTCGACGGCGAGCCGCTTGGTGCGCCAGTACTCGTGCGCGCGAAGACACTGGCGCACGATCTCTCGGTCTTCCGGCTCGTCGATCCGCACGAGCACGATGGGCAGATCCCCGGAGATGCCGTACGGCCAGAGCGCCGCCTGGCCGAGCGTGTTCCGCGCGAGGACATCGGGCGGCGGCCGGAGGGTCGGATCGGAGTAGATGACGCGATTGGCGAGGCGCTGGAAGAGATGCGCTTCGTCGGTTCCGACACCGAGGTGGTGCAACTGCACCTGAGCCTGCGTCCAAGCGAGTGTGGCCACACGCTCGAACGCCGACGGGGCGGAGTACTTGTCGGCGAGGTCGAGGGCCTCGTCGCGCGTCGAGGCGACCACGGTCGAAAAGGTGACCCGAACGGCAGCCCCGGATGGAATCCGGACGCGGCGCCGAAGGCTCACGATCGGGTCGAGGATGGAGCCAACCGTTCCGGACAATGGCCGTCCGTCGATCACGGACATCGGGGTCCGGATCCCGCGCCCGTGCCCGAGAAAGCGCGCTCGGTCGGTCTCGAACTCGACCTCCCCGACCGTCTCCCCCTCGACGGCCAGGACATGCGCGGCCCAAATCGGGGCTTCGCCTGCGAGGCGGGACCGGCGGGTCGCGAGAATCGCCTTCGGCGAGGCGGCAAACTCCGTCTGGACGAAGAGATTCGAGAAGGCCGGATGAGCGGCGTCGGCGGCGGGTGGCGCGAGAACGATCTCGGCATAAGACGTGAGCTCGATCTCACGCGTTCTGAGGCCGCTGTTCGTCAGCGATACGCGGCGCAGCTCCGCATCGTCCTCCGGGGAGACCACGACCTCGAGAGTGGACGTGATCGCGCCGTCGCGTCGGACGATCTGCGCGCGATCCTCGGAGTAGGCGACTTCATAGGACGTGGGCTCGGCCCCGCTCGGCTGGTATCCTGCGGACCAGACCTCGCCGCTCGCCACGTCGCGGAGGAAGACGTAGGTGCCCCAGCAGTCGCGCGTGACGTCCTCGCGCCAACGCGTGACGGCGAGATCCCGCCAGCGGCTATAGCCCGAGCCCGCCGCCGTGATCATCACGCCGTAGCGCCCGTTCGAGAGGAGATGCGTGCGAGGCGTCGGGTCGTGCGGCGAGTGGAAGCGCCGCACGATCGGAGGGACGACGTCGCTCACGCGACCCGCCGCTTCGACCTCCTCGGCGCGCGGTCGGGCGACGAGGACATCGCGCGGCGTACGCTCCTGCAGCAGGAGCTCCGTCGCGCGGACGATCGGCTCGGCGTGGAAGCGCGCCTGCATGATGCCGCCGGTGAGCACGTTCGCGAGCGCGACGAGCGTCATGCCCTGGTGGTGCGCCATGTACGCGCGTACCACGGCCACGGAGGCTCCTTCGGGAACCCGGGTGGCGGTGTAATCGAGCGCCTCGTAGAAGCCGTACCGGCCGCTCCCGCCCGCCGCCTCGAGGCGCGCGAAGTTTTTCACTGCGGCCTCCGGGTCGACCATCGCGGCCAGCGCCGTCGCATAGGGTGCGATGACGACGTCCTCGCTGAGACCGCGCTTCAGCCCGAGTCCCGGGACGCCGAAGCTCGAGTACTGATACGTGTGCTCGAGGTCACGGGCATTGAAGGCGGACTCCGAGACTCCCCACGCCACTCCCCGCTTCCGCCCGTACTCGATCTGCCGCCGCACCACGAGCCGGCACGTGAGGTCGAAGAGGCTCGACGGCGGCGAGGAGAGCACGAGGCTCGGCATCAGGTACTCGAACATCGAGCCCGACCACGAGACGAGCGCCGATCCCCGATCCACCGGCGTCAGTGCGCGGCCGAGCCGGAACCAGTGTGTGGACGGAACGTCGCCCTTGGCGATCGCGATGAAGCTCGTGAGCCGGGCCTCGGACGCCAGGAGATCGTAGCAGTTGGGATCGAGGCTGCCGTCGCTCACGCTGTAGCCGATCGCGAAGAGCTTTCGCGCCGGATCGAAGAGAAAACCGAACTCCATGCCGCGGAAGAGATCGTCGGCGAGCCGGACGAGTGTCGAGAGGCGCCGGACGAGCGCGCCGGCCGCACGTTCGAGATCGCCGACCGGCGGCTCGGCCGCACCTGCAATCGCGGCCTCGCAGCGCTCGGCCGTCGCGCCGAGGCTCGACATCGATCCTCCGGTCACGTCGGTCGCGCGCCACGCGGACACGGGTACGAGTTCGAGATCGCGCGCGTGGCTCGCGACGCAGGCGCGCGCGGCCTCCGCCCAGGCAAGGATCTCGCGATCGGCCGTGTCGGCGCCGTCCGCGAGGAGAGCACGCGCGACATCGACCACGGTGTCCGCGCTCGCCTGGAGCTCTACCAAGCGAGCGGACCACTGGACAGGCGTCGACGGAACGGACTCGAGCCCGGCAGCAAATACTGTCAGCGCATCGTCCAGGTGCTTCCGGCTCACAAGCTCCGAACGACGCTGGTCGCCGAGCGCTTCGACCGAGGCCCGAGCGAGGAGCACTGCGTCGAGGATTCCCGCCAGCACCCGGGCGCCGAGCAGCGGCCGGTCGATCAGCTCGCGACACGCGTTCGACAACGCGAGCAGGTGCCCGGCGAGATTGCCGCTGTCGACCGACGAGACGTACTTCGGCTCGAGCGGGCGAAGATCGCGCGTCCCGTACCAGTTGTAAAAATGGCCGCGGAAGCGCTCGAGGCGGGACATCGTGCCGAGCGTCGCCTCGAGCCGCTCGACCATCTCGATGATTCCGATCCAGCCAAGATCGCGAGCGGTGACGGTGGACAGGAGAGCCATGCCGAGGTTCGTGGGCGAGGTGCGGTGGGCAACGACCGGATTCGGCTCCTCCTGGAAATTGTCGGGAGGAAGCGCGTGATCCTCCGCACCGACGAAGGTCTCGAAGAAGCGCCATGTCCGACGCGCAATTAGCCGCAGGGTGCGCGCGTTTTCGGCCGAGAGCGACGGCGCGCCCGCGTCGCGCGGCGGCGAGCTCAGCCAGAGCGCGACCGCGGGCGAAAGTGCCCAGAGAAACAAGAACGGCGTCGCGACGCCGGCGGCCGCGGGGCGTGCTCGAAGCACGATCACTGCCGCGATCCCCGCGAGCACCGGGGCGCTCGCGAGGCGCACGTACACGCCTTTCAGCGTGAGATCGACACCGGATCGTGACCGCGCCGCCGGCACCCACTCGAGAAGCCGCCGGCGCGTCACGTAGAGCCGAGCGAGGCTCCGCACGACGGCATCGATCATCAACCACGCCTGGTGGGCGAGCATGGTGACGGCGACCGCGACGTGCGAGACGGCGAGGACGAGGTCCATCGCAACGGCGCGAGCGTGCATCCGTTTCGCGATACCGCGCCGGCGCGGCACGATCCCGAGGAAAAACGGCAGAAAGGCCGGGATCGCGATGCTCGCGAGCACGAAGCTCGTCCAGACGACGGGCAAAGCTCCGGGGAGCGTCCATCCGACGAGGAGTGTGAGAAAGGCCGCCGGGGCCGACAAGGAGCGGCGCAGGTTGTCGAGAAGCTTCCACTTGCCGATCAGCGGGAGGCCGGTCCGCACTAGGCGACCGCTTCCGTCGCGCGCGTGGCCCAGGACCCAGGGCAGGAGCTGCCAGTCGCCCCTCGCCCAGCGGTGCTGCCGCGCCGCTGCGACCTCGTAGTGCGACGGAAACTCCTCGAAGAGCTCGACGTCGGTCACGAGGCCCGCTCGCGCGAAGATTCCTTCGAAGAGATCGTGACTGAGGAGCGCATTCTCCGGCACGCGTCCGGCGAGCGCGGACTCGAACGCGTCGACGTCGTAGATGCCCTTTCCCGTGTACGATCCTTCGTGAAAGAGATCCTGGTACACGTCGGAGACCGTCGACGCGTAGGGATCGATGCCCGAGGGACCCGAGAAGATTCTCTGGAATAGCGACCCTTCGCTTCGCGTTGGCAGCGACGACGTCACTCGTGGCTGCAAGAGCCCGTAGCCCTCGATGATGCGGGACTCGACGGGATCGAACCGCGGGCGGTTCAGCGGATGCGCCATCGTTCCGACGAGGCGAACGGCGGTGCCGCGCGTGAGGCGCGTGTCGGCGTCGAGCGTGACGACGTAGCGGACGTCGAGAGGCACTGCCGGCCCGCCATCGGCGAATGGCACGAACGTCGTGTCCGCTCCGCCGCGGAGAAGCCGGTTCAGCTCCCGGAGCTTGCCGCGCTTGCGCTCCCAACCCATCCACTTTCGCTCGCTCTCGTTCCAGACGCGGCGTCGGTGGAGCAGAAAGAATCGCCGTCCGCCCCCCGGGACTGCACCATGGCGGGCGTTCAACCGCGCGATCCCCGCCGTTGCCGCGGCGAAGAGTTCGTCATCGCCGGGCGCATGCTCGACGCTTGAGTCCGTGCAGTCGGAAAGCAGCGCGAAGTGCACCGCGCCATCCGGATTGGCGAGATAGTGCACCTCGAGTCGGTCGATCAGCTCTTGGATCTCTTTCTCGCTGGTGAGAAGGGTCGGCATGACGACGATCGTCCGGCAGCTCTCTGGAACGCCGTCCCGGAGCTCGAGCTTCGGGAGCGAGCGAGGACCGATGAGCTCCGTCACGGCGCGGTTCACGAGCGCGACGGCGAGGTCGGAAGCCGGGAAGAGGAGGAGGAGCACGAAGGGGATTGCTGACGCCAAGCCGATGCCGGCCGCGCCGAGTTGCGAGAGCGGAAACGCGACGAGCACGCCGCTCGCGACAGCAAGGGTGAGCACATAGCCGAGGTTCGCGGTGGTGACGTATGCGCGGCCGAGGTGGCGGATCGGGGAGATACGACAGCCGAGATCCGCCTCGAAGCCGGTCCTCCCCTCGGCGATCAGGTAGTAGCCGGGGTTGCCCTTGCGATTGCCCGGGCCGCCGTCGGCCTCTCGACCCAGCCGCTGCGCGCGCCGCACCGCCTCCGCGCTCACCTCGAGCTCCGACCGCCCCGACGCGCGGGCGATCTCCTCGATCGCATGGCGGTAGCGGTCGCGCGTCTGGAAGTCCATCGCGGAGAACTCCGCGCCACCGCGCAGGGTCTCGTCGACTAGGCTGACGCTTTCGAAGAAGCTCTCCCAGTCGAACACCGACATGAACCGCATGCTGGTGATGACGTTTCGCACGGTGACGTTCGCCGCCCCCTGGCTTTGCAGCTCGAGGTCCACGAGCTTGTCCACGGTCGTCCCCTGCTCCGCGAGGCGGTCGTCGAGCCACCGCAGCGCCGGTATCACCGCGGGATCCTGCTCGCGGAGCCGTTGCGCGAGTTGAACCGCGAACGCGCGTGTGAGCGGGATACCCTCGAAGCGCCGAAGAGCGGTGGCGGGCGAGAGCTGGGTGCTTCCAGGCGCACCGAGCAGACCGTCCGCGAGCGCGTCAGCCTCTTGGCGGGCGGCTCGAGACCGAACGATCCGGTCCGCGAGGCGCCGCAGGTTTTCGACGAGGACGATACGGAGCGCGATCGCGATTGCCCAGAGCTCCCCGATGGTCAGCGGCGCGACCCGCTGGTACGAGCGGACGAAGCGGCGGAGCATCTCAGGATCGAAGCGACTATCGGTGTGGGCCACGAACGCCCACGCGATTCCGAGAACGCGCGGGAATCCCTCCAGATGTCCTTCGGAGAGCTTCGGCAGCTCTCGATAGAAGCTCGGCGGCAAGTCGTCGCGGATCTCGCGAATCTGCTCCTCGACGATGTGAAAGTTGTCGACAAGCCATTCGGCGGCCGGCGTGATCGCTCGTTCTTCGCGGATCGCGTGGGCGATGGCCCGGTACGACTCGAAGAGGACGCGGGCGTTTTTGGCGACCCGTGGCGCGACCTTCCGGCCGCGTCGGCGGCCGGTGGCGACCCGCTGCGCCACGGCAAGGCTTTCCGCGTGCTGGTCGAGACGCTCGATACTGAAGAGCTCTGCTCGAATGGCTTCTTCGCGGTCGGCGAGCACGCTCACCGACGACGGACCACCGGACACGGATCGCCAGAATGCGTCGCGGAACATCGCACCTCAACCGTTGCTGCGTGTACGGACGAACATCTCACTCTAACGGGGAACGCGGGCTTTGCATGCACATGAAGGGGATCAAAATCTTCCGGCCTCGGATGACGGTAAATGCGCCCAGATCGGTGACGAGTCGGGTCTGTATTTTGCCGATCGGGGCCACGTCGTCGAGATGGCTCTCACGCATCGCACCCCTCTGGTTGAGGGTCCACGAAGCGAGTCCCCGCGGACAGGCAGAAAGGCTCGTGAACGAGTGATCCCGCTGAACGGGCCGGTACAGAAGCCATCCTACTCCCGTCACGTTGGAGTTGATAGCGTCACGTCACTTGGGCATCTTCCCGGATGCCCACATGCGTGAGCAAAACCGAACCGCCGGCAGCGGCTCTGAGCGGGAAGCTTGTGTCGTTCGGTCAGCGAGCTCGGATGTCGTGATTGCGTTCGAGAGAAAAGGATGGCACAGTACAGGGACCAAGCCTGACTGTCCGGCGCGAGAAATCCATCGGTTGTACCGGTTCACGCGAATCCTCCCTCTCGTCACTCTCAGGAAGTCTCGGCAACGACAGCAGGTGTCGGTTGCCGCTCGGCAACTTACCTGAGGGCCGCCGCCAGGGCGGGCTACGAGGAGATCAGCATCATGGGAAAGAAACTCTACATCGGCAATCTCGGCTACGAAGTCACCTCCAAGGATCTGGAGACGCTGTTCGCCCAGGCTGGAGCTTGCCAATCCGCGGCGGTCATCATGGACCGCGATAGCGGCCAGTCTCGGGGGTTTGGCTTCGTGGAAATGAGCTCCGACGCCGAGGCTCAGAAGGCGATCCAGCAGTTCAACGGGCAGGATCTCAAAGGCCGCGCCCTCAAGGTGAACGAGGCGATCGATCGCGGAAACAATCGCGGTGGAGGCGGGTACAATTCCGGGAATCGCCGCTAGGGCGGGCTTGCCCTGTGAGGCGACTGCGATCGTCGCAGGGATGGTCGCCGCCATCGAACGGAGGTAACCATGGGCGACAAATCACCCAAGTCGAAACAGCGCGGCCAACAGCAGAAGAACGCCGCCAAAGCGCAAGGCGCGGCCACGGCGAAGTCCAAGCGAGACGGCCATAGCCACGCTCCGCAGATTTCCGCGCAGGGCAGGAAGTAGCTCGCGGGATTAGCCCCGAAGCGAAATTATCCGGCGGGGCGAAACGCGGCCGGCTCATGCCCGGCGCAGGCCGCGTCACGAGCGCCAGGTCTACCCCGATGCCGTCTTTTGGGGCATGGAAGGCTTCGAGAAAGAAGCTCGTGGCGGACAAGCCAGGCGCGAGCCCGCCGCGTTCAGGTCACAGAAAAAATTTCGGATCGAGGTTGGATGCTGCCGCGAAGCCCCAGCTATGACGAGAGGCAGCGATGAAAACCATCAGCAACAAAACCCAAAGACCGCTCAGTGTCCCATTGCCGCGCGGCAAGACCTTGCATCTCGGTCCCGGAAGGACCGGACAGATCGCCTCGAGCGCGGCCGATCATCCGGAACTCAAGAAGCTAGTCGAAGCAGGCAAAATCGAGATCCTCGGCGAGGGTTCTGGATCCACCGAGGGAGCCGGGAGCGACAAGGCGCGGGGAACCTGGATGCCCGGCCACGCTTCGGGCGGCCGTAGTCGCCGTAGCGGCGACCGCTAAGTAGTTCCTACGGGCCTGGGACCTCACTTTGCTCGGAACTGACACAGAAGGGGCTGTGCCTGCAACGCTGCTCGCGACTTCGTCGACTTTCTTCTCGATGGGCCGGCCGTGCTGAAGAGGTCGCGGCACCGGTAGGCGGCGCTTCACCGCCTCGGCGACCCGCGCCCAGGGGTCGCTTGACGGGCGTGGGTGACCCCGGTCTAGAGTCTGGATCGAAGAGGCGCGGTTGCTCTCGCTCCGCGGAATGACGATTCGATCCGAGCTCGCGATCATTTTCGGCCTGATCCTGCTGAACGGGCTCTTCGCCGGCGCGGAGATCGCGCTGCTGACGGTCCGAAAGACACGGCTTCAGCTGCTTCTCGAGAGGCGGTCGGCAGCGGCACGGGCGGTCGAAGCGCTGCGCAACGAGCCCGAGCGGTTTCTCGCCACGGTGCAGATCGGGATCACGGTCATCGGGGCCAGCGCCGCTGCTTTCGGCGGCGCCTCGCTCGGCCGCGATCTCGGCGAGAGGCTCTCCGCCCTGCCCGTGATCGGCCCCTTCGGCCACGAGATCGCGCTCGCCTGCGTGATCCTTCTGGTGTCCTATTTCTCACTCGTGCTCGGCGAGCTCGTCCCGAAGTCGATCGCCTTGCGCCATCCGGAGCGTTACGCGCTGATTGCCGGCCGTCCGCTTCTCTGGATCTCGTTCATCGCAAAGCCGCTCGTGTGGTTTTTGACGGGAAGCTCGAACCTCGTGCTGCGCCCGTTCGGTGATCGCGCGACGTTCGGCGAGTCGCGCCTTTCGCGCGAAGAGCTCCGGCAGCTCGTCGAGGAGGCGGCAAAGGCGGGAGCCCTCGACCCGCGGAGCGGTGAAATCGCTTCCCGCGCGTTGGAGTTCGGGCAGCTCACGGCCCGCGACATCATGGTGCCGAGAAGCCAGATCGATGCGGTCGCGCGCAACGCCTCGCCGGAAGAGGTGAAGACGCTGCTGCTCGAGAGCGGCCACTCGCGGATGCCGGTCTACGAGGGAACGCTCGACAACATCGTCGGCTACATCAGCGCGAAGGACTTCCTCGCGCTTGCCTGGGAGAGGCAGCTGATCGTGCTGGAGGACCTGATTCGGCCGACCCATTTCGTTCCCGACAGCGTGTCCGCTCCACAACTGCTGAAGGAGCTGCAAAGTCGCCATGCCTCGCTCGCCATCATCGTCAACGAGCACGGCGGAATCGTCGGGCTGGTGACGCTCGAGGACCTGATCGAGGAGCTCGTCGGCGAGATCTTCACCGAGCACGAGGTTCCCGAGGAGCTCGTGCGGCGCGAGCCCGACGGCAGCGCCCTCATCCGTGGCAACGCCCGGATCCGGGAGGTGAACCGCGAGCTGTCGCTCGACCTGCCCGAGGGCGACAGCTCGACGATCGCGGGCCTCTGCACGGACATCGCGGGTCGGATCCCACAGCGCGGCACGCGCCTCGAGGTCGCGGACGGCTGTTGGATCGAAATCGTCGAGGCGTCGCCCCGCCTCGTTCGGCTCGTGCGCTTGATACCGGGTCGTGACCGCATGGCGTCCCCCGAGAGCCCGGCGTCTTAGAATCGGCAGGTCGTTCGACCGACCGCTTCCGTGAGCGCACGGCTGCTGATCGATTCGTTGCTCCCCGACGCTGGCATCTCGGGTGCGCGGAAGATCGTCGTCCTCGAACCGCGCCGCTCGCGAACATTGCCCCCAAGCGCGATCGGTGGTAACTGTCATTCGCTAATCCTGACTGTCCGGCGCGAGAACCACGCTCTGCGACTCCGGTAGTCACTTTCCCGCACCCTACTCTCAGGAAGTCTCGGCAACGGTAACAGGTGTCGTTGCCGCAAGGGCCTAGCCTGTAGGCGGTCGTATCAGCGATCGCCGAAAGGGGGCGCCGTAGGCAGGATAGGCCTTCGGATGGAGAACCAGGCGGGGCGCTTTTCCCGTAAAAGCGCCACGTCGCGCGAGCAGCAGTTCTCACCATCCGGGAGCCGAGCCAGCTCGGAGCTCAGGAGATTCGATGCCTTTTCCGCAGGGACCTGTTTCGAAGTTGCGAGCCACTCGAGCAGCACCCGCACAGGCGCGTCATGGTGGTCCTGTGTTCGGCGTCGGCATGCGCGCGTTCGTGAGCGACGCCGGGAGCCTCAAGGGGGTGGTGGCGCTGAGCGACGCCAGTGGCAAGGAGGCTGTGGGTCATCTGGCTGACGGCGCCGAAGTGGAGATTCTCGCTTGGATACCGCGCAGGGCGGCGACCGTTTATTGCGTTCAGTCTACCGAGAACCATCTCGCAGGCTGGCTCGGGGTCGCGAATCTCCGAGCGGGCCCAGGCCCGGCGATCATCAGCAGCCCGATGCCGGCGCCGACGCCGCCGGCCTGGATCTCTCTCCTGGCGCCGAGCGCCAAACCGCCGCCGGCGCATCCGCGAAAAGCGCTCGCGGGGTCTCATTCGAAGGGTCTAACCGGCGCGCAGCGAAGAAGCGAGGAACCGTCGGATGCGTTACGCCCTGCTCGGGACGAGGATTCCGGCAAGAGGCCGTAGGAAGGACGGGCACGCTCATGACCCCCTTTCTCTGGACGTTCTGGCGCCTTCGATTCTCCCGGCACGAACACTACGCGATTCAGTACCACCGGCATCTCTTCTGGCGCTTCTGGTGGAGCGTTCCTCAGTGGCAATGGTAGCAATCGGAGACGGCTCGCCGATCGTCCTGTCGTTGAATCCGGAGCGTTCTCTGCTGAGGGACACTAGCCCGCATCCCTCACCAGGCCTTCTGTGAAACGCGCCGATCGCACGCCATCTGCGACCGTGCTCGCGCGACCCTCCTCGACGTACTGTAGAGTACGCCTACGTCGGGTCGCGCTGCGCTCGGCCGCAGCTGACGCACGCTCGACGCGTTTCCCGACGAATGCTGGTGAGGGATGCGGGCTAGGGAACCAGCAGCAGCTTGCCGGTCGAGCGCCGCGACGCGAGGAAGCGCAGCGCGGCGGCTGCTTCGGCGAGCGGAAATTTCCCGCCGATCGGGACGGTGAGCTTGCCCTCGCTTGCGAGGCGGAAGACGGCTTCGAGGCCGCGCTGGTGGATCTCGCGCATGCCGTAGACCATCGGCACGACGAACCCGCTCACCTTCAGCGATTTGCCGAAGAGGCGCATCGGATCGATGGGATCCGCGGCGCCGCCCGCGCTGCCGTAGACGACGAGGTGCCCGAACGGCGCGAGGCAGCCGAGCCCCTTCTCGACGGTCGGCTTGCCGACGGCATCGAGGATGAGATCGACGCCGCGCCCATCCGTCAGCCGCAACGCTTCCCCGGCGAAATCGCGCGACGCGTACTCGATCACGTGATCCGCTCCGAAGCGTCGCACGAGCTCGACCTTGTCGCTGCTCGAGACCGTGCCGATCACCCGCGCCCCGGCTGCCTTGGCGATCTGAACGGCGGCGATGCCGACCCCGCCCGCCGCCGAATGCACGAGCACCCATTGTCCCGCAGCGGTGCGATGGCACGTGTGCAGTAGATGCCACGCGGTGAGCACGGCGATCGGGAATGCCGCGCCCTGCTCGAACCCCATGTCGTCCGGCAGCGGGATCACGCGCGAGCGGCGGATGCGGGCGTACTCCGCGAACGCACCCATACCGATGTAGGCGACGCGCATCCCGGGCTTCAGACCCACGACGTCCGGAGCGACGGCGTCGACGACGCCTGCGGCCTCCATTCCCGGAACGTCGGGGAAGACCGGCTTCACGAGATATTCGCCGCGAATGAAGAAGAGGTCGCCGAAGTTGACCGCGATCACCTCGTTCCGAACGATCACCGTCCCCGGCTCCAGGCTCGGGCGGGGAACTTCGCGCAAATCGAGGACCTCGGGGCCGCCGAGCCTGTCGAACTGAATGGCCCTCACGCCAAGCCCGTTCGCTTCATGCCGAGCCCCCCTCGTGGGCGCGGAGCGTAGCACACCGCGCCGGTCGCCGCTTCGCCCGATCGCGCCTCCGAGCGGCTAGCGGCTTCGCACCCGCTCGAGCGCCGCGTCCAGGTCTCCGAGCCCGCTCGATCCGAGATCCGGCCGCACCACCTCGATCGGATCGCGCAGGTCGTCGACGTAGCCGAGCGCGTAGGCGCCGCGCGAGTAGCCCATGAGGCGCAACAGGTCCACCGGCAGCGTGCGCGCCGTCTCGAACGGCACGGTGAGGTATTGGTTCTCCTCCTGGCGGAGCCAAGAAACGCTGTAGGTGATGTTGATGCCGCGGCGAGTGTGATCGGAGCGATTGGCGCCGGCGCCGTGATAGAGGCTACCGGTGTAGAGCAGCACCGAGCCCTTCTTCATCTCGGCGGGGATGGTCTCGGCGGCGTCGAGCTCGAGGCGATCGTCGAAGCGGTGGCTTCCCGGAATCACGCGCGTCGCGCCGTCTTCTTCGGTGAAGTCCGTCATCGCCCAAAGGGTGTTGCACGAGACCTCGTATCCTTTCGGAAATGGGAAGAAGGCGAACGCCCACTGATCGCGATGGATCTTCTGCGCTGGCTCGCCGGGGTCGATCGAGATCACTTGCGTGAGGTGAAGCTGAAAGCTCGACGAGTGCGAGAGCACCTTGTCCACCGTGCCGAGCACCAGCGGGTGGACGACCAGATCCCGGCAGGTCTCCGAGCGCGCGATCAGAGCTCCCGTGCGCTTGGTGCGGCGCCCGGCGAAGTCGTCGGGGCCGAAGGAAGTGGCGGCAATAAATGGATCGAGCTCGCGCTTCGCGCGATCAAGCACTGCGGGATCGACGAGGCAGTCGACGATCGCGGCGCCATCCTCGCCTAGCACCATGGCGACTTCCTCGGCCGAAGCGGTTGCGGGCAGATGGCGTATCTTCATAGCGCCTCCTCGAGCGGGGACGTTGCCGCATTATTGGAATTGTTTCCATCGCTGGCAAACGGGGGACGAAGATTTTTGGGGACGCTGTAACCCTTGGTGGCAAATCTCCGCGGCTTCACCCGCGGGCATTTTGTGATAGGCAGCCGCAGGCAGACGATAGGGGGGACCCTATGGAGAGAGACATCCTGATCCGACTTCAGCGCCTCGAGCGAGACAACCGCATCTTCAAGTATTCGTTCGTGTCGTTGCTCGGCGTCGTCCTCCTCGCATGCGTGGTCGCCGCGACCTCGGTGCCCCCGATACCCGAGGAGATCGTCGCGCGATCCTTTCGAGTCGTCGGCAAGAACGGCGAGAACACCGGGCTTCTCTCCGCGACCGACGACGGCTACGTGGGTCTCTTCTTCCGTGACGCCAAGTTCAAGATGCGGTTCATGACGCTGATGACGCCGGCGGGTGATTTGACCATGTCGTTCGCGGACGCAGCCTTGAAGAACCGCCTGGAGATCGGCGCGATCCCGGATGGCTCCGGCAAGGAATATTCGCTCCGGCTGCTTCGCAGCGATGGTTCGGAAGCCTGGAAGCCGCCGGTGCGGAATGAAGTGGTGTCGACCCCGGCTCGCTGAGCCCGCCGCTCACTCGACCCCCATCGATCTCCGGTGAGATCGTCGGGGTCTATGTCGGGTTTCATCCTCCTCGCGCACCTGTTCACGGCGCTCCTCGCGCTACCCGCCGCGGCCGAGACCAAGCCCGGCCCCGCCCGCGTGGTGCTCGAGGTGTTCACCCGCGAAAGATGTCCTCACTGCGAAGAGGCGAAGCGGTTCCTCGAGGCCTTCCACCGCGAGCGACCGGACGTGGAGGTGGTCGAGCACGACGTGTTGCGCGACCCGCGCGCGCGCGAGCGCCTGCGGAGCCTCGCCTCGGAGCACGGCGTCGAGGCACCAGGAGTGCCCGCGTTCTACGTGGGAGGCGAGCTCGTCGTCGGCTACCGCGGTGCGGATGTCACCGGCAAGCGCCTCGAGGCGCTCGTGGAACGGGCCGAAGCGACGCGAAGCGAAGCGCAGGCTCCCGAGGGAGCCTGTCTTCCGGAGGACACTGCGTCGTGCGAAGGCGCCGTTTCCGCGCCGGCCCGCGACGCCGAGGCGATCGAGATTCCTTTTCTCGGCCACCTGATCACGGTTTCCCAACTCGGGCTCCCGCTCTTCACGTTCGCTCTCGGGATCCTCGATGGTTTCAACCCCTGCTCGATATGGGTGCTGATCCTCATGCTGTCCATGCTGGCGAGCCTCCGGGATCGGCTGAGGATGCTGCTCATCGCGGGCACGTTCGTTGCCGTCGAGGGCATCGCATACTTCGCCTTCATGGCGGCGTGGCTCAACTTTTTCCTGCTGATCGGTCTCTCTCGCGCCTCGGAGATCGTTCTCGGAGGCATCTCCTGCCTGGCCGGCCTGGTACATCTCAAGGACTTCTGGGCGCTCGGCCGGGGGATCTCGCTCAGCATTCCGCAGAGGGCGAAGCCCGGAATCTACGCCCGTATGCGCCGGATCCTCGTCGCCGAAAACCTGGTCGGCGCGCTCGTCGGCACCGTCGTCCTCGCCGTCCTCGTCCAGGTCGTGGAGCTCCTCTGCACGAGCGGATTTCCCGCGCTCTACACGAGACTCCTCACCTTGCGGCGGTTGGACCGGTCGTCTTACTACGGGTATCTCCTGCTCTACGACCTCGCCTACATGCTCGACGACGTCTTCATCTTGGCGGTCGGAGTAGTGACGCTCAGCCGGCGCCGGCTGCAGGAGCGGGAGGGGCGATGGCTGAAGCTCGTCAGCGGAGCGGCAATGGTCGGCCTGGGCGTCTATCTGCTCGTCGCGCCCTGATCCGGGAACGGCTGACCGCGATGGCGAGAGGGAGCGAGGATCTACCGACGCGCGCGCTCCTCGCGCACGCGCCCGAGGAAGTCGGGATCGCCTTCGCTGCCGAGGCCGAGCAACCCGCACTCCCGCAGGCTCGCTCTCGCACGCGCGAGGAGCTCATCGTCGCAGGTGAACGACGAGCCCTCGAGCGCGCGAGCGACGTCGACCTCGTAGGCCCGGCTGTGAAAGAGCGCGATCGCGCGTTCGGATAGCGGCAAGACCTGGTAGCCGGCGCACCACGATGCGGGATTTCCGGACTGCTCGCGCACGGACCCGCAGGCAAGAGCCACCGAGGCGTCGGCGAGCGATAGGCGCGCGAGGTCACGCACCAGCGCCTCGAATCGCCCCTGCTCGGCTCCGTCGAGGAACAGGAAGAGACGCGAGCGGTAGAAGAGAACGGCGTCGTGAAAGAACTTGGGCACGCTCGCCACGCCGTCCTTGCCGAGCTCGGTCGCCATCGACACCACGACGCGGAAGGCGCTCCGCAACACTCCGAGGCCGGGGTGGCGCTGCAGCGGCAGCGGCGGCCGGACGGGCGAGAACCGGCGCGTCGGATCCTGCTCGCGTAGCCAGTAGACGAGCAGGAACTCGAGCGGGCGATCGGCGGGGTATCCGCGCCGGGCGAGGATCTCCGTGTCGATGGTCAGCTCTCCGAGGGATGCCTCCAACAGGAGATGACGGTCGCCCGCTCGGCGGGCGGAGAGCAAGACGGATGGCAATGCGTGCGATGTGGCGTCGATCGTGAGGTCGAAGGCCTCGAAGCCCTTCCCCTCCAGGGCGCGGAACATCCCCGCTGCGGCCAGTCGCTCGCAGAGATCCCGCGCGTCGTACCGACCGAGCAGCTTGGCCTCAGAGCTCGTGGTTTGCATCGCGGAGCAGCCATCGGAAGTAATTGAAATGAATCCGCCAGCTCGCGGCGCCGTAGCCTCCGGCCGTGACCACGGCCATCGGGACGCCACTGCCGAACACCTCGCGAGTCACCAGCCGATCGCGCTCGAGGAGCCCCGCCTCGCTGAGATCGAGGTCACCGAGCGTGTCGTCGACGTACGGGTCGCTTCCCGCGAGATAGACGGCGAAATCCGGCCGAAACTCGTCGAGGATGGCGGGCAGGTGCGCGCGCAGCGTGGCGAGATACGCGTCGTCGGAGATGTGCGAGGGGAGCTCGATGTCGCGGTTGTGCTGCTTGGTGATCCAGCACCAGTTGCCGTTGTGCATGGAAAAGGTGAACACCGAATCGTCCTCGCGGAAGATCTCGGCGTTGCCGTTCCCATGGTGACAGTCGAGATCGACGATCAGCGCCCGCTCGATTGCCTCGGCGCGCTGCAGCACGCGGACTGCGATGGCGACGTCCGCGATGGCGCAGAAGCCCTCGGCCTTGTCGGCCTGGGCGTGATGGAAGCCGCCGCCGAGATTGACGGCGATCGAACGCTCCGCGACGGCCCGGCGTGCCGCCGCCACGGTGCCCCCGGCGGCGTAGAGAAACGGCTGGAGTA
>Ga0315273_10001993_pt1 | contig 23790 bp, 24 predicted proteins | sample YL17G02_0_MG_FD_205753 | JGI IMG/M metagenome (GOLD analysis project Ga0315273, IMG submission 205753) | Sediment microbial communities from Yellowstone Lake, YNP, Wyoming, USA - YL17G02_0 | ecosystem: Environmental > Aquatic > Freshwater > Lake > Sediment | place: USA: Wyoming | collected...
CTTGCGCCAGCGCAGCGTCGGCATGGAGGAGCGGATAGGAACCTTTCAGGCGGAGCTGGAGGGCCGGCTGGCGGAGATCGCCCAGGCGGGGACCGCCGAACGCCAGAGCCTGGAGAAGCGGCACAGCACGGAGCTCGCCGCGGAGCTGGCCCGCCTGCGCCAGACGGCCGCCGCCGAGGCGGAGCGCCTGGAAAGGCGCGGCGCGGAGCTGGAGAGCACGGTCGACGAAAGGATCGGCTCCGCCGAGAAGCGCGTGGCCGAGCTCGCCGAGCTGCTGCCCGCGCAGCTCACGGCTATCAGCCGGGAAACCCGCGAGCTGCATCGCCGGGAGCTCGCCTCCGTGAACCAGAGCGTGGAAACCGGCTTGGAGGCAGCGCGCCGCGAGGCCGAAGGAGCCTTGAGCACCCTGAAGGCCGAGTTCGCCGCCCAGCGCGACGAGCTCACCGCCGCCACCGCGGAGGAGAGAACCGCGCTGAAGGAGGAGTTCCGCAGCATCACGGAGCGCCTCGGCCAGTTGGAAGCGGACCTGGCCAGCCGCGGCGAGAAAGCGCTGGAGAAGTTCAGGGCGGACTGGGAGTCTTTCCAGGCGGAATTCGTCCGGCGCACCAAGGAAGCCCAGACGGAAATGGAAGGGCGCCTGCGGGAGGTGAAGATTCGCCAGGCCGAGCTGCGGGAGAAGGCCGAGGGCCTGCAGGCCAGCCTCTTCACGAAGATCGAGGAGGGTCACAAAACACTGGCCGCCACCCTGGCGGACATGGACAAGCGGGTGAAGGGCTTCACCGCCCAGACCAAGCTGTTCGAGCGCTCCGACGAGCTGAAGGTGCTGCTGGAGAGCAAGGTCGAGGAGATGAAGCGCGACGTGGAGCGCCTGGCTGTACAGCGCAAGGAGGCGGAGGAGCTGGAAACCCGCTTGGCGGCAGCCAAGCGGGCGGCGGAGGAGCTGGGCACCAAGTTGAACCGCCTCCTGTCTGAGCGTGGCCGCGTGGAAGGCATGGATTCGGATTTCCGCAAGCTCCTTTCCCTTTCCAAGGACCTGGACCAGCGTCTGGGCACGGTGACCTCCAGCCAGGACGCGCTGCAGGAAATTCAGGCCAAAATCCGGGGGCTGGAAACGCTGGAGAAGGCGACCGAGGGCCGCTTTGAGCGCCTGGAAAAGAAGAAAGCCATCCTGGACAACACCATCATCGGGGTGGACAAGAACTTTCAAGCGTTGAGCGAGCTGGAGAAGAGCATCGACGGCTTCCGCGGCGAGGCCGGCAGCCTGTCCGCCGCCCTGGCGGAGCTGCGGACTCAGACCGAGCTGCTTTCTGCAAACAAGGAGCAGGCCGAGCAGGTGGTGCGCAAGGTCGCCGACCTGGACGGGGTGCTCGGCGACCTGGAATCCCGGATGGAAAAGCTGGAGAAGGCCAGAGAGTGGCTGGCCAAGACCGAAACGCGCTTCGAGCACATCGGCAAGCAGGCCCAGGACCAGGTAAAGCTGCTGGAAAGCATCCTGAAGGCGGAGAAGCGGCAGGCCAAGGAGGATGGGGCGGCCCCGGCGCTGGACAAGCGGGACACCGTCACCAAGCTGGCCCATCTCGGCTGGTCCGCCCAGGAGATCGCCCGCACGACGCGCCTGAGCCGCGGCGAGGTGGAGCTGATCCTGGAGCTGGCCCCGAAGAAGTAGGACCCCCCAAGGAGGCCTCATGGGCATCACCATCGACTTCAGCCGGATGATCCCGGCCATCGGGCTAGAGGCGGTGAGCAGCTACGCCGCCAAAGTCCGCGCCCTGCACGCGCGTCTGGAGGAGCGGCGCGCCGCGGGGCTGCTACCCTTCTACGACCTGCCCGGGCAGGACACCGGGGAGCTCAAGGACTGTGCGCGCCGCCTGGCAGGGAGCTTCGCCAACCTGCTGGTTCTGGGGATCGGCGGCTCGGCCCTAGGGCTGATCGCCCTCAACTCCGCGCTGCGCACGCCGTTCCGCTGGGCCGAGAAGGCGCCGCGCCTGTACGTGCTGGACAACATCGACCCCGAGCGCGTCCGGACCCTGCTGGACAGCCTTGAGCCGCGCGAGACGCTGGTGAACGTGATCACCAAAAGCGGGGACACCGCCGAGACCATGGCCAGCTTCCTGATCTTCCGCGAGTGGCTGCGAAACGGGGCGGGGGAGGCGGGGTACCGCGAGCGGATGCTGGTGACCACGGACCGCAAAAAAGGCGCGCTGCGCCGGATCGCGGAAGCGGATCGACTGGCCAGCTTCGCGGTGCCCGACGGGGTGGGCGGGCGCTTCTCGGTGCTGACCCCGGTGGGTCTCCTGCCGGCAGCCCTGATCGGCATCGACGTGGACGGCCTGCTGGCCGGGGCTAGGGCCATGGCGAAGCGGACCCGGGAGCCGGAGCTGATGGAGAACCCGGCCTACCTGGGCGCGGTCCTGCACCACCTGGGCTGGCTGGGCGGCCGGCGCATCTCGGTGATGCTGGCCTACTCGGACCGCCTCTACGATTTAGCGGACTGGTACCGCCAGCTCTGGGCCGAGAGCCTGGGCAAGCGCGCGGACCGGGACGGTGCGGAGGTGCGCGTAGGCCCCACGCCCGTGCGTTCCCTGGGGGTTACCGACCAGCACTCCCAGCTGCAGCTCTATAAAGAGGGTCCTGACGACAAGATCTATACCCTGCTGCGCGTGCGGGCTTTCCTCGCCGACGTCCCCATCCCGCGGGCCTTCCCGGAGCTGGAAGCCGTCGCCTACCTGGGCGGCCACGGCCTGGAGGAACTGTTCCAGGCCGAAGCGCGGGCCACCGAGGCGGCCCTGATAAAGGAGGGTCGCCCGCTCACCTCGGTCACCTTTCCCGCCGTCGACGCGGCCGCAGTCGGGGAGTTCTTCTTCTGGCTGGAGGTCGAGACGGTGGCCGCCGGGGACCTGTTGGGCATCAATCCCCTGGATCAACCGGGCGTGGAGGAAGGCAAGCAGTTCGCCTACGGCCTCCTGGGCAGGCCGGGGTATGAGGCCAGGCGCGCGGAGCTGGAGGCCATCCGCCCCGGGTCCGGCGGCCTCGCCTTCAGCTAAAAAAAGCACGAAAAATTTGACTGTTCTTCGAGCGGCATATTATCTTATGCCCTAAAAGACCTGTAGGGGTCCCCTCGAAAAAGAAGAAAAGAGAGGTTGCGGGAATAGGTATGTCCGCAGAAGATAACAGGAAACAGAAGTCCGCGGATCAGGCGCAGGGCGGGGGCAGCGCCGGGGGTGCCGACGAGCCGAAGGCCCAAGCGGGAATCTCCCCCGGGGAGCAGGCCGGGTCCGAAAGGACGGAGACGGACCCGCAGGAGCGCCTGGTCTCGCTTGCTGCGCAGAACGCGGACCTCGCGGACCAGCTGCTTCGCAAGGCCGCGGAGTTCGAGAATTTCCGCAAGCGCATGTTCCGGGAGCGGGAAGAAGGCGTGCGCTACGCCAACGCGGCCCTGCTCGCCGACATCATCCCGATCATCGACGACTTCGAGAGAGCTCTGCAGTCCGCCGCGGACTCCCGGGACTTCGCCTCCTTGCACTCCGGGGTGGAAATGATCGAGCGCCAGCTGGCCAGCGTGCTGGAGCGCAACTGGGGTCTGAAGCGCTTCTCGGCCCGCAGCGGTCCCGAGGGGGAGCTTTTTGACCCGGAAAAGCACGAGGCCATCGCGGTGGAGGAAACCCCCGCCGCCGGCGACCCGGTCGTGCTGGAGAACTACCAGAAGGGCTACTACCTTCATGACAGGGTCCTGCGTCCTGCCAAGGTGAAGGTATCTAGACCTGCGCAGAATGCGACGAATGGGAACAAGGAGTAAGCAATGGGCAAGATAATCGGGATCGACCTGGGCACAACCAACTCCTGCGTGGCGGTCATGGAGGGCGGGGAGCCGGTGGTCATCCAGAACTCGGAAGGGCAGCGCACGACCCCCTCCATCGTGGCGTACAGCGCCAAGGGGGAGCGGCTGGTCGGCCAGCCGGCCAAGAACCAGATGATCACCAACCCGGAGAACACCGTCTACTCGATCAAGCGCTTTATGGGCCGGCGCTACGGCGAGGTACCCGAGGAGATCAAGATGGTGCCCTACAGCGTGGAGGACACCGGCAATGACGTGCGCGTGCTGATCCAGGGCAAGCGCTACAGCCCGCCGGAGATTTCCGCGGCGATACTCCAGAAAATGAAGAAGACCGCAGAGGACTACCTGGGCGAGCCGGTGAGCGAGGCGGTCATCACGGTCCCCGCCTACTTCAACGACGCCCAGCGCCAGGCCACTAAGGACGCCGGCCAGATCGCCGGCCTGGAGGTGAAGCGCATCGTCAACGAGCCCACCGCCGCCGCACTGGCCTACGGCCTGGACAAGGGGGACAAGGAGCAGCGCATCGCGGTCTACGACCTGGGCGGAGGCACCTTCGACATCTCCGTCCTGGAGCTGGGCGAGGGCGTGTTCGAGGTGAAATCCACCAACGGTGACACGCACCTGGGTGGGGACAACTTCGACCACCGGGTCATGGGCTGGCTGGTGGACAGCTTCAAGAAGGACTACGGCATTGACCTGTCGAAGGACCGCATGGCGCTGCAGCGTCTGCGGGACGCGGCCGAGAAGGCTAAAATCGAGCTATCCAGCACCCAGCAGAGCGAGATCAACCTGCCCTTTATCACGGCCGACGCCTCCGGGCCCAAGCATCTGCAATACACCCTCACCCGCGCCAAGCTGGAGCAGATGCTCGACGACCTGATCCAGAAGACCGTCGGGCCCTGCCGGCAGGCCATGTCCGACGCCGGGGTCAAGCCCGAGGACATCGACGAGGTGATCCTGGTCGGCGGCTCCACCCGCATCCCGGCCGTGCAGAAGCTGGTGAAGGAGCTGTTCCGCAAGGAGCCCAACAAGAGTGTGAACCCGGACGAAGTCGTGGCCGTGGGCGCCGGCATCCAGGGCGGCATCCTGGGCGGGGACGTGAAGAACGTGCTGCTGCTGGACGTCACGCCCCTATCGCTGGGCATCGAGACCCTGGGCGCGGTGTTCACCAAGCTCATCGAGCGCAACACCACGATCCCGACGCGCAAGAGTCAGATCTTTTCCACCGCGGCCGACAACCAGACCGCCGTGTCCATCCACGTGCTGCAGGGCGAGCGCGAGATGGCCTCCCAGAACCGCACCCTGGGGCGCTTCGACCTGGTGGGAATCCCGCCGGCCCCGCGGGGCGTTCCCCAGGTCGAGGTGACCTTCGATATCGACGCCAACGGGATCGTGCACGTCTCGGCCAAGGACCTGGGCACCGGCAAGGAGCAGAAGATACGCATCGAGAGCTCCTCGGGCCTGAACCAGGAGGACATCAAGAAGATGGTCCGGGACGCGGAGGCCCACTCCAAGGAGGACAAGGAGGCTCGCGAGCGGGCCGAGGCGCGCAACGAGGCGGACAACCTGATCTATTCCACGGAGAAGTCGCTCACGGACTACGGCTCCAAGATCACCGACGCGGATCGCAAGAACATCGAGTCGGCCGCGGCCGAGTTGCGCAAGGCGCTGGAAACCCAAAACACCGCGGACATCAAGGCCAAGAGCGAGGCGTTGAAGCAGGCCGCCTACAGGCTGGCCGAGGAGGTCTACCGGGCGAGTTCCGCGAAGAGCGGGGGCGCCGCCTCGGGCGCCTCGGGCCCCGGGGCCGCGGCGGCGGGCGAGGAGCCGCAGCATTCTGCCGGCCAGGCGGGGGAGACGGTGGAGGACGCGGACTACGAGGTCGTGGACGACGACGGCAAGAAGAAGTAAGCGCACCCATATGGAAGAGACAGCTTGGCCAAGCGAGATTATTACGAAGTCCTGGGCGTAGCCCGCGAGGCGTCCAGGGAGGAAATCAAGAAGGCCTACCGGCGGCTGGCCGTACAGTACCACCCGGACCGCAACCCGGGCGAAAAGGAGGCGGAAGAGAGGTTCAAGGAAGCCACCGAAGCCTACGAGGTGCTGGCCGACGAGAAGAAGCGGCAGGCCTACAACCAGCTCGGTTTCGCCGGCCTGGACGGCTCCGGAGGGCACGACTACTCCTCGGTGTTCCGCGACTTCGAGGACATCTTCGGCGGTTTCGATTTCAGCGGCTTCTTCGACTCCTTTTTGGGGGGCCGCTCCCGCCGCTCCTCCCGGGGCGGATCGCGCCGGGGAGCGGACCTGCGCTATGATCTAGCGATCGGCTTCCTGGACGCGGCCTTTGGCAGGAGGGAAGAGATCAGCTTCACCCGCCACGAGACCTGCGAGGCCTGCCGGGGCACCGGCGCCGACAAGGGCACCGGCAAGTCGGTGTGCCCGCACTGTCGCGGCAGCGGGCAGGTGCGGCGCTCCTCCGGCTTCTTTTCCATCGCCACCACCTGCGACCAGTGCGGCGGCGCGGGGGAGGTCATCGAGCACCCCTGCGCGGTCTGCGGCGGACGGGGGCTGGTCCAGAAGGCGCGCAAGCTGAAGATCACCATCCCCGCGGGCATCGAGAGCGGCAAACGGATCAGCATCCCCGGCCAGGGCGACGGGGGCACCGTCGGCGGGCCCGCGGGCGACTTGTACGTTTACGTGGCGGTCCAGCCGCACGAGTTCTTCGAGCGCAACGGCAACGACGCGTACTGCGCGGTCCCGATCTCCATCTCCCAGGCGGCGCTGGGCGCGGAGCTGCTAGTGCGGACCCTGGAGGAATCGCGCCAGGCCAGGCTGCGCATCCCCCCAGGCACCCAGCACGGCAAGGTGTTCCGGTTGAAAGGGGAGGGGATCCCCCTGCTGCATTCCCCCGAGCAGCGCGGCGACCTGTACGTCAAGATCCTGGTCCAGGTGCCCACCCGGCTTTCGGCCAAGGCCAAAAGCCTGCTCGCTCAGCTGGCCGAGGTCAACGGCGAGGAGGCCAGTCCGCACCCCATGCGGTTGTCCGAGCTGCACTAGGCGGGTACAATACCCCCCACGGGGAGGTGGGGGGATGCCCGCGCTCCTTTCCTATGGCAGGGCTGGGCTGGCTGCGTTGGCCGCTCTGGTGCTTTCGCTTCTCCTGTTACGCCTGCCCGGCTGCCGGCACCGCGGCGAGCTCGGCCGCTATTCGCTTTTTCTGGCAACCTCCGCCCTGGCCGGGCTTCTGCCCAACCGGGAACCCCTCGCGGGCTTTTTCGCAATGCTCGTGCCCTGGGCCGCCGGGGCCTACGCGCAGAGCCTCCAGCGGCCGCGCAGCCTGCTGCCCTGGACCGCGGTCATGGCCGCCGCCGGGCTGGCCTCCGCCACACCCTTCCTGCTGGGCCTTGGCCACGGCCTGCCGGCGACGCTCTTGCGGCTTTTCCTCTGCCAGGCGGCCGCCGTCCCCCCGCTCGCCGCTTTCATTCGCGCCTACCGCACCGGCCGGGAGAGGTCGGCGCTCGCCGTCCTCCTGTCCTTCGCTCTTCTCGCCCCGGCCTTGGGGCTGGCCCTCTTGGCCCGCGCCCGCCTTGCCCCGGAGCTCGCAGCGCCCCTGCCGGCCGCCTGCGCCGTGCTCCTGGTCGGGGCGTACCGGCTGGCGCAGGAAGGGTACCTGCTGGCCGAGGGGTGGTGGGGCGCGGCCCGCCGGGCGCGGGAGCGGGAGGGGGAGCTGGCCGCCGCCCGCAGGAGGCTCCTGGAGGCGGAAGGCAGCCTGGACCTGGCCGACCGCACTGCCGCGACCGGCCTGCTGGCCGGCGGGGCGGTGCACGAGCTGCGCAACGTGCTGGGTTTCGTTCAGGCGGCGGCCGAGTTCGGCCTGCAGCAGCGGGAGCCGGCGGCGATGGCTCGGTCGCTGGAGCTGGTGCTGGCCCAGGCCGGCGAGGGGCGCCGGGCCCTGGACGAGCTGCTGGAACCCCTGGCCCGGGGCCGCGAGGCGGAGCCGGAGAGGTTGCGCCTGCCCGGCGACCTGGAGGGCCTCCTGCGCCTGGCGCGCGCCGCCTTCCGGCGCGAGGGCATCCGCCTGGACTACAGCCGCGAGCCGCGGGCGGCGGTGACGGTGCGCAGAGGGGAGCTGGGGCACGTCCTGCTCACCCTGCTGGCCAACGCGGCGGACAGCGTGCGTCGTCAGGCCGGCGAGCGCGAGGTGCGCGTGCGCTTCCGGGCGGAAGAGGGCCAGGCCATTCTGGAGGTCGGGGACAACGGGGCCGGGGTGGACCCGCTCCTGGCGGGGCGGATATTCGAGCCGGGGACGTCGGGCAAGGGCTCCACCGGGTTGGGGTTGTACCTGGCCCGAGCCTTTGCGCAGCGCAACGGCGGGAGCCTGGAGCACGTGAGCCTGCCGGCGGGGGAGGGGAGCCTGTTCCGCCTGAGGCTGCCCGCGGTCGAATGAAAAAGCCCGGCCGCACGGCCGGGCTTCGATCAAGCGTGCTGGCTTCAGGCCGCTGTAGCGGCCTAGCGGACGTTCCAGCTGAACATCGGCTCGACCACGTAGCTGCTGCCGGGGGCGAAGTCGTAGTCCGCGGCGAAGGAAAACCCGCCGGAGCTGATCCGGATATTGTGCCTGCCGGCGGGAAGGCTGAAGCTGAAGCTATTGTAGAACTGCCCGTCGACGAACACCTTGATCTGGGCCTGGGCGTTCCTGTTCTGCGGGTCCAGGAAGGCCTGGGGGATGAGGATCTGCACCGAGATGAAACTCGCCTGCAGCACGAGGGTCACGGTCTCGTTGCGGTTCAGGTTGATCACCGTGCTGGCCTCGGAATAACCGGGGGCGCTCACCCGCACGGCGTAGCTTCCCGGCGCGAAGGACCCGACGAAGGGGGCGGTGCCGACCAGGGCGTTGTTCACGTAAACCTGGACGCCGTTGACGTTGCAGTTGACGGCGAGCTGGAACAGGTTGGCCTGCAGCACGGCGTTCACGGCCGTGTTGCCCGCCACGTTGACCGAGGCCAGGTAGTCCTGGTAGCCGGGGGCCGACACGCGCACCGAGTAGTTGCCCCTGTCCACCTGCATGGCGAGGGGGGCCGTGCCCACCGGGGCGTTGTTCACGAACACCTGCGCGCCGGCCACGTTGGTGGTGACCGTGAGGTTGAAGCGCGCCGGCTGCTGTTGGATGCCGCCTTCCGGAATCAGGTTCACGGACAGGTTCAGGGGGTTGGCGGTCATGTTAATGACCGTTTCGAAGGGTCGGTACTTGTCCATCGAAACCCGGACCGTGTAGGTGCCGGGCTTCAGCAGCGCGGAGAAGGTGGGCTTGGTGTAGCCGGCTAGCTCCCCGTTCAGGTGGACCCTGGCGCCGGTGATGTTGCAGACGATCGAAAACGCCCCCCGCGCCTGGGCGAACGCCGGCGTGACGCTCGCGGCCAGAAGCACAGCCAGGAGCAGGCAAAGGACGATCTGTTTTTTCATACGCCTTCCTTTCGAGCGGTGATTACAATAATGTAGCCTGTTTTTTCGCGGATTTCCATATACCTTTTCCGGTGACATTTGGATTTTTTCCCGGTGTTGTGTTATGATAGTGAGCGAGACCATTCTCGAGGAGAGGAGAGCTAACGATGAAAAAGATACTGGTGGTGCTGGTGTTGTGCGTCCTGGGCGCCGCGGGGGCTTTCGCCGACCTGGCCCTGGGCCTGAACGGCGCGTTGTACATGGACGATACGGAGCTCGAGGCGGCTAATGGCCCGTCCGTCGCCGAAGCTTTCCAGAGCGGCGAGGGCATCTACTACGGTCTGATGGCCGAGTTCATGGGCAAGCACATGGGCCTGGGCCTGCAGTTCATGGGCAGCACCTACATGTCCGCCTGGAATGACCAGCTCCTGGACCTGGACCTGAACATCTACCTGTCCGCGCACATTTTGGGCTCCCGTTTCATCGTAGACCCCACGATCGATGTAGGCCTGGGCTACATCTCCAAGGATTATGCGGATAAGGACAACTTGAGCGACGACCCGGACAATCCCATCGCCGCCACCACCTATGGGTACCTGGGCGCCGGCGTGGGCGTGAACATCTGGCGCCTGGGCATCTACTCCAAGTTCATGTGGCACTTTCCCATGGGCGCGGTGCAGGGGACAGGCGCGCTCGACGCTTATCCTATCGAAGCCTTCGGCCTCAAACCCTATAAAATCATGCTCGGCGCCAAGTTCATCCTGGGCTGAAGCGGCGTACGCGCTAGCGAAAACGGGTCAATAAAGGGCTTCCCGCAGGGGAAGCCCTTTGTGTTCCCACCGGCATCCGCTATAGTGGCCTGAAAGCCATGAAGGTCCTGGTCATCAACCCCGGCTCCACCTCCACCAAGGTCGCCCTGTTCGACCGGGAGGCCGAACAGTGGCGCAAGACCGTCTCGCACCCGGTGGAGGAGCGCTTCCCGACTCTGGGCGCCCAACTCGCGCTGCGGCGGGAGACCATCCTGCGGGCGCTCGCCGAGGAGGCGGGCCTGGTTCCCGCGGAGGTGGGTGCGGTGATCGGCCGCGGCGGCCTCCTGCACCCCCTGGCCGGCGGGGTGTACCGGGTGAACGAGGCCATGAAGGAGGACCTCACCCAGTGCCGGTACGGCACCCACGCCTCCAACCTGGGGGGGCTGCTGGCCGACCTGCTGGCCGCGGAGCTGGGGGTGCCCGCCTTCATCGCCGATCCGGTTGTGGTCGACGAGCTGGACGCGCTGGCCCGCTACTCCGGCCTGCCCGACATCCCGCGCCGCTCCATCTTCCACGCCCTGAACCAGAAGGCCAGCGCCCGGCGCGCCGCGCGCGAGCTGGGCAAGAGCTATGAAGAGTGTTCGCTGATCGTGGCCCACCTGGGCGGCGGGGTTTCGGTGGGCGTCCACCTGGGGGGGAAGGTATGGGACGTGAACAACGCCCTGGACGGGGACGGCCCCTTCGCGGTGGAGCGCGCCGGCGGGCTGCCTTCCGGGGACTGGCTGCGCTTCGTGCTGGCCCACCGGGAGGAGCCGGAGGCCCTGCAGCGCCGGCTCACCGGGCGCGGCGGGGTGGTGGCCTACCTGGGCACCAACGACGCCCGCCGCATCGAGGAAGCCATCGCGGCCCACGAGCAGGGCGGGCCCGGGCCCGAGGGGCTGGACGGCCGGCGCTGCCGGGAGGTGCTGCAGGCCATGTGCTACCGGATCGCCAAGGAGATCTGCTCCCTGGCGGCCGCTCCCGCCGGCCGGCTGGACGCGGTGGTCCTCACCGGCGGCCTGGCCCACAGCGAGCGCATCGTGGGGGAGATCGCCGCGCGGGTGCGGTTCCTGGCCCCGCTGTTCGTCTACCCGGGGGAGAACGAGATGGAGGCGCTGGCGGCCGCGGCGTACGAGGCGCTGGACGGCCGCCTGCCCGTCCAGGAGTACGGCCGGTAGGGGCTGCAGACCGCGGGTCAATGTTATGGGACGCGCTGTCGACCATGAAGGTTATGAAGCCGGAGCTGCTGTTGGCCGCCCTGTTTTTCCTGGCCGCCATTGCGCCGGCGGGTTCCTCCCCGGGACTGGCCCTGGACCGCGACGGGGACGGCCGCCCTGACCAATGGTATGAGGTGGCCGACGGCCGCGTCACGAGCCTGAGCCAGGACCGCAACTACGACGAGCGGGTCGACTACACGGTGGAGTACGACGCGCAGAACCGCAAGGTCCGCGAGGAGATGGACTTCAACTTCGACGGCCGCATGGACGATTTCTACTTTTTCGAGAACGGCCAGCTGGTCCGGCAGGAGGTGGACTCCAACTTCGACGGCCGGATCGACGTGTGGGTGCACCTGGAAGGGCTGTACATCCAAGCCTACGAGATGGACAAGGATTTCGACGGCGTGGCGGAGATCCGGAAGGTTTACGGCCCCTGAAGATGCTGCTGAGCGGCTTCCACGCCATCGCGGAGAGCCTGCGCCGTGAGGGCCGCGGCGAGCTGCTCACCTCCCGGTCCAACCCCCGCATCGCCGAGCTGGAGGCCCTGGCGCGGGTGGCCGGGGTGCCGGTGCGGCGGGTGGAGGGCCGGGAGCTGGACGCCCTTTCCGGCGGCGCCGAGCACCGCGGCGCCGGGCTGCTGCTGGAAGGCGCGGGCCGCGCTGCCCCGCGCGCCGAGCCGGGGGGCTTGAGGGAACGCCTCGAGGCGCTGTCCGGCCCGACGGCGCTGATCCTGCTGCTCGACGAGATCAACGACCCCCACAATCTCGGCGCGATCCTGCGCTCGGCCGACCAGTTCGGGGTGGAACTGGCGGTCATCCCCGCCCGGCGCGCGGCCCGCGAGACCCAGACCGTCGTGAAAACCTCCTCGGGGGCCAGCCTGTACGTGAGCGTGGCCAGCGTGCCCAACCTGGCCGCCGGCCTCCAGTTGGCCAAGGAGGCGGGCTTCTGGGTCTACGGGGCGGATGTGCACGGGGAGCGGGTCGACGCGGTGGCCTTCGCGGGGCGCGTGGCCCTGGTGCTGGGCAGCGAAGGCGGCGGTCTGCGCCGCCTGGTGCGGGAGCGCTGCGACGCCCTGGTGCGCATTCCCGCCGGCGGGCACGTGGATTCCTTCAACGTCTCGGTAGCGGCCGGCATCCTCATGTACGAGGTGCGGCGGCAGCAGGGCTTTCCCGGATTTCCGTGAAGTTGCGCATGATCTTGATGAACAGCTGCAGGTTGGCCAGGCCTGAACCCAGCCCGGCGAGAAACTCCTTGTTGGTTCGGCCCGCGATCTCCTTGACGTTGCTGATCAGCGCCGGAGTCTTTTGGCGCGCATCCTCCAGCGTTTCGCCCATGAGCACGCTGAGGTTGTAGAAGTAGCCGGAGCCTTCCTCCACGAGCTTGCGCACGTCCTGCTCGATGGCCTCCAAGATCTTGTTGATCAGCGGGGCCGCTGGCTTGCCCTGGTCGTGCAGCTGCAGGAATCTCTCGATCTTCTCGACCGCCAGGGGGCCGCTCTTCAGGGATTCCTCCAGCAGGCGCAGCCGGGCGAACAGACCTTCGCAGCCGTAGTAGGTGTTGTTGAACATGTTTTTAAAGACCGGGTTGGCGAAGGTACCTTCGATCAGCAGGCGCTTGAGCGGGTCCCGCAGGCTCTTTTCGAAATGAGCCAGGATGAAGCTCTTCAGGATGGCCAGCGGCTTGACCCGCGCGAAGCCCTCGTAGTCCCTGGCATTCAACTCGCGGGCGATCTCCTCGTTGTACCCGGGCACCTCCAGCGCCTGGGCCCCGGCAAAAAGGCTTTTTAAATCGCCGCCGATGGCGTTCTCGTTGATCTCCCATTGCACGCGCTCCCGGTCCTTCTGAAAGGAGGCCTGCACGCCGGCCTTGACGGCGTGCAGGCAGGGGACCTCCTCGCTCACCGTGCGGGGGCTTAGCTTCGGGTCCTCCTGCATCACCCGAATCAGGGTGAGCAGGAGATCAGGGGCCAGTTCCTGGCCCAGCATCTTGGCCAGGCGGGCCAGCACGGTGTGCACTTTCTCCCGGGCAGTGCCCGCGCGCTCGCGCGTCGCCTCCGGCGGGCTCCGCTCCAGCCTGGTGAGCAGGGCGAGGAGGTTCGCCTCCACCCCTTCGGACAGGTCGATGCCGGCCAAGACGAAGTACAGGTCGAGGAGCTCCTTCAGCGCTTTGTTCGCGGAGGCGGGCTGGAAGTTGGGCTTGCGGCCCTTCTGGGCGGGATCGAAGCCGGGCTCGAACAGCCTGAACAGCCTGCCCAGGTCATGCCGGCAGAGGCTGGCCAGGCGGTCGGTGGCCGTGTAGTCCAGATCGAAGCTGTAGAACTCCGGCGCCGAGAACAAGGCCATGAGCTGCTCGAACTCCTGGGTGATCCGGTCCAGCTCCTTGATGGGGCTGGGGGAGGCCAGGGCCCTCTCGCGCATAGCCGGGAAGCGGAGCTCCGCGAGGCGGCCGGCCTGCGCCTCGGGCAGCCGGGCGACGGCCAAGTGCTGCTGGAAACGTTCCGCCAGGCGGGCGTCTTCGCCGTAGAGGGTCTTATTGAACAGCTCGCCCAGGGGAGCCAGCAGGTAGGAGAGCTGCAGGAGATTATAGCCGAAGGCGGGCAGGAGGTGCCCCGTGGAACGGCGGTACAGGGCCGGCTGGACCTGGCGCAGCTTTTCGGCGAGCGACCGCAATGCCCGGCGCTTCTCCGCCTCCTGGGGGTTTCGTGAGAAAAAGGCAAAAAACAGGTCCTGCAGGTACTCGAAGACCGAGGCCATTTTCGTGATTGTATACCCGAATAGCCCCTTATTCCAAATCCTTTTTTTCCAGGTGCTCCGCGACCAGCGCCTCGTAGTCGGCGACCCTTTCGGCGGCGACGGCAAGACCCCGCAGGCGTGCTCCCCCGGGGATGCCCCGTGTGTAGGCGCAGAAATGCTTGCGCATTTCCCGGCAGGCGGTCGCCTCCCCGTACAGATGGACCGCGGCGGCCAGCTGCCGCAGGGCTGCCTCCAGCCGCGCCCGGGAGGAGGGGGCAGGCGCGGGGGGCAGCCCCGCGAACAGGCGGCGGGCCTCGGCGAACAGGAAGGGGTTTCCCAGCGCGCCGCGGGCAAACATCACCGCGTCGCAGCCTGTTTCGCGGACCAGGCGGGCCGCCGCCTCCGCGCTGAAAAGGTCCCCCGAGCCGAAAACCGGCACCCCCAGGCGGCGCTTGAGTTCCCCGATCTGGGCCCAGTCGGCGCGGCCGGTGAAGCCCTGGGAGCGGGTGCGCGGGTGCAGGCAGACGGCCGCGGCCCCCGCGCCGCAGGCCTCCTCGGCCGCCTGCAGGTAGTTCAGGCAGTTGTGGTCCCAGCCGGAACGGATCTTCACGGTCACGGGGGCGCCGGTCTCCTGCCGCATGGCCCGGACCAGCTCGCCGATGCGCTTCGGCTCGCGCAGCAGCGCCGCCCCCGCGCCGGCTTTCAACACCTTGGGTACGGAGCAGCCGCAGTTCAGGTCGACGAGGGAAGGCTCCAGGCGCCCCAGCGCCCGGACGGCGGCGGCCGCGGCGCGTGGCTCGGAGCCGAACAGCTGCACGCCCCAAAAGGCCTCGCTCTCGGCGCGACTCAACAGGGCCCAGGTCTTGCGCCCGCCGCGGGCCAGCCCCTCGGCGGAGACCATCTCCGAGAAGCACAGGAATGCGCCCTGCTCGACGCACAGGGCGCGGAAGGCGGCGTCCGTGTACCCGGCCATGGGCGCCATGAAGAGATTGCCGGGGATCGTCAGGTTCGGGAGGCGTACCGGGGCAAGCAGGCTCAAGTGCGGGTTACAGTGCGATGCCGAAGAACCTCAGGCTGTTTTGCAGCAGGGCTTCGGCCAGCTCCTCCACGCTCAGGCCGCGGAGCTCCGCGACGAAGACGGCCGTCTCCTTGAGGTAGGAGGGCTTGTTGCGTTTGCCGCGGAAGGCGGCGGGCACCATAAACGGCGATTCCGACTCGATCAGCATGCGCTCCAGCGGCATCTGGCGGGCCGTGTCGTGCAGGTTCTTAGCGTTGCGGTAGGTCACGTTGCCGGCGAAGGAGATGTACAGGTTGAGCTGCAGGGCCTTCTTGGCGTACTCGTAGTCCTCGGAGTAGCAGTGCAGCACGCCGCCGCGTTCCGGCAGGCGCTCGCGCAGTATTTCCAGCACGTCCCCCCCCGCCTCGCGGTTGTGGATGATCACCGGCTTGCCCAGCTTGTGGGCCAGGTCCAGCTGGCGGATGAACAACTCCACCTGGGCATCGCGGGCGCCGAACTTGTGGTAGTAATCCAGGCCGATCTCGCCCACCGCGACCACTCGTTCCAGCCTGCTGCCTTCCGTGACCTTGGCTTCCCAGTCCTCGCCGGGGTGTGAAACCTCGGAGGGGGATACGCCGATACTATGGTAAATGCTTTCTTCGCTTTTCAGATTGGGATAAATCTGGTAGAAATCCCGGAGGTTGTTGCAGATGCTGACGATGCCCTCAACGCTCTCCTGCTTGGCCTCCTGGACGGTGAGCAGCTGCTCGATAGGGTCTTCGGTGATGAGTCCTATGTGTGCGTGCGTGTCGAATAGTCGCATACCCTTTTTCCAATTGACGTTGCTGTCCCAGGTGGCTTGTGGAACTGTAGAGCTAAAGGCTACCACGAATGGGGAGGGGTCGTCAACAATTATTTGACAAAGCCAGAGCTACATGGTAATGTGTACCAATACTCGACCGCACCCGACAGAGGAGACCTGCGTGTCACCTGCGCATCAATATAAGAAGCTGGAAAACGAGATCGTGAACGGCCTCCAGAAGTGGCTGCGCCAGCGCTGGCAGTCGGCAATCGCCTTCTTCCGGCGGGTCTACCAGAAGGGCCGGCAGCGCTTCACGGTCATGTTCATCCCCCATTCGGAGAAGCGGATCTTCAACTTCCAGATCTCCGTTTTCACCCTGATCTTCGTGATCTCCCTGATGGCGGTGGTGCTGGCGGGCTTCATTGTGCTGGCCACCCACTTCACCGGGACCAACGAGCGCTACGTGAAGATCACCAGGAGCCTTAGCGCCAGCGAGACCTCGCTAGAGAGTTTCAAGGACGAGATCATCGAGCTGCGCAAGGTGGCCAAGGATTTCAAGGCCAGGATGGAGGACGTGCTCAGCGTGGTGGGTACCGAGGACGCGGCCAATTACCTGGAAAAGGGGGTCGGAGGGGAGCTGACCACCCTGGTGAGCCTGGAGGAGTTGGACGAGGGCAACCTGCGGGACTTGAGCGATCTGCGCAGCCTGCGCAGCTACCTTGACAACTCCGTAGCGCCGCTTTCGGAAATCTACAAGCTGCTGCAGGCCCAGCGGGCGCTGCTGGTCGACATCCCCTCGCTGTGGCCGCTGAAGGGCGCCCGCGGCAACATCACCAACGACTTCGGCTTCTCCCGCAACCCCTTCACCGGCGGGGCGTACGTGCACAAGGGCATCGACATCGCCTGGGGGTACGGCACCCCCATCGTGGCCACGGCCAACGGCAAGGCGCTCAAAATCGACAACGACCCGCTGGGCCTGGGGCTGTACCTCGTGCTGCGGCACGACTACGGCTTCCACACCCGCTACGGCCACCTGGACCGGGTGGTGGTGCAGAAGGGCCAAGAGATCCGCAGGGGGCAGGTCATCGGCTACATGGGCAACTCCGGGCTCTCCACGGGGCCGCACCTGCACTACGAGGTGGGCATCGGCACCAACGTGGTGGATCCCAAGCAGTTCCTGAGCATCCGCAGCCCCCTGATCGAGACCAAGTAGGTATCGAGCGATGAACGAAACACAGCTACCCGACAGCGCCTACATCAACTCGATCATCGGGGAAGGCACCCGCTTCAACGGCGAGCTGGACCTGAATGGCCTGTTGCGCATCGACGGGGACTTCTGCGGCACGGTGCGCACCAAGGGCAAGGTCCTGGTCGGCAAGAACGGCCGTGCCGAATGCACCGTCTACGCCGGCACGGTGGTAGTCGGGGGCATCGTGAAGGGGAACATCTTCGCTGACGAGAAGGTGGTGATCCTGTCTACCGGAGTGGTGCTGGGCAACGTCGCCAGCCCCCGCTTCATCGTGGAGGAGGGGGTCATCCTGAACGGCAACTGCCGCATCGTCCCGGAGCGCGCGGCCGCGCAGCAGCCCCAGGCCCGGGGGGCCGCGGTCCAGACGGGCGTTTCCTCCCCCCCGGCCGAAAAGACTCTGGTCGCCGCTTCCTCCGCCGCGCATGGATAAGGTCGACCCCCTCGACGCGGCCTTCTTCTCCAGGCGTTCCGACGAAAAAAAGACCCGCAAGAAAGCCCCCGTGGGCCGGCGGCTGTTCGGGGACGCCATCCAGGAGGCGCGGGAAGAGGAGGCCCCCACCGGCGACTTCGACCGCTCCGGCAGGAGGCGCAGGAGCCTGGAGGAGCTGCTCGACGAGGTGCATTCCAGCGGGAGCCAGTTGCTGGAAGCCCAGAGCCTGGAGGCGATCAAGCGCTACCGCGGGGCGGTGAAAGGCTTCCTGGACCTGGTGCTGGCCCGTATGCTGGCCCTGGAGGAAAAGAGCTCCGGGGCGGGCGTGCTCAAGCGCAAACGCTTCACGCAGATCCGGGTCATCGATCAGAAGCTGGAGCGTCTCGTGGCGGAGCTGCTGGCCGACCAGCACCGGCAGCTGGATATCCTGGGCCGGGTCAACGAGATCAACGGCCTGCTGGTCGACCTGCTTACCTGAAATCCATCAAGGAGCCCTTATGAACAGCCCTGAGGCCAAGGATATACAGCCGGCGGCGCCCGCCGGGGAAGCCTGTTACCGGGTCAAGATCGTGCATTCCAGCGCGACGGAAGTCTACCAGGCGGACCGCGGCCTGGGGCTGGCCCGCGGCGACTACGTCATCGTTCCCACCCGCTACGGCGCCGAGCTGGGCAGGGTGCAGGGGCCGGTGTCGGAGGCAGGCCGGACCCCGGGGGAGCGCGACGAGACGGCCGCCATCGAGCGCAAGGCCAGCCTCGAGGAGGTGGAGCGCTGCCAGGCCTGCAGCCACAAGGAGCACAGCGCCTTCCAGATCTGCCGCGCCAAAATCGTCGAGCACGGCCTGGACATGAAGCTGGTCAGCGCCCACTACCTGGTCGGCGAGCCAAAGATCCTGTTCTACTTCACGGCGGAGGCGCGCGTGGACTTCCGCGAGCTGGTGAAGGACCTAGTGGGCATCTTCAAGACACGCATCGAGCTGCGGCAGATCGGCGTCCGGGACGAGGCCCGGGTGGTCGGGGGGGTGGGGGTGTGCGGCCGCACCTACTGCTGCCACGGCGTCACCGACAAGCTCAAGGCGGTTTCCATCAAGATGGCCAAGGAGCAGAACCTGACCCTCAACTCCATGAAGATCTCCGGGCCCTGCGGTCGCCTGCTATGCTGCCTGGCCTACGAGTACGACACCTACCGGGAGTGCCGGCGCGGACTGCCGGGCGAGGGCTCCCGCCTGCGGGCCGGCGGCCAGACCCTCAAGGTATTGGACGTGAATATCTTCACCCGTACCCTCAAGCTGGCCGGGGAGGACGGGGAAACCGTCACCCTCGCTTTCGAAGCGTTGAGCTATGACGAGCAGGCCGGGCAGTGGCAGATGCGCGAAACCTGACCCGCGGGTCTTGACCTTTTCTCGAAAAACTGTATATTTCTGCTGAACCTTAAAAAGCCTAGAGAATCTCAGGCCCGAAGGAAAAAGGAGGTGTTTCCATGGCTGAAATAAGCAAGAACGCCCGTGTAAACGTGGTTGTGGAGAAGTTCTCCTGCGACTGCGGCGGTGAGGTCAAAATGAAGTCCATCTTCGCCAAGGGGCGGATGAGGACCATCGCCGAGTGCGCGAAGTGTAACCGCACCGGGCGGCGGCCCGGCGAGCTGAAGGGCCTTTAGTTTTTCCCGCGCAGCAGGGTGAGCCACTCCCTGTTGGCCGGGGTGTCCAGCAGCAGGCAGGTCTCGTCCGTACACACGCACAGGGCCGACCCGCCCAGCAGCCGGGCGAGGGGTGAGGGCCGGACCCGCTGGACGCGCTCGCGCAGGGCCGCCGGCGGCTCGGAAGCGGCCAGCCACCGCTTGCCGGTGGACGCCGGCACGATGGCCGCGGCGCGGATGTCAGCGCGGGGGATCTTCACCTGCTCGCTCAGGCCCTGCTCCCGCCGGGAGAACAGCACCTCCAGGATGGAGCGCCGGGAGGCCTTGGAGTACTCGAAAATCAAATAGCTGGCCGAGGCGAACAGCACCCCGAAGCTCTCCGAGCCCCCGCTCTGGTAGGTGTGGGAGATGCTCTTCAGCAGTATCGGCTCCCCCAACTCCTGCTCCTTGGCCTGCCAGTACTCCTGGACCTCTACTTCTCGATTTTTTTCCATGTGTTCACCTGCCGTTGGATTTCGTCGTGGGCCTGCTGCAGCATATCCTGCACCTCGCTTCGTCCCCTGGGTGGCGGGTACGGGTTGAGCAGGCGCACGCGGTACACGCAACCCCGCGGGTTGCGTACGAGGCCCTTCAATTTCGCGATCCTGTAGCCCCCGTGCACGGCCACGATGCTCCGCAGACCCCAGAACTGCAGCCGGCTCAGGTTGGGAAAGCGGTTCCCGGGATCCGGGTAGTACGACAGACGCATCTGCACGTCGCAAATGAGGAGTATCAGCAGGATCCCCAGGAGGGCGATCAGGATGCCCATGCGGGGGTCAGGATAGCACGGACTTCGAGATTGTGAAAAGGAGCGCTATCCGCTATAGTGCCGGAACATGGCCAGCGAGCTGCTACTGTACGCCCTGGCCGGCGCGTCTGGCCTGATCGTGCTGGTGCACCTCGCGCTGGCCATCGGCGTGCTGGTGAACCTGGTGCGCGACGCCGGCTATTCGCCGGCCCCCACCGCCCTCGAGGTTTCCGTGGTGGTGGCGGCCAAGGACGAGGAGCGGAACCTGCCCGCCCTCCTGGCCTCGCTGGAAGCCCAGAGCCTGCGCCACTTCCAGATCGTGCTGGTCGACGACCGTTCCGAGGACAGGACCGCTGCGCTCATGGATGCCTTCCAGGCCAGGCATGGCCGGCGGGTGGCGGTCGTGCACAACCGGGAGGAACCGGGGACCTTGAACCCCAAGCAGGCGGCGCTGGACATCGCCGCGCGCCTGGCCAGCGGGGAGGTGCTGGTTTTCACGGACGCCGACTGCGTCGTTCCTCCGCAGTGGCTGGCGGGGCTGACAGGCTATTTCACCGACCCGCGGGTGGGCATTGTTTTCGGCCAGATGGCCCTTGGCGTTCCGCGGGCGGGCGGATTCCTGGCCCGCTTCCAGGCCTTCGACCAGCCTCTGATCCACCAGTGGAATTCGGGCACCGCCGGCCTGGGGATGCCCGGCAGCTGTTTCGGAAACAACCTGGCCGCCCGCAGGGAAGTGCTCGAGGAGGTGGGGGGATTCCGCGGCCTGGGCGATACCCTGACCGAGGACGCCGCGCTGGTGAGCGCGGCGGCCAAGCGGCGCTGGCGGGTGCGCGTCTGCACCCGGCGCTCCACCATGATCGTCACCCGCGCGCAGGGCACCTGGGGCGAGTTCCTCAACCAGCACCTGCGCTGGAACACGGGGGCCTTCTTCCATCAAGATGCGGGCACCCGCCTGCCGTACCGCTTCATCGTGCTGTTCCTGACGGTGAGCGTGCTGGCCATCCCCCTGTGTCCTTTATTCCCCCAGCTGGCAATGCTGCCGGCCGCCTCCTTCATAGCCGTGGGGCTTATGGGTTTCCTGGCCGGGATTCTGTACCGCAGGGACCTCGCCGCCTACCTGCTGCGACTGGTGCCGTATACGCTTTTTTTCATGGGCTTCTATTCCCTGGCTACGGTCCTGAGCATGCTGCGCCTCACCCCGGAGTGGAAAGGGCGCAAGCTTGGCGGGCAGGCCGGCAAATAGTTTCGCTGCTGTAATCGCAGCAGCCGGGGCGGGGTCGGACAACGCCGCGTCCGCTTCCCCTTCCCCCCGTATCCCGTATAGTATGGCTCCCAGTATTGTGAAGATGCGCATTTTTTCGAAGAAGCTCCCGGGGCTCCTCCTGGCCGCCTCCCTGCTGGCCTCCTGCGCAGGCGCCCCCCGCAACGCGGCGCTGGCCCAGGAGTACTACAACCTTGGCAATGCCCACCTGGAGCTGAAGAACTACGACCGGGCCGTCTCCCTTTATCGCGAGGCGATACGGCTGGATCCGGAGCTGCACCGCGCCTACTTCAACCTCTCGCTGGCCCTGAGCGAGGCGGGGCGGGCGGCGGAAGCGGTGGGGATCATCGAAGAGCTCTCGGCTAAGGACCCGCAGAACCGCGACCTGCTGGAGGCCCTGGCTTATGCCTACCATGCCCAGGGCCTGGACGAGAGAGCGATCGACGCCTACGGCCGGATACTGGAGCTTTCGCCGGAGAACACCGCAGCGCGCTACAACCTGGCGATCCTGCTGGGGAAGTCGGGCCGGGGCAGCGAAGCCGCCGCGCATCTTAAGCGGCTAGTGGAGCTGGACCCCGGGGACCTCCCGGCCCTGTTCCAGCTAGGCCGGATACTGGCTGAGGCGGGCCGTTACCAGGAGTGCGTTGCGGCCCTGGAGCAGTACGTGCAGGAGCGCCCGCAGGACGCGGCCGCCCAGGCCCTGCTCGGCGACGGATACCGGTACTTAGAGAAGTACGACCGGGCCCTGGAGGCGTACGCGGCGGCACTGACCCACCAGGACAAGCTCGCGGAGGCGCGCTTCTACAGCGCATTGATCTACCTGACCCGGATCGAAGACCCCCAGGCCGGCCTGGCCGCCTTGCAGCAGGCCCTGGAGGACGGCTTCAGCGACGGCGGCCAGATCGCCGTCCTCTACCGCTCCCCCGGGCTTCTGGAAAAGGAGAAGGTGCGCGAGCTGTTGGCCGGCCGCGGCCTGTTGCCCCTGGGCGAGCAGGCTCCCTAAGCCCTAAGTGCCCTGTTGCAGATTTTGCAGGAGAGGCTTGAGCTGCACGAGGGAATCCTCGACGTTCCCGGCCGAGTCGATGTCGTGCAGGAGCCCCCGGCTCCGATAATAGCCGATCAGCGGCTCGGTCTGCTCCCGGTACACGCGCAGGCGGTTGCGGATCGACTCGAGCCGGTCGTCGTCGCGGATGTACAGCTCCCCGCCGCAACGGTCGCAGACCCCCTCCCGGTGAGGAGGCATGTTTTCCACGTGGTAGATGGCTCCGCAGGCACGGCAGACCCGGCGCCCTGACAGCCGGCGCACCACGACCTGCTCACTGCATAGGAAATTGATGACTCCATCGATGCGCTGGAAAGCGGCCAGGGCTTCCGCCTGGGGAATGGTGCGGGGGAAACCGTCCAGGATGTAGCCGCCGGCTGTGTCCCGGCGCCCGAGCCGCTCCCGGACCAGGGCGATGGTAAGCTCGTCGGGAACCAGTTCGCCGCGCTCCATGATGCCCTTCACTCGCAGGCCCAGCTCCGTGCCGTTCTTGACCGCTTCACGGAAAAGGTCGCCGGTGGATACCTGGGGCATACCCTGCGCCTTGCCGACCGCCGCGGCGATGGTCCCTTTGCCGGCGCCGGGGGCGCCCAGAAAAATAAGTTTCATGCGTGCTCCTCAGGAAGGCCGGATACAGGGCGCGCGCCCGCGAAGCGCTGCAGCCGATACTGCACGGCGCACTCCCGGCTGCAGTACAGCCCCGCGTGCCCGCTGCCGGCCTGGTAGTATCTGCCGCAGTTGCGGCAGAAGGCGTACTGCACGGCGCACTCCTCTGAGCAGTACCTCTCCTGCACGGCGGCCGCCGCCTGGAGGTATCTGCCGCAGGTGCGGCAACGAATGAACTGCACCTCCGCCACCCTTTCGTAAGGGTATTGTAGAAAAGGCGGTGCCGCCGAGTCAAGGTGGGCTTGCCAGCCGGCAGGCGGTTGCCTATTCTTCAGGGAGGAGGAAAAGCATGGGCATATGGGACAGGATGGAGCAGTTGATCGGACAGGGAATCCAAACCTCCAGGGAAGTGCTGAGCCGCGCCAAGGACAAGGCCCAGGAGCTGGGGGAGATCGGCCTGCTCAAGTATGAAATCTCCCAGCTGGAGAAGCATGCGGAGAAGCTGTTCAGTCGGCTGGGCATGGCAGTATTCGAGAAGCTGGCCGTGAAGGGCCAGGCGACAGTTTCGCGCGAAGCCGTGAAGGAGCTGATCGCCGAGCTGGAAGACCTCCGCAAGCGGATAGACCAGAAGGAAGGCGATCTGCGCGCCTTGCGCTAGAAGTGTATAGAGCAATGGGCGGTGCGGTCTTGGCCTGCGGTGAGGGAAGGGCGGAGGCATATTCCGGGCGCCGGTACTTGACACGCGGAAGCGAGGTGCAGTAGATTAGGCCTCGCGACCCGCTATGGTGGGGTGAGGCTAATGCCGAACCCGCTATGGCGGGGAGCGTCTGTGGAGCGGAATGGGTCTTTGACAGCATAGGGAAGGGGAGAGGGATGTGTGGGTTAGGATTGGAGCGGGCCTGGGGTCCGCTTGCCGCAAGGCGAGCGGCGAACAGGTGGACGCGAAGATAGGTAACATGGCCCTGCCGC
>Ga0315273_10001994_pt1 | contig 23782 bp, 26 predicted proteins | sample YL17G02_0_MG_FD_205753 | JGI IMG/M metagenome (GOLD analysis project Ga0315273, IMG submission 205753) | Sediment microbial communities from Yellowstone Lake, YNP, Wyoming, USA - YL17G02_0 | ecosystem: Environmental > Aquatic > Freshwater > Lake > Sediment | place: USA: Wyoming | collected...
TTATCGATTTTTTCTGGATCATGTTTCCACTCCTCAAATGGCGGTTTTATCGCCTTCTCTTTTCTAAGACCTAGGAAAGCATTCCTATCTTGATAGAAAAAAATGGGTAGCTTCTTAAGCTTTGCTTTGTACAAAAGTGATCTAAGTTGTTTCCTTATATGGTTACCCCTAGAATCATCTTCCTGCCAGTCAGCAGTTAACATGACATGCACGGACTTTATGTATTTACTTGCATGTGGTATAGCAGCTTTATCTGAAACTACCCGGTCTTCAAGCTCCTCTAACACCCGCCGATTATCTTCATTGGATATTTTTTTATACGCATGCCCCCAATAATCAAAAGGAAGACCTGCATAATTGTGCTGAAGCTTAACTCCGTCTAGCTCTAAAATTACCCCGTAAGGTTTAGTGTACCCACCACGCGCTAACCTACTTGTGCTTAAGTAGTAAAATTTCTTTCTGTTTTTAGCACTTTCGTCCGAACTTGTACCGGCATGTGTGGCAAGTTGAAATTTATCGCTTTTTAAAATACTCTCCGCGTTCCATATACTAGTCCAGTGGTATAATATAGGAGACAGTCCGGATTCAACTAAAATATATTTATCTTTGATGGCTTTTAAGAAACTCATGCACTGAATCTACTAATATCCTAGCTCAATCAAAACCTCTTTGAACATTTTCTTATCGAACATCCCCGGATCTTTTAATCCCTTAGTAGCTGGGTATTTTACATCTAGGAGTTTGTTACTAGGCATCAGTAGTTTTGTCCGGCAATCACTTCTTGCCTGCCGCGTCAATTCCTTACCGGCTTTATCATTGTCAAAAAAGAATATGATCGGCGTATCATCCATCTGATGTAAAAGACGCAGTTCTAGCTTTTTAAAAAAACTTCCCCAATGAGATACCCCTAGTAAACAGATCACCGTGAAAGAATCCTTGATACCTAAATCCTGTAAATTCTGGATGGTACGCATCAAATCATAAGGACCCTCTACTAAGATAAGTCCAGCTTGTTTCTCTGGTAGTTTAAAAGATGCCAATCCAAAAGGGTGCAGGTTCGGATTTGCTAGGTCAAGTCCTGTGGAATTGTAGTACTTGATCTCCTGCTCTGAGCAGAGGCGAGCAAATACGCTGTGGTCGCCGTAGTGCAGGCACAGCCGAGAGAATCTTTCCTGCCTATACCTACCCCTCCTGCCAAGCCACAGCCGCACCACAGCCGGTTTAAACGTGTTGTGGACGTAAGACTGAGGCGACATCAACGTGTCCGGTCTGATCTCTCTGTATCCCCACTTGTCCCATGCCCACGGCTCCTCTGTAACAATCCCTACCCCCTCTTTAGGAGCCGTCTTAACGGGTAAGATTTCCCCCTCTAGTAAAGGCTTTAACCTCTGGGTTTCATCTTCCTCTTCCATCCCATCATAGACTTCGAGTCCAAGTTTCTTAGCAAGTTTATTCCAGTTGCCTCTACCTTCTTGACAAGCAAAGCACTTGAAAAGTCCTGGCTTCTCTAAACTCACCTTCAAACTAGGATGGGTATCCATATGCCATGGACACAAGATCATGATGTAATTATCAGAATATATCCCACCAATCCTGGTGAGATTCCTAATAACTAAATCCCGTAAGTGCTTCTTCTGTTGCATCCGGCGAGTCTACCACACTCATCTAAAAACATGTCATGACTTGTCCCTTTAAAGAATACGTATACGGGGTGCCGGGGGGTCCGGCTCGGGTGCTAGCCGCCTGTGTCGGTGAGCGGCTTGAGGCGTGTCCATTTAGGAGCCACCGTCTCGAAGAGCGGATTGTCCTGACCACTAGGTTCTATCCAACACTCCTCGCTAGAGGACATGCCCATACCGGCTAGTATCGCGTAATTCTTCTCACTGATTTTGTGATCTAAGAAACCAGGGGACACATTATCTTTTATAGGTTTTTGATTACTACTTATAAAGCACTCCTTTTTTAAATTAGTTGGGATTTGGAGGAACCATCCCCTGTTTTTAGAGATGGCATCCCCCGTCCCTCCGTGATTGTTACCTCTATAGAAAAAAGGGATGACGCTTGCCTGAGGTCCAGTAATGAATGCTTTTCTCTCTTGATCCTCATCTCCTCGGTCTCCCAAGCGCTTAGGTGGGGCGTAAGCCTCTAAGCGATTATTAAGATTTGGATGTTTCGATATTTCATTCATAATCATGAACGGCAGAAAGTTCGCTCCTTTATCTCTAACTCTTTTACTTAAAGCGGAGTAGAGTTTACCCTCTGCTTTATCTGGATCTAACGCGGTTACTGTTTCAACATGTTTCTTATCAGCTAAGATAGTACCTGCATGAAACACTGGAATACTATACGCAGGGAATCTATCGACCCAAGGTCCATCAAAAAGGTATTTCCATTTAGGATTAAAATTAACTCGTCCATCTTTATAGTTCTTAAAGAAATGGTATTTTAAATCCAACTTAGCGGCTAAATCAAACCAAGGCGCACACACTTTAGCCTTCTGCTTTTCTGAGAGTCCCCTTGGCGCTAGGGCAATGAGGTCGTCTCCGCACAGATCAAACCCGAATAATGTCTTATCCTTAACCCTCCTATGCGTTTCTAGGATAGCGGGTAGAGCTAGGGTCAACCATAACGCAGGACTCAAGACAAATCCAGTAGGCAAAGCTCCCACCTCGGGGATTTTTACTTCTGGACATTTTTTAGATCTTTGAAATTGGAAATTTCCAAGTTTAGTGTTGGTATAAAGATAATCCTTAAACATTGTAGATAGGAACTGTGCAGGACCGCTACCTACCTTGTTTCGCACACTCCTTAAGCCATCCTCTAATGCAGATAAGAAATTAGGATGTAGAAGGTTTATATTATCAAAGCAGGATTTTACATCCATATTACACATGGCGAAATCTTGCCTGTTAATGTTTTTAGCTAACCGTTCCATTGAGTAAAGAGGTACGGCTAGTCCCGGCAAGTAATTAGACACCGAGTAATCCATCTCACGATTGATCTTTTGGTAGATCACTTGCCATATACGATTAGCGAAACTCTCAAATATAGATATGACAATCGGCTGTCGACATACTGTCCGCCCTTTTTCGTTATCTAATTTTCGTATAGTCACTATAACAGGATTGGGTAAGATAGGTGTTTTAGATTCCTGAACCCATAAATCCAACATATCTTTATACAGCCGCATCTGGTAACGTTCATCTATATCGGTTACATCATATGGCTGATCAATAACACTAGAAAAAGCAAGTCCCTCATAACCAATCGTACAAAGATTGTCCGCATCTTTTAGAGATTTGCCTTTTAAAGCCTGTGCTAGCTTGCGTAGTTTAGCTTGAATTTTTTTGAAATAGACATCATCCCTCTTAAGGATATCCGCTAAAGACTTAATGGTGAAATCAGAAGCTAGGTATTCATCAAATATAGGTAGCCAACGTTTATCTTTTACACTAGGTCTTTTTGTTAGATCTGGTTTTGTAATATCGTTAACATCTACTATGGAGCAGAAAGCTTTGATTTGATGTTGAGATCTAGTAAATGCACTACTCTTTAAAGAGCGTGTCATTCTTGAACGAGTGGTAAGAAACCTTACCTCATATGGAAACTGGTAAGAATGATCCATGTTGGATATTCTTGTTTCGTAATCTACACAGTTATGATCTAGGATGTAGGTGCCTCTAGACTTACCTAGCACGTCCCCTTCACCTTCTACAAAAGACTTGCTATAGGGATTATCCCTTTTAGGGAGATCCCTAATATCGACAATCTCACTTCTTTGATCCGCTATGGTAAACGCTTCATTGGTGTTTTTACCGTGGAACACTATGTCGCATACACGGTCGTAGCGTAAATTGTACTTCGCACTTATGTGTGAGCCTAAGGTATCTCCAAAGGAGCGAATGTAGGAATATCGAGCAGAGTGGGGACCGCGAAAGCCGAGGACAAACCCCATCTTCTCGACACTAGGCACTAGATGCTTGCCTAGGGATGTCTGGTAGGCAAGAGAGTAAAATACACACGTAGGGATGAAGTTTCGGTAGAAGAGGTAGCTCTCCCTCACATCTTCGAGAAGATCGCTAGGAATGGCGATTTCCGCCGTCAAAAAGGCATTCTTGAACAGGTGCGTGTGGTACCCCACCTTAGGAAAACGACCCATAGGCGCTGTGTACTGGGCAATGTCTAAAAGAAGTTTTGTAACTTTTCCAAGACGGATTGCATCGTTATTTACGGAGAAGGCGCAGTAGTCATTACCTGCGATAATGGCTTCAGCCTTTTTAAGAATGCTTTTATTACTTTTGCGAGATGAGTAATTGAAAAGCGGTTTCATATATTCTTTTTTTGCCAGCGGGGTCAATGCCGTGGCAAAGTTGAAGGGGCAAACGCATTCTTCTTTTTGAAGTCTGTTTGCGATGATTTGCAGATCTATAATAAGTTCTGCCTCTGGCAATTGACCAAAGAAACCAAGTCGAGCAAAGGGTGTGAAGACTAGGAGCTTTGCTAGTGTCATTTTCATATCGTCGGGGAGGGTTGGGAAGAGTTCTTTTAGGGGTGTAGAGCCTTTGATGTCTAGTCTTCGAGCACTGAGATAATAATCCATAAGCCAAGTTCGTGGAGCCGCGTTTGCATCAAAAAGATGGCTCGTAAGGGTGGCGAACGTTGGATAGAGTAAACTTATGCTGCAAAGTGCGGCGTGCATTTTTTGAATCTCTGTAGGTGTGTCCAGGACACTACTCCGCTAAAAAAATCCAGTCAAGCCGTAGACAAATCTTTTTCGGCATGCTAATTTTTCTGGAAACCCAAATCCTGGAGACCTCCATGCATATCGTTCCGCAAAAGGTTCTGAAAGCTATTGAAGAGCGGTATAAGGAAAAGGACAGTGAGCAGGATGCTTACGTTAAAGTAATTAACGCCGCCGTGGAGACGCTGGAATGCCGTCTTGCTAAGGCAGAGCAGGACTTGTCCGTAGTGGAAGACGAAAACTGTTTTCATTTACTTGAGGATAAGAAAATAGTAGAAGCACAGCTTAAAGCTTTCATGCTTGCTTTAACCGTGTATAGTGATATGAAGAAACTATATAGGATTGAGGGTATTCATTGAGGTTAGGTGGTTTTCACCTTCTCAAGGGTAAAACCGCTTTCTTTAAGATTTTTAATGGCTTTGACGTACTCCGGATCATTAGCCAAGTCTTTTGGTATATCGCCGTCTAGTGATTTAGACAGTGTTTCCATTTCTAATTGGAAAGCGATTTTTTCACCCATCGAACAGCCTGGTTTCGGTCCAAGTATACCCACACTACTCTGATTTTCAGCTTGGTGCTTGGCTATATTTTCTGCCTCTAAGGCTTCCCCGGCAGCGGTCTTGCGACATTTCTTATGCTCTTTTTTGAACTGTTTTCCTATGACGCCTAGCATAGGAAGCGAAGCGGGGAGGCATTTAAAACTATCCCCACAATGATAGCAGCAAAAACCGCCAACATAGCTATTGAAAAACATATGATCTTCTTTCAAGCTTTTTCCTCAGTTATCTAAAAGTCTCTAAAAGTTCAAAGCTAATGCTCGGCGCAAGAGGCGACCTACTTGCCAAAAATGTGTCAAGTAAGCACTGGGCGCGTTCGCAACAATCTAGTTTAATGGCGAGAGCCAGACTATTAGAAGAGACTTGTACCCAAACGTCGGTATTGACTAGTAGTCTAATTTTTAACCTCAGCAGGGGCGAAAGTTTTTCTTCGTACTGCAATCGTCGCAGCGCAGAATCAAAACTTCAACGGTATCCGGTGGTTTATCAGCCACGTTATACCGTTTAAAACAATCTGGGCAGATACGATTATTAGGTGTGTAGGATACAACGGAAGCAACATCATCAGATTTCATCGACATCTCCTTAGGGGAGATGTATACAACAGGAAACCCTAGGCTACTGTCAAGCTGCATCGCCGATCAAAATGGATTCTCTTGTTTCCTTAGGGAAACGTCCCTTATATTTCCTGTATAGGAAAATAAAATAGGAGTCCAAAATGTATTGGACAGCGTAATCTTTTTCTGAACGAATAACCCGCCCTAGCATCTGAAAGATGGAATCTAGTGTATCCATGTCATACTGTTCTGGGTCTAGCTTAGCTCTTTGCGAAATCAAAGGATCTTTTAGATCTGCGCACGGCATCTTCATAAGAATAGAGAAGCGGGCGAACGCATCCTTTAAATCCACCCCCTCTTTAAAACCGGGTCCTATCAATACAGTAGGCTCTAAACTTTCAAAATGCTCAGCTAGAAGCCCACGCTTATCGTTATCCTTGGTATGAAACAAATACCTTGGGTTGTTTCCTAGATGCTTTTTTAGCTTTTCAGATATAGCATAATTGTAAGTTTGAATAATCCCTTTTTCATTGGGATGCTTATTTAATATGGCTTTTATGTATTTAACCATACTAGGCATTGTAGCTTCCTGTTTAGCAAAAGACATACTGCCTACAGGGATTGCAATGATGGTATTGTTCTCTGGCGGAAAGACGCTCGGGACATCTATAAACTCATACTCTTTGATTCCCAAATTCTTCGCAAGTTTATCTGCATCAGAAATAGTGGCAGACATGAGCAAGGCTCTTTTACCTAATTTAAAAGCTATAGGAGCAATGTGCTCAACAAACAATGGAGCAATGGTAGAACCCCTAGTTTCCTTTTTTATAACGAATGGAAGACCTTCATGTATATGCTGTAGCAAAGCATTCATCTTATCTACTTGCGCTTGCAGCTTAACAAATTCTACTTCTTCTTTATCTCCTATTGCTCCGCGCTCTAATTTTTTTTCTATACGTGGGATTAAATTAGTACAAAAGGTCTTAACAGACTCTATATTTGGAAATCCAAACTCTAATAACTCATCTTCCTCCTCGTCTAATAAATTCTTCACATGAGAAAAGACTTTAGGAGTAAGAGGTATTTCAGCAAAGCTATCTAATTGCTGAAGAAGCCTATGGCATTCATCATAGATAATAATTTCTCTTTTCGCTATTCCTTGAAGCGAGAAAAGAAGCATATTAGAATAGTTCATCAGCGTTATAGGAGAGAATTTTAGAGCTTCGTTGCGAGCATTGATATAGGGGCAAATACCCTCGGTTTCGCAAGCTTTAGACACTTCTTTCTTAGAAGGAATATTTAGACCGCAAGGAGCCGTGTCGCAGGTGTAAAGGATCTTGCGCTTACCATCATCCCTGAAGTCTTTAGCACAAGTGTAATTACCCTTACCCTTTAGTAAAGCGAGATGCGCAGAAAAATCCCTGAAGATTTGATCCTGAAGTTGTTTTTCGACGGTACTAAGATAAGCAGAGCGGTAATATCTAGCAATGGCTAAAGCAATTGGCGACTTACCTGACCCACAGGGAGCCCGCACAATGACTACGGGCACACGCTCAAATGCATCTACAATTTTACATAAGGTTTCTTGTTGGTGTGTTCTAAATTCTTTGTGAGGAAACCAGTGATCCCATTTATCTAATGGCATTGCGAAAAGCCTAAGGTGTTAGGTGACTAATCTTTTCTGACCCATTGCTTCTTTCGGTTCAGCTTATAATACTCAGGATAAGTGACTTGGGCTGTTACACCATCTGTCCACCACACGGCATTATCAAATCGAGGAGCTGTTTCGTTATTAAATCGTGCATCCATTTCGTACAATACATAAACAGTTTGATTAAGCGCTTTAGCCAGCTCTTCTAGTTTAGAACTACTAAGGGTGATATCGATATCACCATGCCAAATCTTTCCCAAATCCTTAGTGCATATATTAGCATTGAAGACCGGGATATGCTTTTTATGTCTATCACTATACCCAGATTTAGAACCTGAGATCATCATCCCGTTATGACCTAAAATGCTGACAGCTAAGGAACGCACTTCCTCAGGTGTACGTTTCTCAAAATCCGCTTTCTCTTGTGCAATGGCTTCAACTATGCTGGCAGGCATTTCTTTTAATTCAATAATTTGCATACGATCCCCCCTAAAAAATTGGTTCTCCTGTAATTAACCCAGCCACAATAAAAGCATGACTAAGTGGGCGCTCTGTATTGCGTGCGACTTCTGCTAGGGTCATGTCATAAGCTAGGTGATCATAGGCATCGTCCGAGTAAAGATGGATGTCTTTATAGATCTCAGCCATTTGCTTTAGCTTCTGTAGTTGCCCTGAACAATGTGCTAACACCGCCGAAGTGTATTGCGGAACAAGGATTTTCCTTCTTGCGGAGATTGGATCTAGCTTCTCTCCATGCCATACTGCACATAGAGGCTTTTTATCCCCTAGAGGAGCCCTATCCCCTAGGCTGTTATTAAAGCCTGCATCTCGCCAAGTATAGTAGGCAGTGGTTGGAGATCCGGCAAGGTCCGCATACTCTTTATAGAGTTGAGAAAACTGCCAAAGGTTTTCGACATTCTTTGCTTGCCCACCCACTGGCTCTAGGAGCGAAGGGGAGAAAAAACGAAACTCATCTTTCCCCGTAACAGTAAGGTCTACCACTAACCCACTTGAGGGTTTAGACCCGGAAGGACCAAATACATGCACTACACTCACAGTGTCTCCGACTTCTTAAGTGATTTCTTCGTTTTCTTCTTACGAATTTTTTGCGCTTTAGCTTCGGCGGCACGGCGCTCTTTACGGTTGAGCGTAGCTTTTAACGCCTCTGCTTTTTCTTTTAAAAGTGCTAGGCGTTCTTTTAAAAGCGTCAAAATATCAGTTGTCATCTTCGTCATCCTCGGGTGGTGGGTTTTTAGCTCTTTCCATTTCTTCAAACCTTCTGATACGTGCTTCTCGCTGAGCAGACGTTTCAGGCTTTCGGTGAATTTCGTATCCCAATTTTTGCTCATCATCACTCCATTTCTTCGGAAACTCATATACGTTAGTGGGATGCCCTAATGCCTGGAAATGAAACATCGTCTCTATCAGAGTAGCAATATGTTCATCCTGAAGGGTGTCCTGGAAAATAGCTTCCACTACTTTTACCTCCTCCGCAATAGCCCTTTGGTGACGCCTATACTCGGGGTGGTGCGTCCTTATACTCTCCGCATTCTTAGCTAATTGTTGTGCTTGAAATTGTGCTTTTAATTCTTCGTAAAGGTGCATTTTTTCCTATAGAAAAATGGTTAAAGAACAGGATAACACTTTATCGTCCACAGGTCTTTTGTATTCAAAAGAAATCTTACCGACTAAGTTATCTCTAGTGTACAAAGATATTTTAGGTGTAGCGGCAGGCACCAATTCCTTTAATGTGTTTTCCGCAATTATAACAGCCTCATCTAGAGATTTTGGTTTCATCTCAAAAAGAGATTGCTTAATCGCTTTCACAGGATACAAATTAGGAATTGGTGTGAATATTTTCATAGAACTTTAACCATGATAGATATCTTGCGGCTTACCGTCTAGACGCTCGAACATTTGAAGCATGTCTACTGTTTTACCCTCTGCATACAAGATCCAACCCCTGGGATTTTTCCCTGGAGCCGTTAAGATAACCGAACGCTTCTCCCCTTTTAAAGTAGGGTTATACAAGAGCATGTAGCGCGTGGTCCGATACTGCTTATCGGTAATGTCTTGTCCCGCGAGGATATCATAACCCTCCTCTCTTGAGTAAGAGCGCTTGTAATAACGAGACGTAGGCGACGTAGCCGGTGGGAGGTAAGGATCGTCAGCACGAAGTTCAGCAGTACGCACAACGGTAGCACCCATCACGAAACCTCTTTATAAATAAAGTAAAAAATTGATCTGGAGAAATTTTAAGCCGCTGGAAGTAAAAAAGCAACCAGAAATATTTTTCAGGTGGAAAATTTTGAAGGATGGTGTACCCTGCGCGTATGAAAAACTTGCGCCGAATAATCTACCAGGATACGAAACCTGCCAATATTAGGCAGGTCCAATTTCTTTTTGAGCAGACCGGCGTTTCAGTGCATCTGCTGTACGATGCTATACTTGCCGTAAAGCTAATTATCGTAGATGATATCTTTTTGCGAGGATACGCTAGTGGCACACTGGAAGACTGAGCAGTATGCGGAACGCCTGACTAAAAATCAGGAGATTCGCAAGATACATTGTTTATTTGAGGAATGTCCCCGCTTTAGCCGTTGCGAAATGGTGCCTTCGCAGGGCATGTTTTTTGCCTCTAAAAGAGCTAAGGTATTCTTTGCTACGGACACCACCTCTGAGGATGAGGCGGATCTACGCATGCCTGCGGTGCAGCCTGCGGGTAGGCTCCTTAGAGAGGCAATGATCTCCCATGTATTAACCCAGAAGAAAATACCCTATCTTATTACGAAACTGTTTCGTGCTTACATTGGAGATAAGCAGCCTAAAATATTTGAGAGCAAGTTATGCTTTTCTCATTTCCTTAAAGAGTTAAAAGAACATGAGCCACAGCTTGTGGTTGCTTTAGGCATAGGTGTATTTAATACGCTATACGCTCAAGCGATCAATAAAGCCGACCTTCCCTCTAAAGAGGACCACAAGATCAATACCCTTAGGGGTAGGTTTTTTGAGTTTCATTTTGAAGACGATATAAAAGTCAAAGTGCTAATCACGCATAGTCCCGGCTCTGTCATGATTACACCCGCGCTCTATAAGCTCTTCAAAGAAGATGCTCAAACGATTTCCGAATTTTTCTTGACCGGAAGTGAAGTTTCTAAGAAAGCTAATTTCAAAGTAGAGCGCATAGACAAACTAGAAACTGTTAAAGATGTTTTCGAGTATCTAGACTTCTTAAGGTATGGACTTAAAGAGCCGTCAGTAATTGCTTTTGATACTGAGACTAGAAACTTAAATAGAAAATATAACAATGCGTTTTTAACTTGGCAATTTTCGCATGCTGAAGGGGTGGGTGTCGCTTTCCCTATTCACCATAGGGATAAGCCATTATTTGCGGATCCAAAGCTTCTAGCTCAACTTGTGCAAAAAATGCAAGGGTTGCTCAACGCCACTTCTAAAGAGACGAATATCAATTGGTTTGTCGGGCATAACATAAAATTCGATTTATCGGTACTATGGGGGCTGCACAAAATAATCCCTAGAGACCCAAGGGTTAATATTCCTTGGTGGTGTACTATGCTTGCCGCACACTGGTTAGATGAAAATAGAAAAGGTCTTAAGGGTTTTCTATCAGGATCTCCGTTCTCCCTTAAAACATTCGGCGTAGAGTTCTTTAACTTCTACTTTGAAGAAGAAGCCTTAGATAGGCGCGGTGACGGGGCATTAGAAGAACTTACTTTAGATCAACTCTACACTTACGGCGGGACAGATTCCGTCTTAACCAGAGCTATCGCCTTTCACCAGATCAAAGTGTTAGCTCCACAAGAACCTAATAAAGGGGATTTAGCACTTAAGAAATTCGTAAAACATTACTACTTCCCCACCTCAGTATCTTTAGCAGTCCTGGAGTGTAATGGTATCTATGTCAAGAGTGATCACCTGTCCTACCTACAAAGCGAGGATTCACCAGTATGGAACAGGATGGGTGAGATTGAACATAAATTGCAAAACTTACCAGAAGTATTAAACTTTAGAAACCTCTATAAAGATAAGATAGGCGGTAAAATAAAGAACGCTTCGCTGTTTGAAGGCAATCTTTGGGATATGCCGGGGGATGAGTTACCCCTTTTAGATCTCAATAAACAGGACGTGCAAAGACTATTCTACTTAGACTACCTAAGACTATCGCCGCTTAAGTTTTCTAAGAAAACCGGAGAGCCAACTTTAAATGCGAGATTTTTAGAACACTATAGTAAGCCAGCAGTGTATAGAGACGGATTTAAAATAAAAGAATCCTTCTCTGATTACTATAGTGTAGAGCTTGGACGAGACGAAAAAGACGGGACACCCATCTATAATGAAAATCCCCTGCTGCTAGAAGGTGAATACCGTAAGCTTAAAAAGTTAGGCACCACCTACCTAGATGGCTTAGAAGGATTTCTAAGAGATCCACACGGAGACTGCACCGATAGTAGAGTAAGAGCTTCTTATAGTGCTCATGGTACGGACACCGGAAGGCTTTGTGTAGCAAAGGGTACAAAAGTAGACGCCATACGGGATTTTTCCCTTTACCCCAAAGGTATTAACATTGAAGATATTAAACCAGGCGATTTAGTTTATTGCTACGACGATAAATGTAACCTTGCTGTCAGACCCGTTAAATGGATAGGTAAAACAGGCACCAAAAAAGTAGTTAGAATACACTGGACAATCAAAAGAGGTGGTAGGTATGGCTATGTCGATGTGACACCAGATCATCGAGTACGTCTTTTAGATGGTAGTTACGTGGAGGCTGCAACGCTAAAGCCAAAAGATCGATTGCTAGCTCTTGCTCGTTACGTGGGAACGTGCGGTCATGTGTGGCTTATGGGTAAAAAATTTAAAACATTTGAACATCGTTTCTTGACAGAAAAAGTTATGGATGTTCCTCTTAAACGAGGATTAGAAATTCATCATATCGATCACAATAAACTTAACAATTTGCCTCAAAATTTAGAAGTTATTGATAGTGTTACACATAGGCAAGAGCACATTACCTATCATTCTCCAGAAAGTATGGAGAGAATGGTGCAAAACCGGGAAAAGTATTGCAGCAAATTTTCATTGCTAAAAGAAATTGCCAAGAATGGGTGTAAGTTAACTAAGTGTAAAAACCTTTATTCAGACTTCAATTCTTTTAAAAGAAAATGTGTTGAACGTGGTATTGATATTGATGCTGTAAAAATGAGATACAATGTTGGGGGAAAATATATTTCGCGTGGTGATGTTTTGCGTGCTTGTAAACTTCACTCAACAAAATGTGCGTTGTCCCTTGGATTGAATCATTACAGATATAGAGACCTTTGCGCCTACTATGGGATTGAGCCGTTCCAAGGACCAAAGGATTTTAGTACTCGCTTTCAACCAGGAGAACGCAACCATTCTGTCGTCGAAGTAGAGTGGTTAGACGAAGAGGTAGATGTCTATGATCTGGAAGTAAAGGATTTCCATAATTTCATTGGAAACGAGATAACCCTGCATAATTCCTCACAAAAACCGAATCTACAACAGCTCCCTGGAAGGGGTAAAGTAGCGAAAGTGGTTAAGAATATGTTCCAGGCAGAGCCTCCTAGCGCGGCTTTTCCTAACGGGACAATTTTAATCCAGGGGGATTATAAAACTGCTGAAGTAAGATGGGCAGCTCTATTCTCTAAGGATAGCAATCTGATAGAAATTTTCCAGGAATCTTCTCGTTTAGTAGAGCAGGCTTTAAACGATGACAGCATATCTGATGAAGATTTCAAAACAGCTAATTTGATGGCGGATTTACATAGACGCACGGCATCTCTTATGTTTGGTATGCCCGCTAGTGAGGTTACAGAATCACAAAGACAGAATGCGAAAACGATAACTTTTGCTTTATTATTTGGAATGGCGGTTAATACTTTAGCGGAAAACAATGGCTGGACATTAGAGGAGGCTGAAGACAAGCTTAGACGTTATTTTTCCGCCTTTCCAGAGTTAGAAAGATGGTTAAAGCGTATTCCTGAGATTGCTAAGCAGAAGGGTTATGTAGAGACGTTCATGGGTCGCAGGCGTCGTTTAAAGCATTTCTTAGAGATGGGTAAGCTTGCAGAGTCGTGGAAGCATCTGAGTGAGGGGGAGCGTAAAGCCATGAACACGAGTATCCAAGGACAATCGTTGGATGCCGGTGGTATAGGCATGTTCACCTTTATGCAATATGTGTTTGACCATAATTTAGAAGAAAGATGGCTCGTAGAAAATGTCGTGCATGACTCCTGCCTAGTGCAGGCTCCGTGGGAGGATGCTAAAGAGGTTTTAAGGGTAATGACGCAGTGCTTTGTTAAAGATATGAGTAAATATATTGAAACACATTGGAATTGCTCTTTACCTGTAGAAATTCAAATGGAATTTGAAATAGGATTAAAATATGGGGCACTAGAAAAATGGGACGGACGCAGAAAATCCCTTGACGATCTGCTCGCTAAGCTAGAAAACGAAAAGGAGAACACATGGAAAAAATCTGAAGCACCAAAGAAGCCGCCAAAGGCTTTAGATTTTGTAACTTTCCACGGTGAATAGTTTAACTATTTTAAACCCTTTAGGAAGGAAACATGGCTAAAAAGAAAAAATACGTAGAAGAGGACGAAGCGGAAGAATTTTTCGAGGACATTTTTGATGACCCAGAAGATCTCGAAGATGATGAAGACGATGAAGATGAAGACGATGATGTGGAAGAAGTAGATGAGATCGACGAGGATGATGATGAGTACGAGGGTACCGAGCTTCATATTGATGAAGAGGCTTTTGATCCTCTAGATGAAGATGGTGAAGAGGAATTTGACGAGGAGGAGTAGTGCTCGAATCGTATACTTGTGACAGAACTGATCACGAATGGCACCTAGAGGAAGCTTCCTTTAAGGATGACAAGTACTACGGTACTGGTATTATGCGGCAAAGGCATTGCTATAAATGTTTAACTACAGAGTATATACAATTTGTATCTGACAAGGGTAGCCTTACAGATATAGAGACTCCTTTAGTCAAGGCGTGTTTGCGAGATGTAACAAATTTAATATAGGAAACTATGCGATTTCATTTTTTGATACTCAGTGTGCTTCTAACAGGATGTTCTGCTGCTGGCTGCTCTGAGCGTCAACATAAATCCTCTCTCTTAAAAGAGATTCCTCTCCCTCCTGTTGTCGGTGGAACCCCTTTAAATGCAAATCGTAACTCTGTTATAGGTTATCCTAAAACCTCTCAGGCAGAGGTTTTGATTTCAAGAGAGGAATATTTAATTTCGTGGAATGCGGAGCATAGGGAATTAAACTGGTCGGCATGGCAGGTGACGCCGGGTGATTTAGGGCATACTAAGAGGAGCAACAATTTTGCGGAGGATCCTGACTTAGAAAAGGTGGTGCCGAATGCTGTATTACCTTCTGAGTATAAAGGCAGTTGTTTTGACCGGGGACATCAAACTCCTTCGGGGGATAGAACAGATACCGCCGCACATAATAGTAATACGTTTTACATGTCAAATATGATCCCGCAGACAGCCTATTTAAATCGTATAATATGGGAGCACTTAGAAAACCATGAGAGGGAATTAGCCAGAGAGCAGACGGTATTTATTTTTGCAGGTCCCATATTCTCTGATACTCTGCCATTAGACCGCATAGGTCCTCATGCAGATATTGCTGTCCCAACAAAGAATTTTAAGGTTATTGCCGATGCCTCAGGTAAAGTGCTGCTATCGGTGATCATGCCTAACGTCACCTCAAAGGGGACAAATCCTGTGCAAGATCATGTACAAGCTTGTGCAGATTCTAAGCATGTGATGCTTGGACCGCAAAAAAGTACACAGGACTGGGTTAAATACACAGCGACTATTGCCGATATTGAGCAGCAAGCGCACCTTAAATTCGATTTTTTAAACCTTGACTAATACAGGGGATTAGATAATAATACATTTATTTGGCTTGGATAGCCGACCTGCGCCTTGCAGATTACTGAGTCTAATTATTCTGAGGATTATTAATGCTAACTCCTGAAGAGCTTATCGCGTCATCTGATAAGCTGTGCATCAGAGTGCCAATCGATCCTGCGCATGAGCTAGACACTTTTTGTCCTTCAACCATGTGCCCACTGATTGCGCCTAAGGGCTCACCCTGGACAAAGCAGTTTAACGCGCATTGCCATGGGCAATCGTGTGGTTTTTTTAATAAGAAAACGTGCGATGGCGGCATGTTTGCGCATGCGCAAGTCGAGGAAGTTAAAGAGTTTGGTAAGACATTTCAATTAGGAACGACGCCGAAATTTCACAAGAGAAAGCCATTGACCTACGAGTGCTCAAGGGCTCACGAGTGTCAATGGCAGCAGGATTCAAAGGGTCTTTGCCCACCTCGCCGGGCTATGGCTGAGGGGTTAGATCCAAGGGTGTGCCTTTTTTAAATGGCGCTTCTAGATTGACATGCCTCTGCAAACTACCATTAAGAACGAAAAAATCCCCATTAGGTAGCTCCCCTTTAAATTGAAATCCGCGCAGACGACTATTTAAGAATTCCCCTATTACTGGGGTTTGCTTAAAAGGGTTGGTAGTGCCGCTTGGCGAATCCTCAAGCCCTAAGACTAAAGCATGATCTACATATACCTGCGATAACAGATTAGGCAGCTTGCCGGAGTGACTGTCTACAGCAGGGAAAAACAAAGGAGCATCTTTATGCTTAGGTGTGTACCACCAGAATAGAGGATCTGCCTCCGCTTGCTCTTTGTTATTAAAACAGCATATCGCTATAGCATGTTCAGGGTATTGCCAAGTATACCACTCCATTAGCTCCGGTTTGATAGTGGGACGCTTTTCCTCAGGTACTTGCTCTAAAGCAGCAAGTACCAGCGAAGGATTAGAGGCTAAGACCACATGATAAATACCAGATTGAAATACCTTAACATAAGAAGCAGAATTAGAAAGAGACATCCCTTTAGTCATAAAGGTTCTAGGTCTAGGGTTAAACATCTCCACCATTTGATTTAAGATGTTCTTGTAGAGACCTAACTCTATGATATTTTCCGCACCCATTTCGTTAGAAGTAGGGAAGGGAAGGATCATCGCATTAGGACTCGTATGCAAGTTCAGCACTTTGTTTTGATATCCTAGTACATGAATAAATCCATGTTTCGGATGATTCACACTGCCGATATAACCTTTAGTTCCAGCAAATAATGCTACACTACTACTAACGCACATTATATATCTCCTCCCGAGTATTTCCGAATATATCTTCTACTCTACGCATTTTTATCCTGAGATTAATAGTTTGTAATTAACGAGGTCTTAATGTTTTTTGGTGTCGATCCTTCAGATAAAAACCCTGAACAATTAGCTAAAGCTGTTAAGAGAGCTTACCGACTAGCTGTCCTCAAGCACCATCCCGATCGGGGAGGTAATCCAGAAGATTTCCGCAAAATACAGGACGCCTACGATGCGTTCAAAAAGCATATAGGAAATCCTAAAACAAATCCACTGCGCCGCCCCATTGCTTATATATTTTTTGCCTTCAGGGATTTCGTCTGCTCCGAACACCGATTTTCAGATGCAGGATTAGATGCCCTCGCTTACAATGACGAAGAGATAGCTTGGCTAGTGCATTTTTTAAATGTGGGAATAGGGGCAGGGTTCCTCATAGAATCCCAAGTAGGGGGCTACCTACTCGCGTTTATGGATTCTAAAATAACCCTGCCAAGATTCTACCGAGCATTTGCTTTGAAATACTTGTCAAAAAATGATGCAATGTACAAGCAAATTGAACTCATGTTCTCTAAGCAGTTCCCCTGGAACTATGAACTGCTTAGAGATAAAATAGTTTTTGTTTAGGTTAGTAGTTAGTCACGAATTGGGTGCTTAGATTAAATTAGATGAATAATCTAATTTTGTCCCTTAATAAAGAATCCCTTTCGACTGCCTTATCACACAACATATTCATCTATCGTATTTTCCATAAAGTTTCCAACAAGAGCTACATCGGAAAAACCACTAGGGGTACTGCACGTCTGCGAGCACATTTAAGTTGTTATCGAGGAAAAAGTTACGACTATAGTGCAATATATAACGCCATGCGTAAGCATGGTTTAGACGCCTTTTCTGTTGAAATTTTAGAGAATACGTCTTTAGAGTTACTTAACGAGCGAGAAAAATACTGGATAAAAATATTCAAAACGAGAGAGTGTGGCTACAATATAAGAGACGGTGGGGATGGTGGAAATACATGGGAGGGTTTAACGCCGGATCAGCGTGCAGAAAGAATTAGAAAGCAATCAGAAGCTCAGAAAAGTACATATACACAAGAACGAAAAGATATCATGGCTAAGATATTAAAAGATATTAGAAAGGATCCGGATAAATCCAAGCTTAATAGAGAAATGCATTCTGCTAGATTTAAAATATTGAATGCCGATCCGGAGTGGCGTCAAAAAATATTAAATACACAAAACGAAAAAGCTTTGATAAGAATAAAGAATGGTGACGCACTAATTAAAAGTAAGACTGCATATTTAACTTATAACAATGTGTCAAAAACTTGGCATACACAATTCAAAGTTTTGGCGATCGGTATTATGCCACGGCGGACATTTAGGGATCTAGAAGAGGCTCTAGCCTTTCGCAATGAATGGCTAGAGGCTCATGGTATCAAAGTTCCTCAGTTAGATAATTCAGCAAACCAGCACTTAGGTCTAGAGCCTACACCTTCAGGGCAGCTATGAGCATAGGCTTCATTCTGAGCCTCAACACTTTCATGGTCAAGAGATTTGCCTGGGATTAAACCATAATCCCATTTCTTGTTTCCGCATAAAGCCGAGGCGACATATGTATCTAGACGGCATTGTGCTTTAGGGTGTGCATTATCTGTTACTCTGGCGATTCTCTTATCCGGGGTATTAAAAGCTACTTTTCTCCCTTCCAAAGCGGCTAGAAGATCACCTAAGGACTTACCTGCGGCTAAAACTCTGTAGCAAATTTCTCTGTCATAAGTTCCGTTGTAAGAGCCATCACATTTAGTTTTCATTTCTGGAGGAATGTCCGCCTCTGCTTTAGCTGCTAGTTCTAGATTTACTCCGAACATTTTATAGGCGAACGCTCCAGAACCATACATATCAGATTGACCTTCATTGGCTGCCCAGTCTTGGACAAAAGGAAACCCACTAATGTGATGCCCAATTTCATGCCCTAAAGTAAGGGCAAACCCATCCTCCGTTACCTCACGTCGCCTCGCCAACCCACCATACATATGCACTTCCCAAGCAGATCCACTCTGATTCGCATAGGCATTAACCGTAGAATCATTCCAACGGCGCTCTACCGTTAATTCACCACCAAAAGGGCTGAAAATTGGCTTATATACCGCTTCCGCACGGTCAATAACGGCATTGAATTGCGCCTCATTTAGACCACCGCTAAAATCAAACGAATCCACTAAATTCAAATCATTTTCCGGCATAAAAGACTCATGAGCCGATACACAAGGAGAGAAGAGAAGGAACGCAGAACATAGAAGAGAACGCATTGAATAGCCCTTTCTTAAATTATTGACCAGCTAGCCAATAATTAATCTACTCAATGCGCCCAACCTATTCTTGAATCATTTTATCCACTAAGTCTGGTTTTTTGTAAGTTTTCCACTGATAGATTTCAATGAAAAATAAAATTACCCAGTTTGCAAACAGCGGGTACACATGGTAATGATAGCTGTAAAACATCTTAAAAATGCACGCAATAAATCCTAGAAGATGCAATAAGGATCTATCCTTAACTAAGAAGGAAGCTACGAAAATCGCAGTAGCTAGCCATCCAACAGACTCTATTAAGATGTAATAGATATCCATCCACAGTTACCTCCATCACTTTAGTTTTAACCTAAATAATGGCACAGAATTAAGTTTGTAGGGATATACTTAATCTGTGTATGGCACTTCGAGGATTTCGCCTTCGGGGAAGAGGTAGCCTGTTAAGATTTGTTTGCGCGATTGATCTATACATAACGCAAAGGGATTTGTTTGACCGTCCTCTAAAAACTGCCTAAGTCCCCAATGTGAATTATGTCCGAATATTTGAAAGTAGCCCTCTCGATAAATTGGTGGATACCTATTCCAGGTTATCTCGCAAATTTGATCTGTAGACGGCTCTACCGGCAAATCTTTTATCGGATGGTAAAGTGGTGCATGGGATGCTAGCATCTTAGGCATCCCTTCTGCCCCTTCAAACTCCATAGTAAGGGGCAGGGCATTAATCCAAGTCAAAACCTCTTTGGGCACTTCCTTATTTGGATAAGAATCCAAAGTAGCATTGCCACCGTTGTATGGCCAATCTTGCCAACTGTAGCAGCGGTAACTGCTACCGAGCAAGGTATTTACCATAAGATGCTCATGATTACCCATAAGAGCAAACTTGTCCTTGCCGTAACCATCCATGAAATACTCAAAGACTTCCTTCGATCTAGGACCTCTGTCGCACATATCACCTAGAGAGAGTTTGATCGTACTCTTGGGTACCTTAGCTACCAAACGAGTAAGCGCATCAAACTGACCAGCAATGTCCGCAATTACAAGACAAGATTTCAAAACTTTTCCTTTTCCCATTAAATTACACCGATTATATCATGCCCAGTGCAATTGTCTATTTAAAAAAGTTTTCTTGATCTCGCCTAAAGTCTTCAATTGTTTTTTGATTTTCGTCTCTAAGTTTTTTCACGGATTCTTCGCCTTCTTTTTTTAGCTTTTCGCTAAAGAGATGCGCCATATCTTTACCTAATTCTTGAACTGTCTCGTCGTCCCCTTTACCACCGGCTTTAATGGTTTCAAATTTACCGCCAGATACGGTTTCTACATGGACGATGTGTATATGGTAAGTAGATCCATCCTCACCCTTGAATTCCATATGCACCTTCCACTTGGAGTGGGTACCTTCAAACTTTGCACCAAATTTAAGACCGGGTATGTCAGCTATTTCCTTATTAACCGTCTTTACTAAATTGTTAGTCTTGTTTTGATTAAAATCTAATCCTAAGGCTGTACTACTCAATATCCCTAGCCCAAGTGCAGTTTGAAGAACCTTCTTTGTCACCTTCTTGATCGTAGTCTTAACTACTTCTACAATATTGTACTTAGCCTCTACTTGTTGCCTAAATGTTTGCACTACTACTCCGATATCGGGCGTTCCATAATCAAATACCGCTCTTCTGTTTTAAGATCCTCTTCCGATAAATCCGGCATCGCGTAAAAGTCCTCTTTCGAGTAGTATTTATAATACGGATAGCGATCTACAATGTAGTTATGAGCAGCTTCCTCCGAAAGGAAAACGCGCTCAATCTCCATGAAAATATCAGGATAATCCTTGCATACAATATAGGCGGTATGTGGTGACATAATATCTAATCTGTTATCATTTTTTAGTACGTCCTACAAAACTGCCAAGTGCATTATTTCCTACGCTTACCACATTAACATGGCTACCCTGCTGCCGACTAAATCCCTGCATATACATCTGTCCGTTACCTCTAGAACCGCCCGCGATGACTAATCCATCACCAACTCGTCCTTTATGTATAGGAACACCACCTTTATATTCAAACCCTTTACGTATTTTTGCATCCCACAGCATGGTACAGCCTAAGGTCACGGCTCTAAAAATATCATCTTGTCCTCTGCCTTTGGTGAGTTTTGTACCCACTTCCGAAACCGAAAGCATCTGCCACAAAAGATGAAGTGCAGGACGCTCGTATAATAATTCCTCTACCGGGCGTGCCGAGCGCTCCACTTCGTCAAAAGTAGACTCGGGGATAAGAGTTTCTAGCTTTCCTTGATACAGATTGCTTCTAAATTGAATGAAGTCCTTATACGTCATAGAATACTGCTGAGCCTCTATACCCTTATTCACAAGAGCATCTATATGCGACATACTTTGCCACTGATCATATAAAACCATTTTTATATTTATCTTCTCGCACAAAGGTAAAACGAACTCATTAAACATATTGTCAAAGTCCACAATCTGTGGCTTTAGTACATAAAGCCCCCAAAGAGCTTCTACTTGTACGACAGAAAAATCTTCTTCCTTTAGCTTTAATAAGCTTAATGCATACCCACATTCCGATCTCCCCATATCAATGGCTAATAGATATGGGATATTTTTTGACACGTCTATGCCTCTTGCATTTAAGTAGCAGCCTCGTGATACCGTCTCTTTTTTTACATTCCAGTATTTTTGTTCTAATACCGCCGTCTTCATTACTAAGTCATAGTTATCAATAAAAGGATCATCAGAAAAGGGAGGGATAGAACCGTAATCCCTGTCAAAACTTCTAGGATCCTTTCTTTTTTCGTTTTCTAGAAACGTAATATCTAGTTTAGGGTTAACTTCCCAAGAAGCTTTATGGGACGTAACCTTGGTAGTATCGGTTTTGCCTAGTTTGATAAGGCGCATGATGAAATCTGATTTAGACTTCGTAGAAGAGTGGACAGCCATCCATGCCGTGGGGGTATTGTATTCACCCGCCATAAATTTTGTCATCGCCGCATTGCGAATCGTAGTGGAGGACTTCTCATAGGTGTTATAGGTTTCTAACGGATTAAATTGCGTCGATTCAATATCTCCATCAAAAAGTCCTATTTCGTCGATGCTAGTAAATAAAGCTGTACGACCACGCTCTACATCATAATTACCCGACCCTACTACATAACCGACAATCCCTTTATGCACATAAGCAAAACCTTCTAAAACCCATCTTACTAATTCAATACTTTTCTTACGGCTGTAATACGCCATAAAATCGTGATACTGATTGAACCAGTCACAACGCCTTACCGTACTCGTAAAATGCATCCAGTTGGTTTGCTTCGCCTGCCGAAGGGTCATCGCCACAAAACGCATGTAAAGCTCTGTACCAGGAAGCTCGCCAAAATATGCCGCAGGATCAGGAAGCTTAAGGAAACGGTGTAAAACATAAGAACCAATCATGCCGCCACATAGAGCAGACTTTCCACTACGCATACCTGCTAACATATCGATTTCATTAGGGAAATGGTATAATTTATCGTGGTACTGGTCTAACCGCGACTTCTTACACTTAGGACATTTGCCATCATCTAATAATTGAATTCGGGATAGGATATTTCCTACGTTTTCATCTACTTCCCAATCTTTCTGATAATACTCCCAATCGGAGCAATAAGCGCATACATCACCAAAGAGGCGTAAACTGAGTTGAAGCTGATGGGGAAATACGGATTTTATATTTAAAAATTCTGTATCCATAAGCCAGGAGCAAACATTCTTTGCCCACGGTAAAGATCTCTCGTCTACATCGGACACTGTTGCTGGATCATATCCGCTCTTTACCGCATCCTCTATGAGTTTTAGAGGATTAAAATCACTCATTTGTAATACTTTTCCTTCTTCTTATAACCTAATTGAGTTAATCGTTTCTCTCGCTGCTTATCTAGTTCCAGTAATCTTATCCTTTTTTCTAGTTTTTCAATATAAGATTTTAACTCCTCTACTTTGTCTACAAATTCCTGTGGTAGAATTTCCAGTGTGCCTCCTAGAAAAAGGGGAGGGTAAAATTACCCTCCCTGTTAAAAATTTAAATTTTTAATTTAAGCATCAAGTCCTAATTGTCCATCCATATAAGGTAGATACAAGTATAAAATCCGCCCAACCACCATTAGTGTTAAATAGGAAAGGAGTAGCCGACCCATTAATGTCTTTTCCGTTACCGTCAACTGTTAAGTTGTTAGTCGCGAAAGTCCCTTTGGCGTCTGCAATCATTACAGCATCCCCTACGCTTGGAGAAGGCGGAAGATATAAGGTAAAAGCACCGGCACTAGTGTCCGCTAAAATGCGATCTCCGGCACTAAGCGTGTCAGTAGAGATTTTAACTACCCAGTGAAGGGTTGGACCCGTAGCACCTTGAGCGCCTGTTGAACCTGTTACGCCTGCTGCGCCTGTAGAACCTGTAGAACCTGTGGAACCTGTAGAACCTGTAGAGCCTGTAGAGCCTGTAGAGCCTGTAGAGCCTGTAGAACCTGTAGAACCTGTTTCACCTGTAGCTCCTGCTGCGCCAATTGGACCTGTAGAACCTGTTTCACCTGTTACGCCTGCTGCACCTGTAGAACCTGTTTCACCTGTAGCTCCTGCTGCGCCAATTGGACCTTGAGCACCTGTTGAACCTGTTTCGCCTGTAGAGCCTGCTGCGCCTGTAGAGCCTGTAAAGCCTGTAGCGCCTGCTGC
>Ga0315273_10001996_pt1 | contig 23769 bp, 22 predicted proteins | sample YL17G02_0_MG_FD_205753 | JGI IMG/M metagenome (GOLD analysis project Ga0315273, IMG submission 205753) | Sediment microbial communities from Yellowstone Lake, YNP, Wyoming, USA - YL17G02_0 | ecosystem: Environmental > Aquatic > Freshwater > Lake > Sediment | place: USA: Wyoming | collected...
TAGCCTGGGAGCCAGGTGGCCGCATGTCGGCAGTCTGCCGATACCGCCTTTGTGATCGTCGCTATACTGGGCGCATGGCCTCTGATCGCACCGAGAGTACACTTTTCGCCCGCCTAAGTCACCCTTCTGTGGCTTTCGTGAGTCCAAAACTGGCTGTCAGAGCTCGACTACGCTGATTCGGACGCCGCACTGAGTCGGCGGAGCAGGCAAAAATCGGTCAAAACGGCAGTGAAGTAGGCAAAATGCCGGCGAGCGCTCCCCAACCTTAAAGGACTTGACAACATTTGGAATTCCTGAGTGGAGACTCGGTTCCATCCCCAATTGGTGGCGTCTAGCGACGAAGGCTACTGAGAAGCGTGAGCCAAGCGACCATTCTGTAGTTGAGAAATGATCTGAGGAGGTCACGTGGCCCATGACAAAATGAGGCGTGGGATGGCGTTTCGCCCATGGCTCGTGTCCCTGCCGCAGCGATCTGAGCGGGACTGGAAGCGGTGTGCCAGGTGCGGCAGCACCGCCGCTTGTTGCTCAGAGCCGGCGACAAGCGGTGGAAGGCGAAGCCTGGGTGCACGTCCACCGGCCAAATTCCGCCAACAGTCGACTCGGTTCGCCAACGCGAGACGGGACCGAGTCGCAAATACCGGCGCTGCGGGAGGTATCCGCGGCGCCGGGCCGTTCCCGCCCGAGGTGCGCAGACGCACTACATAGCGTGCAGGTAGTCCTTGAGCATCGGGTACAGCACCTTGAAGCGCCCCATGCGGTCCTGGTACGCCCCATGGCGGGCAGGAGAAGGCTCAAACATGCGTGAAACCCTGACCCACCGCTCGGCAGTCTCCGCCGCCGAAGAAAAGACGCCCGCTCCGACACCCGCCAGGATTGCCGCCCCCAGGACGCCGCATTCGCTTACTTCCAACCGCCCGATCGGCTGGCCCAGGATGTCGGCGGTAATCTGCAGCCAGGCATCGCCTTTGGCCCCGCCGCCTGTCGCGCGGAACTCGTGGATCGGAATCCCGGCCTGCGCGATGAGATCGAGGCCCTCCTTGAAGTAGTACGTCATCCCTTCCAGGAGGCCCTTGATCAGCTCCCCGCGTGTCGTCTCCAGCGTCAGGCCCAGGATCACCCCCTTCGAATCCGAGTCGAAGGTGGGTGGGCCGCACTGTGCGAAGTGAGGCAGAACCATCAGCCCGGTGGGGGAATCGGGCATCTCGGCCAGCAGGAGATCATAAACGTCCCGGCCTTGGGCGAGCGCTTCTGCTTTGTCCTTCGCAGCCAACGTGTCACGCGCCCAGCGCAGGAGAGCGCCTCCGCTCAGGTTGAACAGGAAACTGGCATAGAGGCCGCGGACGACGTGATGTTCGATGTTGAGGCCGTTTTCCAGCATGACGCGGCTGGCCGGCGGATTGTCGTAAACCGGCGTCACACAGATGAAAGTCCCCATACCATAGACAGCCTGGCCGTTGCGCACAACCCCTGCACCCAGAGCCGTACAGCACTGATCGTGGCCGCCGGCCACGATCTTGACGCCGTGGGGCAAGCCCAGCTCATCGGCCACGCCATCCCTCACGACGCCGATCATGGCGTCGGAGGTTACCAGGCGGGGCAACTTGTCGCGGGGCATGCCGGTAGCTGCCAGCAACTCATCCGACCACTGTTCGGCGTGCAGATCCAGCCAGAGTGTGCGGTTTGCCAGCGAGAGGTCGGCGGTCGCTTCGCCACCAAGCAGGTAGCCGACCAGGCCCCCCCAAAGCAGCAGCTTGTCGGCTTGCCGAAACAGATCACCCCGGTGATCGCGCATCCATTCGATCTTGGGCGCGCCATAGGACAGCCCAAGCACGTTGCCGTTAAGCTCATGCAGCCGCTCGCGGCCCGGTCGCCTGCCCAGGGCCGTCACGTACTCCTCACCCCTCAAATCATGGCCCAGGATGCAGTTGCCAAGAATCCGGCGGTCGGACGACACTGGCGTCATCGCCTCTCCGCACGAGGTCATGGACAGGGCCACGATTGGGTCGTGCTTCGTCGCACGCGCAACCTCGGCGATCACTTCCTTGATCTTGTTCCAGACTTCGCGGCTATCGAACTCGGCCCAGCCGGGCTGTTGATGGAGTATCTCGTATTCTCGATAGGCCAGGGCCAGCAGGCGCCCATCGCTATCGACCGCGCCCGCCTTGCATCCCGTGGTTCCAACATCAATTCCAAGCAAGCTCATTCTTGCCTCCTCCCCTCCCACCCATCAGCCCTGAATCCCACCCGAGGGCAACGAGCGCTATTCGGGCAGTAGCTTGTCTCCCACGAGGCCCGCGTAGAAGCTGCGCACTCCCGCCGTGATGAATTCCACGGTGACTTTGGTGTCGCCGTCATCTGGCTCCACCGCCGTGACCTGACCGGGGCCGAATCTGTCGTGCACCACTGCCATGCCCACTTTGTAGGCCTGTCGCTTTGAGCTCTTGGCCTCCGCGGGCGCCTGCGCAACCTGAGCGGCCTGGCGGTCCCACCACATTTCGGCGTAGAGGTTCAGCTTCTCCGGTTTCGCCAGTTTCGTCGTGAACTCGCCCACCTTCTGGCGTGCACCGCTTAGACGAGGCATCAGCACCTGCTTCCGCGCGTGCGGCAGGTCAGCCCTGGCGAGCTGGGCTGAGGCACGGGCCAATCCCATCTCCAGGCTCCGCAACACGATGCGCGGCTCCCCATCAGGATCGATGCTGATCAGTATCACCCCGTGCTCCCTGCACACGGCCGCACGCGCCTGCTCGCGGCTCTCCTCGGCGAGGAGCTCGGCGTCGCTTTTTCGGTGCCGGCGCCCCGCGCCCTCCATGCCCACAAAGCGCACACCCACAGCAATATCGGGATAGAAACAGTCGAGTTTCAGGCGTCGATTGGTCTCAGGGTTAACCAGCCACTCCGGGGTCAAGCCTAATTCGACGGGAAAACCTTCGAAGATACGGGCCAGCACCTCGCGCCAGCCATTCACTTGATTTGCGGGCATCACGCCTCACGGGGCAGAAGATATTGCGGAAGCGGGCCGATCATAGCATGGGGGCTAATGGGTGTCAAAACGCTTTCTGCGTTTTACCCGTACGCGATGCGCAGGGGTATAATGGCTGGACCATGAGCGACAAGACATTCTCGGCCGAGGACTTGTCCTGGGATGCCTTCGTGGCATCTCACCCGCAGGGCCATGTGCTTCAGACCAGCCGTTGGGCAGCCCTCAAGTGTGCCTTTGGCTGGTGCACCGACCGTGCCGTAGCGAGCCAGCGGGGGGATATGACCCTCTCCGTCGCGGGAGCCAGCCTGCTCTTCCGGCGTCTTCCCTGGGGACAGACGCTCGCATACGCGCCGAAAGGCCCTCTGGTCACCTGGAGCGATCAAAAGCAGGTAACCGATCTTCTGGCCGAGATTCGGTCTGTTTGCCGCCGGCATCGCGCAGCGCTCCTGAAGATCGAGCCCGAACTGCCTGCATCATCTGAGATAGATGGCCTGCTGGCGCGCCATGGCTTCCGTGCAAGCCCACAGCGCATCCAGCCGCTCAGCACCATTCACATCGACCTGACCCATGACGAAGAAACCATCCTCGCGCGCATGAAGCCCAAGTGGCGCTACAACATCCGCCTGGCGGAGCGCAAAGGGGTCTGCGTGCGGCAGGGCGACGAAGAGGATCTGCCGGCTATCCAGAAGCTCCTCGATCTGACCGGTGCACGAGATGGCTTCGGCATCCACAGTCCTGACTACTATGCCAGGGCCACCCGCTTGTTCCTCCCCACCGGCCTGGCGACCTGGCTGATCGCCGAGCACGGCGGCGAACTGCTGGCAGCGATTGCCGTCTTTGCCTGCGGCCCGGGCGCCTGGTACATGTGGGGGGCCTCGGGGGACAACGGGCGCAACCTGATGCCCAATCACGCGCTGCAGTGGGCCGCCATCCAATGGGCCAGGGCCCGCGGCTGCAGCACATACGATCTGTGGGGCATTCCCGACGAAGTGGGCGATAACCCCGACGCCTATGCGGAGCCTGAGGCATGGGGCGAGGGCGGGTTATGGGGAGTCTACCGCTTCAAACAAGGTTTTGGCGGGGAAGTCGTGCGCTACTGCGGCGCGTGGGACCTCCCGCTGTCAAACGCCGGCTACGCCCTGTATCGCGCGGCGTTGCGTGTTCGCAAGTTGGATGCTTAGCACATCGGACCGCTCCCCATTTGTCCGTCGCCCCGAGGGATAGATGCCCACCATTACCGAAATCACATCTCCGATGGCGTGGGATGCCGCCCTGTTGGCACTGCCCACCCCCCACATCCTGCAAAGTTGGGCCTGGGGTGAGACCAAGGCACAAACCGGCTGGTCGGCAAGGCGGCTGCTCTGGACGGTGAATACCGTCCATCTCGACGCCTCCGCTTCTCCCACAGCGGGGGACAACCAGGATACGTGCGCAGCGCCGGCAGCAGCAGCAGCCGTGTTGGCGCGCCGGTTGATTTCCCGCTTGCCGCTGGCTGTGGCCTACGTGTCCAAGGGGCCGATCCTGGACTGGTCCGATGCAGGTCTGGTCGACGACGTGCTGAATCGTCTCGAGTCGCAGACCCGGCGTGACAACGCCATCTTCATCAAGATCGACCCTGATCTCCGGTCTGACACGCCGCAGGGACAGGCCGTAGTTGCGGCGCTGGTCCGGCGCGGGTGGAGACCCTCGGCAGAACAGATTCAATTCCGTAACACCATGATATCGGAGCTGGGCTCCGATGAGGAGGCTTTGCTGGCCGGGATGAAGCCCAAGTGGCGATACAACATCCGGCTGGCTGAGCGCAAAGGGGTCGTCGTACGTGACGGGACATCGACAGACTTCCCTGCATTCTATACGATGTACGCGGAGACTGGTGCCCGCGATAGCTTCCTGGTCCGGCCGTACGCGTACTACCAGGCCATCTGGGAGCGCTTCTTGAATGAAGGGCTTGCGCACATGCTGCTGGCGGAGATCGAAGGTAAGCCGGTCGCCGGGCTCATCCTGTTCCGCTTTGGGCCCACGGCATGGTACTTCTACGGCGCATCGACGGCCCTCGGCCGCGACCTGATGCCGAACCATGCGCTGCAGTGGGCTGCTCTGCGCTGGGCCAAGGCCGCCGGCTGTACACGGTATGACTGGTGGGGCGCGCCCGATCAGTTGGATGAGAGCGATCCTATGTGGGGCGTCTTTCGCTTCAAACAGGGATTTGGTGGCGAGTTCGTGCCCGGAATCGGTGCGTGGGACTTCCCGACCAACCGGCTGCTGTACTGGTTGTACACAACTGCCATGCCAAAAGCCCTGGACCTGGCGCGTCGCAGGCACGGGGCGGTGGGAAAGCGAACGCTATAAAGCGGCTAGCCGCGAGAGGGCTGCAACACGGGCGATTCCTGGAAACACCCGGCGATTTGTGCAGTCGTCGCCGTGCCGGTAGTGCCGATCTGCCGGATCGTTACGGCAGCCGCCAGGCAGCCGATCTGAGCGGCCTCGGGGGCGGTTGCACCCGCGCAAAGGGCAGCCACGATACCTGCTATGGTCGCGTCGCCCGCTCCTACGATGTCGATGGGCCCGGTCACCTGCACCGCCGGCACCAGGGTGGGCCCGCCGGCGTGGAACGCCAGGATTCCCTCGGCGCCCAACGTCAAGAAGACCGGCTGACCGGCGCGCTGGTAAAGCGCCGCCGCGCAGTTGACGATGCCCTCACGGTCGAGCTCGGCTTCGCTATCCGGGTGGATCGCCCGGGTCGCCTCACGAGCGTTGGGTTTGAGCACCACATCTTCAAACAGGCCGATGCGCTCGCGAGAATCTGCGGCGAAGATCACCGTCGGGTAGGCGCGGGCCAAGGCTGCGATCTCGTCACGTATGCGTTCGCTGATCACGCCGCAGTCCGCTTCCTGTACCTGGTCGGCCACAATCACGCCGTGGACGCGGGGCAGCAATCCGCGAAGGCGCGCGATGAGCACGTCTTCGATTTCGGGCACCAGCGGCTGGCGGTTCTTGACGTCCAACCGGTTGAGTTCGTGAACCGTTCCATCCGGTTCGCGCATCATCGGCTTCGTGTACGTCGGCGTGAAACGGTCGGGCCTTACTACCAGCGAATCCACATCGACTCCGCTTGCCCACAGCGCCCGCAGTAGTTCGAAACCCTCGCCGTCATCGCCGGTGACGCCCAGCGCAACAACGCTGATCCCCATGGCCCGCAGGTTGGATGTCACGGTGCCCGCGGCACCCGGGCTGCAACGCACCTCGACCACCTGGTGCGCTTCGAGACCGGTCTCCAGCGAGGTTTCGCCGAAGGCATGTTCGATGACCAGGTACTTGTCAAGGAAGAAATCGCCGACGACCAGCACCGACAGGTCTGGGAAGCGCGAAAGTATGTGATTGAGACGATCAGTGTCCATGGAACGCCCCTCTATTCCGTCATCGGCTCCACGGCCGCCGTGACCAATCGATAGAGCGCAGGCAGAGTCGCCCGATGGTTGCCACGAACGTAGAAGCTCTCGCCGCCATCCTGCACCGTGCGAACCAGAATCGTCTTGAAGGGGCGATAGTAGTAGCGCGCGTCGGTCTTGGGCGCCTCGTGGTGCAAGTCAGGGCCCAGGTCCTGTAGGTCAAAGACGGCAGTGGTAAACAGATTGATACGCCGGCCTTCCTGCTTCGCCACATTACGGGCCATAGAAAGAGCCTTGAGATAGACCTCAGGCCCCATTACGGCTGTCCCAAAGTTCAGCATCACGCCGCCTTGGAGCTGCGTGACAGTCTGCGCAAAGGTCAGGAAATCCCGGTAGGAGGCCTCGCCGAGCGCTGCGCCATCGCAATTCGGATGCTCGTGGATGATATCCGAGCCGATGCCGATGTGAACGGTTACTGGGACGCGCAGACGGTACCCGGCCGCCAGAATGCTGACATCGCGATACGGCAGTTGCTGTGTCTCGATCTCGCGGCCGATCGCCTCGCCGTAGCCCAGGCCGTCGCGCACCCCTGCGGCAACCATATCGTTGATCTGGCCGGTTTCACGCCATAGGCCGAATTGGCCCTCCTGAATGTAGCGGGCCACACTCTCGGTCGTCGCGGCAATCAGGGCAAGCTCGTAGTCGTGGATCGGCCCTGCGCCGTTCATCCCCACATGCGTCACGATGCCGCGTTCCATGAGATCGATCACGAACCGCGACAAGCCCATCTTGATGACGTGCGCGCCCATCAGCAAGATCACCGGCGCACCGGCCCGACGAGCGCTCAAAATGCGCTCGGCAATCTGTGGCATGGGAGGCGCTTCGACGCCGTCGGCATCGAGGAACGGATCGCCGGGGTCATCGAGCGGCAGAACCTCGTCGAGTTTCATGTCGTGAACGCGCTGCGCCAACGGCTCGATCACCAGCCGGCTCCGATCGAACATCGGGTAAGGCATCTCTAACTCCTGCTACTGCTCATCGAAAAGGTAGGCTACCAATAGCTCGTGCTCGCGGAAATCGGCGATGATGAGATCGGCGCCGGCCTGGATCAGCCGGCCGCGCTTCCAGTCATCGATCCCGCTGCGTGTGGTTTCATTCGAGGCAACCCCCACGGCGATGCCGCCGACGCGCTTGGAGTCCTCGATCTCCACATAGCCGTCACCGAACGCGACAAACTCGGGACCGGCCAGCTTGTTCTCGGCGATGATGCGCTCGATCAGCAATTTCTTCGAGAAGGCACGATAGTCGTCCTGGGCGCCGTAGATGCCGGCGAAATAGGGCGTCACCTGCAGCGCCGCCGCCTCGTCCAGCACGTACGGCTCATCGGTCCCCGAAGCCAGGTAGCAGCGGATGCCTCGCTCCCTGAACGCATCCAACAGAGCGCGAGCGCCTGGCACCATCAGGCCATCGGGGAGGAGACGCCCCTCCTTCAGGCCGGCCACGCGATCCTTGATGCGCTCCCACAGCCGCTCGAGGTACCGGCTTTTGTAAACAAGAGGGTCTTCCGGCTGTCCCTCGCGTTTGCGGATCTCCTCGGCCAGCTGGATCATCTGATAGACGGTCTGCTTGCCGGTTAGGCGCGTTACATAGTCATTGACCACGGCGTAGAGTTCCTGCTCGCTTTCGTGCCCTGGGGTTTCGAGCAGCCACTCCACCATCTGCGGGATCATCACCCCCTGCCAACCCTCGCGGATCAACGACAGCGTGCCGTCAAAGTCAAACAGGGCGTGGCGGATCCGGCCACGCTGGATATGATTGTGGATAACTTCGATCATTGCTCCTCGCACTGAGTCAGCCCGGACTCAGTCGACGTACGAAAGTTCCCGCCTGCTCGCCGCTCAGTATAGATCATCGGGGCACGTCCGGCAATCTGCCAGGCGAGATTTCGGAAAGTGCCATCCTTGTGCGCCACCCGTGATCCAATTGCCTCCTGGCTAACGTAAGCTTGGATGGAACAATACTCGAACCAGGTACAGTTCAAGAGAGGCCTATGCGCACCCGTTTCTTGTCACCAATCGGGCTTTTGGTTATCATGTTGGTCCTCGGGTTCAGTATTTACACCGGCCCGACCCCCGCGCTGGCAACCGCGGCGCGCCGATCCGTTCGGGCGCTTGCCCCCGCCGTAGCGGGAACTATCGACGTGCGGATTGAGGATTTCGACTTTGCACCTGCCGACATCCTGATCCCCGTGGGCACGACGGTGCACTGGCACAACTTTGGCGGCTTCACCCATACGGCTACCAGTGTGGCTCCGGTCCCAGTGTTCAATTCCGGGAATGTGGTCTCCGGCGCCGACTTCGGTTTTCTCTTTACCCAGAAGGGGGTTTACTCGTACCATTGCAGCATTCACCCGTCGATGACGGGCAGCGTGACCGTAGTCGGCCGGACATTTCTGCCGATGCTGGCCCGATAGCGTCCGCAGACCAAAGCCGGTCTTCGCGGGACGCGCAAAGGCACTACCTGGGCAGCAAGCTTTCAGCCAGCGCTGCGGCACCCCACAGCGGTGCATCGTCCCCCAACGCGGCCGGCACGATGTCGACGCTCAAGAGCGGCAATGCCTGGGCGCGCGCTGCCTCGCGGAGGAGCGCCCAATACCGCTCACCGGACTTTGTTACGCCGCCGCCCAGCACCACGCGTTGAGGGTTCATCAGATTGATGGCATTGCCAAGGCCAATCCCCAGGGTCCGCGCGGCCTGGTCCAGCACCTCCCCGGCCAGTTGATCTCCTGCCTGGGCTGCCTGGGCGATCATCTGCGCGGTTACTGCGGACAGATCCCCGCCGGCCAAAGTTCTCACGATCGCCCCGGACTCAGGGGCTGCCGCCAAACGCTGCCTGGCGTGTTGCGCGATGCCCCTGCCGCACGCTTCGGCCTCGAGACAGCCGCGCTTTCCGCAGGGGCAGGTTAAGCCGTCAGGCTGCACCAAAGTATGGCCAATTTCGCCCGCCATGCCGTCGGCACCGCCGTAGATGCGCCCGCCCAGGACCCATCCGCCGCCGATGCCGGTACTGACCGTCACATAGAGCAGGCTGTTGCAGCCCTGCCCGGCGCCCCGCCGCCACTCGGCCAGCGCAGCCGCATTGGCGTCGTTATCCACCATCGCGGGCACGCCAAACTCGGCCTGGAGCAGGTCGCGCAGGGGCATTTCGTTCCAGCCGGGAATATGGTAGGAGAGCTTGACCAACCCGTGTGCCGCATCGACCGGCCCGCCGAAGCTGACACCTACGGCAGCGAGGCGGCCGCGGTTCTGCGCCAGCAGTCCATGCGCCATGCGGAGCATCGTCGCCTGGTCGTGAGAGGCATCGGCACCCGGCGGGGAGGACACGCGGGCATGGGCCAGCCAGGTCCGGGCGTCGCGACCCAGCAGCGCCGCCGAATGCTTGGTGCCCCCATAATCGAGGGCCAGGAGCAGGTCCCGTGGGATTTGGGCCATCAGTGCACGCGCGCGTCTATCCGGAGCGACTCCGTCAACCGAGGGTCACGATTCGGGGGAAGCAAACGCCCTGAAGATCGAGTGCAGGATCACCAGGTGTACGTCCTCGATGACCTGCATCGAATCGGACGGCACGACCACGCACGTATCACACATGTCTTTCAACTTGCCGCCAGCAAAGCCGGCAAGTCCAAGACGATGCAGGCCCATTTGGGCTGCCACGGACATCGCGCGCAGCACATTGGCGGAGTTGCCGCTGCCGCTGATCGCGAAAACTACATCGCCTGGCTCCGCCAGGGCCGCCAACGGCTCGGCGAAGACGCTCTCATAGCTCACATCATTGGCGTAGGCCGTCATGGTCGGCACGTTGTCGCTGAGACAGCTCAGTTTGAAGCGCCGCCTGCCGGGCTGCACAACGCTCTTCACCATGTCGTTAACAAAATGCGAGGCTGTCGCCGAGCTGCCGCCATTGCCCAACATGAAAATGCGCCGGCCCTGCGATCGGGCTTCCTCCAGGACGGCAATGCACCGCTCGATCGGTTCCTGCGGCACCCGCGGAAGCGCGTCCATCACCAACTCGAAGTAGCCTGCTACGTCACTCAATTCGTGATCTCCTAGCTGATTCGATACGGCGAGTCCATTCTACCACACAGTGAGCCGGGTGCTCGCAAGCGGAGGGGGGCGACACTCCAGGCGATCCCACGACGAGATTTCTTGCTCATATTGTTGTGAGGTGTTAGCATGTCAATTACCCTGCGGGATTTCTCCCGTTGCATTGTCGACAGAGGGAATCCACCGAGGAGTGCTCCATGCCGGCTGCAAAGCGGCGGGCTGCCCTGTTACGCCTGGTCGGCTCTCTGGCCCTGATTCTGCTCTTGGCACGCGCGCAGACCCAATTCGTATCGGCCATGCCGATAGGACCTGAGTCTCCGGACCTCCAGCCTGGCCGCCAGCATGGCATGTTGCCGGAAGGTGCGAGCGCCGGGGAGGATTTCTCCACAGCCCGGACCACGCTCACTCTCTACGAAGCTCAGTCCGGCGACACCCTGTGGAGTATCGCTGCCCAATTCGACCTTGACGTGGATACTTTGCGCTGGTCCAACCCCGAGTTAGTTCACAATCCGGACTATTTGCAGCCGGGCCAGCAGATCATCGTCATCCCCCTCCGTGGAGCGTACGTGACCGTCGAGCCGGGCGACACCCTCGAGCGGCTGGCTGAGCGTTGGGGGGTAGCCCCGGCGGACATCGGCAGCTACCCGCTGAATCGCCTTCGTCCGGGCGAGGAACCGGCTCCGGGCGCGAAGCTCGTTATCCCCCATGGTGTGCGCGAGGTCGTTTTGGCTCCGCCGGGCCCGGCGGCTGGCTATACCTACGCGTGGCCCATCCGAGGTTATGTTACCCAGAACTACCGGTCCGGCCACCATGCTGTTGACCTCGGCGCGCCCTACGGTGCGAAGGTCTATGCCGCCCGCGCAGGACGCTGCATCTTCCAACAATGGTCGGCGGTGGGCTATGGCTACCTCGTCATCGTAGATCACGGGGACGGCAGCCAGGCATACTACAGCCATTTGAAGGGAGCCTGGGTTCATCCTGGAGAGTGGGTTGAACGAGGCGGACTGGTGGGTGAGGTGGGCAGCACCGGGAATTCTACCGGGCCCCATGTGCACTTCGAGATCCGTGTCAGGGGCGTAAATCAGAACCCCCTTCAACTTCTGCCGCCGAAACCGTAGTGCCTCGGCTCTAATCCCGGATGTCGCCAGCTACCAGATTTTTTCCAATCGCTCGAGCATGGCCGCGCGCGGCAACTGTCCGCTCCAGGTGTCTCGGATTTTCCCCTCACGATCGATAATCATGGAGGTTGGCAGCGCCCGCAGACTGTAACTTCCTGTGGTCACGCCCCCGTCACTGTCCAGAAGCAAAGGGAATCCGATTTCGTGATCCCGCGCAAACGACGCAACCGCGTCCGAGTTTTCCTGCAGATCGACCCCGACCACGGTGAATTGGTGGCTGGGCCCATACTCCCGGTTGAGCGCGTTCAGATCAGGCATCTCGGCTTTGCAGGGCGGGCACCAGGTTGCCCAGAAGTTCAACAAGACGACCTGGCCACGCAGGTCGCTCAGCCGCATCGATGTCCCGTCGGCTGCCGTCAGATGGAAATCGGGGGCGATCCTGGCGATCCCCGATGACGCCGTGCGGGGCGTGGCGATAGCCTGCCGGCCAGCCCACCACCAGGCAACTCCAACCCCAAGAACCAACAAGCTGAGCGCAACAAGCGCCCAGAAGAATAGCGAGCGCCGCCACCGGGCGCTCGAAGGGCGAGGCGCGGGGCTGGCGCCCTCGGCCCCGAATATCTGCCCGGGCAAGGTCACCCGGGCACCTCGACGCGATAGCTGCTGGTGACTTGCGTGGAGCCACGCACCGTTGCGATCGCCGGACAGTACTTCTCCTCCGAGAGTTGAATAGCCCTTGCCAGTGCCTGCGGGTCAACCTCACCTGTGGCGATATACTCCAGATGGATCTTTGTATAGGATTTGGGGTGCTCGCTCGCCCGCTCACCGGTCGCCAGCACTCTCAAACCGCTCACGGGCTGGCGCTTTTTCTTGAGAATGCTGATCACATCCAAAGCGGTACACCCCACCACTCCCATGAGCAACACCTCCATTGGCGAGGAGCCTAAGCCGAACCCACCGTCTTCCACTTTAGTATCGATCACGATCGCGTGACCCGAATCACCCCGGGCAACAAGCGGCATTCCCTCTGCCCAGGTGACGCTCGCGTTGGTCATTGAATCCTCCCATCACATTTGGATGCAGCCATGAAGCCTGGGTTACAGCACCGCCGGACGTGGGCTGAGAGCCAGGACTGCGGCAGCGATCTCCTCAGCAGCATTACAGTGCGAAAGTGCCATCGCCCTGACAGCCATGTGATGCAGCTCCGGGTTGTCGGGAGCCAACAAATCACATACCAGTCTCCCTACCTCTTGAGGTTCCTTGGCGAACACCCCCGTTCGCGTCTGCGTGACCCAGGCGATATTGCCGGCCTCTTGCCCGGGCACGAAGCCCGTTATGGCGACGGGTAGGCCCACGCAGGCCGCCTCAGCCAAGGTGCCGGGACCCGCCTTAGTCACGAGGAGTTCGGCAGCCGCCATCCAGTCGGCCATTGCGTCGACGTATCCAAGGATCGTCACCGGCACCGGCCATGGCTCCGCCCGCAGCCGCTGGAGCAGCACCTGATTTCGTCCCGCAATGATGGCCATCTGAGATGGAATCCTGCAGGCCGCCATCCTGTGAGTGATGGCTTGGGCCATCGGCAGAACTTTGCCGAGGCCGGCACCACCTCCCGTCATCAACACCAGGGGGAGATCCGGGTTCATACCGACCTGAGCGCGGGCGAGAGCCCTCGGCCGCCCGCGCACGGCCCTGAACGCCCGCCGGATGGGCAATCCAATGACCTTGACTCGTTCCGCGTCCAGCCCGCAAGCCAGCGCCATCTCACGCGCAGGCTCGGTCGCCACCACGCACAAATCTACGTGTGGGCAGAACCAGGCGACGGGCGGCGACACCGGATCGGTCACCACAGTCACAAATGGAGCCCTGCTCCCAAGCTCGCGCAAGACCCGCAATGGCACGTCGGTCTGGATGGGATGCACGCTGATCACAAGGTCGGGACCTGCCGTTTCGAGCGCCGCGGCGAGGCTAGGGCGCACGTACGGATAGAGGACCTTTTGCGTGAACTCCACACGCCTGCGCGTTCCTGCGCAGTTGTAGATCAACGTGTAGAACCACGGAGCAAGATTCACTATGGAGCCGTAACCGGAAGAGAACTGGTTGAAGGGGAAGGGCGCGTGTTCATCCATCAAGTTAAGGAATGTCACCTGGGCCACACCCTCCAATGCCTCGGTCAAACTCACCGCGGCCGTACGGTGTCCCCCGCCGGAGTCAGCCATCAGAATGGAAATATTGAGCAAGTCCTCTTCGTCCGTCGCTATCACAAGACCGCTGCCTGCCGCGCAGAGCCCCTCGGGCAACAGTCAGGTCATTTGCGGCGCATGCCGCATCAGTGCGCAGACAGCAGCTCCACAGCCATCTGCGCGTAGGCGCGAGCTGCGCATGCTACATCCGCGAGCCGAACCTGTTCGTCCGTAGTATGCGCCTGGCGCTCTTCGCCAGGCCCGAAGCCAATCGTCGGAATACCGGCGATTCCCATCGTAAAGGCTCCATCCGTGGAAAAAGGCCACACGCTCAAACGCGGGTGGACGCCAAGAGCATGCTGCAAGGCCCGCGATGCCTTGCTGACCAGTTCATCCCGCTCGGGGATCGCCCACGGAGGGTGGATATTGCGACCGCGAGAGACGTAGCCGTTGTAACTGGCAATCTCATATTCCGTAATGGAGACATCGCCGCGGATACCTTCGCGCCTCAGGATCTGCTGGATTTCGCTGATCGCGCGCGCTTCGGTGTCGCCCAGTGTCAAGCGGCGGTCCACGACCAAAGTGCACCGGTCGGGAATGGCGTTCCGGCTGACGGCAGAGCTGACGATGTCGGTCACGGTTATGGAACCCTGGCCCAGCACTGGATCACTTAGCAGCTGGGATCCCAACAGTTCGATCCCGAACACAACCCGCGCGGCCGCGTAGATGGCATTGATGCCCTGTTGGGGCGCGCCGGCATGTCCTCCGCGCCCGTACGTGGTCACCTCAAGCTCCATCCTGCCGCGCTGGCCGAGTGAAAGCCCAAGGTTCGTGGGTTTACCCAGAACCACGTAGTCAGGCTGAAGGCCCTCCTCTTCGATCAGCACGCGCACCGCCATGCCCTCGCAAGGTTCCTCTTGCACCACAAATGCAACATAGAGGTCGCCCTCGAGCTGGGTTCCGGCTGCCGAGAGGAGCTTGACGCCGAAAATCATCGCAGCGAGTGCCGATTTCGTGTCGGCCGCCCCACGACCATAGAGGATGCCGTCCTCGATTATTCCGGCAAATGGGTCACGAAACCAGTCCGCCGGATTCCCCGCGCTGACCGTGTCCATGTGGCCGTCAAAGAGCAGAATTCGGCCTCGACCGGCGCCGTAGCGGCCCACGACGTTGCCGATGCGATCGGTCCACACCTCGTGAAAACCGGCCGAGCGCATCGCTTCCGACAGGACCTGGGCGACTGCGCCCTCGCTGCCCGAAGGGCTTGGTGTCCGCACAAGATCGCTCGCCAGGCGAGCCAACGCTTCCGATTCGGAGGGAGAGAGGGAAAACATCGCTGAACCCTCCACAACAGGCGCTCAGTAAGCCCCGTCGCCGAAAAGTACCTGGGGCACCGTACGGAGGAGGATCCCCGTGTCGGTTCCAAGAGACCAGTTCTCTCCGTAGTATATATCGAGCATGACCATTTCGTCGAAGCTCAAGTCACTACGTCCGCTGACCTGCCATAGGCCCGTAATTCCCGGTTGCAGCTCAAGGCGCTTGAGCTGCCAATCCTGGTATTGTGCCACTTCAGTGAAGAGCGCAGGCCGCGGCCCCACCAGGCTCATCTCATTACTCAGGACGTTGAGAAGTTGAGGAAGCTCATCGAGGCTGGTCCGCCTGATGAAGCGTCCCACGCGCGTCACTCGCGGGTCATCTCTGATCTTGAAAATCGGACCGCTGGCCTCGTTCAGGTCACGCAGCCGGTCCTGCTGAGCCTCGGCACCATCGTACATCGACCGGAATTTGTAGAGCGTGAACGGTTTGCCGCTGCGCCCTGCCCGCTGCTGTCGAAAGAGGGTCGGGCCGGGCGAATCAAGCCTGATCGCCATGGCAATGATGAGCCAGACCGGCAGCAAGATGGCGGTGGCAATCCCGGCCAGCACAAGATCAAAGGCTCGTTTGATGGCCAGGTTGAGCCCTGTCAGACTGGTCTGCTTGATGCTAATCAAGGGAATTCCGTTGATCGCCTCAACGTCCACACCGCCAAGACTCAGTTGGAAAAGGTCAGGTACGACCCGTGGTCGCACCCCGCTGTCCTGCGCTTCTGTGACCAATCGGACGATCTTGCGGTGATACTGCCACGGCAGCGTAATGATTACCTGGTCAATCTCATTCTCCTTGATCACTTGTGGCAGATTTTCGATCGGTCCCAAGGCCCTGATAGGCCCGATGTCCAGCCGGCTCTTTGCGGGATCGTCGTCAAGAAAACCCACGGCGCGGTAGCCCAGCTCCGGTTGAGCGATGACGTTGCGCATCACAGCGCGCCCGACCTCACCGGCGCCGATGATAAGGACCCTATCGACGCCATGTCCCGCCTGGCGAAGGCGGCTCAAGATCACTCCGCGCACCGCGCGTGCTATGCCCAGCAGCACGACGATCAGGATGCCGGCGTAGACAAAGATGATGCGAGAATAGAAGAGGCGGCGGTAGAAGAAGACCAGGACAACCATCAACATGATACCGGTGGTCGTGGCGTTCACAATTCCGTAAAGCTCGTTGAAGAGCGAACGACCTCGCCGCAAGTCGTACGCGCCCTCGCGCCGGTTGGAAAGCAGTAGGATGACCGTCAAGACGGCTACGAGCGGCAGGTACACGGAATACGGAACGTTGTTCGCCGGATCCACCGACCGGAAGAGCTGAAGATCGTAGCGGAGCGAGTAGGCAATACGGAAGGCTAGATTGATGAGCAGTGCATCTGTGATCAGCGAAACCCATGGCATCCAGCTACGGACGTCACGTTTCAAGTTGCACCTCCCGCTGAGGTGCCTTGCGCTTCCAGGCGTTCGTTCGATTTGAGCCCCAAGGCCGCCCGGTACACTTGCGCTGTCTCTACTGCCGTCCGGGTCCAGGAGAACTGGGCTGCTTGTCGCAGACCGGCACCCCGCAGGCTTTCTCTCAGTGAGGGATCATCCAGTACGCGCCTGATTGCTTCGGACAATGCGCCAGTGTCTTCCGGGTTCACGAGCAGCGCGGCATCACCCGCCACCTCGGGGAGCGAGGAAGCTGTGGATGTAATGGTAGGAGTGCCACAGGCCATTGCTTCCAACACCGGCAACCCAAAGCCTTCGAAGAGCGATGGATAAACGAATAGGTCCGCCGCCCGGTACCACCAGGGCAACTCGTCGGGAGGCACGAACCCTGGAAAGATCACTTCATCGTCCAGGCTTAGCTCGTGCACTCTTCGAAATGCGGTTTCGTAAAACCAGCCCTTACCACCGGCCAGCACCAGTTTTGCCGGCCGGGTGGCACCGCGCCGGCATGCGGCGAAGGCATCGATCAACCTGACGAGGTTCTTTCGCGGTTCCAAAGTGCCCACGAACAGGATGAAGTGCTCAGGAAGCTTCTTTGCTGCCCGGAACACCCCAACTGCAGCCGCATCCGCTGGCTTGAAAGCGTCCGTCACACCGTTGGGCACAACGACAACGTTCTCTTCGGCGACGCCGCAGAAAGCGATGACATCTTGCCGGGTACTCTCAGATACGGCGATGACGCGTGCCGCCCGGCGCGTCGAGATACGCGTGATGAGCCCCAGATAGAGCCTTTGGAACGCGCGAAATGCTGCCGGAAAACGAAGGAAGCTCAGATCGTGAACTGTCACAATCGTCGGGCATCCGGCTGCAAGAGGGCTCGCGAACGCCAGCCCATGCAGCAGATCGAGACGTTGTGACTCCGCCGCCAAACGCGTCTGCTCCCAGACAATTCGCCGCCATGGAATGCGCGTATCCAGCCTTGACCGGCTCGTTGTCAGTCCAGCGGGCGCACTGAAGGCGGAGTCGTGCAGATACGCGACATACCGCAAAGGCGATTTCCCTGCAGATGCTCGTTCGCATCCGGGAAGGTGACACAACAACTGGTAAATGTAGCCGTTAATTCCTGCGCCGCGATAGGTCTGAGTCAGCGAGAGCAAATGCGCGTTAAGCCCGACGGAGTGTACCGCTGGTGAGTAGCCTGACACATACTTGATTATAACATGTGCAGGCGATTTGTGACAACTATCCCGTGAGCATCGTGCCGCCACCGTTCGCAGGCTCTCCCGTCCATCTAGCCTCCCGTGCCTCGCCCCAGCATGTCACAGTAGACCCGGAAAGTAGCGACCGCCACTCGCTCTTGCGTGAAGCATTCGAGCACGCGGGCCCTGCCCTCCACGGCAAGTGTCCTGCGGCGTACTGGGTCGGCAGCCAGGCCGGCCAGCGCATCGCGCAAGCTCGTGGAGTCCCCTTCGGGGAAAAGCAAGCCGGCATCCCCGATCACGGTGGGGATCTCTCCACTACGCGAGCCTACCACAGCCACCCCGCATGCCATGGCCTCGATCAGGACGCGCCCGAACTGCTCGACCCAGTTGGGGCGGCTGATCGAAGGCAGCACCAGGACGTCCAGCTCGCGATACAAAGCCGGTGTCTCGGTAGAGGGCACTGCCCCGAGGAAGCGCACCCGATCTGCCAGGCCCAGGGCATCTGCGAGGGCCCTGAGGCGCCCGCGTTCCGGGCCATCGCCAGCGATCGAAAGGTTCCAATCCTGCACGGCAAGGCCAACACATGCACGCAGGAGCACGTCCACGCCCTTTTCGGGCACCAACCCGCCCACGTAGCCGATGGCGAAACCCGCCTGCTTCTCAGCGTTCGGCTGCATCTGGGGGCCGTGCCCACCGGCGTCCGATCTGGCAGCAGCCGAGAATTCCTCCTCTGCGGCAGGCTTGGGCGAGAAGATTTTGGGGTCGACGCCGAATTGGGGGATTACGGCAACCGGGCCCTGGTAGCCTTTGGCACGCAGGATGCGCTGTGCATCGTCGTTGCCGGCAATGGCGTAGGCCGCTCGGCGATAGTTGGCGGCCTCAAAGTACCCGAATGGCCAGGGGTAGCGTCTCTTCAGGTTCTGCCATGTAAAGAAGAGGCTCTTGGCCTCGACCGACTGGCCCAAACGCAAAGCATGCCACGTCGCCAGGTTATACGGCTCTTCATCCACGTGCAGCACCTCGGGCCGCAGGGTGCGCAAGAGACGGCCAAGGGTGGGATAGTAGTGAAAGTGATACTGCCCGTTAAAGGCCAGGGGAGCAACGACTAGATGGTAGCCACTCGTGTGTGCGCGATCGAGGGTGACGGTACCGCGTCGATCGCGCCATCCGGCAGGCACGATGGCTGTGAGCTGCACTCCCGGCAGCCGGGCGATTTCCTCCAGTTTGCGCTGGTAGATACCTACCACCAACGCCTTTGAGATCATTACAACCCGCACGCGCGCCTGCCTCCCTCAAAGCGATGCAATTCGAAGCCGGCGTCTCGACATGCCATATGTTCGCGCGGCGATTGTCCGCGAAACGCACCCACGCGCACGCTCAAGGGGACGCCACATCGGGAACGGGATCGAAATAGAGAGGCAGCAGGTGATCCAGATCTGCCCCGGCGTACGAGCGCAGCAAGCTCAAGAACTGAGCCTGGGTGACGATCTGATCGCGGTACTGGCGGTAGTAATCCTGCAGGAAGTCGTAGAAAGCCTTATCGCCCATCTTGTCCCGCACGTCGAGCAAGAAACGGGCGCTGCTGACGTAGACCGCCTGTACGTAGCCTGCCGTATCGGCGAAGTCGTAGATGGGCCGGTTAATCGGCAGCGTTTTCATCCCTGCGGATGGCGCGGCCCACCACGACAGATCATTTGGATGCAGCTTCTCATAGTAGAGATGCTCGCCGAAGCGCGCCAGGCCCTCATCCAACCAGGGCTCGTAAGCCTGGTCGTTGCCCACGGTGCCGTACCACCACTGGTGCCCGGTTTCGTGGACCACGAACCGGATCAGAGAATCCGCCCCAAATTCGACACCGGGCGCCGGGCGCTGGTATTCGGCAAACCACTGGCTGCTGAAGGTGATCAGGGCGCTGTACTCCATACCTCCGAACTGGGCTGCCTCGACAATGGTCAGCGAATCATAAGGATACGGCCCGTATGTCTGCGCGAAGAGCGGCAACGCCTCCTCTAATGCTCGAAGAACATCCTGCGCAGCAGCCTGCTCGGCGGGCCGGTGATAGACAGAAACAGGGATGCCGTTGACCTGGGCGCTCGACACGGTCAAGCGATCGCTTACTATGAAGGCGAACCCCCGGGCGGAGAGAAGCTCGAATTGCCAGGCGTCGCCTTGCCGGCGCGGAGTTCCGGGGCCGATTACCTCATAGTTCAACGGTGCCTGCACTGTGACTGCATAGTCGGCAACCGGGTAGACGATCGGGTCACCAACAGGGTGGTAGGGTATCGGGCGCCAGCCATTATCCGGATCGTAGGGAGCCAGCACAGGATACCAGAGGCCCGCCACGTCCCCCAACTCAGACCACGCCAGCGCACTCGCTCCCGTGATGCCCCCGGCTGCAGCCGGGGGCAGGTCCAGCGTATAGCTCAGACACACCGTGGCGGCGCTCGCCGTCCGCACGGCGGGCGGCAATCCGATCCGCAACGTCGATCCGGACAGCTGGGGCGCCAGGTGTTCGGCCACCCCGGCCAAGGCAACCTGTTTCAGATTGAATATCCCTGCCGCGTGGTTCGCGGGCACGTTGAACACGATTTCGCCGGACGCAAGCTGATCAGGGTCGGTCAACGTAAGCTGTTGCTGGACGATCAGGCGATGGACAGCCGGCTGAGCGATGACTTCGAACCGGTAGCGCGGGCGGCCTGGCGCAGCGGCCGCAAGTTGGCAGAAGTCTGGTGCTGTTCGCGTCGCCGCAGAAGGGCCGGCGCTGGACCGGGTCTCCACTGTCGATATGGGGCGAGGCAGGGTGGCCGAAGCGAGACTGGTGGTCGAGGTTGACCCGTTCGCCGGATCGAAATCGCTGGGTGCGGGGAGCGCCGGGGGTGTTGGAGTTGCCGGTCGGGCGCAACCCATTGTCACAAATACCAGAAGGACGGACGCAACGAGTGCAAACGAGTGCAAACCCCTTGCCTTTAAGCCAACTTTGATGTAATATCCCTGTTGTAGGTGTGAGCCGCCGGGCACACCCCTGGCTAACTGACCGGATCGCTGCTGGAACCATGCCGCCAGGAGGTACCTCATGGATATCATCAAGGTCTCGGCCCACTCTCGCTCCACCGCAGTTGCTGGCGCGATCGCCGGGGTGATGCGCGATCACAACCATGCAGAGGTTCAGGCAATTGGAGCTAGCGCTGTCAACCAGGCCGTCAAGGCGGTCGCCATCGCTCGCAACTATCTGGCCCTGGACGGGATACAGATCGTCTGTATTCCCGAATTTGTCGAGATCGACATCGAAGGTCAAGAGCGAACGGCCGTCAAGCTAGTCATAGAGCCGCGCGTATCAGCTCCTTGAAACCGCCAGGATATTCATACCAAGGGGCTGAGCACAGCAGGCGGGCAGCTTCAGTTGAGGTTGCCCGCCTCGTTCTTTCACTTGCCAACCCGGCTTAGTGTTTCCGACGTCGCGATCGCGCCCGCCGGCGCTGCCCGGACGAATCGCCCTCCTGCTGATCGGCAGTCGCGCCTACCCCTGCCGTCAGGGCCTGTTCCGGCTCCTCGTCTTGTTCCTCGGGTTCCACTGAGGCGGTCTCGACGCTGGCCTTTGCACCGGGGCAGCCCTCGCATCCCTTCACCGGCCCGGCATCGCCGTACACCTGCTCGGGCAGCGGAACTTCGACGTAGACCGTCGTATCGTTGGGGCCCTCAACCTGCACCAGCACTGAATTGCGCAGAACGTGCAGTTGTTTGACTTTACCTGGCCCTTGAGGGGTCATGAAGATACTGTTGACGCGCGGCATATGCCGCCGCGCTTCGGTATAGAAATCGTTCTCGTAGCTCAAACAACAAAGCAGGCGGCCGCAAAGCCCCGAAACCTCCGAGGAGTTGAGAGGCAGGTCCTGCTGTTTAGCCATCTTGATGGAGACAGGGGAGAAATCTCTCAGCCATGAGGCGCAGCACAACTGGCGACCGCAGCGGCCAAACCCCTCGATGAACTTGGCTTCGTCGCGCACCCCCACCTGGCGCATCTCGACTCGCGTCTTCAGTGATTGAGAAAGATCGTGAACAAGGTTGCGGAAATCCACACGCTGTTCCGCAGTGAAATACACCACGATGCTGCTGCCATCGAAGCTGTACTCGGCCTTCACGATCTTCATCTTCATGCCGAGCACCCGTGCGCGCTGCCGGCAGATGGTCAGTGTTTCGGCCTCTTTGTGCACCATCTGGTCCTCTTGCACCATATCCCAGGCGGTCGCACGCCGGATAACCGGCTTAAGTTGGCCACCGATCTCGCTGTCCGGAACCTCGCGCGGGGCAAACACGACTCTGCCCAAGGTCCGGCCGCGCGAGGTCTCGACCACGACTCGATCCCCGGGCTGCAAGTCATTATGCTCAGCCGGATCGAAATGGTAAATCTTTGTGACGGGCTTGAATGCAACACCCACAACTAGCGGCATCTATTTGCTCTCCTATAGGAAACCCTACTCTCAAGCCGCCGCCGGATGGGGCAATCTCAGCGCCAACACGTCGAGCGCCAACCTTGGGTTAACATTGGCTTTGAGGCGTCGTAGGGTCAGTGTCAGGTCGATGAGCGCTCGCTCCACTTGCTCGTGCTGGAAGAGTTCCGCCTGCTGAGCTAATTGGAGGCGCCGGTCCAGGTTGATAATTGCTTCGGGCACACCGCGCTGGATCAACAGAACGTCCCGCCACCAGGCCGCCCACAATCCGAGCGTGGTTACGAGGGCATCCCCCTGCCGGCTAAGCGTTTCGGCATAGGCCAGACGCCCAAGGTGGCCATCGGCCGTCAACAAAAGCAGGTCGTCGAGCGCTTTGGATCGAGCCTGCCAGAGTGCCGGATCCGTCTGAGCACGCACGGCCCATCCAAGGCAACCGGCGCTCAGGCGCGCCAAGAGGTGGGCGCGCCCAGAATCAACCCCCCAGCGCGCTTCGAGTGCCTCTTGCAGTTGTTCTAAGGGCAAAGGCCGCAACCCGACGATCTGGCAGCGAGAAGTAATGGTTGGCAGTACCTGATCGCGGCGCGCGGAAGTTAACAGCAGGATGACCTGCGGAGGGGGCTCTTCCAGGGTCTTGAGTAGCGCATTGGCGGCCGGCAGGGTTGCGCGCTCGATCTCCCGGATGATGAACACCCTGAAGCGGCCCTCCAACGGCGAAAGTGCCGCATCGGACCGCAAGATCCGCACCTGGTCGATCTGGATCGTGTTCTTTTCGGCACTGATTACCTGAACGTCCGGGTAGCGGCCTTGAGTAATTCGCTGGCAGGAACGGCATTCCCCGCAGGGCGCGCGAGTTCCTCGCTCGCAGACCAACGCCTGAGCGAATGCCCGGGCCACTGTCGTTTTGCCCACGTGCGCAGGACCAGTGAATAGATAGGCATGCGCGAGCCTGCCACCGGCCATGGCTCGCTCCAACAAATTCAAGGCCCACTCGTGTCCAACCACAGGCCAGGAAGCCATGGGCTGCATATTAGCATATCACGCCCCATCGCGCCAGCAGGACGAGATCATGTTGCAGGCGTCACGAGATCTGTGCATCCGTCATTGCGAGTTCCCGATGCCGCTTGGGCGGCATGCGCCTACGCCGTGACCGTCATTGCGAGGACTTCGCCCGAAGCAATCTCTCGCGCACGGGTGAGATTGCTGCCCTGGCCTGCGACCAAAGGGAGAGCCGCAGGCTAGGGCAGGCAGGGCTGCGGCCCTTCGCAACCCTGGCACCGCCCGCAGGGGCAACGCCGTCATAGTAGAGCCTGTGGGCAGGGTGAGCAGCCATCACTTCGGTTGTCCACCCTGTCCACCTGCAGCCTGTCTCGCTCGGATCAGGTGTCCACGCTCACTTCGGCGCGGGGCCGCCGTTCTTGAACAACATGCGCTGTGCCCCTCCGGCCGTTTCCAGCGCCAGGTTGCCGGCGCCATCCGGGCCGCCGGCTGCCACCTGGTTCAGCAGGGTAAGGTATTGCGAATCCAGGGTACCGCAGGCTGCCATCACGTTAGGGACCA
>Ga0315273_10001997_pt1 | contig 23767 bp, 14 predicted proteins | sample YL17G02_0_MG_FD_205753 | JGI IMG/M metagenome (GOLD analysis project Ga0315273, IMG submission 205753) | Sediment microbial communities from Yellowstone Lake, YNP, Wyoming, USA - YL17G02_0 | ecosystem: Environmental > Aquatic > Freshwater > Lake > Sediment | place: USA: Wyoming | collected...
GGAGCGAGCTAGGAAGAAACAAAGAAGCAATCAGCATGGTCGCGCGCCTGAGCGCGGCGCTGAGCCCACCAAGTCACTCCGCGCCGATCCCTGAGCGGCGCGCGCGTGCCACTTCCGACGTTTTGCTCGCGATGCGGACTGCAAGCGCCGCCCCGGCTGGAGGCCGGAGCGGAATCGCTGAGTTGTCCGCTTTCAAAATGTCGGAGGTGGCAACGATGACCTCCAAGTTCCCCGCGCCTCCAAACCCCGCAGTCACTCCGCGCCGATCCCTGAGCGGCGCGCGCGTGCCACTTCCGACGTTTTGCTCGCGATGGGGATTGCGAGCGCCGTCCCCACTGGAGGCCGGAGCGGAATCGCTGAGTTGTCCGCTTTCAAAATGTCGGAGGTGGCAACGACGACCTCCAAAGTTCCTCACGCCTCCAAACCACTCCGTGTACGATGACGCCCCATGAGGCGTTGGCTGATGGCTCCCCGGGGTCGCGCGGGCGTGGTCTTCGACTACGCCCTCGTCGTCGCCGGCTCCGTGCTCGTCGCGGCCGGGACCGATCTCTTTTTCGTCCCCAACAAGGTGGTGTCGGGCGGCGTCGCCGGGATCGCGATCATCGCCCACTACCTCGCCGGCACGCCGGTCGGCGCCGTGGTGCTCGTCCTCAATCTGCCGCTGCTCTGGCTCGGCTGGAAGTACGCGGGCGGGATGCGCTTCTTCGTCCGCACGGCGGTCTCGGTGGTCGTGATGTCGGTCGCCATCGACCTGCTCGCGCCCATCCTCACGCCGCCGACCACCGATCGCCTGCTGGTGATCTGCTACGGCGGTCTCCTCGACGGGCTCGGCATGGGCCTCGTGTTCCGCGGCCGCGGCAGCACCGGCGGCACCGACGTGCTGGCCCGCCTGGCGCATCGCTTCCTCGGCGTCGGCATCGGCCAGGCGCTGCTCGGGATGAACGTCGTGATCTTCATGGCCGCGGGGTTCGTCTTCGGCGCCGAGGCGGTAATGGTGGCGCTGGCGCTCGCGTTTGTCTCCGCCCGGGTGCTCGACCTAGTGCAGGAGGGACTCTCGGCGGCGCGCTCCGCGCTGATCATCAGCACCGATCCGGAGCGGGTGAAGGCGGCGGTGCTGCAGCGGCTCGGGCGCGGCGTTACCGTGCTTGCCGGGCAGGGTGGATACACCGGCGAGGCGCGGCCGGTGCTCTACGTCGTCGTCGCGGCGCACGAGGCGGGCAGACTCAAGCGGCTGGTGGCGGAGGCCGACCCGGAGGCGTTCGTCGCCATCACCCCGGCGCAGGAAGTGCTGGGCGAGGGTTTTTCCCCCCATTCGAAGAAGGAGGCGTGATGGAGCGCAGGTGGCTTCCCTGGGCGTGGTGGGCGCTGGCGGTCGCGATCACGCTGGTGTCGGCGCGGTGGCAGCGAATGAGCGGGCCGACGTACCCGGTGAGCGGCAACGTGACGTTGGACGGGCGGCCGGTCGCAATCACGCTTAGCCGCACCCACGGCGGAGCGGGCGATCAGTTCGTCCGCATCCAGGTTCCCGATCCCGAGGTTGGCGGCGAGGTCGCGTGGCGCCGTTACCCGACGACGGAGCCGTGGAATACGGTGGTATTGGCGCGCACCGGCGGGACGCTCGAGGCGGCGCTGCCGCATCAGCCGCCCGCCGGCAAGCTCGAGTACCAGGTGCGCCTGCGGCGGGGAAGCGAGCAGGCGGCCTTCCCGCCGCTGGCGGCGATCACGCGGTTCAAGGGCGACGTCCCGGCCGCGGTGCTGATCCCGCACATCCTGGCGATGTTCGTCGGCATGCTGCTGTCGACGCGCGCCGGGCTCGAGGCGCTCACGGCCGGCGGGAGGCCGGCGACGCTGTCCCGCCTGGCGCTGCTGCTCATCGCCATCGGCGGCTTCATCCTCGGTCCGGCGGTGCAGAAGTACGCGTTCGACGCCTGGTGGACCGGCGTGCCTTTCGGCTGGGACCTCACCGACAACAAGACGCTACTCGCCGGCTTGGCCTGGGCGTTCGCGGTGTGGCGGCTGCGCGGCGGGAGATCGGCGCGTGGCGCCGTCGTCGTCGCGGCCCTGGTCACGCTCGTGGTGTTCGCGATCCCGCACAGCGCCTGGGGCTCGCAGATCGACTGGAGCGCGCTCCCGAAGTAGTGAATCCGGCGCCGCCAGTCGCGCAGATCACTAGGTGGTGCGCCTGAGCGCAACGCGGCGCCCACCAAGCCACTCCGCGCCGATCCCTGAGCGGCGCGCGCGTGCCACTTCCGGCGTTTTGCGCGCGAGGGAACCTTCGAGCGCCACGGCGGACCGAGGCGCCCCGGATGCGTAGGCGTGTCCGCATTCAAGGCGCCGGAGGTGGCAACGATGACCTCCACTGTTTCGTGTATCTCCAAACCCCGCAACCCCGCAAGCCCGCATCACGCCGTAGCCGGCACCACCAGCACCGGGACCTTGACGCGGTGGCGCAAGCGCTCGACGGTTGTGCCGTGCACCAGATCGGCGACGCCGCGGTGGCCGTGGCTGCCGAGCACCAGCAGATCGGGCGAGTGCACGTCGACGAGCCTGGCGAGCTGGTCCACCGGCTCGCCGAACCCGAGATCGTAGGTCGCCTCGACCCCCAGCTCGGCGAGCTCGTTGCGATACAGCTCGAGCCGCTCCTGATCGGCGCGCGCCTCGTTGTCCTGCATCTCGCCGCCCAAAAGGCGTGCCCCGACGGACTCGACCACGTGCAGTAGCACGATCGAGGCGCCGCGGCCGGCCGAACGGGCCACGGAAACGGCGTGCGACAGGACGGCGCCGTCGGCCGGGCTGAAATCGACGGCCACGGCAACCCGCCGCACCGGCCTCGGCGGAGCCACCTCGGGCATCGCGGTCGGACCGTGGACGCCCTCGATGTCGGCGAGCGCGCGGCCGGAGCGGCGCCACAGAACCGGCCAGACGGTCACGTAGACGAGCAGTCCGACCAGGCCGGCAGCAACCGGGACGGCGGTGATCCACACCAGCCAGACGCGGCCGCCATCGCCCTGCAGCCAACCCGAGAGCGCGTCGAAGACCAGCTTGAGGTTGAGCACCGCGATGGTCCCCGCGACGACCCAGGCCGCGACCTGCATGCGGGGGCCGATGGCGTACTGGCCCATCCAGCGGCGATCCGAGACCAGGTGGATGAGCGGGATCACCGCGAACGAAAGCTGCAACGAAAGAACAACCTGAGACAGCACGAGCAGGTCGCCGGTGGCTCCCTCGCCGAAGTAGACGATGACGGCAAGGGCCGGGACGATGGCGACACCCCGGGTCAGCAGCCGTCGCACGATCGGGCGCAGCCGCAGGCGGAGGAACCCCTCCATGACGATCTGCCCGGCCAGCGTGCCGGTTACCGTCGACGACTGGCCCGAGGCGATGAGAGCGATGGCGAATGCGATCGGCGCGATCGTCGCGCCCAGGAGCGGCGCCAGGAGCTTGTGCGCCTGCTGGATCTCGGCGACCTCGAACATCCCGGCGCGGTAGAACGTCGCCGCGGCCATGACGAGCAGGGCGCCGTTGACGAACAGGGCGCCGTTGAGAGCCACGACGGAATCGATGGTGTTGAAGCGGATCCCGGCGCGAATCCCGGCTGGCGTGTGGGTGATGCGGCGCGACTGCACGAGCGCCGAATGGAGGTAGAGGTTGTGCGGCATCACGGTGGCGCCGAGGATGCCTATCGCGAGGAACAGTGCGCCTTCGCCGGGAAGGGAGGGCACGATGCCGCCGACGATCGCGGCGACGCTCGGCTTCGCGAGCAGGATCTCGATCCCCATGCACAGCCCGACCGTGGTGATCAACATCACGATGAACGCCTCGAGCATGCGCACGCCGCGGCCGTGCAGCACGAGCAGCAGCAGCGTGTCGAACGCCGTGACCAGCACGCCCGCGACCAGCGGCAAACCGAACAGAAGCTGCAGGCCGATGGCGGAGCCGAGCACCTCGGCGAGGTCGCAGGCGGCGATCGCCACCTCGCACAGCAGCCACAGCGCGACGCCCACCTTCTTGCCGAACATCGTCCGGCACCCCTGGGCGAGGTCCATACCGGCGACGATGCCGAGCCGCGCGGAGAGAGTCTGGAGCAGGATCGCCATCAGGTTGGACATCAGCAGCACCCAGATCAGGGCGTATCCGAACTTCGAGCCGGCGGCGATGTCGGTGGCCCAGTTCCCCGGGTCCATGTAGCCGACGCTGACCAGGTAGGCCGGGCCGGAGAACGCGAAAAGGCGCCGCCAGAACGACATCTGCGGCGGCACGGCGACCGAGCGGAACACCTCCGAGAGCGATCGTCCCGGCTGATTCTTGTCCATCTCGTTTCCGCTCATCACCTCTCCAGCATTGGCGACACTCTCTATGCAGTCAAGTCGACTGCCGTCGAGCGTACCATGGTCCTGAGACTGTGTCTAAGAGGTGCCACCTATTACGACCTCACAACCCTCCTCCGCTGCGCCTTGGAGGCGGCGCGATGTCACGATGTGATACGTGGCATCTCGCCCGAGGTGATACGTGACACCTCGCCTTGACGTGCGGGCGAAACACGGCAAGACTTGGGCGGGCGGGCCACCGCCCCCGGGGGGGGTGAGACGATGTTGCACCGTGGGCAGCCGCCGCTAAGGACCGCGTTCTTCTACGCCTGCACCGTTGCGTCCCTGTGGTTGGGCGCGACCGGCTCGCGCGCCTGGTCGCAGGAGGGGACGGGGGCGGACGCGGAGACGCTGCCGGCGTTCGCGTCCGCGGTGGACGCGGCGTCGGCCATGGCGGGCCGCGCGCGACGGCACCTCGGGAAGTCGGCGATCCAGCTTTCCCCGCCCGTCGTGGAGGGCGCGCTGCTCTCCCAGGTCGCCTACGTGCTGCCCGTGCCTACGGGGTATGCGGGGACCGGCCTGCTGCAGTACTCGATGGTGACCGCTCCGGCGGGAATGACGATCGACGCGGAAGCCGGCCTCGTGCGGTGGACGCCTCCCGCGCCGGCGGAAGGCACGCAGGTCGACGTGCGCGTGCGCGCCACCGACGGCACCGCCACGGGCGAGGTGGCGTTCACGCTGCGCGTCGCGGCGCCGCAGCCAATGACCACGAGCCTTGCCGGCTCGCTGCTGAGCGTCACGCAGCCCGGCTCGCTGCAGGGGCTGACGCTGGCGTTCCCCGCGCAGACCACGCCGCCGCCGGCGCAGGTCGCTGTCGCCACGGTTGCGCCAGGGGATGCACCGCCGATCCCCGCCGGCGTCACCCGCATCTCCGACTTCTTCCGGGCCACGCCGTTGCAGGGCGAAAGCGGCCTGATCACGATCACGCTGCCGGTCGCGAGCCTGCCGCCCGGGCGGAGGGCCGAGGACGTGCGGCTGTTCGTCTACTCCGACGTCGCCGCCGATGCCGGCGCCGAGGGCGTGATCGAGCAGCTGACGTGGGTGCCGACGTGGCTCGGCTTCGACGTTCTGCCTGGCGGCAAGGTCGCGGTGAGGCTGCAGGGGCTCGGCGACCTGTCGTTCGTCGGGGTCGAGGCCCTCGCGCAGCCCACGCCGGCGGCGGCGGCGAGCCCGGCGGTCGGCACGCTGCGCGTCGGCGCGGCCTCGGCGTCGTACGCCTGCTCGCCGTTCGTCCCGTCCGACGGCCTGCCCTCCACCGGCATCGAGGTGTGCGGCATCACCGGCGATGTCACGATGAACGTGGTCGTCAAGCACTTCTCCAAGCTCAAGACGACCCCGGCGACGACGCGCAACGAGCTGCTCGGCTGGCTGGTGGCGGGGCGCGCGTCGTTCACGGCGCTCGGCCTGAGTGCCGACGACAGCCTCGAGGTCGTCGTCGAGAAGATGCCGGAAGCGAACGTGCTCGGCTTCGTGACCATGCGCAACCTCGAGAACCGCGGCACGCTGCATCTGAGCGCGGCGAGGTTGAGCAAACCCCTGATGCAGGCGGCCGCGGTCCACGAGTACTTCCACCACGCGCAGTCGCGCACCAGCGTGGCCGGGAAGACGAACGTGGTCGACTTCCCGCCCGACGGCCTCTGGCTAACCGAGGGCACGGCCATGTGGTTCCAGGACGAGGTCTTCGACTCGCTCGACTCGTACCGGGACATCGAGCGGGAACCTCTGGCTCAGATCGCGCTGAAAGGTGTCGCGGCAGTCCCCAGGGAGGGCATCCGGGGCACGCGCTCCTACACGCGGTTCGCGTTCTTCAAGATGGTCTCGAGCTCCTGCCCCGGCTTCGCGCTGCCGGAGATCCTCAACTTCGACACCTCCGATTACTCCAGGGGCCTCGCCAACCTCAAGGCGGCGGTCGAGTCGGCGCCGTGGGCGTGCGACTTCGGCAGCGGCTTCGGCTACTCCAACCGCGCGACGCTGGCCAGCGCTCTGCTTTCCTACACGTATGCCACCGTGAAGAGGGACGACCTCTCGTTCCTCGACGCGAACGAGCCGTACTTCGGCTTCGAAGGCATCGGTGAGGAGCAGAAGCTCGCGCCGAGCGCCGGATGCCCGAGCTTCGCCACCTGCCCGGCCGGCGCCATGCGGTCGAGTAACGCTGTCCCGGGGGCAGCCACAGCCTACCAAGTTTTGGGAGGCGCCTCCCTCGGGCCGGGCCAGGGAGCGATCCTCGAGGTCAAGAGCGTCGCCGGGCGCGAGGTGTGGGTGTGGGTGGGAGAGGCGGACAAGGCGGGAGGGCTCGCGGACGGCACGTGGGCGAAGACGACCTCGTCGTGGACGCACGTGTACGCGACCGGCGGCAGCGCGCCGGCGCTCGATGTCATCGTCGTGAACCCAACCTCCTCCGGCGTCCTCGACTACCAGATCCGCGCCGCGATCGGCGGCGCCACGGTGAGCTTCGAGGGGAGCCTGGTGGACGCGCCGACGTTCTTCGAGGGCCCGCTGTTCACCATCTCCGCCTCCGGCACGGTAACGGGACCGCTTGGGACGACCGTCGAGGAGCCCGCGCCCGAGGCGTGGTACGCCGACCACGGTCTCCGCTTCTCCGCCTCTGTTCCGAACCTGCCGGCGCGGATCGTGATCTCCGGCGAGTTCGACGCGCAGCCCGACAAGCCCTCCGGTCGCTACGACTACGAGGACGGCAGCTACTATGAGTGGAGCCTCTCGAACCGCCGCTTCGCCGGGGACGCGGGGTGCGGCCCAGGGCCCGACTTTACCTTCGTGATTTCCGAGGAGGTCACCTGGGACACGAACCGCAACTGCGACGTGCTTTGGGAGTACGACTACGGGTGGTACGACAAGGACGGGAAGCGAACCAGGGGAGGCTCCGGCGAGGGCGCCTTCGGCGTGCTGATGGTCGACATCGTCCGTCAGCCCTGACCTTTTCGCTGCGCGCCACGGCGCGCAGCGAAAAGGTCACATGAACGCCATGCGGTCGGCGAGGCCGGCGAGCTTGAGCACCTTGTACACCTCGACGGTGACGGCGCGCGCGGTGAGCTTGATCGAGCGGGCGGCCGCGGTGTCCGCCACCCCGGAGAGCGCACGCACGCTGGCGGTGTCGACGCGGCGCACGCCGGTGAAGTCGAGCAGCAGCTCGGTGCTCTCCTCCTGCTGGCCGGCGTTGGCGAGCGCCTCGGCGAGCGAGCGGGCCGGGTCGTCGGCGTCGACGCGGAATAGGGTCGTGTTGGGCGACATCATGGCCCGCTCCTCCTAGCCCTTCGCCTCGGCGTTGGCGTCGGCGGTCTTTTCCTCGCCGCGGCCGCGCCAGGCGCTCCAGAACAGCTCTTCGAGCTCGGAGAGCAGCGGCATGCGCGGGTTCGAGCGCCACGACGGGTCGTCGAACGCCGCCTTGACGAGGTCGGGCATGGCGGCGCGGAACGCCTCCTCGGAGATGCCGAGAGCGGCGATCGAGCGCGGGATCTTGAGGCGGTCGAGCAGGTCCTCGACGGCGGCGATCAGCACTCGCACCTTGCCGTCGACGCCGTCGCCGCCTAGCCCGAGCAGGTCCGCGGTGACCGCGTACTTCTTGTGGGCGACGTACGCGCGCGAGTTGGGCGATGGCATGAACTTGGTCGGCACCGCGGCGTTGTAGGCGATCACGTGCGGCAGCATCAGCGCGTTCGCCCGCCCGTGAGCGACGCCGAAGCGGGCGCCGAACGCGTGGGCGAGGGCATGGTTGACCCCGACCGAGGCGTTGGAGAAGGCGATCCCGGCGATGCAGGCGGCGTTGTGCATCTGCGCGCGCGCCTCCTCGTTGTCGGGGTGCTCGAACGCGACCGGGAGGTAGCGGAACACCAGCCGCACCGCCTGCAAAGCCAGCGCGTCGGTGTACGGCGAGGCGAAGATCGAGACCCCGGCCTCGAGGGCGTGCACGAGGCAGTCGATCCCGGTGTCGGCGGTGATCCCCGGCGGCAGCCCCATCACGAACTGGGGGTCGACGATCGCGATATCGGGCGCCAGCGAGTAGTCGGCGAGGGTGATCTTGCGCGTGCCGCCGTCGTCGAGCATGACGGCGAACGGCGTCACCTCGGTGCCGGTACCGCTGGTGGTCGAGATCGCGATCAGCCGCGCCCGGTTGGCGCGCGCCTCCGCCGACGGGTACTCGACGACCCGCTTGCGCAGGTCGAGGAACGGCGCCGACAGCTCGTCGAGGTCGGCCTCGGGCGACTCGTACAGCAGCTTCATGATCTTGGCGGCGTCGATCACCGAGCCGCCGCCGAGGGCGACGATCTGGTCGGCCTTGAACGCCGCCAGCGTCTGTGCGCCGGCGACCACGGTCGCGCGGTCGGGCTCGCGGTCGGGGATCGTCAGCACGTGGACGTGCGTGCCCGGCGGCAGGTGGCGACGGACGATCTCGACGAGCCCCAGCTTTTCGAGCGACGGGTTGGAGACGATCACGGTGGCGCTCGACGGGAACTCGCGCAAATTCTCCACCGCGTTCTTGTTGAAGTAGATCTGGTTCGGCACCCGGAACCACATGTGCGCCTGCGTCCTCCGCGCCATTCGCTTGATGTTGAGGTAGTGGTAGATATTCACGTTGTCGATCGTTGAGTTGCCGCCGCCGGTGCCGCAGCCGAACGAGAACGTCGGCACCATGTCGTTGTAGACGCCGCCGAGCGCCCCGATCGAGCCGGGCGAGTTGACGATGATGCGCCCGGCGTTGATCGTCTCGCCGAACGTGTTGATCACCTCGTCGTCGTCGGAGAACACCACCGCGGTGTGCCCGGTGCCGCCGTTGTGGATGACGTCGGTGCACAGCCTGAGCGCCTCCTGGGTTGAGCGCGCGCGGATCACCGAGAGCACCGGAAACAGCTTCTCGGCGGAGAGCGGGTGGTCGCGTCCGACGCCCCTGATAGGCGCGATCAGGAGCTTCGTGTGCGGCGCAACCGGCATTCCAACCACCTTCGCGATGTCGACTGCCCGTTGGCCGACAGCGCGGGGGTGCATCATCCCGGTCGCCGGATCGATCACCGTGCGCGACAGCAGCGCCACCTCGCCTTCGTTACAGATGTGGCAGCCGAGCGCGGCGAAGCGCTCGATCACCATGTCATAGATCTCGTCGTCGATCACCACGGTCTGCTCGGACGCGCAGATCGTGCCGTTGTCGAACGTCTTCGAAGTGATGATGTCGACCACGGCCATCTCGATGTCGGCGCTGCGTTCGATGTACACCGGCGTGTTGCCGGCGCCGACGCCGAGCGCCGGTTTGCCGGAGGAGTATGCCGCGGTCACCATCGCGGGGCCGCCGGTGGCGTCGATCATCCGCACGTCCGGGTGGCGCATCAGATAGGCGGTGTCGGCAAGGGTCGGCTCGTCGATCCAGGTGATGAACCCCTCGGGTGCGCCGTGCTTGACCGCGGTCTCGGCCATCACGCGCGCCGCCTCGTACGAGCAGCGCGCGGCCCGCGGGTGCGCCGAGAAAATCATGCAGTTGCGCGTCTTGACCGCCATGATGCACTTGAACAACGCGGTCGACGTCGGGTTGGTGATCGGCAGCAGCGAGAGGATCACGCCGATCGGCTCGGCCACCTCGGCGAGGTTCTTCTCCGGGTACTCGCGGATGATCCCGACGGTGCGCTTGTCTTTGACGTAGTTGAAGACGAACTCGGTGGCGACCATGTTCTTGATCGCCTTGTCCTCGAGCAGGCCGAGCCGGGTCTCCTCGACCGCCATCCGCGCCAGCGTCTGCGCGTTCTCGAGGCCGGCGATCACCATCGGCTTGACGATGCGGTCGACGTCGTCCTGCGTGTACTGCGTGAAGACGGCGGCCGCGATGCGCGCCCTGGCGACCAGCTCGTCGAGGAGAGCCTTGCGCTCTTCGGTGAGTTTCTCGGGGTCCTTCTCCATGCCTCACCCCCATCTGGCCGTGACAGCTTGAGAACAAATGTACAAGCGTGCGGGAAGACTGTCATGGGGCAGTGCGGCAAAGACTTGCGCCGCACCGCGGCATGCTGCGACGCGCGCGGTGCGTTTTGCCCGTGATCAGGTCGCGGGGGCGAGGATCCCCTCGGCGAGCATCCAGCGGTAAGCGTCCTCGACCATGACGCACGGCGGCACAGCGCAATAGCCGAGCTCCCGCTTTGCACCGGCGGAGTCTGCCTAGAGGTGCGCACTGGCGATCGCGACGCCCTCGGGAGTGACCTCCGGCTCGCGGCCGTTGAGCAGCGACGGCAGCGACGAGAGGGCGGCGAAGGTCCGCAGGAGCGGCGACGACATGGCGCGGCACGAAACGGTGCGTCACCTCGCCGATGAAGCGCACCAGTTCGAGGAAGGCCACCTCGGTGCCGCCGAGCAGGCAGATGGCGCCGGTGGCACCGCGCTCTCAGGCGGCGAGATGGGCGCCCGCCGCCGCGCCATTCCGGCCCTACGAGCGGCGCTCGCTGTCGAGATGGGCCATCAGTGGAGCGGCATAGCGCTCGCCCGCAGCGGCGCCTGGCGGCACGGCGCGCTCGATCTGCGCCAGGTCGTCCGCGCTGAGGTCGAGTGCGAGAGCACCCAGCGCCTCGGCGAGCTGGTCGCGGCGGCGCGCGCCGACCAGCGGCACGATGTCGGCGCCGCGCGACAGCACCCAGGCGACCGCGAGCTGCGCCACCGTCGCGCTTCTCGCCTCCGCGACCGTGCGGAGCGCTTCGACGAGCGCCAGGTTGCGGTCGAGGTTCTCGCCGCCGAAGCGGGGAGCGTAGCCGCGAAAATCGTTGGGCGCGAGGGCGCGGTCCTTCGACCAGTGGCCGCTGAGCAGGCCGCGCGACAGCACGCCGTAGGCGGTGATGGCGACGCCGAGCTCGCGGCAGGTGGGCAGGATCTCGGCCTCGATCCCGCGCGACAGCAGCGAGTACTCGATCTGCAGGTCGGCGACCGGATGCACCGCGTGTGCACGCCGCACGGTCTGCGCGCCGGCCTCCGAGAGGCCGACGTGGCGGACGCGCCCTGCCTTGATCTCCTCCGCGATCGCCCCCACCGTGACCTCGATCGGCACCGCGGGGTCGATGCGCCCGAGCCGGTAGACGTCGACGTGGTCCGTCCCGAGCCGGCGCAGCGAGTACGCGAGGAAGTTCTTCACCGCGGCGGGGCGTCCGTCGATGCCGATCCAACCGCCGGCGGCGTCGCGCAGCGCCCCGAACTTGACGCTGATCGTCACGCGATCGCGCGGGCGGCCACGCAGCGCCTCGCGGATCAGCAGCTCGTTGTGGCCCATGCCGTAGTAGTCGCCGGTGTCGAGCAACGTGATCCCGGCGTCGAGTGCGGCGTGGATCGTGGCGATCCCCTCGGCCTCATCGGCGGGTCCGTAGAGGTCGGACATCCCCATGCAGCCGAGGCCGAGCGCCGACACCCGCGGTCCGGTCGCGCCCAGTGAACGTGTGATCATCAATTGGTCCCTCGCATCGGTCCCAGCCAGGATGCCGGTCGCTCGACGGTTTCCGGCAGGTGCCTTGCCCGTTGCCCGGCGACAGATCTCACCAACGGCCGCGCAGGCCCCGCCATTCCGCAGCCGGTGCAGCGGAGACGCAGTGGAGGCTGAGCATATTCGCCGGCCATTGGGTGATCGGTCAGCGGTCCATCACGCGATGGACGGCCAGGACGATGCGCGCCTCATCGGGGATGACGGCGCGCTCGAGGTTGCGAGCGTACGGGATCGGCACGTCGCGCGCGGCCACGCGGCGAGGCGGCGCCTTGAACGCCGACGGTGGCAACGCCTCGACGACGCGGGCGATCACCTCGGCGCCGAAGCCGTGGGTGAGGTGGCCCTCCTCGACCGTGACCAGCCGGCCGGTCCGGGCGACGGAGCGGACGATGGCCGCCGCGTCGAGCGGCACCAGCGTGCGCGGATCGACGACCTCGACCTCGACGCCTTCGGCGGCAAGGACCTCGGCGGCCGCGAGCGCCGCGGCGACCATGCCGCCGATCGCCACGACGGTCGCGTCCCGGCCGGCACGCTTCACGTCGGCGACGCCGATCGGCACGATGCAGTCGCCCTCGGGGACCGCCCCGGTAGACAGGTAGCCGAGCTTGTTCTCGAAGAAGACGACCGGGTTAGAAGAGCGGATCGCCGCCTTGAGGAGGCCCTTGGCGTCGCGCGGCGTCGCCGGCGCGATGATGATCAGCCCGGGAATGCCGGTGAGCAGCGCCTCCAGGCTCTGGCTGTGCTGCGCCGCCATGCCGAGCCCGGCGCCGCCCGGCGTGCGCACGACCAGCGGCAGCGTGTACTGCCCACCCGACATGTAGCGCAGCTTCGCGGCCTGGTTGACGAGCGGGTCCATGCAGCAGGTGATGAAGTCGGAGAACAGGATCTCGGCGACCGGACGCATGCCGCACATGGCGGCGCCGACCGCCGCGCCGACGATCGCGTACTCCGAGATCGGCGTGTCGAGCACGCGCGTGGGGAACTCCTCGACGAGGCCGGTGGTGACCGCGAAGTATCCTCCCTGGCTGACGTCCTCGCCGAGCAGAAAGACGCGCGGATCGCGGCGCATCTCCTCGGCGAGCGCCTCGCGCAGCGCCTCGGCGCATGTCACCTCGCGCGTTGCCGGAGGCGCCGGAGCCGCGGTGTAAAGCACCCGCAGCTCGGGAGCGAACACGTCGGTGGCCAGCGTCGCAGCCGGCGGCAGCGGTGCCGTCCGCGCTTTCGCGGCGGCGTCGGCGACGGCGGCTTCCGCCTCGAGCGCCATGACCGCGACCTCGTCGCCCGGCAGGACGCCTTCGAGGAGCAGCCGCTCGCGCAGCCGCACGATGGGATCGAGCGCTTGCCAGCGCGCCACCTCCTCGTCGCTGCGGTAGCGCGCCTGCTCACCCTCCATGTGCCCGTGCCAGCGGTAGGTGAGGCACTCGACCAGGGTCGGGCCGAGCCCGCTGCGGGCGTGCTGCACGGCAGTGCGCATGGCGGCCAGCACGGCGTCGGCGTCGTTGCCGTCGACGGTTGCGTCGGAGATGCCGTAGGCGGTGGCGCGGTCGGCGAGGCGGGCGACGCGGCAGTGGCGGTCGATGCGGGTGAACTCGCCGTACTGGTTGTTCTCGATCACGAAAACCACGGGGAGGTCGAACACCGCCGCGAAGTTGACGGCCTCGTGGAACATCCCCTGGTTGGTGGCGCCGTCGCCGAGGAACGCGACGCTGACGCGGTCGTCACCGGCGAGGCGCGACGCCAGCGCGGCGCCGGTGGCGATCAGCGCCGAGGCGCCGACGATACCGTTGGCGCCGAGGACGCCCGTGGCGGCGTCGGTGACGTGCATCGAGCCGCCCTTGCCGCCGCACAGGCCGGTCGCCTTGCCGTAGAGCTCCGCGAGCATGCGGCCGGGATCGGCGCCCTTGGCGAGGACGTGGCCGTGACCGCGATGGGTGGTGACGATGACGTCGTCGCCGCGCAGCGCGAAGCACGCTCCGACGGCGGTGGCCTCCTGCCCGATCGAGAGGTGGATCGCCTCGGTGGGGAGGCTGCCGTCGGCGAAGGCGTCGGAAAGGTGCTCCTCGAATGCGCGGATGAGGAGCATTCGGCGCAACATCTCGCGCCGCACGGCCGACTCGTCGCCCGCCGGCGGGGAGGGGAACGGGATTGAGCTCTCGGAGAGCGCGTCGACGAGCGGGATCAAGTTGGCGTTCAGCGCGGCCTCGTCGATCTCGGCGATCGCGCGTCGCGGGCGCAGGCGCTGCCATGCACCGGCAAGCCAGCCGCCGGTGCGTCGCGCCTCGGCCGCGGCCGGGAGCAGGTCGGCGCGTCCGAGCTCGCGGAGCACCTGCGGATAGAGGGCGAACGCCGGGCGGAGGGCGGGGAGGAGCTTGAGCGCCTTCGGCACCGAGCCACGCGCCACCACCTGCCGGGTGGCGATCGCCTGCGCGACGTTCAGGCGCCCGAGCCAGAAGCGATGCGCCGTGTCGGCGGTCTGCGACATCTCGACGTCGGCGGCCACGTTGCTCGCCCCGAAGCTGAACGCAATCGGCAGACGGCCGAGGTCGATCGTCGCCTCGCCGTCGGGCTCCCGCCAGCGAAAGCGGACGACCATCGCACTCTCGGCCAACCGCTGCGCAATCTCCGGGTCGGCGGCCAGCCGTGCGAACAAAGCCCCCATCACGTGGTAGAGATCATCGGTCGAGGAGAATGCAGCCATGGCTCCTCCCGTCTCGGGATGCGCTGTTCAGGCAGTGTACCTCTCGGGTTCCGCCAGCCGCAACGCACCTGGCTGGCCGTGAGCCGCCGAGGCGCTGTTATGATCCGCTGCAGTGTCCGGAACACACCAGCAACCGAGAAGCGAGCTCGTCCGCGGGCTGGGGGCGTGGGACGCGACGCTGCTGGTGATCGGCAGCATGCTCGGCGGCGGCATCTTCATCACCACTGGCGACATGGCGCGCGTACTGCCGCACGAGGGGATGATCCTCCTGGTCTGGCTCGCCGGCGGTTTGCTGACGCTTGCCGGCGCTCTGACCTACGCCGAGCTGGGCGTGATGTTCCCGCGCGCCGGCGGCATCTACCACTTTCTCAAGGAGGCATACGGGCCGCTGCCGGGGTTCCTGTACGGGTGGTGCTGCTTCCTGGTGATCATGTCGGGCGGCATCGCGGGGATCGCCGTCGGCACCGCCGAATATCTCGGGACGTTCGTGCCGTTCTCCGCGACGGCCAACGTGCTGGCGTCGGCGACGCTCGGCGGCTTCACCTGGACGCTGTCGGGCGGGCAGCTCGTCGCCGCGGCGGCGATTCTCCTCCTGACCGGGATCAACTGGCTCGGCCTGCGCGAAGGCGCAACGGTGCAGAACCTGCTGACCGCGAGCAAGATCGCGTGCGTCGTGGGGTTCGTCGCGGCGGCCTTCGCGGCGCCGGCGCGGGCGCCAATCGCGCTGGCGACCGCGCTGCCGCACGCCGGTCTGGCGGCCGCATTCGGAATCGCGATGGTCGGCGCGCTGTGGACGTACGACGGCTGGTACGGGGTGACGCTGTCGGCCGGCGAGATGCGCGATCCCGGGCGGCACCTGCCGATCGCGCTGGTCGCCGGCACCGCAGCCTGCGTGGCGATGTACGCGCTGCTCAACCTCGTCTACTTCCGCGGCCTGTCGATCGCCGAGATCGGCGCCAGCCCGCGCGTCGCCGAGACCGCGGCGACCGCGCTGCTCGGCGGGCGCGGCGGGCAGTTGCTCGCCGCCGCGGTGGTGATCTCGAGCTTCGGTTGCCTCGCCTCGACGGTGCTGTACAGCTCGCGGCTCTACCTGCCGATGGCGCAGGACGGCCTGTTCTTCTCCAGCCTCGCCGCGGTTCACCCGCGTTATCGCACGCCGGGGCGCAGCCTGTGGGCGCAGGGGGTGTGGTCGGCGGTGCTGGCGCTCTCCGGTCGCTACGACCAGCTCTACACCTACGCGATCTTCATCGCGGTGCTGTTCCACGTAGCCACCGGCGCGGCGGTCTTCGTGCTGCGACGCACCCGTCCCGACGCGCCGCGCTCCTACCGCACCTGGGGGTACCCGGTGGTGCCGGCGCTGTTCATCCTGGCGTCGCTCGCGCTGGTGGTGAACACGCTCGTCGAGCGGCCGCTGGAGTCGCTGTTCGGTCTCGGCCTGCTCGCACTCGGCCTGCCCGCCTACGCCTACTGGCGGCGGTCGGCCGCGGGAGTAACGGGCGGCGGCTCCGGTGTTGATATCCTTGGACGCTGAGCGATGACCAAGAAAAGACCGATCTGCGAGTTCAACGAGGCCACGCTGGTCTCCCGCGTCGACGTCACCGTGCCTGGCGACGTGGGCGCGGTGATGCCGGCGGTCGAGAGGATCATGGACGTCGTCCGCGAGATGGGGTGCGCGGCCGGGAAGGAGTTCGAGGTTGAGCTCGCCCTCACCGAGGCGCTCGCCAACGCGGTCGAGCACGGCTGCGCGGGCGACCCGAGCAAGCAGGCGCAGGTGTGCGTCGGCTGCGACCCGGACCGCGGCTTGCTGATCGTGATCCGCGACCCGGGGCCCGGTTTCGACCCGTCCCAGGTTCCCAGCCCGGTGGTGGGCGATCAGATCTTCAGTACCGGCGGCCGCGGGATCTTCCTGATCAACCGGCTGATGGACGACGTCCACTACGCCCGCGGCGGCACCGAGATCCGGCTGCGCAAGCGGTAGACGAAACGGTCGCCCTGCGGCGGCCCGACCGACTGCCGAGATCTCCGGTTTCGGCGGTACAATCTCAATAAGGATCTGCCAAGAGTGCAACCGGGCTCACGCCTTGGTCCGTACGAGATTGTTGCGCCGCTCGGCGCCGGCGGCATGGGCGAGGTGTATCGCGCCCGGGATCTCAGGCTCGGTCGCGAGGTAGCGATCAAGGTGCTGCCTGCCGAAGTCGCGAGTGACCCCGAGCGGCTGGCCCGCTTCGAGCGTGAGGCGCGGGCGCTGGCGGCGCTCACCCACCCGAACATCCTCGCGATCCATGAGTTCGACCGGGAAGGCGACGTGGCCTTCATCGTCACAGAGCTGCTCGAGGGCGAGACGCTGCGGAATCGGCTCTCCCGTGAGCACGTGCCGTGGCGCAAGGCGGTGGAGATCGGGGCTGCCATTGCCGATGGGCTCGCAGTCGCCCACGCGCGACGCCTGATCCACCGCGACCTCAAGCCGGAGAACCTCTTCATCTCTCACGACGGCGCGGTGAAGATCCTCGACTTCGGGCTGGCGCGGCGAGAACCGGAGGTGCCTTTCCACCAGGCGGCGACGTCGGCCTCGGCAGCGCCGGATGCGACCACGCCCGGGACGCGGATGGGCACGGTCGGGTACATGGCGCCGGAGCAGGTGCGTGGCGAGCCCGCCGATGCCCGCAGTGACATCTTCGCCCTCGGCTGTGTGCTCTTCGAGCTGCTCACGGGCCGACGCGCCTTCGCGCGGGCGACCTCGGTGGAGACGATGGTCGCGATCCTCAAGGAGCCGGTGCCCGAACCATCGAGCGTCGTGGCCGGGGTTCCCCGCGAGCTGGACCGTCTCGTGTCACGCTGCCTGGCCAAGCTGCCCGGCGAGCGCTTCCAGTCGGCGAGCGACCTCGCGTATGCCTTGCGAGCCGTCGCAGCGCCATCGGAGCCGGCTCAAACGGACCGTGATGAGGCTCGGGATGACCGGCCTTCCATTGCGGTGCTGCCGTTCGCCAACCTGAGCGCCGATCCCGAGCAGGAGTACTTCTGTGACGGCATGGCCGAGGAGGTCATCAACGCCCTGGCCCACGTTCACGGCCTGCGCGTGATCGCGCGAACGTCCTCGTTCGCATTCAAAGGGCGCAGCGAGGACATCCGCGAGATCGGGGCCAGGTTGGACGTGGCGACGCTGCTCGAAGGGAGCGTCCGCAAGGCGGGCGACCGCCTGCGCATCACCGCGCAGCTCATTAACGTCGCCGACGGCTCGCACCTCTGGTCGGAGCGCTACGACCGCCGTCTCGAGGACGTGTTCGCCATCCAGGACGAGATCGCGCTCGCGATCGTCGCCGCCCTCGAGGTCCGCCTGCTCGGGCGGGAGCGGGCGGCGATCGAGCGTCCCGCCACGGTCGACCTCGACGCCTATAGCGCCTACCTCAAGGGGCTGTACCACTGGAACAAGCTCTCACCGGAAGGCTTCGCCCGCAGCCGGGAGTGCTTCGAGGAGGCGATCCGCATCGACCCGGCCTATGCGCCGGCGTACAACGGGCTGGGCATGTGGTTCATCAGCCAGGCGTTGTGGGCCGACCTTCCGCCGGAGGAGGCATGGCCGCAGTGCAAGCGGGCGCTGGAAAAGGCGCTCTCGCTCGAACCCGACTCGGCAATGGCGCATGTCGGCATGGGCACGCTGCTGGCGTTCTCCGAGCGCCGCTGGCAGGCCGCCGAGGAGAGCCTGCGGCGCGGCACGGCCCTCGGCCCCAACGCGGCGGCGGCGCACCTGAACCTCGCTGTGCTCCTCACCATTCGCCGCCGCTGGGACGAGGCCGCAGCGGAGGCCCGCGTCTCGTTGCGGCTCGACCCGCTCTCGGCGCCGAACTGCGCCTGGAGTGCGGACTGTCTCGACGCGGCCGGCCATCACGAGGAGGGCCGCGCCGAGCTGGAGCGGGTCATCGCGCTGGACCCGACCCACTGGCTCCCGCACTGGGCGCTGAGCCTCCTGGCGGCGAGAGGGGGGAGACCCGAAGAGGCCCGAGCGGAGGGCGAGGAGGCCGTGCGGCTCTCGGGAGGAGCCTCCGCTTCTGTGGCGCTGCTCGCCTGCGCCTGCTATGCCCTGGGTGACGGACAGCGCGGCGAGGCGCTGCGAGCGCAGCTCGAAGCGCGCGCGCAAGGCGGCCATGTGCCGCCCAGCCACTTTGCCTGGATGGACGCCGCCCGGCACGAGGTCGAGTGCGCGGTGCGGTGGCTCGAGTGCGCGGCCGACATCAGAGATCCCTCGTTCGCAACCTACCGAATGATCCCGCCGACCCTCGTCGGCAGCGATGCACGGATCGAGGCCGTGCTCTCGAGGTTTGACCTGTGAAGCTCCGACCCGGCATCCGGCTCGGACCCTACGAAATCGTCGCGTTGCTGGGAGCGGGCGGGATGGGCGAAGTGTACCGGGCGCGCGACACCCGGCTCGGGCGCGACGTGGCGATCAAGGTGCTGCCAACGGAGTTCGCCGCCGACCCTGACCGCTTGCGCCGCTTCGAGCAGGAGGCGCGGGCCGCGTCGGCGCTCAATCATCCCAACATCCTGACCGTCTTTGATGTCGGCTCGGCTTCGCTGTCATTCCCCTGCCTTCGGCAGGACACGCGAGCCGAAGGCGAGGCATCCCGCGGCGTTTCGGAGGTCGTCCACTACATCGTGACCGAGCTGCTGGAAGGAGAGTCACTGCGCGAGCGGCTCAGGAGCGGGGCGCTGCCAGCCCGCAAGGCGATCGAGCTCGCGGCGCAAGTGGCCTCGGGCCTTGCCGCTGCCCACGAGAAGGGCATCGTCCACCGCGACCTCAAGCCGGAGAACCTCTTCGTCATTGGCGATGACCGCGTCAAGATCCTCGACTTCGGCATCGCGAAGCTGGCGCCGACCCGGAGCGCCGAGGAGCTGGCGCAGGCCGCGACCGAGGTTGACGCTACCGAGGCCGGCATGATGCTCGGCACCTTGGGATACATGTCGCCGGAGCAGGTACGGGGTCTGCGCTGCGATCACCGCACCGACATCTTCGCCTTCGGTTGCGTGTTGTACGAGATGCTCTCGGGGAAGCGCGCGTTCTCCGGCGAGACGGCAGCAGACACGATCACGGCGATTCTCAGCAAGGATCCCGCGCCGCTCGACGGTCCCAGTAGTGCCGTCCCGCCGGGGTTGCAGGGAATCATGCAGCGAAGCCTCGAGAAGCGCCCGGAGGACCGCTTCTCCTCCGCCCACGATCTTGCTCTCGCCTTGAACGCCGTAGCGGAGGGTCTTCTCGCCGGCCGGTCACCGTCCGATGCGCTGGCAGGGTCGATTGTCGTGCTGCCCTTCGAGAACCTGAGCCCGGACCCGGAGAACGCGTACTTCGCGGACGGGCTGACGGAGGAGATCATCGCCGACCTCGCCAAAGTACGGGCCCTGCGCGTGATCTCTCGCACCTCCGCGATGCTGTTGCGGGGTTCGAAGAAGGATGTGCCGACCATGGCCCGGGAGCTCAAGGTCCGCTATGTGCTCGAGGGGAGTGTGCGGCGGGCCGGAAAGAGTCTCCGGATCACGGCCCAGCTCATCGACGCCGCGGCGGACACGCACCTGTGGGCGGAGAAGTACACCGGCACTTTCGAGGACGTCTTCGATATGCAGGAGAAGGTGTCCCGCGCCATCGTGGGGGCGCTGAGGCTGGAGCTCACACCGCAGGAGGAGCAGCAGTTGGCGGAGCGGCCGATCCCCAACCTCTACGCCTACGAGTGCTACCTCAAGGCCCGTAGGGAGATCTTGCATTTCGTCGAGCCGTCCCTGGACAAGGCCGCGGAGTACCTCGAGCAGGGGCTCCGCGTGGTGCCGGACAACCCGGTCCTCCTGGCGGGCATGGCCTTCGTGCACACCCAGCGGGTGAACATCGGTGTCGGGGAGGAGGATTGCCTGACGAAGGCCGAGGCCCTCGCGACTCGGGCCCTGCAATTCGCCCCGGAACTGCCCCAGGGCCACCTGGTGCTCGGGCTGATTGCCGCTTGGAAGCGAGGACGGACGGCGGCCATCCCCCACCTCGAGCGGATACTTGCGGCGGATCCGAATGACCAGGATGCCCTCGCGTGGCTGGGCATGTTGTACGCGCATGGGGAGAGGCTCGCCGAAGCCGCTTCCATGGGCGAGAGAGTCATCGCCATGGATCCCTTGTCCCCCATGGGCTACCTGCCGCTCCTGCTCTCTCATTGGCTGGATGGGCGTTTCGGAGCGGCACTCGGGGTCGTGGAACGGGCGGGCAAGGTGGATCCCAGCTACACCATCCTGGATGACATGAAGGTCCTGCTTCTGATCTCCACAGGCAGGCGCAGGGAGGCCATCGTTGTGGCGGACCTGATCGAGAAGAACCCCGCGCTTTCAGTCTTCGACCGGCTCGCCTTGGTCTGGAGGTACGCCGCGGCGGGAGAGCGCGAGAGCGCACTGAAGTGGATGACGCCCGAATCCCTTCGGACCGGCAGGCTGAGTTTCCAGAAGTCGTGGTGGCTGGCGTGCGCCTACGTCATGCTCGGGGATACCGACAGCGCCCTCGACTGGCTGGAGAACGCCATCGGACTTGGATTCCTGAGCCACCGCTATCTTGGCGAGATCGATCCTGTGCTTGCGCCGTTGCGTGGAGATCCCCGCTTCCAGGCGCTGATGGCGCGGGCAAGGGAGAAACAGGCGGAACTCGAGGTCCGACCATGACACTTGCAGCAGACACGCGCCTCGGTCCCTACACGATCCTCGCCCCCCTTGGCGCCGGCGGGATGGGCGAGGTTGAGCCGTCTTGCGGGCGTGAGCGAAGCGGGAGCCCGCAGGCGAAATCCCCCTGCCTTCGGCAGGACAGGCGAGCGCAGCGAGGGATCCCATGCTAGTCGCCTGCACCCGTCTCGGTCCGTACGAGATCGTTGCCCGGCTGGGTGCTGGGGGCATGGGCGAGGTTTACCGCGCCCGCGACGACCGGCTCGGGCGCGAGGTAGCGATCAAGGTGCTGCCGGCGGAATACGCGGCGGACACCGACCGGTTGCGCCGGTTCGAGCAGGAAGCGCGCGCAGTCGCGGCGCTGAATCACCCGAACATCTTGACCGTTCACGAGGTCGGGACGCACGAGGGCGCGCCATACCTCGTCACCGAGCTGCTCGAGGGCGAGACGCTGCGCGAGCGGCTCAGGATCGGGGCCCTTCCTGCCCGCAACGCGATCGAGCTGGCGGTGCAGGTCGCTTCGGGCCTGGCGGCGGCCCACGAGAAGGGCATCGTCCACCGCGACCTCAAGCCGGAGAACCTCTTCGTCACGAGGGACGGCCACGTCAAGATCCTCGACTTCGGCATCGCCAAGCTGCTGCACGAACGAAAAGACGAGCCGGGGGAGCCGGGTTCCACCGTGGTGGACACCACCGCGCCGGGCACGCTCTTGGGGACTGTCGCCTACATGTCGCCGGAGCAGGTGCGCGGACAGAGCGTCGATCATCGCTCGGACATCTTCGCCCTCGGCTGCGTGCTGTACGAGCTGCTCTCCGGGAGGCGTCCGTTCGTGGGCGAGACGGCGGCGGACATCATCACGGCGATTCTGAGCAAGGACCCGGAGCCGCTCAGCGACCCCACCAGCGGCGTCCCGCCAGGGTTGCATGGAATCGTCAGCCGCTGCCTGGAGAAACGGCAGGAGGTTCGCTTCTCGTCGGCCCACGATGTCGCACTCGCCCTGAACGCTGTCGCCGAGTCGCTTCTCACCGGCCAGTCGCGGCCGGAGCCTCAGGTCAAGTCGATCGTCGTCCTGCCCTTCGAGAACCTGAGCCCGGATCCGGCGAACGCCTACTTCGCGGACGGGCTGACGGAGGAGATCATCTCCGACCTCGCCAACGTGCGCGCGCTGCGCGTGATCTCGCGCACGTCGGCGATGCTCCTCCGCGGTTCGAAGAAGGACGTGCCGACGATTGCCCGGGAGCTCAGGGTGCGCTACGTGCTCGAGGGGAGCGTGCGGCGGGCCGGGCAGAGCCTACGGATCACGGCTCAGCTCATCGACGCTGCGGCGGACACGCACCTGTGGGCGGAGAAATTTACCGGCACCATCGAGGACGTCTTCGACATGCAGGAGAAGGTGTCCCGTGCCATCGTGGAGGCGCTCAAGCTGGAGCTCACCCCGCTGGAGCATCAACGGATGGCGGAGCGGCCGATCCCCAACCTCTACGCTTACGAGTGCTACCTCAAGGCGCGTCGGGAGAGCTGGCGCCGCGCCGTGCCCTCCCTGGACAAGGCCATGGAGTATCTCGAAGAGGGGCTCCGCGCCATGCCGGACAACCCGCTCCTGCTGGCCGGCCTGGGTAACGTCTACTTCGAGCGGATGAACATGGGGATCGGGCAGGAGGCTGACCTGGGGAAAGCCGAAGCCTTGGCGACCCGGGCCCTGGAACTCGCCCCAGGCCTGCCCCAGGCCCATATGGTGCTCGGGCTAACCGTCCTCGGGCGGCGCGGCATGATCAAGACGGCGATCGCTCATCTCGAACACGTGGTGTCGGCAGATCCGAGCGATCCGAACGGGTTGCGGTGGTTGGCTGTGTTCTACGCCTACGTGGGGAGGCTTGCCGAGGCCGCTGCCATGGGCGAGCGAGTCATCGCCATGGATCCCATGTGCCCCATGAGTTACAAGCCACTCGAGCTCGCTTATTGGCTGGGTGGACGTTTCGATGCGGCGCTCACGGTCTGGGACCGAGCGTGCAGGGTAGATCCCGGCAATCCGATCGTGCGGCTCATTGGCGTCCACCTGCTGATTCCCATGGGCAGGCACGAAGAGGCCATCGCAATGGCGGAACGTGGTGAGCAGGAGGAACAGCCGACCATCCTCCATCGATTGGCGTTGCTGTGGCGGTACGCCCTCGTGGGAGACCGGGAGAAGGCGCTGTCCTGGATGACCCCGGAGGCGCTGCAGACCTGCAGGCGGGACTTCTCGTACTCCTGGTACATGGCCTGCGCCTTCGTCATGCTCGGCGACACCGACAGCGCCCTCGATTGGCTGGAGAACGCCATCGAGTGTGGATTCCTGAACCACCGCTATCTGGGTGAGATCGATCCCATTCTCGCGCCCTTGCGTGGGGACCCGCGCTTCCAGGCGCTGATGGCGCGGGCAAGGGAGAAACAGGCGGAGCTCGAGGTCCGGCCATGACGCTCGCGGTAGGCACGCAGCTCGGCCCCTACACGATTCTCGCCCCGCTCGGCGCAGGCGGAATGGGCGAGGTCTACCGGGCGCGGGACATGCGGCTTGGTCGCGAGGTGGCGATC
>Ga0315273_10001998_pt1 | contig 23765 bp, 19 predicted proteins | sample YL17G02_0_MG_FD_205753 | JGI IMG/M metagenome (GOLD analysis project Ga0315273, IMG submission 205753) | Sediment microbial communities from Yellowstone Lake, YNP, Wyoming, USA - YL17G02_0 | ecosystem: Environmental > Aquatic > Freshwater > Lake > Sediment | place: USA: Wyoming | collected...
ATTACAAACAATAGTTGATTACAAACAATAGTTGATTACAAACAATAGTTGATTACAAACAATAGTTGATTACAAACAATAGTTGATTACAAACAATAGTTGATTACAAACAATAGTTAATTACCAGTACTACCAAAACCCCCCGATCCTCTACTAGTTTCACGATGTTCTTTAACAATTTCCATAGTAATAGGTGACAAATCAGCATTGACTAATTGAACAATACGAGTTCCACGTTTTAATTCGTATGGCTCGGTTGAAGTATTATACAATGGTGCCTTAATATTTCCTTTGTAGCCTGCATCAATCAACCCAACTGAATTTCTCATCAATAATGGTGTTTTGTAAATACTTGATCTAGGCATCAATAAGTAACTATTGTATTTGTAGAAATTACCTCGAAGCCAATGCCACACACAAGGATCAAATGATCTGTTTTGACATTGTACACCCATGTCAACCAAAACAGTTTTACCAGGAAGAATAACTTGATCTTTTACAACAAATAAATCTAAACCAGCATCTCCTTTGTGAAATGTACTACTATGTGATTCGTATAATTCTAAATCTTGTTCATTGGGAACTTTTACTAAAAAGGTCTTGGGCATTTTGCTTTATTTTGCTTTATATTGATTTATTATGTATTGATTATTATTTTTAAATAAATTATCTTTTTCAATTTTTATTTTCTTTGTTAATCACATATATGTCAAGACCATTTTTAACATACTTTGTAATTAATACATTCGCAACAATTTTGATGACAACTTTTTATAATTTTTATTTAAAAAAAACATCAAAACAAGATGATAAAATAGAATTCTTATTAACGAAAATTAAACAATTAGAAGAATCTGTAAATTCATTACAACAATCAATTGAAGATATTGAAGAAAATATCAATAAAAGTAATAATATTATCGAAAGTAACATTGCATTAAATAACAAATTAGATGATTTTATAAACTATTCATACGAAGTATATGATGAATAATTAAAATCAAACTAATTAAAGTAAACTAATTAATTTGATTTTAATTTTTTAATTTAAAAAATTGAAAACATAAAGATTAAAAATGCAGAATTTCCTCTTTACATTTTTATCTATTTGTTTTGTTCGAGCTAATTTAATTTTGACTCCTAAAGAACATCATTTATTTACTTTTGAATTTGGTTCATTTGCTCAAGAACATAACTTGGATAGTTTAGCAACGATTGGAGATCTAGTTTTATTTAAAACTGACACCAAGAATTACAACAAATACAAAAGTACATTTGATCAATTTTTTGATGTTGAACAAGAACAAGTTTATACAGTAAATCCTATCAAATCTGAAACTGAAAATTTAGTTTATATCCCAGATGGATCAGACGGGTCTTTTTCAATGTTAAAGGTATCAGATGAACTGGTTCCTTGGCATTTAGATAGAATTAGTAAACGTGAGCTTCCTTTGGATGGAAGTTATGCTTACAGTTTACCAGGTAGTTGTCATAAAAATTCAGATGTTGAAATTGAAACTGTTGTTGTAGATACTGGTTCTGTAAATCATGTTAATTTTGGTGATAATCAACCAACGTTTTTGGAAAATTTTAGTGGTGATAATATTGATAAAGATTGTAATTCACACTCAACTCACTGTCTTGGATTAGTTGGTTCTAGAAGTTATGGTGTATGTAAATCAGCCAAGTTATTTGCTGTAAAAGTTCTTACTTGTGAAGGTAGTGGAAGCACATCTGGAGTTATTGCTGGTATGAATTACGTATTTAATAGACATATTGAAAAAGAAAAAGAAAATCCTAAATTAAGAACTATTATGTCAATGAGTTTAGGGGGTGGTAAAAGTTTAGCTATGAATAGAGCAGTTGAACGTATGGTTAAAATGAGTGATACATTTTACATTGCTGTTGCTGCGGGGAATGAAAATGGTAATGCCTGTAATACAAGTCCGGCATCAGCACGTGGAATATTTACAGTTAATGCTATGGGTAAAGATGACCAAAGAGCATATTTCTCTAACTTTGGCAAATGTACTGATATCTACACTCCTGGTGTAGAAATTATATCAACCGTTTTAGATAATAAAACAGCTGTATATTCAGGTACAAGTATGGCAACTCCAATTTTGGTAGGAGTTATGAACCATTATTTAGACATTTATCCATATCTAAATATGAAACAATTAAAAGAAAAAATTCTAAGTGATGCTACTAAAGATACTATTAGAGGAAATCCAAAACAAACTTCTAATTTAATGGTGTATTTAAATAGAAATGATGATAATTAAATAATAAATATTATTCTTTTCTTGTATATAAATCCAAAATCCAAAATTCAAAATCCAAAATCCAAAATTCAAAATCAAATTTTAATTTTCTTGTAATCAATGCTTTATTTATATTTTTAATTAAATCACATTTATAAGTGTAACTACTTTTTACTTCAATTATTTTGTTATTAATTGTTTTGCATTTGGGATTCCAAGATTTCGATCCTTTGTATCAAATTTTGTATTATTATTTTATTTTGTTCAGATTCTTGTTGTAAAGCCTCTATTTTACGTTCGTCTTTTCTCATATAATTATCATTGTCTAAACTTTTAATCGCACCAACTAAATAAGGAATCAAACGTTCGTGTTTTATACGTTTATATACAACCCCACTATCTATTTCAGTATATTCAGATACTGCTAATGGCACGAATGGTTCTAATTGTTGTGCTATAAAACCTACATCGCTAGTATTTCGCTTTGATTCATTAAAAATGTCATCACGCCAATCAAATGTTACTGGTCTAAATGATCTTACCGTTTGCAAAGCTACGTCATTACTAATATCTAATACATTTTGTTTAAGACGTTGATCTGATAAACTTCCAAATGAAATGATGTCTCCTGTACATGTCAAATTTCCCGTGCTTGTAAATAACGCTGCGTTATTTAAATGTAACATTCCAGATGGTGCTGTCGTGGAGATACCCACATTACCACCAGTAGTAAAGATATTACCTACAGTATTACTATTACCAATTGCTAACAAAGCGGTTGTGAATCTTCCTGTACCAGATACATCAAGTGTATATACTGGTTGTGTCGTGGAGATACCTACATTACCACTTTTTATTGTCATTGTTTCAGAATTATTTGAAAACATATGTAATGTACTTGTCGTACCTGCGCCTAATTGAAGATACATATCTTTATCAATACTAGAACTACTATTTCTTATTACTCTCATATCAGCATACTGGTCACTTGTTGCTGTATCAAAACCAGTTGTACCAGCACTGCCAGTAATAGTTAATTTACTTGTGAATCTTCCTGTTCCAGATACATCAAGAGTATATGCTGGACTTGCTGTATTAATACCTACGTATCCATTATTACTTGCACCATTTGTAGAAATACTTAAATTACCAGTATTACCAGCAATAATTCTACTTTGATAATCTCCCCCAGATGTACCAAAATCTATATAGCTCCCAGCAGTACTATTTAATTGTATAGCAGCATATGTACTAAGATCAATACCTATATGAACACCGTTTCCAATTGGTGAAACTGGTATACTACCAGCTACATGTAAAGAAGATCCAGGACTTACAGTGTTGATACCTACATTACCACCAGTAGTAAAGATATTACCTACGGTATTAGAGTTACCAAGCGAGACCAAATTGCTTGTAATTCTAGCAGTAGCAATTGTACTTGTAGTTACATTCAGATTTGTTATTTGGGCACTGGCAGCTGTAATACCTGTACTTAAATTTAATGTTGCAGAACTAATATTTGTAGCAGTTACATCTTGCAAAGAACTTAATCCAGTTGCAACAATTGTCCAGACTGAAATAGCCGTATTTAATATATTTGTAGATGTAATATTCACAGTAGTTAAAGTTCCTCCTACAATTAAATTACCAGATAAACTTAAATTACCACCAGTAATAGTAGAGGCAGATAATGTACCAGCACTAATTGTTGTAACAACAATGTTTGGTATAGTTGCAGTTGTAGATGCCAAGTTGGCAGTACTGATTAATCCAGTGTTTAATAAAGCTGCTGTTGTAATTCCAGTGCTTGCAATGAGTACACCAACACTAGCATTAGTTGCAGTTGCATTAGCAAGAACACTTAACCCAGATGCATTAAGACCACCTGTAGAAACGTTAGTTGCAGTTACATTAGACAAAATGGATAATCCAGATGCATTAATTGTACCAGTTGTAATACCAGTGCTTGCAATGAGTACTCCAACACTAGCATTAGTTGCAGTTACATTAGCAAGAACACTTAACCCAGATGCATTAAGACCACCTGTAGAAACGTTAGTTGCAATTACATTAGACAAAACGGATAATCCAGATGCATTAATTGTACCAGTTGTAATACCAGTGCTTGCAATCAGTACTCCAACACTAACATTGGTTGCAGTTACATTAGCAAGAACACTTAACCCAGATGCATTAAGACCACCTGTAGAAACGTTAGTTGCAGTTGTATTAGACAAAATGGATAACCCAGATGCATTAAGACCACCAACACTAGTGTTAGTTGCTGTTACATTAGACAAAATTGATAATCCAGATGCATTGAAACTAGCTGCACTAACATTTGTGGAAACTATATTTGTATTTAATAAGGTAGCAACAGTTGCAGATGTAATATTAGCAGATCCAACTGTAGCAGATCCAACTGTAGCAGATCCATTAGTAATATTTGTTGCAACGATATTTGCAGAAGATATACTAGTAGATGCAATTAAAGTACCACAGCTAATATTTGTTGCAGTTATATTTGTAAGAGTACTTGTACCTACTACAGCAAGTGTTGAAGACAAAGTTGTTGCCCCAGTTACAGTTAATGTACTTGATAAATTAGATACACCAATTACTGATAAAGAAGTAAGTGAAGAAAATGTTGTTGCCCCACCTACACTAAATGCTCCAGTAACACTAAGTGCTCCTGTAATATCAACTGCTCCTCCAAGTGTTGTTGCACCTACTACAGCAAGTGTTGACGATAAAGATGTTGCTCCAGTTACATTTAATGTACTTGATAAATTCGATACACCTGATATTGAAAGAGATGCAGCTGCAAGATTAGTAGATAAATTTATATTGGCAGTAGTTAGATTAGTAATTGATAAATTACTAATAGTTGAATTTGTAGCATTTAATGAACCTATAGAAATATTTGTTGCCGTAACATTATTAAAAGTAGATAAAGAACTTACATTTATAGTACCAGTTGATATATTTATATCCATCACATTTGTTGTTGTAACATTGACTGTTGATAACGTCCCCCCTACATATAAATCTCCAGATAAACGTAAATTTGATCCAGATATATTTGTACATATTAAATTGTTTGTGATCACGTTACCAGTTGTATAATAAATGTCATTATTTAACGTTGTCCATTGACTTGGATTGTAAAGTGTACCACTTTTATATAAATCACCTGTAAAATTAACGTTACCTGTAGTAATATCTTTTACATTAATTGGAATAAGAGATCCCATTGAAACATAATTACGATCAGCATCGGATACCAAGTATCCTAAATTAAATGTATCATTTTGTTCAGAATATATAATACCTACGTAATTAGCATTATTTTGTATATCGCTAGTATAACGTTGAAAGATAATTCCGGTATCTGTAGACGTACTTGGGTTTTTATTTATTAATAAAATATTGTCAGAAAATGAAGTAGTTGTACCAGAAATGCTAATATTACCTCCAATTAAAGTGTCTTTTCCAATAGAAATACCACCACCTAAAGTCATAGAACCTCCGTCTGTTAAACTTGTAGCATTTGAAGTATCCAATATATTTATAGGATTAAATTGATAAGATGCCATTGTATTATATTATATTTATAAAAAAGTATTTGTAAATATATTAATTAAACTACACTACACTAATCAAACATTGTTTTTCTTTTTTTATTCGGTAAATTTACTTGTGACGCTTGTGACGCTTGTGACGCTTGTGACGCTTGTGACGCTTGTGACGCTTGTGACATTGATTTAAAATATTTTAACAACTCGACAGTCATCTGTGTATCGTAATCAGACGAATGTTCTAAAGTCGGTTTACGTTGTAATTTTGCAAATGTACACAAATTAACCAAAGACAAACTTTGTTTTTCATTTAAAAACCCCGATAATTTCAAAAATTGCGCAACACAAACTGTATCTATACTATTATAACTTATAAACTTTGAATATTCCGATTCTGTCAATAAACCACTTGATTTAATAAACCTGATATCAAATTGAATATTGTGACCTATAGGTATTAAATTGTATTGACCTTTGTTTTTTCTCAAAAAATCAAGCAATTTATCCTTTGCTTGAAATAAATCCAAAGAATGTCTATGATGTTTAATTAAATCAATCTTGTTAATATCCATTGCTTCCGGATAAATAGTATATCCGTCATTTTGTTTTAACGATAAATCAAGTGAATCGATCTTATTTAAATCATTATCTAAAGTAATAAATGATACAGTTAATAAATTACATTTATCATTGATTCCAGTTGTTTCACAATCAAACGCTATATATTTAACTTTCATATATTTGACTTCTATATATTTAACTTCTATAATTAATCTAATTGTTCACATTTTAATTTTCAATTTATTGTAAAATTTGTCTTACATTATCAATCCACCCCCATGCAATAATACTAATTCTACCTAATTCTTGTTCTCGTTTATCTTGTAAAATCCCGTGTCTCCAAATACCATTAGTATCATTTGTAAATGAATAAACAGTACCATCTGGTTGTGGCATACTTATAACTGTTTTTGTTTTAGCATGTTCAAAGGCAGCATCTTTAGTAATACCAAAAGAAACAGCTACTGTAAAGTTTTGAGTTAATGCTCTATCTGGATTAATGGCCGACGAATCTTTGTGGAATGGTTTCCAATGATCTGGATCACGATACCAATTAAATCTTGTGGTTTTAATATCCATTTTAAATACTTGTTTTAAACGTTGTATAATCATATTAAATATTGGACAATGTTCTTTCCATTTACAATGATCATCAGCAATAAAATGAGTACCCTCGATTTTATCATTTCCATGCCACAATTTTAATAATTCTGTTTCTGGAATTCCACAATTTTCAATTTCTGAAACCAATTTGTTATAAATTTCATATTTACCAAAATCCTCAAAAAGTTTAGGAGAAAGTAATACGTCTCTACTAGTTAATTCCGGGATTGGTTCATTGTAATTACAAGTTGAACGTAAATCTAAAACAACACGTAAATCAACGGGATCAGTCTTTGGAACAAAACATTCCGTATTCTTTTTTCGTTTATTATTGTACTTGTCCTTGTTCCGTTTACCTTTGTCTTTATCGTAACCTTTAACATCACGTGTTTCATTACGTGTTTCATAGTTACTTTTAACGTAATTATTAGTATTTACTTTTTGTCTTTCATAGTTACCTTTAACATCGCCTTTATCGTAATTATTAGTATTTACTTTTTGTCTTTCATAGTCACTTTTATAGTTTTTATCGTCACTTTTATAGTTTTTATCGTCACTTTTATAGTTTTTATCGTCACTTTTATAGTTTTTATCGTTACTTTTATAGTTTCCTTTATCGTTACTTTTATAGTTTCCTTTATAGTTTCCTTTATCGTCACTTTTATCGTCACTTTTATAGTTTCCTTTATCGTTACTTTTATAGTTTCCTTTATCGTTACTTTTATAGTTTCCTTTATCGTTACTTTTATAGTTTCCTTTATCGTTACTTTTATAGTTTCCTTTATCGTTTCCTTGCCGAAATGTCATAGGTTGTAGAACGACGTCGTGACTGTTCTTACATTCTGATTGAAATTTACACGATCCATGTTTCCAATAATAAAAACAAATAGTGTTGTCGTGAATAAATTTACAATCTTCACGTTGACAATTTTTGTACATGAAATTTTTGCAAACTTGTTTAATGTCGTTGTCTTTTTCCATTTTTAAATATATATCGATTATTATATTTAAATTCAAAATTATTTTTTGCAAACTTGTTTAATGTCGTTGTCTTTTTCCATTTTTAAATATATATCGATTATTATATTTAAATTCAAAATTATTTTTTGTATGTTTCAATGTTTACGTCTAATAAAATAATTAATGGATCGTAATTTTCATATTTAAAATTCAAAATTTACTTTTTCCCACGTTTAACAGAACCGCGTTTAACAGAACCACGTTTAACAGAACCGCGTTTAACTGAACCGCGTTTAACTGATTTACGTTTAACTGATTTACGTTTAACTGATTTACGTTTAACATATTTACGTTTAACAGAACCGCGTTTGGCTGATTTACGTTTAACAGAACCACGTTTACCACCAATCATAGGTAACATACTTGCTCTTGATTTTTTTTTTGTATATTCATTTAATAAGTGTGTATGATTTTTATTTATATCATCGTAATGCCTAGAAAAGTTTTCATAATATTCATTTTTAATTATTTCTGGCATCGGTGGTAAAATACGAAATTCTACAAGAATACTAGCCAATTCGTCATTTGAAAAATAGTCTTCATCGTTGTATTTTGATCCATCGTTTACATATAATTGTGCAGCATTTTTTAATAAAAAATTTATATAATTTGAATACTGTGGCGATTTTGTAATATTTAAAAAAATGTTTTTTAATTTAGTTAACATTTCTCCTTCATCTAAACGATCATCAATTATGTTTATTTTTTTAGAATTCGACATATTATACTATAACCATATAAAATAATATAAAATAAATTAATTAATTAATGGATCGTAATTTATATATGTAAAATAGTCATGTATTTTAATAGATTTAGTTATTATAAAATCTATAATACGCAATAATAAAAATATAATAGTCACTATTAATAAGATTGATAATATATATATTAATGTATATAATTCTGGAGTTACATTGTCAAAACTTAATTTAAGACCTATATTTGGTGTTTCTTCATCTAAAAGGTACCTTTCATTGTTGATGTGCATCGTATTCTTATTCTTATTCTTATTCTTGTATTTTATTGTATTGTATTTTAATTTTTTTTATCATTTTTTTATTAAAACTTTTTTAAACTGTAAATATAAGAGAAGATATGTTTACAGATATTCAAAATTTATTTCTAAATCAACATGGATCTTTTGCAAAAACATTACAATTTGAAACAATTGTTATATTTGTTATTGTATTGATAGTCGTAACACAAGCGTTTGAAAAATCATATGGTTTTGTAATAATACTAGTAGTTTTTGCTTTATATATATCAAATACATATGTTAATGTAAAAAATAATAAAGTAAACGATTTTAACAGTATGACAATGGTTAAATTACAATCTTTACAATCAAAAGTTTACGACTACATTGATATAAAACTTAAATTAATAAGAAATTCCAGTGAAAATAAAATGCCACAATCTGAAATCCAAAAAATGTATAATCAAAATCAATTAGATTCATTATATATCGATTCAAACGTAATTCATTTCTTATTCTCGGTTATTAAATTAAGCGAATATAATCCAGAAAATTTTTATTCATTATTAAAAGGTACAAATAGTATATTACGAATAAAACGTGATATAGATCTTTTTTACGAATCAAATGGTGTGTATCCTGAAAATACAAGCGAATTATTCCAAGCCGCATTAAAATTAAGACAAAATACGATTAATAATATGCACAATTTTGTATACACAATTCCTAAAACAAGTATAATGTATAAATATCTAGATGATTCTATTACAAGATACGCAACACTTGTTTCTAGAACAACAGATTCAATTCATACAAATTATAAAAATAATATACAAAGAGTTGGATTAAATTCATCTACAAAATTTGTCACATATAATACTACAAAAGATTTTGACCCAATAGAAAATCATTCATCATTTGTAACAAAAGGCGATAATAAACATTTACAATTTTATATTTAAACAATTTTATATTTAAACAATTTTATATTTAAACAATTTTATATTTAAACAATTTTATATTTAGGATGTAGGCAATTTTATTTAAATCACGTTAATAATACAAGGTTCATCTAAATAAAAAGTTAAAATATTATCAAAACAATAATCTTGGTATTCTTTACTAAATCGTAACAATATATCGATTGGAATGTAATTTGTAATTAAAGTTTCTAAATAAACAACCGTATCCAAGTTATTTTTAAAATATATTTTCAATGAAACAAACAAAGTAAAAAAATCCCAAAATTCAAAAAACATTGATGAAATTTTTTTATCAGATTCGCCTATAAAAGATGATCTATTGTAATTTGGAAATGTATTAATCTTTTTATCAAGAATAAAGGAATTACCGAAATCTATTATATAAAATTTACCTCGACGAATAAACATTTGTGGATTTACAAAAATATTATGTATATGTAAATTACCGTGTAAAAAATTAAACGTTCTAAATTTACAAACAAATCCAAACAGTTCATTTAACAATAATTTGATATTTGGATTATATTTATTCAAGAATGTATACAATGATACTTTATCACTTGTATCATATATAATCTTATCAGACACAATAGATGTTTGTAATGCGATTCTATTGTCAATTATATACAAATAAACAAGGACCTCCCATTCGAAAACATTTTGTAAACTACAATATTTTACAATATTACGTTTAGTATCGCGATCACAAACACATATTTGATAAGAATTTGATGAAATATTTTTACATTCTGAATCTACTTTTTCTGATATTGATTTAAAAATATTTTCTTCCTCATATCTATTCCCCTTTTTAAATAATTGAAACATATTTACTTATATTTACACATTTTGCAAATATAATTAGATTTTTAATTAACAAGAGCTCTTAAATTTTAATTAACAAGGGCTCTCCATTTAAATACAATTGATGTAAAACTTGTGTAATCTGGGGTTGTATATTGAATTTGACCAAATTCTGTAATGTTAAATTGAATACCTGTGTCATCACCGACATATGTTTTAATAATTTCCCAAGAACTACCCTTATTTACTCCACGAATATGGAAATTTACAAACAAATTAGTAGATGCAATAACACGAACAGATAAATAACAATCAAAACTCCAAATTGAATTGTGAAAAACCAAATTTGTTATATCAGTAAAAGTAGTCATATTATTTTGACCATTAAATGTCAATGTAGAAAACATATCATATTGATTAGGTGTCATATTTGCTCCATTAACATACAAATTGTTTCCCACATATAAATTTTTACCAATACTTGCACCACCTAATGTAGTAAATGTACCTCCTCGAGTAATAGAACTAGCATTTGTAGTATTTGATATACTAATACCACCAGCTACCAATATACTTCCCGAAGAAACGCTATTAGACGTTTCTGTTGATACACTTGTAGCACGTGAAAAACAAATAGGTATATAATCAGATAATAATATTGATCTTTGATTAGGATCCTGAACAGAAGATCCAAATTCAAATTGATCATTTGTTTCATTATAAATAACACCAACATATGGTTTATTATACAAATTTACAACATCACCTACAGACGGATTTTGAGTTTGCCAATTGCTAGATAAAGTTGCTATTTTAGTAGTACCATTATAAACAAGTATTTTTCTAATTTGATTATTACTAAATCCAGATGATATTTTAACCCACCATCCAGTATAATATTCATTAATAGTACTTGCCTCGGTTGTTAATTTAATTTGAGTTGATGTCATACCTGATTGCTCAGGTAATATATATGTAGCCGAATATGAATCCGCAACAACATCTCCAGAACCAATATTGTTATCTTGTTGATATCTTTCTATGATCCAGCCAGAATCATTTGATCCAGAAGGACCAGAATTTAAAAGGAATACATTGTCTTTTAAACTAGTATTTGTTGTATCAATTGATGTAGTTTGACCATTAACTGTTAAATTTCCTACAATCAATGTATTTCCCAACACATTAAGATTTCCTGATACACCAACTCCACCAGATACTAATAACGCACCTGTACTAACATTATCACTAGAAGTAGTAGATGAAATGTATGTATTTCCTCCAACCAACATATTTTTTGCAACACTTGTTCCACCACCAATAGTCAAACTACCACCATTACCAAGACTAGTTGCATTTGATGTATTTGAAATAGAAATACCACCCCGAAAAACAACAGAAGCATCATTTATATCTGAACTTGACGTCTCATTATGAAATACTGTTTTACCATCAGAATTAGAAATATCAATAGATTTCTCGATAGCGTTTCCTAAAGAATTATAACGCGTTATTGAAAAATTTTGAGTAGAACTAGATCTATCTATTGAAAAACGTTTAATATTAAAACTGTCATAAAAATTAATAATATTATTGTCTTCAGTATAATAATTTGATACTCCTCTAGTCATGTAAACGTCTCCACCAATATAAATATCCTTTCCAATACTAGCACCACCAGGTGTCAATATACTACCACCATTTGAAATATTTATAGCATTGGTATCAGTTTGTAATGTCAAACCTCCCAAACTAACAAGACTACCAGTTGACAAGTTAACTGCATCATCTGTAGCAGTTAATGCCAAATAGGCATATGTACTTGAACTACTACTACTACCGTTTATAGAACCTCCGACATATAAATCACCACTTATAGCTGCCCCACCAGCTACTGTCAAACCACCTCCATTTAATGTATTTACAGAATTCTCACCACTTTTAATAGATAATCCACCTGTAATTACAACAGCAGCTTCTTGAACAGAAGTTGACGGAGTAGAATCTAAAAAATGTGTTATACCGCCAATAACCATGTTTTTAGCAACTGATGCTCCACCAGCAATTGTTAAAGCACCACCTCTAGTAAGTGCATCAGATTCTTGTGTACAACTAATACTAATTCCTCCAGTTAAAACTAATGCAGCTGTAGTTGAATTAACAGATTCGGTTGTCGAAGTAAATGTTATGGTATCATTGCAATTTAATGTACCATTGATATCTAAGCTATATAATGGATCATGAACATTTATACCTATATTTCCAGATGTTTGTAAAACTAATTGGTCAACATTTGTACCCGTATAAGTAGAAATATACTTGTCCTGACCAGTTCCAGTTTTATCAGAATGAATAATATAACCAGACAACTCACCAGATATCTGTAATTTTTCACTATCCGGGGTTTCATTTGAACCCAAACTATATAATGACATTTCCACTGGATATGGTGATCCAGAAACAGATCCATCTGCAATTAAATGTATACTAGGGTAAAGTGCACTTATTATCTGCAAACAAGAACTTGAAGAATTTATATTGATTGTAGAAAATGTAATTTCAGATGTTGTTCCAGAACGCAACTTTAAATCACCACCTATTAATAAATCTTTGGTTATACTTGTACCTCCAGCTACAGTTAAACTACCTCCATTTGAAACATCAGTAGCATTTTGTGTATTATTAATACTTAGACCACCATTTTGTATTACTAAAGCTCCCGTACTTGAATTTGTAGATCCAGTAGTTGAATTAAAAGTTACTGTACCATCATTTTTAACAACAATTTGATTGGTAATACCTGATTGTATTACTAAATTCTGTTTAACTCCAGTACCAAGATTATTTACAGAAAGAATATAATCATCACGGTTCCATCCTAATTTTAAATATTCACTGTTCGTTACATCATTAGGTAATCCATTTCCAAAAATGCACAAATCATTAGTAGCATTTACACCATTATATGTAAAAAAATTAATACTACTGTCACTGTTATTAGATTGATAAGATAATGCATTACTATTAATTCCTCCTCCTAATACAGTATATGATTGATTTTTACCAATGAATACAACATCTTTATTTCCCTTTATTCTAAAAACTTCATTACTACTAGAACCATCGCCTGAATAAAATATGTGTGAATCAGTATAATTAGTAACTTGATAAGTAAGTGAACCAACAGTATTACCTAAACCAGTAAATCTATTTGTTTCCGATAAATCCAAAGCCTCTTGGTATAATACTAATTTATTCCGTTTATCAGTGTTTACAATTTCTATACCTATGGAATCTCCTGTAAATGTACGTTTCCCAATAGCCATACCTCCAAGTGTAGTAAATGATCCACCACTTGTAACAGAAGTAGATTCAACTGTTGTTGTAATAGTTTGTCCACCATTTATTATAAATGAACCAGTTGATTTATTTAATGAATTTGTAGTATTAGAAATATATACTGGTTGTATAAATTCGGTATTATTAGAATTTATTGATATCATTGTTAAAGAACTTTCATTACTAAATTTTATATTACCAGACGATGTTCTAAATTCAATATCTGAATTATTTCCTACAACTAAATTATTACCAGACATATTAATTGAGGCTGGTATAAGTTGTGAACTATTACTTAAAAGTATTTGATCAGTCCCAGTATACTTAATGGTTAACCCATTATTACTTGAATTTGGAGATCCTAAAAACACTTGTCCTGACACATTCAAGTCTCTTCCGATAGCAACTCCTCCGGCAACTGTTAAAGCACCGCCATTTGAACCATCTGTTACATTTTCTGTACATTTTATTCCTACACCACCAACAATGGTTAAAGCACCGCCAGTTGAACTTGTACTGACTGTTGTAATATTAATTTTTAAATTTACGTCTGTTAAATCAAATGATTTATTTACACCATCCGGACTTATATAAAAATTTTTATTTGATACTGTATCTAAAAATAATCTATTTTCGCTTAAACCTCCAACTTGTATAATACCATTTGAACTATCCAAATATAAATCTTTTCCTATAAATACATTTTTCATTATACCTGCACCACCAGCAATAGTTAAAGCACCACCTGATGTAGAACTACTTGCATCATATGTTGTATTTATACTAGTACCACCATTTACAACTAAAGCACCATTTAAAACACTTGTACTTGCAGTCGTACTAGTAATATTGATATCTCCTTGCTGTATAACCAATGGAGATTGATTTGGCTCTACAGTTATTTTTTTTAAACGTATATCAGCCATTCTTATTTATATCCCAGATAATTTATTTTACAAACAAACATAAAAACACAATTAGTTCGTAAGGTAAATAAAAAAAAAATAATTACTTAAGTTAAATTAATGTTTGATAGACCCATTTTATTTTACAGTGAGTACTGTATTCATTCTAAAAATTTTTTAAATGCACTAATGAAACATCAAGAATTATTCGATTTATTTATTCGTATAAACATTGATGTTGATATAACTACTAAACAACGTCCTAATGTATTTTACAATATTCAAAGGGAACTTGGTATAAAAATAAAAGAAATCCCTACAATAATAACTCCTGGTCCAGAAAATATATTAACAGGAGCTGATGCATTTGATTGGTTGGATTTTCAAACTAAATCTTTATCAAAAGAGTCCGTTGAAGGATTTAATTGTATAGAAATGGGATCCTTTTCCGATTCCTATTCTACATATGGATCATCTGATTTAAATGATGCAAAACAACAGACTTTTAAATTTATAGGTAAAAACGATGATAAAATTGAAACACCACCAGAAACAGCTAGTAGTATATCAAAAGACGATTATTCAAGAAAACAACAAGAAAGAGAAACATTTGATAATGTTCATTACAATCCAAAACAAAATACAAAACAAAATACAAAACAAAATGGCGGTGGTTTTAATCCAAAACAAACTGGAAGTCCATCGCAAAACGGAGGTGGAGGTGTATCAGATAAACAAAAAGATTTTGACTATAAATTACAACAAATGCTAATGGAACGTGAAAATTCTGGAAATGTTTCTCAAAAACATTGATAATTTCTATTATTCATTTTTTTAAATAAGAAAACGTATTTAAAAAATAAAAAAAATTGAAAAAGAATTATAGATTACTAAAATGCATACGAGACCAAACTTCATACGATACTTATGTTGTCTACTGAAATTGCAGCTTTGACCATTGGTTTGACTATTGCTTTTGCAACTACTTGTTTATTTTTATACGCGGGTCTTGTTAAAGATAGAAAAATGTTTACAAATCAAAGGTTGTTTTTTATAAAAAAATGGTTATATATCTTTTCTATTTTTGCAGTAAATGCAGCAGGTTGTTGCTTGGTGTATTATACTCAAAATTTACAGGTTATATTGTATATCATTTTGGTTTTAAAATCAAAGGATATTTTGATGAGTATTATGTTTACATTCAATATGATTTACAAGGCATTGTTTGTTAAAAATGAAGAACCAGATTTGGAAATTTCAGGAGAAATTAAAAGAATTGTTGCATTTGTCCCTGTATATAAAGAAACATTAGAACAATTAACCAGAACAGTTGATAGTTTAATTGCAAACAAACTTGGACCAAATTATTCTATGATTTGTATTGTATCAGATGGCATTAATGATTACAAAGATATTTTTGATAGTCTTCTTATTACAAAATATGCAAAATATTATAAATCTTGGACAGGAGAAGATGTTTCTACTAACATTTACTATGGAACAAGAAAGGATAAACACGTTGTAATTATTCAAAAAGAAGAAAACCAAGGTAAAAAGGATAGTATCATTTTGACAAATGAACTTTTTAATTACGAACGTTCTAATTCTACTATTATTAATAACCAATATCGTGATGAAATTTTATCTGATATTAATAATACATTTGGTGTTTCTATTTTCGATTATCTATTTTGTACAGATGCGGATACTGTAGTTAGTGAAAATACATTTACTTGTCTTATTGACACCATTGAACAGAGGAATGCTGTAGCAAGTTGTGGTATTGTTAATGTTGATTTTTCAAAAGGAAATTCATTTTGGAATAATCTTCAAAATTTTCAATATCTATATGGTCAATATATTAGACGTACTAATGAAGATCTTTTTAATCAAGTACTGTGCTTACCAGGATGCATTTCAATGTTTAAAATTAATACTGGCAACAATGGATACGCTGGTCTCACTGGTGGAATGAGTGTGAACGAGCGCCATAAAGCACTTGATCTTTATTCTAAAATTCCTGATCATAATCATCTTGTAACTTCTAGTGTTCAATATGTAGGAACTGATAGAAGATATACTAGTAGTTTAGTTTACACTGACAAAAATGCAAAAATTGTTCTTGATACTAGATGCAATGCATATACTATTCCACCATCTAATTTGGACTCTTATGTTTCACAAAGAAGACGTTGGTGCCAAAATACATACTTTAATAGTATGATCAATATTATCGGACCAAATGTTAATTTTATATCACGATTTTTCAATGTTGTTGATTATTTAAGACTTAGTCTTGTTTATTTCAGATTGTTTAATACTTTGTACTTTGTTTACTTACTACACAAACAACATAATATCTTGGAACTCCTACCGTATATTGTTATCCTATGTTATCCTGTATTATGTTTCTTGGTTTACAGTTTATTCGATGGACATCTACGATCACAGTGGTTTAGCCTTTTCATTTCATTAATTATTAACAAAATTTTTGTAATGTTCTCAACTATCTCTATTTTTACTAATATGCTATGGAATATTGGCAGCAGTTCTTGGAATCAACAAACACAACAAACACAACAAACACAACAAACACAACAAGTTTAAATAATTGCCAATCAAATTATCATTTTAACTTTTTCTTTTAATAAACAAATTTTAAAACTTTCTTTAAAACTTTCTTTAAAACTTTCTTTAAAACTTTCCTTAAAAAGTTTTTAATTTAATTTTTGAACTTGTACATTTTGAAAATATGTCCAAGTATCATGTGGTGTAGCTGTTTTTGGTAAACTTCCACCAAAAAATGTTTCAAATATAATTGTGTTGATAAAATGTTTAGTATCTGTTCTCCAAATAATTTTATCAAATTTTTGAGTTATATTATTTATAGTAACTTGTAACAAACCATCTTGTATAGCTACATTATCTTTTACATTATTTAATCTTAATTGTATTGAAACATTATTCCAATTATGTGAATCAAAACGTAATTGATGTCTCCACAATGAATCACCATATTGTCCATTTTTAATAACAAGTGAGTTATATTCTTGACTTTGGATTTGGTTTGATTTAGGTAAATAAAGATAAGCTTCTGCACTAAAATTTGCTCTCCAAGCTATTCTACAACTTGCATTATCTGTATGTTTACCTCCAGATCCTCCTGTTGTATTTGCACCAGCATTGATGAATAAACCAGGTAATTTACCTCCTAAAACTGGACCAAATGTTTCATCAAATTTAACTTGATATGTTAATAAAACTTCTTTTGCCATATTTATTTCATCTGGGTTTGAATAAAATCCAATACCGCCAACTGGTAATTTACTTGGAGAATAACTACCTTTGGGATAATACACTTTAAGTAAATTACCGTTTATAATTTCGTGGTTATTATTACCTTTACCAAATGCTACTCGGATAATATTCCAATCAGATATACCTTTTTCCAATGTACTTAGCAAATATAACGGTAATGCAATTAAATCTTTATTGATTTTCATTATTCAATTATAAAAAAATGAATTTAAATCTTTAAGTTCGTTTTTAATAAATATATTGTTTACGTAAACTAGTTAAAATGAATAAATTAAAGAATTTGTGCAAAATATCTTTTGTGTTTTTAAATATAGTTAATGGTCAAACTGTTCCGAGTTCACCATTTGGCGATCCTAATGTAATTTGTCCGAAAACAAATGGTGCACCTGTTTTTGTTGGAGGATTCCCATCTACACCGTACCTTATTACTCCATTTACAGATACTTTTCAAAATCCCCCATTAGCAAATATTAAAGAAAAAGTTTGTCGTACAGATGGTCATTGTATATTTGCGTATGATATTAATATTATTCATTCTCAAAAACGTATTTTTGATAATACAGTTGACAGTTGTAAACAATTTCCAGGAACTTGGTTTTTATCTTACAATGGAAGTATTCCTGGTCCAACTATTCGTGTACCAGTTGGTCACGAATCTTTAGTTAGATTTAAAAATTTAATAAATTATAATACAGGATTTTTCAAGGGTAATTTTAACCCTTGTTTACCAAATAATAATAGAATTGGTAGACCTATAAGTGTTCACCACCACGGTTCTGCAAGTTTGGCACCATTTGATGGATGGGCAGAAGATGAAACTTGTTATGGTGAAATTAAAGATTATGTTTATCCAAACAATAGACCAGCAACCGAATGGTATCACGATCACGCGTTACATATTACAGCTGACAATGCATATTTTGGTCTTGCTGGATTATACATTACTTCATCAAAGATTAAAGATAATGGTTGTGGAGAACCTTGGAATTTGGAAGATATTCAAGAATATCATATGATTTTAACAGATAAAGTATTAGACAACAAATGTCAATCATTTATAGATACATTTGGTGCACACGAAGATAATTTATACGGGGATATTAATTTAGTTTCCGGTATTCCTTTTCCAATTATGAATATGGAACCAAAATGGTTACGATTTAGATTTGTAAATGCTGCTGTATCTAGACCATATCTTTTTAAAATTAAAGACCATAATTTAAATGATATTTCACAAAGAATTTGTAGAGTAATTGCTACAGATGGAGGTTTTAGAAAAAGTCATGTTGCATTTCCACCAGAAGGTTTGTTAATTGGAGTATCTGAAAGATATGAGATTGTTTGTAATTTTTCAGCATATAGTGGTAGAACCGTTTACTTTTGGAATGACTTTGATAAAGAAATTATGAAAGATGTTCCTTATTTTTGCAATTCACATCTTATTGCAAAGGCAGTATTTGGTACAACTACTACAGAACTTGTTCCACCTGTATTTGCATATAATCAAAATACACCAAATCCATTAAGACCAATTTTTGATGTTCTGAGTACAGCCGATATTAACACGGCTACTATTATGGCTAATGCTGGAGAGTACCATAGACAAATGAATTTTGGAAGAACTAATGGTCATTGGACTATTAATGGCGAAACATGGGATACTGCAAAAATTGCAGCCGAAGATGTCGGGTATAATACTTGGGAATTATGGCAATTTAGATCAGGCGGTGGTTGGTTTCACCCAGTTCATATGCATCTTGTTGATTTCCTTATAATTAAACGTGAAAAAGAAGTATTAGGTAGTATACAACCTGTAAATCTAAGAACATACGAACAATTGGCACCAAAAGATGTATTTTATCTTGGCCCAAGTGAAACAGTTTATGTATTAGCTAGATTCGGCGCCCATAAAGGAGATTATATGTTTCATTGTCACAATCTTATCCACGAAGACAATGATATGATGAGAGCAATGAGAATGGTTGATACAAATGTTGGAAAAACTTCATCAACTACAGTTAGTAAATCAAGTCCATTCATTATTAATCCATTATACAATATTGTATACAATAATTGGAAATATGCTGATCCAATGTTGGGAGAAACTGCTGCAAAACCATCAGGATTAACTAGAACAATGACTACAGCATATATAACTCAAACACTTGGTAAAAATTTGTATAGAATATTTTATCCTCTACCAGCTGATATTGTTTTGATGAAAGGTGCATCTAATCCTTGGCAATCTATGTGGTGCCCAGTAAAATAAAAAATTGAAATAAATTGAAATAAATTCAAATAAATAAATATATTATATACAAATGAACGATTACGAAAAATACGAAAAATACGAAGATATTTTATTCAGACCAAAACAAACGAGTGGTAAAAGACACATTTATAGTTCAAAACACGTCAGAATTCAACAATCTAAAGCTTCTTCAAAAAATAAAAAATAAAAAATAAAAAATATTTTTATTTTTTAATTTAAAGTTAATAAATCTATTAGTGTATACAATAATAAAAATGCTTTTTTCAATCTTTGCCTTTGTTTCTTTAATTACTATGGTTATGTCTCAGTCTTGTCCCCTACGATGTCCTAGTTGTACAAAATGTGATCCTAAACGTGGAACTTGTAGTTTACCACGTGATTATGTTAGTTGTCTTACTAAAACAACACCTTCACTTTTAGGTTATTGTTATGCTGGATCTTGCAATTCTCAGGTAAGTCTGTCACCAGTTGTTACAAGTCTAAAATCCTGTCAACGTTATAGTTGTTTAAATAATGTATGTACTCTTAAAAATCAACCAGATGGAACTGATTGTTCTGTGGTTGGAGCTGCTTTTCATTCAGTTTGCGTTACTGGTGTATGTAAACCTGTTGTATTGGCATTATCAGACATTTTTCCACTTCAGAACATAGGTTGTTTAGGTCAAGCTAATGGTGTACAATGCGATACAAATGATGTTTTGAATGACATGGAATCTTGTCAGAATAATATTTGCAAATTTCCAGATGGATCATATTATGGATATGTACCTGCACCAATTTAAATACAAATACAAATACAAATACATTATTAATTAGTAAATGATTTCTTTATTTTATTTTATTTTATTTTATTTTATTATATTAAATTAAATAAAATGTTAAATAAGCTTCCAACTGAATTAATTATAGAAATATTACAAAAAATGGAAATAGATGAACTTATTAAAACTTGTAAGACAGATAAAAGGATATATTCGATATGTCAAAATAATCTACATTTGTTTTCTAAAATTATATTAAATATACCTATACCTATTCCGTTAGACGGTAAGGTACATCCCCAATTTTATAGTCATGTAAAAAATGTTAATTACCAAGAAATTTTAGATTTTTTTATTAAGAATAAGCTTATAAAAGGAAATTTTATAAAAAGCCCACATTATATATCAAATAAGAGATCATATGATTTTCCATTTACACGAGATGTTTTAATATTTTTAATTGAAAATGGTTATAATATTTTATCGTATAATTACTTGAAGCTAAATATTTCTAATTTTACCCTACCAGCTTTAAAATATTTAGTTGAATTTAAAAAACTTGAAGTTAAAAAGGATTTATTAAGTTCTGCAATTCCTTCAAGTAATTATAATATTATTAAATATCTTGTGGAAAAAGGGTGTGTAATATCATTTCAGGATTTACAGAAATTATGCGTTACATCATTTGGTAAAGATAAAAATAATATTAAAGTTTTTAACTATTTAATAAAAAAATTTAATTTAGATAAAGATAAAGTAATTAAAAAAATTGGTGAAAGTTATAATACAAAAAATTTACATTGTATTTAAATTTTATCCACGTACTCAACTTATCTAATAATAATCGTGTATATAATATAAAATTGATTTAAAAACAAACTATTATAATCAATAAAAATGATTTCTTTATTTTTATTTATCAATGGTCTTTTCTCACAGATTATACAAGATACAGTTGTAAAAGTCCATAGTAACGTGACAATTCAAGTTAAATTACCAGTTTGGAAACCAAAAACTACAAATTACGATCCAACAATAGTAGATTGGAAGGGCGTTATATCAGGTTGTCGTGCTACTTGTCGATATGACAAACGTTTGTGTAATTTTTATGTAAGAGCATCTGCTCATGACTCTCTTTCTGTATCAGAAGGATTTGGAGGAGCAGATGGATCTTTAGTTTTAACAGCAGACGAAATCAAAAGACCTGAAAATAATTATGATAGTTTTACTTTTTTATTATCAAAAAATGCTTTAGCACTTGCTAAAAGATACAATACTTCAGTTGCTGATATTATTGCTGTATGTGGAGCTGTAGCAACTGAATACCAAGGCGGGCCTACTATTATTTCAAATGATCCTGTACAACCATTTTTAGTTGGTCGTTATGACAAAATTGTACCAAATCCTGCAAATACATTAGCACCTGCAAATTTAAATACAAGTGGGTTTGCAAATTTTGCCGAATCACGTAATTTAACAACTGAAGAAATGACTGCATTAATGGGATCACATTCTTTACTTGATACAAAGGGATGTGAAAGAACAAATGGTACACAATGTGATCCAACTAAGGAACCTTGTACAGATTTACGAATCTACAAATGGTCAAATATGTATTACCGAGATGTTTGTTCACCAAAAATTCGAATAAATGACCCACCAGTACGAAGTACTCTACCATTAAAATCACTTGAATTCCTTAAAAAACAAGAATTATGCAAATTTACAAGTCCAGAATTACGTCAACGTGGTTTAGATATTTTTGATACAGAAGTTGTAGCCTTATTTGGTACAAAAACTCCAGATGCAGCAGTTATAGATTTAGATGTAGAAGAAGAACACGTTTCTTGGTTTTCTTTAGGTACTGTAGCAAGACAATGGATGTATACTATCAACGATGCTTGGTTGGGTTTAGCTTGTCAAAATAAATTACCACAAACGGATTACAATACTAAGATAGGAAATGCTATGAGATCTTTTAGAAATAATTCTGCAGAATGGGATCGTGTTTATATAAGAGCTTATAAAAAAATGATTAATACAGGTGCTACTTGGAGTATACCAGGAGGTTTTGCTATCACAGGAGACGAATGTCGATCAGGATATGTTTCTGCATTAACAGGAATTACATTAGATTGTAGTTTATGTGATGAAATTGCTAGAAAAAGTGGTTTATATAATTGTAATGTTAATTGTAAATGCAAAACTGGATTGTCTAATAGTGTTAAATTTTATACAGCTATTGTTTAAGATTTATTGTTCAAGATTTATTGTTCAAGATTTATTGTTCAAGATTTATTGTTCAAGATTTATTGTTCAAGATTTATTGTTCAAGATTTATTGTTCAAGATTTATTGTTCAAGATTTATTGTTCA
>Ga0315273_10001999_pt1 | contig 23760 bp, 23 predicted proteins | sample YL17G02_0_MG_FD_205753 | JGI IMG/M metagenome (GOLD analysis project Ga0315273, IMG submission 205753) | Sediment microbial communities from Yellowstone Lake, YNP, Wyoming, USA - YL17G02_0 | ecosystem: Environmental > Aquatic > Freshwater > Lake > Sediment | place: USA: Wyoming | collected...
TAATTTAAACCTTAATATCTCTTCTTCTATCCACCATGTCAGAATCTGGTTATTTCGCAGGTCTTTCCTTGGCCAGGCCTTCAAGCAGGCTATCAATTTTATCAATAAGATCGTTTCTTTGCTGATTGGCAAAATCAATTTTTTTCTTGATTCTACCTATATACTCCAGCGTAACATCCCTTCGCCGGGCTTCATCTTCAAGATGCCAAAGCTCTAAATTCTTCTGCGCAAGCCCGGATATAGCAGCCCCTAAACTTGTAAATTGCGGGATTTTATTCATATCTCCTAGAGCATTATAAATTTTAAGTTTTTCATCCCTCAAGTGTATCTTTCCTTTTAAAGCCAACATTATAAAACCATCAATTTCGTTGCCCATAGTTTTTATTTGTTTATTCAATAACGTTATCTTTGCATTAATGGCCCCAGCCGAAAATTCCACATCCTTAAGTTTCAGCATTTCCTGAAGATGGTATTTTCTGATCTCTTTAATGGTAATTTTATCAACAAGACTACCTAACGTCTCAGCCATCACTTATCCTTTCCTTTTTAAGCGGACCATTTCCAAATTGAGCGTTTTCAAGCCCAAAACTCATACCAAAGATCAACCAAAACATGGAAGTGCCCATAAAACCGACAGTAATGATCGACCTAAAAAAAGCAAAAGTCAGACACCCGACGTTTGCCGCCAATAGACCCGTATACAAAAATTTATTGGACGATCCCTTAAGCATTGAAAGTTTTTTAAAAACGCGCGAATAAAAACTAATAAAGATCGTAAGAAAAGCGATCAAACCAACAATACCAAGTTCGGAGAGTATTTCAAGATACGTGCTGTGCGCATGTAAAGTAACATAACCTTTAGAGTAGCTATAAACCAGTTTTTCATACATCCCCGGCCCGGCCCCAAAAAAGATATTATCCCGAAAAATTTCGATCGCCGCCAGCATTATATCCTTCCTGAAAAAATATGTATCAAAATTAGTCATCCGTATCGGCATAAGAAAATAAATAAGACAGAGAAAAATTAGAAACCCGGGAACGAAATACTTTAGAAGTTTTTTATCAATTAAAAACGAGGCGAACATCAGGCTGAAAAGCCCGGAGATCCACACCGCCCTGGTCCCGGTGAAAACCATACACATAAACAACATAGTGAACGTTAAGATCGCAGAAATCCTCTGTATTAAGGTGTTCCCCTTGAACATGAAACAATAAACAATGGGCAAGAAATAGGTGATAAATAATGGCAATGTCCAGAATATAATTTCATGGCCAAAAACCGAAGACAATCTTTCCGGATGTAACCGGATATAATCGACAACTCCGCCTATCCCCATAAATAAACCGGAGAATATAAAGATATATTTCATAAACTCAAAGATATTTATACCAAAGGATTCATCCAATACGCGCGATACGGTTTTACTGACAAAGAACCGCCTTCCTATTTCAAAAACTAAAAAATAAAGAAAATACCGTTCAATAAATATTTGGGCGCTATGCTTAAAATTCTGACTAAAGATTGTCGAAAGAAGAACACTGACACCGAAAAAAAGGATTGGAAGATATCTTGAGGAAAAATATTGCGCGAAAAAAGTTGATATTTTGAACTTTTTTTCCCTGAAACCGATTATTACCAGCGATATAAGGGATACTAACAGAACTGCCTTAATCCCCTTTCTGTAATATGCACCGAAAATAATGAACAATGCAATACCGGCAGAAAATAAACTGACAAGGATTCGGTTAACAATCCCCGGCTTTGTCACTGAGAGCCCCTCGCAGACGAAGAGATCTTGCTGATTATCCCTTTCATTTTTCTAACTACTTTCTCTTTATCCATTGAATTAACATATCCCTCGAGTTCCTTCATCTGCTTTCTTAAAGAAACCAGATCAAAACCATCGGCCTGACTAATATAAATCTTGTCGTGTTTGGTAGTTTTGTCTTTATCCTTATCAAGCAGCAGTTCCTCCCTAACCTTCTCCCCTGGCCGCAAGCCAACATACTCAACTTGGATATCTTTGCCTAGCTCAAGGCCGGACAAAGCTACTAAATCCCGGGCCAGATCTATAATCTTTATTTGCTCTCCCATATCCAATATAAATATCTCCCCACCGAGTCCTATTGCCCCGGCCTGAAGCACCAAAAGCACAGCTTCTTTTATGCTCATAAAATATCTAGTTGTCTCCGGATGGGTTATGGTTATAGGCCCTCCGGATTCTATCTGCTTTTTAAACAAAGGGACAACACTGCCATCAGAACCCAGGACATTGCCAAAACGCACTGCCATAAATTTTGTTTTGCTGCGTTTTGATTTAGCCTGCAGGAATATTTCCGCCAGACGTTTACTCAATCCCATTATGTTAATAGGATTAACGGCTTTATCCGTTGAGATCAAAACAAACCTCTCCACTTTATAGTGATGAGCAGCATAAATCATATTCCTGCTGCCCAGCACATTATTCTTAACCGCCGCTATCGGATTTTCTTCCATTAGAGGCACATGCTTATGGGCTGCCGCATGGAATATAACTTGTGGCTTATAGAGCGAAAACACGCTCTTGAGCAAGCCTATATCTTTTATATCCCCGATTATGGTTTTAAATTTGATATGGGGGTGCTTTGTCAAAAATTCAATCCCCAAATAATAAACATCGTTCTCATTATGGTCAAATAACAATATTTCCTTCGGGTTAAAATTCACTATTTGCCTGCAAAGTGATGAGCCTATTGAACCGCCAGCGCCGGTAACCAAAACTACCTTGCCGGATAAATAACCCATAATCTCTTTTTCATTGATATTTACTGTTTCTCTGCCAAGGAGATCTTCCGGCTTAACGTCTCTGGGCTTAACCTCGAAATCGCCATTAAGTATCTTCTGTAAGCCCGGGACTATCCGGATCCTTACAGAAGGTATTTGGCAATGCGAAATAATACTTCTGATCACTTCGCCCTTAGCAGAAGGAATAGCTATAATAACCTCATCAATTCCATATTTTTCAACAACTGAAACTATATCGTTACGGGTTCCTAGAATACCGACTCCTTGAACGCGTAAATTGCTTTTATTCCGATCATCATCAATAAAACCAATTACTTCTATATTTGCCTTAGGGTTAATCCTCACCTCTCTCAGCACCATTAACCCGGCTTCTCCTGCACCTATAATTATGGTTCTTTTCCGTTTAATTCCTAAAACAGGTCGGAAAGTTTCCCTAAATAATCTTGTAATAAAACGAACTCCAGCCACAAAACAAAAACTCAAAATACAGTCTAAAATAAAGATTGAACGCGGGAAACCAGAAAAAGAATGGATAAGAGCAATGGCGGCAACAAAGCACAAAGTAGCTAAAAAATGAGCTTTAATTATTCTCCAGATATCATCTACGCCTGCATATCTCCATAAACCGGAATAAAGGCCAAAGTATCCAAAAATAACCATTTTGATGGCAATAAGAATGGGGAGGGTCTTAATAATTACCTGCCAATAATTGCTGTCAATTTTAAACTCTAACCGCAGGTAAAAAGCGAGTATATAGGCGGAAATCACAAAAGCCAAATGAACAACTACGATGATTAAACGCCGGAATTTAAGAATTAATTCTTTTGGGTTCATAGCCTAATATTATATAACATAATAAGGTTTGAGCAATTAGTTGATACGATTTTTTTTAATGCTGGACGCCTTCTCTTTTTACGACCTTTATCGCAGTCAAAAGAATAATATAGAGATCAAAAACAAAAGAATGGTGGTTAAGGTAATACTCATCAAAAGCAACCTTTATGGGAATCGCTAAATCATCTCTGCCGTTTACCTGAGCCCAGCCTGTAACTCCAGGAATTAGCTTATGGATGTTTTTCTTAGTGCGAAATTCCACAAGGTCATCCTGATTAAACAATGCCGGGCGAGGCCCGACAAAACTCATCTCACCCTTTAAGACGTTAAATAATTGGGGCAGTTCATCAAGGCTGTATCTGCGCAAGAATTCGCCACAGGGGATCAAATATCTTTCAAAATTTTCCATTAAGTGAGTGGCTAACTGGGGCGTATTTAACTTCATGGTCCTGAATTTGGCCATTTTAAAAATTGTGTTATTCTTGCCAATTCGATCGGTCAAGAATATAACCGGCCCCTTGGACATTAGCTTGATCAAAGCGGCAACAACCAGCATCGGCAAGCCCAAAAAAACCATCAAAATCAAAGCTAAAATTAAATCAAAAGTTCGTTTTACCATATCCTTTAACCGTTTCCTTAATCCCCTCTTCAAGGGTAAAAGGCGGTTTCCAACCAAGCAAATTCCTGATTTTACTAATATCAACATAAAGAGAACCAGTTAATTTCTCAAGCTCTTTGGTCTTTCCTGCAATTTTACACAACGCCTTTAAAATACCAGGAGACAAAGAAAATAAAACCGGTTTCTTACGCATCGCACAAGCAATCATCTTTATTAAATCCGGTGTTGACACATCCTGGCCATCGCTTACCATGAAAGTCTCGTTTACAGCCATAGGGTGAATAATACAAGTACTAACAGCATCTACCAGATTGCCAAGGTATATAAAACTGCGCCGATTATTAACACTCTTGAACGGTAACGGCAGGCCAGAACCGGCAATTTTGATCAAATTCTTAAAATTGGCCTTAACGCCAGGACCATAAACCAAAGGAAGCCTTAAAATTACCGTCTGAAGACCAGTCTCAGCAGCTATCCTAGCCAATAGATCTTCAGCTTCCCGCTTGCTGACGCCATAAGCATCTTGAGGCGCAGGAATATCTTTTTCCGTATAAGGAAGTTGAGAACCTTCACCGTTAACCTTAACCGAACTAATAAAAATAAACCGTTTTGCTCCTGCCTTTACCGCCATTCGCGCCAGGCGCTCAGTCCCAAGCACATTCACTTTGCGAAAAAGATTAATAGGATTAGCCTCTGAATCATTCATGACATGAACCCGTGCCGCTAAATGTATAACCGTATCCACTCCGGCTAAAGCTTGCTGCCAATCCGTTGACTCATTTATATCCCCAACCTGAATATACTCATCAACCCCAAATACATTACACGTATTATTGCGCACAGTCGCACGAACAAAATAGCCTTTTTCTTTCAAAGAAACGCACAGATTGCGGCCAATAAATCCGTTCGCCCCAGTAACAAGAACCCTCGCAAGATTATCTTTTTCCATAGGCCCTTGAAAACTCGCTAATTTTTAAAAATTTAAAAAAAAGATACTTAATAAGGTTGAACTGCCCGCCATTTTCGATTATAGCTCTTTTCATTTCCCGAGTAATAACAACTGTGCTTTTTATGCCGTGATTACTCACGCCGGAATCCCTCATTCGAACAAAATCCGCATTGATATATTTGCTCCGAACGTGATTTTTTTGCAAAAAACGGTACATCAACTCTACATCTGCAGCGATTTTAAAATCAGTCCTATAGAGTCCGAATCGCTCGTAAATATTTTTTTTACAATAAAATGTCGGATGCGCGGGTGTCCAGCTCTTTTGAAATAAACCATCACAGAATTCTTTGGATTCCCAACACCGAGTTATGCGATCAATATTTTTACAGCTGACATACACAAGGTTTCCATAAATACAGTCTATGTCATTATTATCAAAACTTAAAGCTACCCTTTGAATGACATTTTTATCATAAAACATATCATCTGCATTTAGAAATCCAACTACCTTTCCGGAAGCTAACAAAATCCCCTTATTCATTGCATCATAAATGCCCTGATCGGGCTTTGAAATAAATTTTGCAATTTTGTCCCTATATTTTTGAATAATACTTAAAGTACCATCGGTAGATCCTCCGTCAATTACAATATGCTCAATGTTTTTATAGGTCTGGCTTAAAACACTCTCAATGGTCTGAGCAATTGTATTTTTTGCATTAAACACTACAGTAATAACAGAAACTTTTGTAGTATACATTTTTTTCTTTTATAACGCGGCCTTCTGATTTTTAATCAAGGAATGGTACAAGTTCTTAAAAGAACTCGCAACGACATCCCAAGTGTAGTGCTGAGAGACTAAGTTTTTACCTTTTTGCCCCATTGCGGACCTTTCTGTATCGGTTAATTTTAAAATTCTCGCCAAAGCTTTTTTAAGTTCTTCATAGTCACAATCTATTTCAATTCCAGCACTCACTTTGGATACCAATGGGAAATTGCATTGTTTTGTATATACTACCGGAAGACCAAAACCCAGAGCTTCAAGAATTGCCATACTGAAACCTTCTCTGTAAGACGGCAAAACAAAAACATCTGATCCCGCAAAAAGAGCTTCTTTTTCTGCCCCTTCTACCATGCCTGGCAATAATATTGTTTTCTCCAAAGATGCTTTATATATTGCGTTTTTGAGCGTAGATTCGTAACCGCGATAATCAGGCCCAGACATTATAAGAACCCAATCTTTGTGAAACTCACTCAGACCGGCCCATGCATTAACGAGAAGATCAACACCTTTCCCGGACCACAATCTGCCCATGAAAAGTATTCGTTTTTTTCCCTTCAAGTCCGGATAAATAACCTCAGCGGCTTTTGGGCTACGCGGTATATTCAATATCTTGTTATCAATGCCGTTCGGAATTATTTCGATAGGACAGTTTACTCCATATGAAAGAAGTGAATGCTTTTCTCGTTCATTCAATGCGTGAACGCATGAAGCATCCGAAAACATCTGCCGCAATATTATTCGATTATATAGATTTTTGTGAAGTCCACTCTGACGCCAAGACTCATTTAATGCTCCGTGCGGCGTTATAACGAAAGGGATCGCCTTTCTTTTTGCAACCCGCCACGCTGCAAACGTGGGATAATCCCATAACATGTGGGCATGAATAATATCCGGCCTAGGATCGGCATTAAGCAGTGCTCCATACAAACCACGGCAATAAAACCATCTGTGAGGCGGCTTAGCTTTAAAGAAGTTCCCCTTAGGGTATCGCAAATACAACTTTTCTTCATCATGTCCTATCCTGCCCCATACCGATACTTCAAATTCTGCTAAAAGATGTCTCTCCAAAGCATCAACAACAGATGCAGGCCCCCCATATCTGGGATGCAAAATACTTGAAACAATCGCGATGTTTATATTAGGAAATTTACTCATCTTTTAAACTAATTAAAAACTTCGAATTTATCTGTATTTCTAACAACCGAGATCTGTTTTTTCAAATCTAGCCCAGGCAGAAATTTGAGGCGCAAGAGCAGGGAAAGGTTTCATAGCTAAGAATCCGAGCCTCCTAATAGCTTCGAACACTGAAAACGGCCGAGGATAACAAGCAACCGTGGATGAGCAAACAACATCATATCCTGATTTTTTGAGATAATTTACCAGCGACAAAGATGAATAGTAAAAAACATGCTCCCACGGAAAAAATGTAAATTGTTTATGTATAAAACTGTAAATATACCGCTTCCACAACATAGCATTACTGTTGGGTACCGAAACAAACAAGTAACCACCGGGACGTAACAACGTTTGAATTTCCATGAGTAATTGAAGAGGATTACGAAGATGCTCCAGGACATCCCACAAAACAACAAAATCAAATTTCAGATCAAATTGATTAATCTGCTCTAAATATTTCTTAGGGCTAATTGCTTGTCTGACATTCGGGAGATCTTTTTGAGCATATTCTATTTGAGCACGAGAAGCATCAAATCCAAAAGCGCCCAAACCCTTATTTCTTGCGAATCTTAAGAATCCTCCGGTTCCACATCCGATGTCTAAAACCTTGGCGTCATGTTCGATAGTACCCATAAGTTTTCTAGCTGACTTCCACCACTGTCGGTATGCGGGGATTTTGTGTTGGCCTTGGCACCAAATCCGGCCAACGTCGATTTCATCAATCTCCAGCTTAGCGTAATCAGGGGAAACAACATCGTAGTGTTCGAGAGTTTGAATGATGTCACAATGGCGACACTGAACAATAGTATATATAGCCCCTTTGCTTACTTCCTTTTGCAAAAACCGCAGATTATCTGAAGCACAAAGACGGCATTGACCATGAACCATTCAAAAACCTCCTAAAATTATGGAACATCCGCTGTTCTAAATCATAGAGCCCAAAACTGTGTGCGAATCGTCATGTGTTCCTTCTGCGCCTGCTACCAATTCCTTTCTCCAAAACAAGATATCTGCCAGCCATTGCTTCATCCGAGAATAAATATCATGCCCGGATGTTGTCACTCGGAGATAACCTGCTTTAGCAATTTTTCGACGAGCAGCATCATTTTTTAGATAAAACATTACCTTATCGAAACACTCATCGGCGCTTGAAAAGAACTCGGCTTCAACACCCTCGGCAAATAATTCCTGCATTACTGGGCTTCTCTCTGAAAGCAAGAAAGTCCCGCAAGCCGGAATCTCAAATACCCGTCGTGTATATTGGTCTCGATTCCATTTACTAAAAAAACTCAAAGCTATCTTTGTTCCACAAATTGCTTTGCGGTAATTATCACCCAAGACCACCGGAAACAGCTTAACTTCTGCGAAAACATCTTTCGGTAAAGCTGGTTTCCAGTAACGCTTGTCTCCATAAATTCTGGCATATACGCTATTGCAAGCTAATTTGATTATACACTCAAGGCGCATATCGTTCTCGCAATGTCCGGCAAACATCACGTCACAGTTCCAACGACTAAGCTCGTCAAAAGATAGTTTACGCGGATAATCAAGCCAGGGCAAATAATAAGACATTAAAACTTTGACTTTGGGCACACCCGCACTAATCATGTCCTGCAAATTACATTGACGATAGACATGGAAACCGTGATATAGCGGCAAAGACGGCAAAAAATGCCGGTAGCGCAGCATATTTTGCTTCTGTCCGAAAGGGTCATCATTATGATACCCGGCAACAAATGTTATCGAATGCAATTGTTCGAGTGTTTCTCTATCACAATAGTGGCCTTGGTATATCAAAGTAACATCTGGCTTTTCCTGTTTGACTGTCTGTATAAGATTTCTCCTTATCCGCCTTATACCTGGCCCGGCAATAATTCGCCTTTCAACACGCCCAAGCACTCCAGGTAATGTCATCGCGTGACAGTCAAAAAAATTGCAGTTTATCCCCAGTTCATTGAGAGCTCTATGCCAGGCAGGCTCGTACATTTCTCCAAATGCACCGCGCACAATAAGAACAGAACGGACTAGCTTCTCGAAGTTTATATCAGGACTCATTTGTTCAATCGTTGACATGTTCTTTGTCTAACTATTTGTCCGCTACTGCTACCCAAAATAGGAGTACTTCCCAGTACTCTTTTAGCTGTCCGGATCATCCAATTGCAAACTCGAGGTCCAAGGGTCATCAGGGCATAATGATACAACCAAAAACAACGATAACTCCCAAGCCCCAGCTTGGCCAATTTCTGAGCGTAATTACTATATTCCTTCTTTGTCAGTAGTTGCGCCTGAATTTCCAGCATCGGATAACTATAATGGCCCAGATCCTGAGCAATCATCTTGTACACTCCGATGCCTGTTTGCTGGTCCAGATAAGCCGCTATATCTAACAATCCTTTGATAAATATCAACGACTGAGAAGAAAGAAGTTGTCCAGGAGAAAAACGGATTTTCTCGGATTCACTACTGCCGAAAAAGTGTTCTCCTCCCACTCGACGAATTGCCACAACATCCGAAATGTAGTAACCGTCCATTTCCAAAAGAATTTGACCCACAAGATAAAGCTGATACAACAACATCCCATCGAAACGGTCAGTATGAAACCGTTGAGAAACAGCACGATTAACTGTAAGACCAGAAATAAAAACCGACCTACGGAAAAACGCTGCAACCGAACTAGCGCCAGCCGGGAAAATCAGATCTTTGCCGAAGTATCGATGCTGCTCGATATCCTTTCCTGTCTGTTTATCGACGCTTTTCCACGCGCGCAGAACAACTCCTACGTTAGGCCTTGACACCGCTTCAATTACGCGTGTCAGTGCGCCATCTGCCAAAAGATCATCATCCCCTAAAAATAAACAATATTCACCAGATGCATTGTCCAGTAACCTGCGTAAATTACCGTCATAACCCAAGTTCTTTTCGTTAGACAAATAATGTATATCAATCGCCTGATGTTCATTTGAAAAATTTCTGACAACTTGGACAATCTCGACCTGACGTGGCGAATGGTCTTCACAAACCAGAATATCCCAGTTTCCGGTCTGCTGCTTGGCAATGCTTTGCAATACTTCCCTCAACTCTTCAGGGCGGTTATAAGCTGGAATACAGATGGACAGTTTTGGTGATGATCCGATCATTCTCTTACTCTCTTCCTATGTTCTTCTTACCACCATTCGCATCCCCATAGTTCCAACTCCCGCAGTTTTCAAAACTAAATCAAATGGCGCACCGAATGCTCTTATTAAATTGAATCCCGCTATTTTTAATCTTCTAAAACCTGCATAATTTGCAGCATCATCGTTCCCATTATCTGAACCAGACTTGGCCTCTTTACGTTTTGCAGAACTGTTCACATAAGCGACCCAAATAAGGTCACTAAAGCTACACTCCAACTGCGTCTTTACATGTTGGAATCCTTGTCTCTCAAGAAAGCTCAACAAAGTATCGGGACGCCAGCGTGTTAAATGATGAGGTGGATAATCAGCGAATATTCTGCCCGTCGGCTGCCAACGGGATTCGTTTGGACAAGAAATAGCCAAAAGCCCGCCCTTCGAAAGCATTCTGCGTGCGTCTTGGACAAGGCACCTGGGATCCTCTACATGTTCGATGACTTCGAATAGAGTTACAAGATCAAAACTATCGCAAAATCGATCAGAATCATGCAAATCTTTGATGTCTCCCAATATTAGTCGTTCTCCAAGACCGAGAACCTCCCGTCCGATATTAATATGTTTATCATTAAAATCAATACCATAAGCATCATAGCCTTTTTCCGCCGCATACTTCACAAAGGCACCGAATCCGCATCCAATATCCAAAATTCGATCACCTTCGGAAAGTAGTGTCAACAAATGTTGGTTAAAGCTCTTGGCAGCGGAATTACAGTGTTGAGCGATGGTGGCCTTATCCATTTTTCGATAAACGACGTGATTTTTATAAAATTCCCTTTCTCCTCCTCGCATCGGATTGCAAAAACACAACCCGCATTCCAAACAAGTTAAAATTTCATAACCTTTACATACTTCATTTAAACTATGCTTCATACAACCGCAGGCTGGACACACCATTGTCTCTAGTTTGACTTCATGCTTAATAGTCATTACTGTACCTGATGGCGTAGTTAATAGTTTTGACAAAGCCCTGGCTTTCAGCTTCAGGATCACAAGCTTTTTTCACAAATTCACGAGACCGCTTTCCCATTTCTTCCCGCAAATTTCCGTCAAGCAGCTTTTTCATACCTTCAATCAAACCACTGACATCTCCCGGTTCGACGACGATACCGTTTTCGCCATCTCGCACTAATGTCCCTATCCAGCCGTGTGCACTAGTCGTTATTATAGGTTTTGAAGCCAAAGCAGCTTCAACAAGAACTTTCGGAGCGCAGTCTTTATATGTCGGCAAAACTACCACGTCCGCGGCCAAATACATATCTGTCAATTCTTCGGTATTTAATTGCCCCTGAAATCTAACATGTTGCTCAGCTCCCAACTCGCGTGCTTTAGCTAGGAAATAATTGATGTCTTTTTTATTATTTGGCACTTCAGGCCCGGCAAAAACGCAAATAAACTTCGCATCTTTTGGCATTAATGAAGCTGCCCGTATCAAATCCTCGACGCCCTTGAAAAACACTAAATTACCAACAAATAGAAATAAGGTCTCATCTGATAGCCCTAACTTCTGACGCACTTCATCTCGGTGGTCAAGCTGAAGCTGTAAAATCCTGTCGAACCACGCAGCGCCTGCTTCGAATGGGGCGTAAAACAGCCTCTTTTCATCAATCTTATAGACCGATATCAAAACTTCTTTTGCGGCAGGGGTTTGGTAAATGTGGAATCTGCAACGATTTAATAACCATTTCTTAAGCCAGCGTACCCACCAGCGCCGGCGGCACTCCCAAGCTACAGGAAGGGTTTGATTGACAGAAATAACTGTTCTGCACATCAACATGCACAATAAGCCTGTCAATAACGCCGTACATCCCTGAAGACCGAAAAGAATAACAATATTCGACTCGCGCACACAATGCCATGCAGATCCCCAATTTGCATTTGAAGCAAAACCTTCAGGTGTACTTCCGGACACATTCACTCCTAAAGGCTTTCCTTTCGAAAAACTCGGTCTATATGGTACACGGGAATTTTCTTGATTTGGGTAAAAAAAAACTGGATATGCTTTTAGTTGAATAGGTCTCATAGCCTGCGCAACTCTATAAAGACAATCTTCCGTAAAGGGCTGCAGGTCATAACATAGGAAACCTACCCTAATCTTTTTGTTACTAACACACACTTCCGCTGGATACCGCATTTTTTTTGACTCCAAAGCTCAACAATCGTATATAACTTAATGCCTTTTCACATCCCCAAAAAAACAATACTGGAAAACCCGTAGTGGCGAGATAGTAAATCCATCCTGTTGCCGTCCCGGGAATACCACAGATACTTAAAGTAACGATAACGTATGACCAGAAGATAAAAGCACCCATGGAATCTGTTTTTTTCATAACAGAGATGGCTTTCCGTACAATTATGCCGATTATAAAGTATCCCACAGCGACACCAATTAAACTGAAGTTATAATAGAAGTCGAAAATATTTCCGGGAACGATTCCTTCGAATTCAGGGTTTCCCATCAAATAGTTACCCACAATTGATGTTACTGATTGTGGTACCGGCAAAAGATGAGGCAGCTTCAGAAGCGTTAATGGAACGTTTATGGTATTCACAAAACCATTGAGTAAGGTCGCACCAAAACCCAACCCGTCTGATTGCACCACCTTGATGCCCAAACCGATCATTGAAAAACGACCAACTTGCCAGTCAAAAATGGCCAATAGGTATTCGCTGATCTTGAAGTCTGTAAAATTCTTAGTACGAAAGAATGTGCATAAAAAAAAATAGACTAAAAACAATGCTCCGATCAGAACTAACATCAGCTTCAAATACTTCGGCCTTAATCTTTGCAAAAGTAAAAGTCCAGGCAGGAGAAAAAGAGCCGCAGAACCGCGACTACCCGAACTAAATAGGTTAATAACGGTAGCGCAGGCAGCTAAGAGAAACCAGAGCAGAAAAAGACCGCTTGACCTCGCTAAAAATGTATTTAAAAAATATACCGTCAAAAAAATTAAACCCCAGCCAAACCACTGCGATATGAACACGTAACGTGCAGTTCCACTACCTATTTCTTTGAACGTGTCGACGGCTAATAATTCTTTCAGAGAAGGAAATCCGCCAAAAAGCTTAATTTTACCTATAACTGATACGCAAATAAAAAATATTCCCATAACAAGGAGCAGACGACAATTAACTCTTAGTTCCTTAATAGGCTTAGCCAGTCCTGTTTTTATTTGTCCCAATCCCATTTTCAAGGCAATAAAAGCTATCGCTACAACAAGTAGCGAATATAAAATGCGGCCCGTCATAGCAGTATTGCCTGACTGAACCATATCATAGAACCCACGCAATTTGCTATTAGTGTTTATCAAATGACAGGCAGCTGATATAGGATAGATAAATATGAAAGAAAGCCAAATAAGAATATAACTATCAAAGAGAATGCCTGTTTTCCTGATGTAGGAGTGAATGATTTTTGCTCCCGCAGCGATTAACAGGAGTGCCAAAAGGAACGCTAATTTAAGCTCTATATCCCCAAATATTTCGCCAAAGTCCCATAGTAAAAAAGCAGCAGAACCCAAAAGCGCCATTATAAGTACAGGAATACTTACCTTCGGTAAAGACATTTTTTGTATCTTTAACATTTTTTTCCGAGTGCTAATCAAATATTCTTACCTCATAAAACCGTAATATCCTCACTTTATAACGGTTTCTCGACTTGTAAAACTCTATCTTCTGTTTTGTGTTCTATTAAATGTTCTGGCGAATTTTCCAATAATTCGGCCCAACCTTTTGCGGGGACGAACTTGCATTTTGCCTCGCGCAAAGATGTATTTCCTATTACTTGTTCTTCGGTAAGTTCAACATCCCCTAAAGCTATACATTGTTTAGCATTTACGCCAGTAATTGTTGGAATCTTTTGCGAAGCAAAACCCATCATGTATGTCCCAAGGATATCAATAGCAACCGGGTCCCTTCCAGCTATCAGCAAATTACTTTGAACAGGCAACCCCGCCATTGGAGCTTCGTGATCCATTCCAATGATCCCGTCTATAACTCCTAAATAAGTACGTTTTCGTTGATTCAAATCCAGGCCGTTACGGTCAGCGTGAAACAATACCAGGTTCAGATCTAAAATTGTTCGCCAGATGGTATCATTGCCATGCCAATCTCCATATAATGGCTCAGTATAAATCTCATGTGGGAGTTTTGGCGGCAATACTTTTCTCACTAAAGATATAAAACGTCCGGCAGCTTTATTTCCCATTGCACGATAAACGACACGCTTAAACCACAACCATCCGACATACCTTAAAGATGGATAGCCAGAAAAAGAATCTCCCCCTTCCGCCGGTGTGCCCGGCCTGCGATGTGGCAAGAATTCCTTGCCTGCACATATCCCGATCGCGTTTTTAAGGCATAATGTTACACCGGCGAACTTGTGTGTTTTTAGTTTTGCCAAATTTATTACAAAATCCGATTCCAATATTGAATTCGGTATCTTATAAATATGGCTTCCACTGAAATGATACTTATTCGGCAAACCGACTTTTCTCGTTTTCGGATTAATATGATCTACGGAATGATCGCCAAGTGTATAGTAGTTCTGCTTACCTGATAAATCTTCTAATTCCTGAAAAAGACTCGACTTGCCCAGGTTTATGTCGCTATAGCCACGAGGGTCTCCAGGTAATTTAGTTTTTTCAACGGTAGAATCAGGATACTGGTTTGTCTGGAAGGTTCTAAAATCCTGTAACTCCAGATTTTCATACTGCCGTTCCCGAAGATCATCTATCATCTTCTGCAAACCTGATGTCTCGCAAAGTCTCGCAAAATCGCAGTTCTCAACCGGCGTATCCCCAATAATAATACGACCGCTTGGCCCCACAGCTAGTCGGGCATAATCGATGAGAACCCGAATTATTGAAGGATGACTAATCGTCCAAAAAATTGCTTTGTTGCCATGAGGATGTCTATCAGTGACAAGGTTCGGCTTAACAAGAACATTTCCATTTTCCTTTACAAAATCACGCAGCGGATTCCATTTAGGAGTGCCTTGATTTACCAAATCGAGCTTTAGCCTTATCAGTAACTCACGTACGGCTGGATATATAGTGTTAGTTTTGTCCATAACGGAATTCAGAATAGCTACTTTTCGAAATTCTGGAAAAATCTCCGGTGGATCAAAAGGCGGCTGTTGGGGGTATTCCGAGGTACTCTGTAATTTATAAAAACATGCACGAATCACGTAAGGTTTTCTCCAAAGATTTTATTGTTTAAATAACCGTGTTTTATCAGGGACTTAACAATGATCTCTGCCATTTCCGCCTCAATCTGAATCCGTCCCATTCGTTTTTCCCATACATCACACGAATTTCTTACGTAATAAAACAATCCCTTTTCCGCAGTAGTCAGCCCAAAGTGAATGCCTTGATACTCAAGTAAAAAACATCGTTTACCATCATATCCAATATCAAAAGATCCCCATGGTAAATCGAGTTTATTAAGAGCCTCTCGGGCAAAATCAAGAACCTGAGTTGGTATATCTGTGAACGAGAACATGCCGCTGCCGCTGGCACGAAAATCATTATACCGATTCTCCCTGTATAAGCCACAGGCAGTATCACCCCAGATCAATATCTTCCAGTCACCTTTTAAATCAGGAATTAATTCCTGAAATACCAAGATACCTAAAATCGGTTTTGGTTTAAATACCCGCTGAAGAACCCTCAGAAAAAAACCTCTATCTTTCCGCAATGCCCTGTGAAACATGTGACTATTAATAAACTTTCTTCCATCCTTGATATTTTTAATAAGATAAACGCCCTGTGATCCATAGCCATCAACAGACTTACCAACTAAGGGCAATGTTGCCTTAGTAAGAAATTCATAGGCTTGCTGTTTGTTACCAAAAACAAAACTGCGAGGAGCCTTGATGTTAACTATTTCTAATTTAATCGCTTGAAAAGCTTTGTCTTCATGAGCAAGCATGTGTTGAAAAGCAGGAAAAAGCATAACACCAGAAAAATGTAAATTTGCGATTATATCCTGTAAATATTGTTTATATCGAGGCTCCTGATTACTAGCATAAAGCGCTGCTACGTGCTTCCGATTACGGAGCGAACAAAAATTAACCTCATGTGCGCCAAGTACTTGTACCTCGGCACCGGTACGCTCAAGAATTACTTTGATTCGATCGATATCATACCCGTCCCAAGCCATTATTCTCTGCGGTATGAGTCCCCGAAAATCGGTAATGAGCAACACTAACGTCTTTTCAGAAGCCATTTGTTTCTCCGGCTAAACAAACTGTAAAAACAAGGTTTGGTATAATTTTAATTTAAATTTTAACATCGTTTAAACACCATAACCCAATTGATTTACCAGTCTTTCGGCCAACCTCAAACCACTGCTCGTCTATTAGTATTTTAGGATCCGGCAAACAAAATGGAGTTTTGCAAAAGTTGATTGGCCTCCAGTCTCCAGTTATTATGTCTTTATTAATTTGTTCTGTCGGAAATGTCGTTGTTAAAAGATATTTAGAACCACTCTTTTTGAAATTATTAATAGCGGCAAAAATGTTCTCATACGATAAATGAACCAGGCAATCCCTACACAGTATTACGTCAGCTGTAGGAAGTTCATCTTTTGTAATATCAAGATTCAAAAATTGCTTTTTCTCATTACCGTATTTATTTTTATTCTTCACGATAAGTTCGGGAACTATATCACATCCATAATACATATCTAAAGTCAGGGACACTTTGTTCATCCAGTTAAAATCACCACATGGAGCATCTATCATGGATCTAATATCCAGTCGTTTAAAAAGCGCCGGAATCTCTTCCCTTATTCTTTCAGTAGCTTGAATAGTAGACCCACCGCCAGAAGCAGATTCTAAATGTAACATGCCTTTATATGCATCTTCAAAGACTTCCTGCAACGACCAATTTTTTATCCTTTTTAAATACAATTCTGCGCGCCACCTTCGAAATTTTCTATAAATCACCACTACAAATGGCAATCTTTTTTGTATATACTGTTTCAAATTGATACCTCCCAAGATAGCGTAGAACAAGTTTATACATCCTTTTATATCGAGTACTTGGAGTACTTAAGCTTTTTTAGGAACCATCCAGAACCATTCCATCTGGCATCTACACTCTGACATACATTCCAATTGATATTGCTTGTCTAAAACAACTTCGTTCGGCCAATCATCCAGGGTACGTGGCTTACTTTTGATACTCATAATTCTATGTGATATTTCAAAACGGCTTCGAAGTTCTTTACTTATAGAATCGCTATGTACTTCAACCAGAATGTCCGCTCTACTCAATCCTGGAACAGTTAAAGGCTGGAGGAGTTCAATCTCAGCACCTTCAACATCACAGATAATGAGAACATGCGCATCTCTTACTGGTAGAAGAACTCTAGACAACAATCTTGGTGTACAATATCCAATTAGATACATTCTATCGAATACTCGATTTTTCTTAGCAACTTTTTTAAGTAAACGTTGACTTGCACTGTGTCTCTCAAAACATACAACCTGTGTTGATGGCATCCGAATAGCACATCCAACTGCGTAATATCCTTCTCCAGCGCCGATATTAATGAATTTTTCATAGGCTTTACCAAGTATGAGTTCTATTATTGGATGAAGTTCCTTCTCGTAAGTTCCGAGAAGCTTTGGTAATAATTGACTCCCATAGGCCCTTGTTACATACTCTAAGGCTTTAAATGGTCCACTGGCGACGCGATTCCCGTTATGCTGACTCAACAAACCAAGGATCATACGATAACGTCTATAGCGCCGACTAAAACAATACAATAAAACATCTTTAACAGGCCTAGGAATTGCACTTCTAGCGATAATCAATATTTCTGACACAATATCACTCATTTTTCACGTCACTCATTTTATCCTTTCAAGCGATTTATCCATCTGGAAAGCTCCATAAAATCCAAGTATTCATCTACCGTTTTTTCTATTGAAAGATATTCTACCGCACGTTTTCTAGCAGCTTCTGCAAAATTGGCGTGGTTGTTTCGTATCTCATTAACGGCTGAAGCCATTTGGCGACAAAACTCATTGTCCCACTTCCATCTTTCACATTCAACTGCGATTCCACAATCTGGAGCAACAAACTCTTTTGGGCCACCATAGGCAGGGACAACTACTGGAACGCCGCAAGCAAGGGCTTCCGCCAAAACAATTCCAAAAGGTTCTCCAAAACGTGGATGAAACAAACAATGCATCTGACGATAATAATCAGGCAGTAATTTAATATCGACCCAGGAAATGTATTTAGTGCGGGCTGCCATCGCTGGATCTACCATAGCTTTTTCGTATTCTTCCTTACATTCGCTATCCATTGAACCAACAATCAACAAACGATGATCGAATTCAAGTAGGCGTGAGGTGGCAAAAAGAGTTGCCAGCCGAAACCTCCCACGCAATGACCCCGTTGAACCAAGTACAAACGGAGTATTTAAAGGTTTTTGAGATGGAATGAACCAATCAACATTTAATCCATGATAGATTACTTTCACATTGTCCTCTAGCGGAAAAGATAGACCTCTTAACCTAAAAATATCTCGCCAAAACTCCTTTACGTACTTAGAAATGAAAACAACTTTTGGAGACTTCATAATAGCTCGTGTCATCAGTAATTCTTGCTGCTCAAATTCAGGAAGATATTTTACGTTAACAGCTTCGCACTCTTCTCGGGATTCGGGTTTCCCCATAGTAGTAATTAATGGTTTACTGCCATTTAGAATCTTCTCTATGTGCCGAGGGGTCCCCATCATAAATACATAGTCCCAGCTAGGTACCGAAATACCCAGATAGTGAAAAGGCCGAGCTGTCCAACTATATCCTCTTCGTTCAAGTTCTTTGGCAACTCGACTAAGAAATATCCCTGGACCGTTACAAATCTTAGGTTGCGGTGTTATAAGTATTCGCTTCACTTTTTGGGTTAATTAAACTAGACAGATTTCTACACAATGCTTTAATGATTACTGGACGAATCCCGTATAACTGTGAAAACGGAATTTTTAAAGACCGTTTGGCTGCCATAATCAGTACTATCAAACCTAAAGTCTGAGCAAATAACAAGGCGATCCCAAAACCTTTCGCCCCGTTGCCAGGCATTAATATCACAGCAAAAAGAACTAGGCTGCCAAAAGATGTTAAACTGGCCGCTATGCCAGACCAGATTATGTTTTTGGCCCTCAGCCCGCATTCCAAAACCCAAGACAATCCCCGGATTGACATAGCTAAAACTACAAAATAGGCAACCGGAATCGCCGGAGCAAACTTTGCTCCGAACCCGATTTTTATAATCCAATACACGAACGGCAGTCCTCCAAGTACCGAAAACAACGCCACTACCTGCGCCATCTGAAAACGCCTTGTTAACAACTCCGATGCGGCATGATGACAGTTCTGGCCGGATATTTCAACAAAACCGATTTGAGCGAAGCTCTCAGAAACTAATGCAAAAGGAAAACCAACTGCAAAAGCTGCAGCATAATAGCCCATTTGCTCTAAGGTCGTGGTCCGAATCAGAATCGCTCGGTCGGATATCGTAAATAGAGTAAGTGCAAGCGCCGGAAGCCAAAACTTTAATCCGCGGAGCAGACACATCTTGTATGTAGACCATTCTACTCGAGTCTGGAATAAAGAAGATCCTATAAAACAGACGCAAATGACCATGGTCGCTATCTGCAAACACTGCATAGAAGCTGCTATGGTAAGAGCCGAAGCTGTTCTAGTACACCAAAACCCTAAAAGCACAAGAACATATCCACCTGCGGAAAATATTAACAAGCCATTAACCAGAGAAAACCGATGAACTCCGCGAAGAATCGCGTACAAATGCGGATTAACAACCATTGCCGGGGCCATCAAACAAACTAATGTAACCGCCTTTGCTAAATATTGATTTTCAGTTGTCAGGATATATCTGCTGACAAATGCAAAAATAATCGCTCCAATTATGCCAAAAACCAAAGACAATCGAAACCCTGCGGAAGCAATTTCGAATCTACGATGTGGTTCTTTTGATATAAAAAAGGTCAAAGCCTGCGGCAGTCCAAGCGGGAAAAACGCTCCTATTAGCCCTGGAAAATAAGCAATAACCGATAGCTCTCCACACCTCTTAGGTCCTAATAATCTGGCTACAATAATACCGGAAAAGCAGCCAAAAACTAAGCATATAAACGAGGTGCCTGAGGTAAAGAAATAGGTCCAAGCTTTTGTTTTCATTTTTTACACTTTACCTTTATACCACTCTATTGTCTTCTTTAGGCCTTCCTCGAATTGTGTTCTTGCCTTAAAACCGAATTCCTTAAAAGCTTTATTTGTATTCAAACACCTGCGGGGCTGGCCGTCTGGTTTAGTTTTATCCCAGATAATCTTTCCATTAAAACCCGTAATCTTAACGATAAGATTAACTAAATCTTTTATGGATATCTCAAAACCAGCACCTAAGTTTACCGGATCAGATTTGTTATATTTTTCTGCTGCCAGAATAATTCCTTTAGCGGCATCTTCGACATATAGAAATTCCCGAGTTGCCTTTCCTGTGCCCCAGACAACAATCTCTTTTTCTTCTTTTTTTATAGCATCACAACATTTTTTAATAAGGGCTGGAATAACATGCGATGAATGGGGGGAAAAATTATCCCCCGGACCATAAAGGTTTACCGGGAGAAGGAAAATTGAATTAAAACCGTATTGCTGGCGATATGCCTGCGATTGAACTAAAAGCATCTTCTTAGCCAAACCATAGGGAGCGTTTGTCTCTTCGGGGTAGCCGTTCCACAAATTCTCTTCTTTAAAAGGAACAGGAGTAAATTTGGGATAAGAACAGACGGTTCCAAGGGCAACAAATTTATCTAACCCGACCTGCCGGCCAATTTCTATCATCTGGATACCCATCATGAGATTATCATAAAAGAACTTGCCCGGGTTCTCGCGATTAGCGCCGATACCGCCTACTTTAGCGGCAAGGTGGATAACAATATCCGGCTTAGCGTCAGCATAAAGCTGCTTTATCGCTTTCATATTAACTAAATCATAATTTTCAATAAGCGGAATAAAGATATCTTTACATCCACGTTCTTTTAGTTTGGCTACAAGGTGCCTACCTAAAAAACCAGCGCCTCCGGTTACTAAAATACGTTTATTTTTTAGTTTAATCAACTTTTCACCACCTGTTCGGAGATATCGCCATAATGCAGGAATAATTTGGCTTTTTTATAATGCAGGTCAACGTAAATATGTCCAATCATTTCTTCGCTAAATTATTCGCCCATGATTCCTGCAAGAATATTACAAACAATCCAGTAAACAAACCTATTACTATTGATACAGCTAAAACTTTCTTTTTGCTCGGGCTTATAGGGTTAGAAGAAACTTTCGGCTGAGATATAATTCTCAGGTTTGAAATAAAATCATTCTTTATATTTAGTTTATCTATCGTCATTTGAAAATCACTTATTTGAGAAGTGGTGTTTTTGAGTTCCAGGTCCAAATTAACCCGGCGGATGGTTAATTCGCTAAATTGGTTATTCACCTGGTTTAGATAGCTGGAATTGTTCTGAAGATAGTTTGCCAGAAGCAAAGTCGAGGCGCTCTCCGTAGTTGCATTCCCCTTTAATAGTCCTTCACGCTTTTCCAATATCTGCGCTGTATTTGTATTTACGAACTTTATCTCCTCCCTTAGCTTATCTTCTCTGACTGTTACTTCTTTGATCTGTTCCTCCAAATTTTTTGCCTTTTCTTTGGCGTTTATGATTGCGCGCTCATTAAATTTTATCTGACTAGCAATATCAGCACGCGCAGCCTCAATGCGCTTTGCGTAGCTATCAGAGATCAAATCGCCCAAGTTCCGCAACAGGACTACTCCAAATTCCTTCTTCTTGCTTTCTAAATCAACGCTCACTTGCAAAATATTAGTTTTATCCGGAATGATCACTTTAAATTCAACATGAGCCTTCTCAAAATCTAAGCTCAATCTCCTGCTAAGTTCATCATTAAAAGCTTTATTTATAATCAAACCTTTTAAGTTTTCTGCAGATTCAAGATCATTGGCCCCGGTCAATACTTCACCGCTAACCGGCGGCTGAATCATCATTGAAATTTTGTATATCTTTGGGGAAAACAGGATATAGGCAATCCCTATGGCAATAGTTAACAGGAATACCGCGATAAAAGTCTTTTTGCGCTTAACAATAGTTTTGATAAACTGGCTTAGGTCTATTTCTATATCTTCGTCATTCTGGTTATTTTGCTCCATTTTAACCTCCATAAGTTTTCATCAGTAGATCACTTTCCTGCATCAATTTCACCAGGGCTTTCGGATTTTCAATTAAATCCGTGGCGCTCCAGGCATCCTGACAATATTTCTGGATATAAGCGTACGGAAGATAGCCATAGCCTTTATCTGCCCATTTCTTGCTCCAGGAGTTCTTAAATTTGAATAACTTACGTGAATCGTGGTAACCGACAATGCAAATGGCGTGGCCGCCGGCTATTTCTTCGTCTTTTTTAGGCATAGGGATCCGGCCGGTTTTAGCCACCCGTTTAGTAAACCAGGACTCGTAAACACGCACTCCGGCCAGGAACGGGCCATTTATCATTAAGCTGCGTTTCATTTCCGCTGTGCCTTTAAGCCTGGCATAGGCTTTAATCCGATAGGTCTTGGCTTTTTGGTCAGCCCCTGGCTTATGGTAATTGCTTTGAAAAGGCCTGTAAGGCCAGAGAGATTCCGGGCAAACCCCGTATTTAAGCAGCATCTTCATAGCGATCCTGGGATAGGTCCCTTCTTCATCGGGAAATCCGTCGAATTTCTTGCAGAGGGAATATACGTAGCGCGGGGACAATGCGATAAGTTTGCGGTATTCTTTTTGGTCCTCATACTCTTTTACTCCCACAACAGAGGCAAATGCTACACAAGTACTTTCGTCTCCTTGATTCCTGACCGGGGTCATCCCTGGAGTATAATCGATGCTCAAAGGCACTGGGATAACCGGCAAAACCAGCCCCATGGGTATATCGCGCAAATCCTCAGGGTCTTTTTTACAGCCAAGCTTGTAAAACTTAGCAGCCATATTGTTTATTTTTTGCTGAGCTTCGGGTTGTATTTAATAAATAGAACCAAAGTCGCCACAAGGATCACAAAAGTCACGCTGTTAGCCAGGATTATTACGAAATTCTTGAGGTGAATTCCGTAGATCAGCCAGAGAAAGATCCCCAGCAGGAACAGGAGAATCGCCCAAAGGCTCAAGTCTTTTACGGATTTGGTGCGGTAGATCTTGATCACCTGCGGCAAAAATCCGAACATGGTCAAAAACGCCGCGGCTAAACCTACAATTTCCCACGGCGTCATCGTTATACCAAAGAACATATTCGTCCTTTCATTTATAGAGCCAGGAGATCTTTTTCCACTTCCCCAACAGCCAGTCCTTATTGGCTACGCACCATTCCACTGTCTT
>Ga0315273_10002000_pt1 | contig 23746 bp, 18 predicted proteins | sample YL17G02_0_MG_FD_205753 | JGI IMG/M metagenome (GOLD analysis project Ga0315273, IMG submission 205753) | Sediment microbial communities from Yellowstone Lake, YNP, Wyoming, USA - YL17G02_0 | ecosystem: Environmental > Aquatic > Freshwater > Lake > Sediment | place: USA: Wyoming | collected...
GCCGGTAGACAGGGTATACTCAGACAGCGCGTAGATGGCGAAGCTTTGGCCGAATACCACTTTGCCGTCATCGATGACGGAACCGTCACGGGCGGTCTTCCAGAACCAGCCACCGTTCGCGTTATCCCAGAAGTGCCGAAGGAAGAAGTCAACGCCCTGAACGGCGGCTCGGCGCAGGTCCGTCCTTTCCGGATAGGACCTTGAGAAGCGGGACATGCCCCAGATCATCCTGGTCTGTGTGACGATGTACTTGTCATAGTCACCGGTCGGCCTGCCCCTCGCGTCGAAGCAGGTCAGGTAGCCACCGTATTTGCCGTCGATGCCGTTGTTGAGCCAAAAAGGGATAATCCCATTCCCCAGGTGGTCGGCGATCTCATTGAGGGCGTTCCTCAGGTTCTTCTCGCAGTTTGGCATACCAGAATTCGCTCGTTAAGCTTGTTTTTCTAGATTCTACTCTGCCATGCTTTAGCAGAGAAGGGGTGCCACCCGCGACAGAACGCCTGTGGGGCAACGCTATTGGATCCGTATCTGCGCTTGGGGGCTGCCAGCGCTCTGGGCCCGAAAGATACGGATGGAGTATTGGCACCCCGAAGGCTTGCCTCAAGGCTTGATGCTAATCTCAATTACGTTCGCCGAGTGTGGACCCAGTTCGATCACGGAGTCAGACCCGATTGGGCGGTCCTCTGTCATGACCGTCACCGCATTTGGCTGCTCAAAAGTGTTCGTCGCGTCCGGATCCGAACCCGTCAGCGAATAGAGCGTTGCTCTACCGGCTGGGACTCCCCGCAGTCGCAACCGCATCCTTTCGGAACGATGGAAGTTGACGCAGGAGAGATATAGCACTCCCTCTTCTTCGTCGAGCGTGGCGCAGCTGTCCAAATAGCCGACTCGGTACTGCTGTCCGCCTACCGTCGTCTCGAACTCGTCAGATTCGGCGCCCACGTCCAGAACCGTCGCGCCGCTGTGCTCCCGTTGCATCAGCAACGGATAGTAGACCGTCTGAAGGACCAGCCCGTCCGGACTCGTGAGAATAGCGCCGAGGACATTGACCGTCTGAGCGAAGTTGGCCATGCCAATAGCGTCGCAGGAGCGGCGCAACACATTGAGGAAGGCGGCCACGCAGAGGGCATCGCCGAGGCTGTATGGCTCTTCCTGGCGAGAATCCGGCTGCAGCGCGTCGGCGAACGTCCGATACCAGACATTCCACTCGTCAAAAGCGATGCTGATGGCGCGCTTGATTCCAAACTGCCGGCGGGCGGCGCGGATGAGATGGTGAAGGTCTCTTATGTACTCCTCCTCGATCATAGGACGCGCCATCAGGGAGTAGTAGGGGTCGGAACTCTCCGGCCGGAAGTACGAGTGGACGGAAACATAGTCGATGTACCGTCCTGCCGTCTTGACAACCTCCCAGTCCCACTCGGGATCATGAGCGCCGCAGGCTATAAGGCGAATGCTGGGGTCGGTGAGTCGCATGATTTTGCCGAACTCACGGGCACGAAGAGCATATTCGTGGGAAGACGCTTGGCCGATTTGCCAAAAGCCGAAGACCTCGTTCCCCAACCCCCAGTAGCGTACTCTGAAAGGCTCGTCGGTGCCGTTTCTCACCCGACGGTCGGCGTAATGCGTTCCTGCCGCGCCATTGCAGTACTCGACCCAGGCGGCGGCCTCGTCCAGATCGCCCGAGCCCATGTTGACGCAGAGGTAGGGCTCACTCTCCAAGAGGCGACAGTAGCGGATGAACTCGTCGGTGCCGAAGGCGTTTGATTCGGTCTTGCGCCAGGCCCGGTCAAATCGCGTCGGTCGCTCTTCTGCGGGGCCCACGCCATCCAACCAGTGATAGCCCGACGCGAAGTTGCCTCCTGGCCAGCGGAGAATGGGGGGTCGCAGCCCGCGTATCGCGTCAAGGACATCCCTACGGAATCCTTGCTCGTCCGCAAGGCGAGAGCCGGGTTCGAAAACGCCACCGTAGATGCAGCGGCCGAGGTGCTCGATGAACTGGCCGAACACGAGGGGCTGCGCCTTACCTAGTTTCCGCTCAACGTCCACATGCAACGTGGCTTCGATCATCTTCTCCTCTTTCTCAAGCCCGAGCCCTTCCTTCTCGCACTACCGGCTCCTCGGCACGCTCTATGGCGTCCCGTAATGGTCTCGATTCCAGCGACGTCCCTCTTCGGCCATTGCCAGATAGTTCTGAGGCGGAATGAAGTTCGCGAGGCCGTTGCCGCTGCCAAGCACGTAGCCGGTGCCCTTCTCCGCGCAGACCTCGAGAACCTGCCGCACGCGGTGACGCACCTGCTCCTCTGTGCCCCGTCCCAGAATGTCCATATCAATACCACCGGCGATCGAAATGCGGTCGCCCCAGCGGCGATAGACGTCCTCCACCGGCATGATCTTGTCCTCGTAGGCATGCTTGGCGTCGAAGCCGATGTCGATGAAGTCGTCCATAAGCGATAGAACGTTGCCACAGGAATGAAGCACGATCGGTTTCCCGGCAGCGTGGACCCTATTTACGATCCTGGCATGATGAGGAAGAACGTGCTTGCGTAGCACCGCAGGCGACAACAGCGTGCTGGATGCCCATCCCATGTCGTCACCCAAGACAACGAAGCCCACGTTGTCGACCGTCGCGGCGTAGTCTACAGCCGCCAGAGTGAGGTCGCCGACACGCTGAAATATCGCTGCCGGCAGAGAGGGATCGTCGGCCAGCGCATAGCATAGAGGCTCAAGGCCCATCAACCATGAAGTGTTTTCCAGAATGCCGAAGAAATTCACCCCCACCTTCATCCCGTCCGGGACGAATCGGTTGAAATACTCGACGGCGCCGTAGCTGATGTCTTCAAGCTTCGGCCAGGGATAGCTCTCGAAGTCTGCCCATGTCTGGATGGGCCCGCTGCTCTCGTCCTGCCAGAACCGAACGCCGCCTTCCCAGTTCTCCGCTGGAGCTGTGTCTTGTAGTGCATGGAAGTTGGCGCGGGGGAAAACCAGGCCGGTCCACGCCCAGACGTAGTCGTACCCGTTTTCATAGCAGAACCGCAAGGTCAGGTTGAATACGTCCCTGCCATGTCGCCCGCTTTCAAATTCGCCCTGCGTCTGCATGCCGCCGTACAATCCCCACGATCGCCATCTTCCCGTCTCCCCTGTGAGGGCGAGCACCATGGCGGGATCAGCGCCGTTCTCGAAGATAGGCACGGGCCCAGGCGGGCCCAGGCGCAACAAAGAACGGCGCAGGTTATCGAAGTTGGGATTGCGCTTCACTCGATAGGTGGGGCCCGCCAGAGTCATCGCATGTCTCCTTCGGCAACGTTCGCCGTTGTTGTCATCAAGGCACGACCACAGTGTTCGACTTGATTATCTCACGGTACCAGTGGCCGCTCTTCTTGGTGATGCGTTGTTGAGTGAGCGGATCGCAGTAGACAAGGCCGAAGCGCATGTTGAAGCCGCTCCGCCACTCTACACTGTCCATGATTGTCCAGACGTGGCAGCCGCGCACGTCAGCGCCGTCCTCCATCGCCCGGTGCATCTGGGCCATGTAATTCCTCAGGAAGGTCACGCGGCGGCTATCGTCGACGACACCATCTTCGTCCGGATAATCAGTATAGTCGCAGCCCATCTCCGTCACCCAGAGGGGCTCCGGATGCTCGCGGCCCATGCGGGTAAGGACCTGGTGGACGGCCTCCGGGTAGATTTGCTGGCCGTAGAATGTCTCAGAGCCTTCCGGTGGCGCTATGATGCGGGCGTTGATGTGCGGCTCCGTGGGGCTATAGGCGATGATTTCGCGGGCGTAGATGTTCAGGCCCAGGGAATCGAGCGGCCCCTTCACCAACTCCATGTCGCCGTCCTGGACACCGAGCGCCTCTGCCTGGTCGCTCCCGACGTAGAAGTCGGGGTAGCGGCCCTTCTGGACGCCGTCGATAAAGAAGGCGTTGTGCATGTTCCAGCGTCGCGCGGCGGCGGCGGCGTCTTCCTCGCTGTCGCTGGCGGGATAGATGCCAGGACAATCGAAGGAGGTGGTGATGGACACCGGGCCGCCCGCGCCCGCGCGGATCGCCTTCGCGCCCAAGCCGACACCCATGGCGACGATGTGCATTGCGCGAAGGCCCTTCTGCCAATCGCCCATACGCGAGATGAAGACGCCGGCGCTGAACGGCCAGGGCTCATTCACCACCATCCAGCGCTTGACGCGGTCGCCGTAGTGAGACGCCAGGACACCGCAATAGTCGGCGAAGTACTTCGCCATGTCGCGGTTGAGCCAGCCGCCCTGGCGCTGCAGCACCATCGGGTGGTCGAAATGATAGCAGTTGACGAGCGGCGAGATTCCTGCCTTCAGGAACTCTTCGATCACCCGGTCGTAGAAGGCGAGCCCCTTCTGGTTCACCTTACCCTTGCCTTCTGGCAGGATCCGCGTCCAAGCGATGGAGAAGCGGACGGTCTTCAGCCCCAACTCCTTCATGAGGGCGACGTCCTGCGGGTAGCGGTGGTAGAAGTCGCAGGCGACATCGCCGTTGGGGCCCGGCGCTACCATCCCATTGTGGGTCATGTAGTCCCACACGGACTCTCCCTTGCCGCCCTCATCCCACGCCCCTTCGGTTTGGAAGGCGCAGGTGCAGGCGCCCCAATCGAACTCAGGAGGAAAGGTAAGTTTCGCCATCAGTGTACCTTTCTGTTTGTTTAGGCGGGCAATACAAGCTTGTTCGACTTGATGAGGTCGCGGTACCAGTAGCCGCTCTTCTTGATGATCCGCTGCTGCGCGATTGGATCGCAGTACACCATGCCGAAGCGCATGTTGAAGCCGCTATTCCACTCCACACTGTCCATTATCGTCCAGACGTGGCAACCGCGGATGTCGGCGCCGCCCTGGATGGCTCTGTGCATCTCCCCCATGTGGTTCTGGAGGAAGCGCACGCGGCGGCTATCGTCGACCACTCCGTTCTCATCAGGGAAGTCAGAGTAGGTGACGCCCATCTCCGTTATCCAGAGAGGCGTGCGGTAGTCCTTCGACATCCGCGTCGACACCTGGTAGACGGCTTCAGGGTAGACCTCTAAATGCCAATTCCTCTCCTTCAGCAGCAGTGGCACCACGAGCCGAGCGTTGAGGCGGGGCTCAGAGGAGGAGTAGGCGACAAGCTCGCGCCCGTAGATGTTCAGACCAACGGCATCGAGGGGGGAGTGCACGAGCCTCATGTCCCCCGCCTGAACGCCCAGGCGGTCCTCCTGGTCTCCACCGAGCAGGAACTCCGGATACTCCCCGGTCTGCACGCCCTGAATAAAGAGGCCGTCACGCATGCGCCAATAGCGCTCAGCCGCGGCGATATCTTCCTCACTGTCACTCACAGGGTAGATGCCGGGACAGTCAAAGGCCGTGGTGATCCAGGGTGACTTCGCCTCCGACCTTATGGCCGTCGCTCCCATTCCGTGAGCCATGGCGACGATGTGCATTGCGCGAAGGCCCCTATCCCAGTCGTCCCTGCCGGCGATGAAAACGCCGCCGCTGAAGACCCAGGGCTCGTTCATCACCATCCAGCGCTTGACGCGGTCGCCATAGCGCTTGGCAATGACACCGCAGTAGTCGGCGAACTGCTGCGCCATGTCGCGGTTCGTCCAGCCGCCCTTCTGTTCGAGAGCCATCGGGTGGTCGAAGTGATAGCAGTTCAGAAGGGGCGAAATCCCCGCCGCTAGAAACGTATCGATGACACGGTCGTAGAAGTCGAGCCCTTTCTGGTTGACCTGGCCCTTGCCCTCAGGGAAGATGCGGGGCCAGGCGACGCTGAAGCGCACCGTCTTCAGACCAAGCTCCTTCATCAGAGCGATGTCTTGCGGGTAGCGGTGGTAGAAGTCACAGGCGGTGTCGCCGTTGGGGCCCGGCGCTACCATCCCATTGTGGGTCATGTAGTCCCACACGGACTCGCCTTTGCCGTCTTCGTCCCAGGCCCCCTCCGTTTGGAAGGCGCAGGTGCAGGCGCCCCAGTCAAAGTCAGGTGGGAACGAAAGCTCTGGCATACGGCACACTTACCCAGTCGAAGTTACGGACAGCCCGGTAGACAAGGGGAGACTCCCTAGGTCTGGCCTCCCTCGAAATGAATCGGGATCATGACTGGAGGGAACAGGCGTTCAACTTCGCGCCGAGGTTACTCCCGCCAGAGCTTGCGGGCCTCTTTGTCGGAAGCCAGCACAAACGGATTGTAGGTTGTGTTGAAGCCATGAATCCCCTTGCGGACGACCTTGATGATCGGACGGCCGATCAGGTAGAGCATGTAGGCATTCTCGTTGATGATCCTCATCACCTGCCAGTAGAGCTCTCTTCTCTTCTTGGAATCCGGCTCAGCGCTGGCCTGGTCTATGAGGCTGTCCATCTCCGGGTCTTTGATCGAACCACCGTTGAAATAGCCGGTGCTGTGGTAGAGAAGGCGGAACGCATACTGAAGGTCGCCGACGTCGGTTGTGACCCAGGAGCCGAAGGCGGTTTCGTAGTCGCCGTTGGCGAGGGTTGCTGCCGCCGACGCGGCGCTGCCGAACTCCGGCTGCACCTTGATGCCGACCTGGCTAAGTTGGGCTGCAAGCAGCTCGACGTCGGACTGAACCAGAGGATCGCCAATCGCTTTCATCTTGATCGTGATGCCGTCCTCATAGCCCGCTGCCTTTAGTTCCTCCTTCGCCTTCTCCGGGTTGTACTCGGGGTCAGGCTCGCTCGGGTTCTCGTAGGCGCTGTGCTTTGGCATGGGACCGGTGCTGACGAAGGCGAGGCCATTGTACTTGTCGACGAACTCCTGCCGGTTGATGGCGTAGGATATCGCTCTTCGCAAGTGGACGTTGTTGCCGGGCGGACGCTCATTGTAGATCCAGATCTGCATCAGCGAGTCGCAACCCTCGACCAAAACGTCGAAATCAGAGTCCTGCTGGAAGCTGAGGATGTCCTGCACATCCAGCTCGCTCTGCTCGGCATAGTCGACTTCGCCGGCCTTGAGGGCCGCCGCGGCCACTGCCTTGTCCGGGATAACGCGGCATTTATAGCCATCGAGGTAGGGCTGGTCCGGGCGCCAGTGAGTGGGGTCCCTCTCGAACTCATAGGAGGCCCCCGGCTGCTGGCCCTTGAGGATGAACGCTCCCGTTCCGACGGGATGTGTGCCGTAGTCCGATCCCCATTTCTGGACCGCCGCGGGAGAGGGCATGGCGGCGGTCGCATCGTTCATGTAGTAGATGAACTGCGCGTCGGCCTCTTTGAGGAAGAGGGTAGAAGTTAGGTCGTTGGAGTTCTCGACGCGGTCGAGGGCCTTGAGTTCGGCAGCATGGATCGACTTTGTTTCAGGATTCAGGACATTGTCGAAGTAGGCCTTGGCGGCGGCCGCGTTGAAGTCGGTGCCGTCCTGGAACCTGACTGCTTCTCGCCAGTTCATTATCAGGGAGAGCTGGTCGGGTAGCTCCCAGCTCTTGGCGAGATGTGGGACGAGAACGAGGTTGTTATTCTCGTCCAGTTCGTCTGCCAGTGGCCCGTCGTAGAGCGCCATCATCGCCCATTTGGCATAGATACCCCCCGATACGTGAGGGTCGAAGGAGTCGAACGCAGAGCCTATCGCGATCGTGATGCTGCCGCCTCTCACCGGCTTCGTGGTTGTCTCAGGCGTTGTGCCCGCCGACAGCGTGGGCAACGCCTCTTCCTTGTTATCGCCACCGCAGCCGAGGTAGGCTGCGCCGATCGCGCCGGCTGCGCCGATGCCGGCAACCTGCATCAACCGGCGACGAGTGAGGCGCTTCGCGCTCAATTGGGGGAGGTACAGGCCACGTTGCTTGTTCATCAAGTCACTACTCCCTTCAGGTGGCACCGTCCAGGCTGCCTCGCCTCTGCGGCAATGTAATTCCCGGGGGCGCAATGGTCAAGGTTCGAAGACAGCCGGGAGAGTGGCACAGCATCGGCGACCCGGCGCCATACACCTTCACCTGGATTACGATCGGCAGCATAAGGCCATCACTGCAAACAGTGTGCTCCCTCCAATCAAGTTCACGCGGCCCGGCGCGAAGGCGGCCGCTTTCGGGTTAACGCCGAACTGCCGCCCGAATGCGGGAGGAGATTTTGCTGAGCATCGTCGCTTGCGTTTCGCTGCTCATATCCCCTACTCCGCCGCCGTTGCGCTCAAGGAAATGGCCGTGAGCGAATTCGTGCCGGCGTTACGAACCCAATCCAACCTCAATCTTGTTGATCTTGTTGTCTGCTGAGAAGCCAAGCATGATCTTCATCGGCCCGATGGGCGATCCCTTGCCGACGCTCTTGACTATGTCCCCTTCCTCTACCGGTTCTGACCACTCAATAGCCGGGCCGCCGCTCGCTGGCATGTTGGCCAGCGCCCCTCGGACGGAGTCCTTCCCGCTGTTGTTGATACCCATGAGGGGCACGCTCAGCACCACATCGTCGGCCAACAGGTCATCCAGCTCGCCATACCTCTGATTGGCGAGACAGTCACCGAATTTCTTCGCCGCTTCGATCCTATCGTTCATGTTGTTCTCCTCTTTTCATCTGGACTATATTGTCGATCCGCTTCACACGCTAAAACTTCAGGACCTAACGATCAACTTGGGTCAGCTCGTGACGAAAGGCCCGCTTCTGAAGCCATGGAGTGCCTCGGTCCGTTCTTCTGCCGCAATCAGCCGGCACGTTGACCGCCCATGCCCGCTTGCGGCACAATCAAAAAGACAACAAAAGGATCGCTAGGATATGGGCGCGGAAAACTACACGGTAGGCGTCGATTTCGGGACAGAATCAGGCAGAGCCCTCGTCGTACGGGTCGCCGACGGCAAGGAGATGGCCGTAGCCGCCTGCGACTACGAAGACGGCGTAATCGATCGCTGCCTGCCGGAAAGCAACGTCTCGCTCCCGCCTCGTTGGGCGCTGCAGAATCCGGAGGACTACCTCAGGGTATTGAAGATCGCCGTCCCTGAGGCGTTGCAGGACAGCGGCGTTCCGGTTGAGGATGTCATCGGCATCGGTATAGACTTCACATCCTGCACGATGATGCCTGTGCTTGCCGATGGCACCGCGCTCTGCCGTCTTCCCGAGTTCAAACTCGAGCCACACGCTTGGGTGAAACTATGGAAGCACCATGCGGCGCAACCTCAGGCGGACCACATCAACGAAGTCGCTCGGCTCATGGGGGAACCATGGTTGCGCCGGTACGGCGGCAGGATTTCTTCCGAATGGTTCTTCAGCAAATCGCTGCAGATCCTGGATGAAGCGCCGCACGTATACCGAGCCGCCGATCGGCTAATCGAGGCCGCCGATTGGGTGGTCTGGCAGCTATGCGGCGTGGAAACGCGTAATGCCTGCACCGCCGGTTACAAGGCGATGTTCCAGGACGGACGCTTCCCCCGAAAAGAATACTTCATGCGCCTGCATCCAGACCTTGGCGACGTCGTCCAGACGAAGATGAAGGGCGACCTAAGTCCGCTGGGCGGGCGCAGCGGCAGTCTCACGGCGGAGGCGGCGGACTGGACAGGGCTGCCGCCAGGAATAGCCGTAGCCGTAGCCAATGTCGACGCCCACGTTACCGTTCCGGCTGCCCAGGTCGTTCAGCCGGGCCAGATGGTCATGGTCATGGGAACCAGTACCTGCCACATGCTGCTGGGAAATGAGCTCCGCGAGGTGCCGGGGATGTGCGGAGTCGTAGAGGACGGCATAATACCGGGTTTCTACGGCTACGAGGCCGGTCAGAGCGGCGTCGGCGACATCTTCGCCTGGTTCGTCGATAATGCCGTGCCGCCGGAGTATCACTCTGCTGCGGAAAAGGCAGGTAAAGAGCTGCACACCTTCCTCGAAGCCGAAGCGTCCGAACAGAAACCCGGTGAGCACGGCCTGCTGGCCCTCGACTGGTGGAGCGGCAATCGCTCCATTCTCGTGGATGTTGATCTCGGCGGCCTGATTGTCGGCGCCACCCTGGCCACGCGTCCACAGGACATATACAGAGCGCTTATCGAGGCAACCGCCTACGGCACCCGTCTGATCATCGAGACCTTCGAAGCACAGGGCCTACCCGTGAACGCGCTCGTCGCCGCGGGGGGTCTGCCAGAGAAGAACGCATTGCTCATGCAAGTCTACGCCGATGTGACTGGTCGGGATATCCGAGCCATCGGCAGCACTCAGGGGCCAGCGCTCGGCTCGGCCATGCACGCCGCCGTCGCCGCGGGAGCCTACGCCGACATACGTCAAGCGGCCAGAAACATGGGCAAACTGAAGGACGTCGTTTACAGGCCGTCTTCCGCGGACAGCGCTGTCTACCGTCGGCTGTACGGCGAGTACCTCCGTTTGCACGACTATTTCGGACGCGGCGAGAATGACGTGATGAAGCGTTTGCTGGCAATACGGCAGGAGGCTCTGGACAACAGCCATGCTCGATGAATTGTGCAAGGTCGTTTGCGATTTGCACGGTGAACTGCCGCGCAACGGGTTGGTCACCTGGACGAGCGGTAACATCAGCGCCCGCGATCCGCTGACAGGGCGGATCGTCATCAAGCCTAGCGGTCTGCGCTACGATGAGCTGTCGCCCGAACTGATGGTAGTCGTTGACCTCGACGGCTCCGTCATCGAAGGCACGTGCAAACCGTCATCCGACGTTCTGACCCACTGCTACATCTACCGCCACCTGCCTGAAGTGAACGGCGTCGTCCATACCCACAGCCCATTCGCCACCGCCTGGGCGGCCACCGGCCGGGATATTCCCTGCGTCCTTACCGCGATGGCGGACGAGTTTGGCGGGCCTATTCCCTGCGGCGGCTTCGCCAGGATAGGCGGAGAGGAGATCGGCCGTGAGGTCGTGAGGGTATTCCGCGAGGGAGCAAATCCTGGATGCCCTGCCGTGCTTTTGCAGAATCACGGTGTGTTCGCGGTTGGACCCTCGGCACTTGCCGCTCTCAAAGCGGCTGTTATGTGCGAAGACGTCGCGCGCACTGTCGCCATAGCCTGTTCTCTGGGCAAACTGCTTCCGATATCTGACGAGGATGTCCTGAGCCTTCGCCGCCGGTACCTCAGCGACTACGGTCAGCCGCAGCGTCCCACATGAAGGCAGCGAGGCTCTTCGGTCCGCGCGACCTGCGCATCGTTGAAGTGCCGGAGCCTACGTCTCCCGGACCAGGCGAAGTGCTTTTGCGCGTGGGCGTCGTCGGTATCTGCGGGTCGGACCTTCTTTTCTATCAACAGGGGCAGATCGGCGACACGCTCCTCGAAACCCCCGTAGTGCCGGGTCACGAGTTCTCCGCAACCGTTATCACCGCCGGCTCGCACGCGCGAGACGGCTTTGGCAATCAGCTCAACCCAGGACAGATGGTCGCGGTGGACCCTTCCGTCTCTTGTCGCAACTGTGACCTCTGTGAAAGAGGCCGGTACAACCTCTGCCGGAACTTACGTTTCATCGGCCTGTGGCCAAACGACGGCGCCCTCCAGGAACGGATTGTCTTCCCGGCACGCTCCTGTTTTCCCCTACCTGGGCAACTATCGCTGGACGAGGGCACGTTGCTCGAGCCATTGGGCGTCGCTATCCATGCCGTCGACCTCGCGGGCCTAAGCCTCGGCGAGACCGTCGCCGTCCTCGGCTGCGGGCCCATCGGACTGCTCATCGTTAGGTTGTGCAAGCTCTCAGGCGTCCGCTCCGTCTTCGCCACCGACGTCCTGCCCTGGCGGGTAGATGCCGCTCGAGATTGGGGCGCCGACGTGGCAATCGACGCGAAGTCATCCCATCCGGTAGAGACGATTCGCGATCTGACGGGCGGTCGGGGCGCGGATGTGGTCTTCGAGGCGGCGTGGGGCGGAGAAGCGGCCGAGCAGGCCATCGAAGTCGCTGACCTGGGAGGTCGCGTGATATTCGTCGGCATCCCGCGGGACGACCGCCTCTCCTTCCGCCATTCAGCCGCGCGTCGTAAGGGCCTCTCGATCAGAATGTGTCGCCGGATGCTCCGCGCTTACCCGAAAGCGATCGCTCTTGCTTCGAACGGACAACTCGACCTGAAGCTGCTCGTCTCCCACCGCTTCACCCTCGATCAGGCAAGCGAGGCCTTCGCGCTGAACGCTGGGTACGGCGACGGCGCTTTGAAGGTGATGATAGGCGTTTCCGAGACTGCGCAAAGGGAGGCGGAGAATGGATAAGCAGAAAGTGATTGTAGGGCTGATCGTCGGCAATCGCGGCTTCTTCCCCAGCCGCCTTTGTCAGGCAGGACGTGAGACAACGCTAAACGTACTACAAGAGGAAGGGCTCGGGGTCGTCGCCCTCGGGCCGGAGGACACCGAATACGGCTCCGTCGAAAGCCTCAGCGATGCCCGCACGTGCGCGGAGTTGTTCAAGGCCCACCGTGACGAGATAGCTGGCGTCGTTGTGACGCTGCCCAACTTCGGCGACGAGCGAGGTATTGCCAATACCCTCCGCTTGGCTGGCCTCAACGTGCCCGTGCTTGTCCACGCCTTCCCCGACGACGCGACGAAGATGAGCATCGACGGCCGCCGCGACAGCTTCTGCGGGAAGATGTCGGTCTGCAACAACCTTTACCAGTACGGCATCCCCTACACGCTTACATCGCTGCACACCGTCGACCCCGATAGCGAGAGTTTTCGCCACGACCTTCGGTCCTTTGCCTCCGTCTGCCGAATCGTCGGAGGACTGCGCGGCGCCCGTTTCGGCGTCCTGGGAGCGCGCCCCGCTGCCTTCAACACCGTCCGCTTCAGCGAGAAACTGCTTGAGCGTTCGGGGATAACCGTCGAGACCCTCGATCTCTCGGAGGCCTTCGGGCGCGCCGCCGCGATTGCCGAGAACGACCCGCGGTTGCTCGCCAAAGCAGAGTCGATCAAATCGTACGCCGACACGGCTTCGCTGCCTGCCGAGGGGCTACACCGCATCGCCCGCCTCGGCGTCGTAATCGACGACTGGAGGGAGGAGAACCAGTACGACGCCACCGCCGTCCAGTGTTGGACGAGCATGGAGGAGTACTTCGGCGTCGTGCCCTGCGCGCTCATGAGCATGCTGAGCGACAGCCTGTCCCCGTCCGCCTGCGAGAGCGATATCGCCGGCACGACCGCGATGTACGCCCTGACGCTCGCGACGGGAAAGCCGAGCGCACTCGTTGACTGGAACAACAACTACGGCGACGACCCGGACAAGGCCGTCATCTTCCATTGCTCCAACCTGCCTCGAAGCCTCTTTGTTGCGAAGCCGGTGGTCGGCTACCAGCAGATAATCGCCGGCAGCGTCGGCGTGGAGAACACCTGGGGGACGATCACGGGACGCCTCAAGGCCCAGCCGCTAACCTTCCTCCGCGTCAGCACCGATGACTTCAATGGCACGATCGCGGGATATGTGGGCGAGGGGAATCTGACTGACGACCCAATCAGCACCTTTGGTGGCTACGGGGTCATTGAGGTGCCGCGCTTTCAAGAGTTGCTGCGCCACATCTGCGAGAACGGATACGAGCATCACGTGGCGGTTAGCCCGTCGCTAGTGGCCGACGCTGTCCACGAGGCACTGACAAAATACCTAGGCTGGGACATGTACTACCACACGGCGTAAGGCAGCATGTGATGACCTCGGATAGTTAGACAGTCGAAGGGGCGCTTTCCAGCGCGTTCCGGCGCCCTGAGCAGGAATAACCGACGCCCTGCACCAACGGGGCGTCGGCTCGGCCGGTAGTCAAGAAGGGCGATCAATACTCGATGCGATTTGCCCTTATCAGGTCGCGGTACCAGTAGCCGCTGTCCTTGATCTTCCGCTTCTGCGTTTCAAAGTCGAGGTGGACCAGGCCGAACCGCTGCGCGAACCCTTCCACCCACTCGAAGTTGTCGGTTAACGTCCAGTGCTGGTAGCCGCGCACATCTGCTCCCTCAGCTATGGCCTTGCCCAGCCCGCCGATGTACCGCTTCAGGAAGCTTATCCGCCTCTCATCGGCGACCCGCCCGTTGGCATCGGCGCCGTCCCGGTAAGAGCAACCGTTCTCAGTGATGTAGATCGGCAACTGGTAGTCGTTCCAGACGCGTTTCACGAGTTGGTACAGCGACTCGGGGGCAACCTCCCATCCGAAATCAGTTCTCTCGGGCTGTTCCGGCTCAACCGATCTGGTGCCCAGATTCTTGTCGTCGGGATTATCGGACACGATCATTCGCGTGTAGTTGTTGATGCCGATGAAGTCGAGTGGAGTGCGGATCGCCTCCATGTCGCCGGGTCGGATATCTAGACGCTCGGGGTCGAAGCCGCCGACGTAGGCATCGGGGTAGCGGCCCTTCAGCGCCGGCTCCAGGAACCACACGTTCGTGAAACCGTGGAACCGTTCGGCGGCGGCAAGGTCCGACCGGCTATCGCTGGCCGGACAGCTCCAGGTCATGCTGAACGCCGAACTCAGAGCCTCTACCTTGCCCGTAGCGCGCATCGCCCGCGCCGCTTGACCCTGCGCCATGTTAACGATATGCGTGGCCCTCAGCGTCAGATCGGGATCGCGAAGACCCGGCGGGTGATAGCCGGCCATATAGCCGACAACCGTAAACACCCACGGCTCGTTGAAGATCATCCACCGCTTTACGCGGTCACCCAGGGTGTCGACAACCGTCCGCGCGTACTCCGCGAAGTGATCGATGATCTCGCGGTTTCCCCAGCCTCCTTCGTCCTGCAGCGCCTGTGGCAGGTCCCAGTGGTAGAGCGTCGGGAAGGGCATGATCCCCGCTGCCAGCAACTCGTCAACCAGATGGCTGTAGAAGTCGAGCCCCTTCTGGTTGACAGCGCCTTTGCCCTGAGGGAAGATGCGGGGCCAGGAGATGCTGAAACGATAGCTCTTCAGCCCCAGCTCCTTCATGATCGCGATGTCCTCTTTGTAACGGTGGTAGTGGTCGCAGGCGACATCGCCGGTGTCGCCGTTCTTGATCTTCCCCAGCGTGTGGCTGAAGCGGTCCCAGATCGACTCGCCCTTGCCGTCTTCATTCCACGCCCCCTCTATCTGATAGGACGCGGTAGCGCACCCCCACAGAAAGTCCTTTGGAAAGTCAACTACCGGCATATCTCCTCCTCTTGCGGTTCTCCCTGCAAACTCAAGGACAGGCGAAGCACACTGCCTATCGGGTGAAGTCCGATCAGGTCTCGTTACAGTCAATGGTAGCCGTGCCACCTATCTGCGGCAAGCTCCCATTGGGCTTAGCCCTCTCCAGTTGGCCACCAAGGGGCCGGCGACTAGAATGGCGCTACTGGGTAAGAAGTCGGCAGCGGCCCTTCGACACTCCTGATGAGCCGGACCTTGAATTCAGCCCCGAGAAGGCGAAGGAAGAGCTAAGGGCGGCGGGCTACGAGGGCGGCATCACCATCAAGGTATCGGCCATGGCCGAAGCAACATCGCAGTCCGATATCGACTTGCTCGCCGCGCAGCCTACGAAGGTCGGCATCAACGTTCAGACCACTTTCACCTCGCCGAGCGCGGCCGGCACCACGCTCTCCCAGGGCGACTACGACTTTGCCTACGGGCCTTGGCCTCTCGCCAGCCCCGGCGATATCGAGTATGCCAACTACAACATCTACCTGAGCCACGGCTTCTTCAGGGGCGGCTCTACCGTCGATCCCGAGATCGACCGGCTGGGGGAGGAGGCCCGGCTTGGGCCCGACCGCAACAAGAGGAGGGAGTACTTCCGGCAGTTCATGCGTATCGTCAATGGCAACGCCTATCTCGTCTATGTCGTCGGGCTGCGGGAGGTCGTTGTGATGCGCAAGAACCTGCACGGCTTCATCCCGGTGAACGAGCCGCGTGGTTGAGGTTTGGAGAAGCAGGGTCGCCGCTTCTGGCGTCCCTAGATTCGCATAGGAGAGACCCTGGGGGGAGAAGACAGGGCAGGGCAGCGCCGCGTTACCCTGCCGCTAGGCCCAACTCTCCCAGGTCCCAGGTGTAGCCGTCCGCTTCCTTGAACTCCGCGGCATGCCAGTCCGGCGCGCCCGTGGGACTGATGTTGTCGAGTCCCTTGCCCCAGACCCGCTTGGCCTCGTTCAGATAGTGGATGTAGTTGCTGAGGGGCACATCCGGGGGCACGCGGTGATCGCAGAACGGGATGAACCCACCCTCTTCGACAAGCGGGGCCAACCTTTCCACCTCAGCTGTGATGTCGCGCTTACCCCGCGCCAGTATGTGCTTGTCGAATCCCCCTATGATCAGCAGGTCTCGTCCGTATTGCTTCCGGTACTCGATGGGATCGGCGCCCCAGGTACCGATCTCAAGCGGAAACATGCAGTTGACTCCCGTCTTCAGCCAGAGCGGGACCAGCTTGTCGATCTTCCCATCGCAGTCGACAAGGACTACATCAACGCCATAGCGGTGGAGCGTGTCCACGATGCGCCGGTAGTGAGGAACCAGCACCTTCTCGAAAGTCTTGGGCGAGATCATGGGGCCCGCGCTGTAGCACATGTCCTCCCACATGCTCGCTGCCTCCGGCCGCACGCCGAACTCGCCGCATGTCTTCTCTATGACAGCGATGGCGACGTCGGCGCAGGTCTCCACTATCTCCTCGAAGAGCAAGGCATCGTCGTAGATAATCTCGGATATGCGGGTCAGTCCGAACCACTCGCGCTGCCGGCCATAGAGCGAGCCCGCATAGATGACCAGGGGGTAGTCCCGGCCGGGATCGGTCCACCTTTCGACCCAACTCCTCCACAGGTCTTGGGATAGACAGCGCCCCGGGTCATCCGGCCGCATACGCGGTTTATAGTGCTTCTCCCAGCTCTCGCGGTCCCGGAGCAGGTGGTCCAGATGCTTCGGGATCGAACTGAGCATCTTGCCGCGCTCGACCACGACGCCATCCCGGTTGCGCACGACCTCTGAATCGCCGCGGTCTTCGAGTACATCCTCCTCGAAGTACGGCCACAAATCTGCGAAGGCGCCGCCCATGAACTCGGGGTCCATGCCGAAGAACTCGTTGGCGGCCGTTCCGTTCTTCACGAACTCCGGTAGCCCGTACTTCTTCCAGACCAGCAGAGTCTCATCCCAGAAGCCGAAGTCCCGAATCGAGCAGCGGTCTACGGGCTTGAAGTGCATGATGTTCCTGAAGCGTTCTCGTGCGTTCATCACCAGTTCTCCAACTCATGCATACGGCCGGTGGGTCGCCCGCTCCCAGTCTACTAGTCGGTGGTTGTATGGACGAGAGGTCACGCTACCGCCGGTCGCGGGTGAGACTGCGACCGATTCATCCGGGGTCGCTGGCCATCCTGTGGGGTGCCAATACTATATTCGTATTTGTGCAGGTAAAACAACGGCGCATTCGTACTCGCGAGGGAGACCACCGAGAACCGGTGGGCTAACGTTTCTGCTAGCCCTTGACCCGCTGCCCATCACCCAGAGGGTCAACAACCATCGTTCCAGGATCGGCGCTCGGTGCTGCTCACTGCGCAGGGGCGACTGAGCGCGAGACTACCACAGATACGGATGGAGTTTTAGCACCCTACACCCTCGCCATGTCCCAACGTGATGCGCGAGGCTGCGAACATGGCTATTATAGGACATCAGAGTGAAAGGGACGTCTCAAGATGGCTGCTGCTAGGGACACTATGACGCCGTGTCAAAGGGTGTTGGCCGCTATTCGTCGCGAAAAGGTCGATCGAGTCCCCTACGTCGAGCACCTCTTCGACCCCAAGATCGCAATTGCCCTTGCCGGAGGGGAACGACCTGAGTTTGATCAGGGGATGCTCGACGCCTGCCCGTCAGAGTGGGAAGTGACTGACCCGGAGAAGTGCCGCGACTGGCCGCCCGGCGCGCGCAAGATGGGGCTACGGCTTGGCGCCGCCGACAAGTGGATCTCTCGCGTCGCTAAGTACAGGGACAATATCTTGTACTGGCCGGCGATGCAGCCCTTCTTTGTGGAGACGGTTGCAGCCGGCGGAGGCTCCTCACGCCGCGGGCTAATCCGCACGCCTGCAGACCTCGATCGCCTGCGCTTCCCCACGCTAGACGATGCGTTTTTCGCCCCCGCCGAGGCTTTTGTCGCCCAGAAGGAAGACTTGGCCGCCTGTGCCATGGTCTTTCTCGGCATCGACCCAACGTGGAGCAGCATGGGGTTTGAGAACTTCTGCGTGTCCCTGGCGGAGGATCCCGATTTTGTCCTCGAAGTGCTGGGGCGCTACGTCGACTGGACGGTGCCCGTCGTCAAACGCCTCTGCGAGATCGGGTTTGACTTCCTATGGATGGCGGACGACATCGCCTTCAACAGCGGGCCGATGTTTTCGCCGAAGATGTACCGTGAGTTGCTTCTTCCCTATACACGCCGCGTCGCCGAGGCCATCACCGTTCCCTGGGTCTATCACAGCGACGGCGATCTGACACCCCTTCTCGACGACATGCTGACGCAGGGCATGGATGCCATCCACCCGCTGGAACCGGGGTCGATGGACCCGGTTGCGTTGAAGGAGCGCTACGGCAGCCGCATCGCTCTCGTGGGCAACATCAATATTGACACCCTAACGCTTGGTTCCCCAGAGGACGTACGCGAAGAGGTACGACAGCGGATCGCCGAGCTGGCGCCCAACGGAGGCTATCTCGTGTCATCATCGAACAGCGTCACTGAGTACTGCAGGCCGGAGAACGTGAGGGCGATGATAGACGCCGTGCGGGAATTCGGCCGCGACTACGACCAGTGAAGCGAGCGGTTGTTCGACGATGGAACTAACTAGTTGCTGGAGGTTAACAGATTGGACTGGACAGTACCGAGAGAGAAGCAGGGTCGGCTAATCATCGACACTGATGCCAAGAACGAGGCAGACGATCAGTTTGCCATCGTTCATGCGCTGCTGTCGCCATCCCTCGACATCCGAGGCATTGTCCCCGCCCATTTCGGGACTTGGCGAACGGATAGGAGCCTGCAGGAGAGCCACGACGAGGTGATGCTGCTGCTTGAACTCATGGAAATGACCGAGCGGGTGAGGGTGGAGGATGGCGCTCCGCGTGCGCTTCCGGACGAGCAGACTCCGCTGTCCTCTCCGGGAGCAGACCTGATCATCGAAGAGGCCATGAACGACGACCCGCGCACCCTTCACATCCTTTCTATCGGGCCGCTCACCGACATGGCGTCTGCTCTCCTGCTGGAGCCGGGGATAGCCGAGCGTAACCTACAGCTCGTCTGGCTGGGTGGGGGCGCTTGGCCGGCAGGGGGCTGGGAGTTCAACCTGAACAACGATCTGCACGCTGCCAACGTCGTCTTCAAGTCTCGCCTCAAGATGGCCCAGGTGCCGCTCAACGCCTTTGCCCAGGCGCGCGTAGGCTATGCAGAGCTATTCGAGCGGGTCTATCCACACGGCCGGATCGGCAGGTATCTCGTCGAACAACTCGTCAGGCACAACGAAGCGATTCGGGCCAAGAGGTCATGGGAGTTTCACGTGCTCTGTGACTCCTCCGCAATCGGTGTCACCTTGTATCCCGGAGCCGGTGACTGGGAATGGCGGCCGGCACCCGAGTTTTCAGCGCAGCTGACCCACGTCCACAACGGCACCAACCGAGCTATCCGGGTCTACAGCAGTATCGACAGCAGGTTCATCTTCGAGGACCTCTTCGCCAAACTCGCTCGCTTTGCCCGCCAGTCTCCAACCGTTGGGTAGACGAGCGCTGACAATATGCATAGTGACACCATTCTAGGCCTGTCTGCCGGTAGGCAGGTGTCACCAATGTTTCTGAACGAGTACAGAGGTGTAGGGTTTCAGGAGAAGTGAGACAGAAGGGAGGTGAATGACGTCGGGCCTGGGCTGTAGGCTAACGGAGAACCATACACAGCTTGCAGCCAATGGCCGCGTGATCCAGACTGGTGCAAATACCGAGTAGCGGAAAGGAGCGAGACGTGGGAAAGATACTGGAGAACGCAGAAAGGGTCTGGAACAGCGAGATCTCCATGCAGGACTGGAACCCTTGGGCCACGCCCGGCGAAACGGAGGAGATCGCCCCGGGCACTCTCTTCTATAGCTCCTTCGGCTGCGTCACGGCCTTCGAGACCGACGGCGGCCTCATCCTCGTCGATACTGGCGCCTACTTCGACCAACCCCGCACCTTCGAGAGCATCCGCAAGTGGTCGAAGTCGCGCCTGGACTCGGCGGTGTACACGCACGGCCACACCGACCACGTGTTCGGCGTGCCGCCCTTCGCGGAGGAGGCGAAGGCGCAGGGCTGGCAGCCGCCGCGGGTCATCGGCCACAAGGCGGTCGCGGCCCGCTTCGACCGCTACGTCTACACGAACGGGTACAACGCGCTCATCAACCTGCGCCAGTTCGGCGGGACGGTCGAGGAGACGCTGTTCAGGCCGCTGGGGCTGGAGTCGCCCTGGACGCCGAACTTCCCGACTTCCTACACCTACCCCGACACGACCTACGAGGACTCCCTCAATCTCACCGTCGGCGGCACCCGCTTCGAGCTTCATCACGCCCGTGGCGAGACCGACGACCACACCTGGGTCTGGGTGCCCGACCGTAAGGTGCTGTGTCCGGGCGACCTCATAATCTGGGCCGTTCCCAACGCCGGCAATCCTCAGAAAGTCCAGCGCTACTGCGGCGAGTGGGCGCAGGCGCTGCGGAAGATGGCCGCGCTCGAGCCCGAGGTCCTCTCGCCCGGTCACGGCGCTCCCGTTGTGGGCCGGGAGCGCGTGCAGCAGATACTGCTGGAGACCGCCGAGTTCCTCCAGTCGTTGCAGGACCAGACGATCCAGATGATGAACGAAGGCGCCACGCTCGACGAGATAATCTACAGCGTCAAGCCGCCCGCCCATCTCGAAGGCCGCCCCTACCTCCAGCCCACTTACGACGAGCCCCAGTTCATCGTCCGCAACATCTGGCGTCTCTACGGCGGCTGGTACGATGGCAACCCCTCGCACCTCAAACCGGCGCCGGAACCGGAGCAGGCGTCGGAGATCGCGCGGCTCGCCGGCGGGGTACCCGCGCTGATGGAGCGGGCGCGGGCGCTGATGGAGGAGGGGGAGCTGCGGCTGGCCTGCCACGTGGTCGAGTGGGCGCTGGCGGCATCGCCGGAGGACCGGTCGGTGTACGAGCTGCGGGCAGAGTTGTACGGACGGCGGTCGCGTCAGGAGAAGGCGCTGATGCCCCGGAACATCTACCGCTACACTGAGCGGGAGTCGCGGTTGAAGTCGCAGGGGTAGCGGTGCTTCATCGACACCAAATCTGGCGCCTGAGGAGGTTGCTGCAGCCGCGAGAAAAGTTCTTCTGCCTGCGCAGAAGGCGGTGGTGGTTACTCTGGGAAGGAATGGTGCAGTGGCGTCTACGGTGGACGGAACTATCATAGTTCCCGGACACAAGGTCAGGGCGGTCGACACGACTGGTGCCGGGGACAGCTTTGTCGGTGCTTTGGCAGCCAGGCTGGCGGCTGGCGAAACGCTGAAGGCGGCCATGGCATTCGCAAATCTCGCGGCTTCAGTCTGCGTTCAGCGGGTCGGGGCTGGTACCTCAATGCCCAGCTTAGGCGAAGTCGCCCGTCTTAGTGCGCTGTGACTTCTCGCGATGGGGTAACAGTGCCTGCCTTCTGCTACCTGAGGGGGCGCAGAGTGAGAAACCGATCAGATGGTACCCGGAGGACACCCTGTACGGGCGAGCAATCGGCACCGAGGCGGCCAGACATGTCGGCGACGCCCTCGGCGATGGCGATGACCTTCAGCCCCGATAGCTGCTGCTGGACCGGCGATATGATGCTTACCCCTTCTCTGCAATCTGTGCGCAGCGAATTCAGCCCTTGCGCCGACGCCGCATCAGCGGCGGATGTGCCGCGATTCGACACCCCTCAGGTAGGCTAGGCTACGCGATAAGACGCCGTCGATGGGCACGGGCGCGCCCCAGCGAGCGCCCTCGGCGGGCGCCATGACGGGCGCGAAGATCTCCAGCCCGGCCGGTCCGTCGTACCCGCCCTCCGCGAAGGCCCGAAAAATGGCGTCGAAGTCGACCAGGCCGGTGCCGACCTCGCGGCGATGGCTGTCACAGAGATGGAAATGACAGAGGTGAGGGATCGCCGCCACGGTGGCATCGTACAGACTCAACTCCTCCATATTCATGTGGAAGGAGTCGAGGTGGACACCGACGTTCGGCTCCCCTGTCTCCTCCTTCATCGCCAGCGCCTGCTGCGCCGTGTTGACGAGCGAGGTCTCGTGGCGATTGACCGCCTCGATTCCGAGCGTCACACCGATCTCCCGCCCGTAGCGGGCAGCCTTGCGGAGGACGTCGACCGCCCTCTCCCACTGCTCCTCTGATGGCAGCGAGCGGCGCCCGACCACCGAGTAGGTGACGCCGCTGACAACACGCGACCCCATGTCCGCGGCAAGCCGTAGGCGTTCCTTAAGGTACTCGAGGGCTCGCTCGCGCGTCTCCTCGTCTTCCGACGCGGGGTCGGTCTGCGGCAGGCAGGCGACGGCGCAGAGGATATCGATGCCGACGGCCTCGGCGCGCGCCCGCGTCGCCGCTGCGTCCACCTTGTCCGTCGCGATCAGCGGTATCTCAAGCGCATCGAAGCCGAGCTCCTTCGCATGGTCGATGAGGTGGAGGGAGTCGTTGCTCCAGATTGGGGTCCAGCTCCAGGCATGAGTAGAGTACTTCACGGGCGGCTCCTATCGATGGACTGTGATTGGCCCTTTTGGCAGAAAGATACTCTTGTTCAGAGGTAAGGACAATCGAAGCAGGAGGACAAACGCGCGCCTTTACAGGACGTGCGCTAGGAGTGCTAGAATTACATATAGGATTCGCGCGATTTCAGGCCCACCGCGGTATAAGCAAAGGAGGTCTAGGTGTTTCCCCGGACGACGATAGACAACGTATCCGTTTCGCGAATGATCATAGGGACGAACTGGTTTCTTGGTTTCTCTCACACAACCGCCGCTAAGGATGCCCTGATAAGGGCGACGATGACACCGGAACGCATGGCGGACATCATCGAGGTCTTCCTCAGGGAAGGCGTCGACACGATCATGGGCGCCCTCACGGCTGCCGACCGCGTCTTCGCGCCGTTCGTCGCAGGTCTTCGCCAAGCCGTGGCTGAGGCGGAGCAACGGGTCGGCCGCAAGTGCATCCTCATCTCGACGCCCACCATCGACATCCTTGACACTCCTGAGGGGATGGCTGAGGTAGAGAGGACGTTCGATTCCACGGCTGAGGCGGGCGCAACGATCTGTATGCCCCACCAGTTCTGCACAGACCGGCTCGTGGACACCTTCAGTCGACGGATCAACAACATGGACGTTTACTGCAAGATGATCCGGGACCGGGGAATGATCCCCGGCCTCTCAACACACATGCCGGAGACCATTGTCTATGCCGACGGAACGGACCTCGACATCGGCACGTACATCTCGATCTATAACGCTGCCGGCTTCCTGATGCACCTCGAGGTAGAGTGGGTGCACCGCATCATCTGGAACGCCAAGCACCCCGTGATAACGATCAAGCCGATGGCCGCCGGGCGCCTGACCCCTCTCGTGGGGCTCGCCTTCAACTGGGCGACGATCCGGGACAGCGACATGGTGACCGTCGGGACGTCCTCCCCGGATGAGGCGCGCGAGGTGATCGAGCTGTCGTACTCGATCCTGGAGCGGCGCGCCGAGAACCTGCAGCTCCAGGAGACCCGCAGCAAGCAGACAGTGAAGCCGCAGTAAGGTGACTGCCACAACACCGGCCACCGACACCCTCGGCGGGGCGGCGAAGGTTGAGCCGGTCCGTGCCGCCATCATTGGCTGCGGCATGATCGCGCGCGGCTACTATCTATCGCTCCAACACTATCCCGAAGTCAACCTCGTGGG
>Ga0315273_10002001_pt1 | contig 23745 bp, 26 predicted proteins | sample YL17G02_0_MG_FD_205753 | JGI IMG/M metagenome (GOLD analysis project Ga0315273, IMG submission 205753) | Sediment microbial communities from Yellowstone Lake, YNP, Wyoming, USA - YL17G02_0 | ecosystem: Environmental > Aquatic > Freshwater > Lake > Sediment | place: USA: Wyoming | collected...
CCCGGGTAATGTAGCCGATGATCGACTCGCCGCGGATCGGGTTGCAGCACTTGGCCCGGTAGACCAGAAGATCGTCGACGCCGCGGACTTTGATGACCAGGTCCTCGCCCGCGGCAACGCTCTGGCCGTCGGCCGGCGGCGGCGCGGCCGGGCGGTGCTTGGGAACATCGGCCGGCACAACCTCCGGCGCCAGCTTGTGCAGCACCTGCCGCGCCGAGTATTTTCCGTAACCCAGCGCGGCGTGCAGATCCTCGATCTTGCCGCACCCATACTCGGCGGCCACCCGCTCCAGGTCGGAACGCGCAATGCGGCTCAACGCGACGCCCAGGCGCCGCGCCTCCCGCTCCAGGAAACCCTGGCCGATCTCGATCGCCCGGGCCCGCTCCAGGGTGTTGATCACGTGCCGGATCTTGTTGCGCGCGCGCTGCGTCTTGACCAGCGCCAGCCAATCCCGGCTCGGCAGATGCCCCGGCTGCGTCAGGATCTCGACCATGTCGCCGTTCTTGAGAGTGTAGCGTAGCGGAACGATCCGGCCGTTGGCCTTGGCGCCGACGCACCGGTTGCCGATATCGCTGTGGATGGCGTAAGCGAAGTCGATCGGGGTCGCGTCGCGGGGCAGCGCGATCACCTTGCCGCGGGGCGTGAAAGTATAGACCTCTTCCGGGTACAGTTCGACCTTCAGACCCGACATGAACTCGGCCGGGTCGTGAAGTTCCTTCTGCAAGTCGGCCAGTTGACGCAGCCACGCGACGCGCTGGTCTTCCGACGCCTGCCCCTTCTTCCCCTCTTTGTACTTCCAGTGGGCGGCGATGCCTTCTTCGGCGATGCGGTGCATCTCCTCGGTCCGGATCTGCACCTCGAAAGCGTGCCCGCCCGGACCAATCACCGACGTGTGCAACGACTGATACAGGTTCGGCCGTGGAATGCCAATGAAGTCCTTGACGCGGCCGGGAATCGGGTGCCACTCGGTGTGGATCACGCCCAGAGCCGCATAGCAGTTGCGGACCGAATCGGTGATGATGCGCAGGCCCAGGAGATCGTAAACCTGGTCGATGCCGATCTTCTGCCGCTTCAGTTTTTCGTGCACCGAGTAGGGCCGTTTGACACGCGCTTCCACGCGCGCCGGGATCTTGTCGGCGCCCAGCTTCTCCTCCACGTGGACCTGGATGTCCTGGAGCAGTCCTTCGTTGATCTGCCGCTGGCTCTCGATCTGCTGGACCACGCCGCGATACGCCTCCGGGTCCAGGTGGCTGAAGGCCAGGTCCTCCAGTTCCCCGCGGATCTTGCCCATGCCCAGGCGGTGCGCGATGGGCGCATAGATCTCGAGCGTCTCCTGGGCAATCCGTTCCCGCGACTCGCGGCTGTGGAAGCCGAGAGTGCGCATGTTGTGGAGCCGGTCGGCCAGTTTGACGATGATCACGCGAGGATCGCTGACCATGGCCAGCAGCATCTTGCGGATGCTCTCGGCCTGACGCTCCTCGCGCGAGTACATCTTGATCTTGCGCAACTTGGTGACGCCGTCCACACAACGGCCGACCTCCTCGCCGAATTCGCGCTGGACCTCATCGGCGCTGGCGCCCCCGTCCTCGATCACGTCGTGGAGCAGTCCCGTCTCCAGGCAGACCAGGTCCATCTGCATGTCGGCAAGGATGTGGGTCACTTCCAGAGGGTGGGTGATGTAAAGCTCTCCCGACAGGCGCCTGGCGCCGCCGTGGCGCTCGGCGGCAAAGCGGAAGGCCTTCCGAAGCGGGGCCAGATCGTCGCGCGGCCGCAACGCCTGCACTTTGGTTTCCAGGGAATGGTAGAGGGATTCGACCGGAGGCTCGGCGGTCTCCGGCGCGGACAGGATCGATTGCGTCCCGGCGGCAACCACCCGACTCGGCTCGGAGGGCATTACGAAACAGGGCGGCCCTTCCGGACCGCCCTATTCATTATATCGGAACACTTCACCTGAGGGACCTGATACCGGGCCCCCGGCGAGGTCCTACTGCTCTTCCCCAGCGGCCTTCTTGCCGGGCGCCCGGGAGGCTCTGATCTTCTTGGTCTCCAGCGTCTTCTGCACCCACCGGTCGGCGGTGTCGGTGTCCGCCTGGTAGGCTTCCTTCGTATCCGCCACGTCGGCCCTCTCGCGGTGAAGCAGGTTCAAGTAGGCCATCGAGTCGTCGTATTCCTTGTCCAGTTCCAGCGCCTTCTCGAGGCTCTTGATGCCTTCCTCGATCACCGGCAGGATCTCGGCCCGGAGCTCTTCGCGTATCTTCTTGTCCTTCAGCGGACCGGGGTCCTCGGGCTTCATGCCCATCCCGGCGCGGGCTTCCATGCGTTTCTGGAAGCTGCGGGTCCAGGCAATGACGCCCAGCGTGTAGTAGGACTCCTTGGCCTTCGGATCCACCGCGATCAGTTTCTGGTGCCACTCGCGAGCCTCGTCGAACTTCTTCTCGTTGAAATACAGCGAGGCGATCGAGGCGATCGCGAGAGAGTTCCGCGGGTCCTGCTCGACGACCTTCATGAACTCGTCGTGCGCGGCCTTGGCCATCTGGACGTTCTCGGGCGACTCGGCGCCCGGAATGTACTGGCTCATGTAGGCCGTCGCCAGGTACAGGCGCGCGTTGATGTAGGTCGGCTCGATGCTGACCGACGTCTTGAAGTACTCGACCGCATCGGCATAGCGGGCGCTCTTGTAAGCCGCCACGCCCTTGTTCAAGTTGTCGCGGGCCTTCAGCTTCGCGCAGCCCGCGCCGACCAAGAGAAGGATCGCGGCTGAGACGAGAGCCCCAAACACAATAAGCTTGCGCTGCATAGTTTCTCTCCCTGAGACCGGAAGCGGCCGGCTACTGGCCCGACTCGACTCCCTTGGTCATCAAACCGACCTTGTCGATGCCGGCGCCCTTGGCAATGTCGATCGCCCTGGCGACGGCCTGAAACTCCAGGTCCGGATCGCCTTTGACGAAGACAACGCGCTCGGCGCGGGTCTTGAAAATATCCTCCAGGCGCGCGCCCAGGCGTTTCTCGTCCGTCGGTTCGTTGTTGATCAGAATGGACCTGTCCTTGTTGATCTGGATCACCACCGTGCGTGTGTCGGCCTGCGTCTGTTGCTGGCCGGGAGGCGCGGGCTGAGGCACCAGGGTCTCCAGGCCCTTGGGTATCAAGGGCGTGATGACCATGAAGATGATGATCAGCACCAGCAAAACGTCGATCATTGGGGTCATGTTGATGTCAACTACAACACCATGACCTCCCCCAACTGCCATTGACATAGAATTGCTCCTTTGCTGCGAACAGTTTCCCCTCGCGCCAAACCCGGCGCGGGTAAAACTACTGTGCCGGCGCGGCCGCCGGCGCTCTTTCCCCAGCCCCCTTCTCCTTGACTTCCTCGGTGATCAGGCCAAGCTGATCCACACCCGCGGCGCGAAGGTTGTCGATAACGTCCACGACTCTCTCATACCGGGCGCGGGCGTCGCTCTTCAGGTAGCAGGTCTTGTCCAACTTGCTGGTCAGCATATCCTTGACCTTGCCGGGGAGTTGATCCACGGGTGTAAAGGTGCTCCCGAGGAAGACCTTTCCGTCGCGCGTCACGGCCACCAGCACGGCATCCTCCTTGTCGGCGGCCTGCATCGAGATGGGATTGTTGGTCTTGGCCATGTCCACGCTGACGCCCTTGGAGAGCATCGGCGTGATGACCATGAAGATGATCAGCAACACGAGCATCACGTCGACCATCGGAGTGACGTTGATATCCGAGACCGGCGCTGCCGCTTTCATTTTATGCATGTTCGTTCCTTCCTTTGCCCGGCCGGTTCCTGACGCCGGACGGCGCGCTTACCGGCGCGCCGTCCGGCTGTCTCAACTCGCCGAGCCTCGGTCCGGCACGGACGGCCGCTTACTTGCCGGCCTTTATCTGCTGCGACCGCTTGATGAAGTAGTCGATCAGTTCCGAACTCGAGTTGCCCATCTCGACGTCGAACGATTCGATCTTGTTCGTGAAGTAATTGTACATCCAGACCGCCGGGATGGCCACGAACAGACCGACGGCGGTGGTCACCAGGGCCTCGGCGATACCGCCGGCCACGGCGCCCAGACCGGTCGACTTCTCGGTCGAAATGCCTCGGAACGCGTTGATAATGCCGATCACCGTTCCGAACAAGCCGACGAACGGGGCCGTCGAGCCGCTGGTCGCCAGGCTCGATACGCCGCGCTTCAACTCGGCGTGAACGATGGCTTCGGCGCGCTCGAGGGCCCGTTTGGAGGCCTCGATCGTTTCACCTGAAATCTCGGTCGACATCTGGTGTGCGCGGAACTCCTGCAAACCGGCGACCACAACCTTCGCCAAGTGGCTCTTCTTGAAACGGTCGGCGATTTTGATCGCTTCGTCCAGCTTGCCTTCGCGCAGCGCGCCGGCCACGGCCGGGGCGAACAGCCGCGACTGCTTGTAAGCGGCGTTGAAGGCGATTATGCGGTCAATCATAACCCCGATCGACCACGCCGACATGACAAACAGAATGAGGACGACCATGCGCGCCATCCAGCCCATCTGGGCCCACATGGCTCGGGGGTCCATCGAAATCGCCGGGGCGGCTTCCTGCAAAAGCAGAAACGCCCATACTTGCATCTGTAATAGCATCGTGTTGTTCTCCTGCGAGTTGAGTTAGAGTCTTTCGATCATTCCTTTACTGCAACGTGAAATTCACGTCGATCTGCGTCACAACTTCCACCGGTTCGCCGTTGAGCAGCGTCGGCTGGTACTTCCTCTGCCGGACCGCTTCCAGGGCCGACGGTACCAGCAGCGGGTGGCCGCTGACGACCGTAAGGTTCGCGATCGCCCCGTCCCTGCCGATGATGGCGTTGAAACGGACCGTTCCCTGAATGCGCGCCTGCTTGGCCAGCGGCGGGTAGACCGGCTTGGGCTGGTTCAGCAGCTTGGCCTGCTGCACATTGCCGCCCACGCGGATGCGTTGCGGCGCCACCGGCTTGGGCGCTGCCACCGGCGGGGGCGGCGGAGCGGCCTGCGGCATGGAACTGAGAATGCCGCCGATCACGCCACCCATCGTGCCGCCCGGAATGCCGCCCGGAATGCCGCCCACTACACCCGAGCCGCCCGTCACCGGAGGAAGTTCATCCTCCTTGATCATGGCGATCTCCTTGGGGATCACCTTGGGGGCCATCAGGCGGCCGGCGTCAAACTGCTTGGGAATCATCCGCACCACTTTGACCGCGGCAGGGGCCGGAGGAGGAGGCGGAGGCGGGGGCGGCGGCGGAGCGACCAGGAAGCTGGTCAACTGGGTCCGCGGCAACGAGTCGGTATAGATCAGCGGAATCAAAATTGCGACGCCGATCATCAGACACTGGCCCAGAAACGAAACCACGATGGTCCAAGTCTTGGTGGTCTCTCCCCGGCCCTCGACGAAGGTCTGTTCAAACATGCTTGGTCCTTCCTTTTCAAACCCCGCGGCCAAGCCTCGCGTCGGCCGGCCGCCGGCAGATAAACTACCAACCTTTGGCGGTCACTTGACCGCTTTCGAACTCTTTCTGACACCCTCGGCGGGCGCCGGCGCCGCGGACGCTCTCGAGCGTCCCATCCGCCGGCCCTCCAGGAAATTGCTCCAGAATAGCACGATCGGGCTCGCGATGAACACCGACGAATACGTGCCGATCACAATGCCGATCACCAGCGCCAGCGAGAAAGTGTTCAACACCGGCCCGCCGAACAACCACAGGGCCAGCGCCGTCAGCAGCGTCAGACCCGAAGTCAGAACCGTCCGGCTCAGCGTCTGGTTAATGCTGATGTTCATGAGCGACTCGAGCTTCTCGCGCCGCAGTATCCTAAGATTCTCCCGCATCCGGTCGAAAACCACAATGGTGTCGTTCATCGAATAGCCAACCAGGGTCAGGATCGCGGCCACCACCGTCAGCGAAAGCTCCTTGTTGAAGATCGAGAACAGCCCGACCGTAATGATCGTATCGTGGAGCACCGCGATCACGGCGCCCAGCCCGTAAACCCACTCGAACCGGAAGGCGATGTAAACCAGCATTCCGCCCAAAGCATACAGCGTAGCCAAAATCGCCTGATTGCGCAACTCCGATCCGACCTTCGGGCCGACGATCTCGACGTTGCGGATGGCATAAGGGAACAGCGCGAACTCCTGCTTCACCACGCCCAGAACTCCGGCGCTGACGCCGGGAACGCCGGACAACTCGCCGAAGCTTCGAACCAGGCCCGAGCGGGGCGGCGTGTCACGGAACTGAACCAGCGCTTTGGCCACGTCCTGAAGCTGTTGATCGCTCATGGGAACCCCGCCGCGCTGGAGCGGATCCCGCAGCCGGTCCGCGATGACCAGAGCGCCGAGATTGTTGAGATCCGGCTTGCCGCCGGCAACGCCGAAAGTGGCGCCCAGCGTCTCAATCAGCAGCCGCCGGTGAACGTCGAGCGTCTTCTCGTCCTTGAGCTCGGTGCCGATGATGACTTCCTCGGTGCCCGTGATTTCCTGCACCGAGACTTCACCGGGGATTCTGGCGGAGATGGCAGAGCGGATTTTTTCCACCGGGGGCCGGCCGGAAAACTTCACATACATCAGAGTTCCGCCTTTAAAATCAATCCCATAGGCTGGACCACCCTTCATCCAGAGGCTTGCCAGTCCGGCCACGGTAAGCACCAGCGAAGCGCCAATGGAGAGCCACTTCTTGCCCATGAAGTCGAAATTCGTGTTGCCAAAAATCTGCATTCGAACCGTCTTCGCCGGCGTTCCATGCGTTAGACACCGGCTCTACTTTCCGGGTTCCCGTCAGAGCACAATAAATATCACAAGTCTGTCAAATACTCAAACTCGTGACCTGCTGCTGGCGCGAGAACTCCCAATCGAAGATCGCCCTGGACACAAACACCGCCGTGAACACGTTGGCGATGAGACCGATCACCAGGGTTACCGCGAATCCCTTTACCGCCGTGGTGCCGAACATGAACAGGAACGCGCAGGATACCACCGTCGTCACGTGCGTATCGATAATGGTCAGAAACGCCCGGCTGAAACCCGTGTGGACGGCCGAAATGACGGCCTTGCCGGCGCGCAATTCCTCGCGGATCCTCTCGAAAATCAGAACGTTGGAATCCACCGCCATGCCGATCATCAGAATGATGCCGGCGATGCCCGGCAGCGTCAACACAGCGCCGATATAGCTCAGGGCGGCGATCAGCAAAATGGTGTTCAGCACCAGCGCCACGGTGGCGTTCACGCCGGCCCTCTTGTAATAGACCAACATCACCAGGATCACCGCGCCCACGCCGATCAGGCCCGAGATCAGCCCGGCGCGAATCGAATCGGCGCCCAGCGACGGCCCTACCGTCCGCTCTTCCATGTAAACGATGCCGGCCGGCAGCGAACCGGCCCGGAGCACCAGCGAAAGGTCCCCGGCTTCCTGCTCGTTGTTTTGCCCGGTGATCCGCCCGTTGTCTTCAATCCGGTTCTGGATGGTGGCCACGCTGCGGATCTGGTTGTCCAGCACCACCGCCAGGCGGTTGCCGATGTTGGCTTCCGTAAAGCGTCCAAAGCGCCGCGCGCCGTCCTGGTTCAAAGTAAATTCGGTTTCCCAGCGCTGGAATTCGTCGCGGCCCGCCCGGGCGTTGCGCAGGTCGCGGCCCGTGACCACCGCCGTGCGGGTCAGCAGGTACCAGCTTTCGGCCGCATCCTGCCCGCCGCGCGCTCCCATGCGAACCAGGCGGGTATTGAGCGGCAACACGCCGCCGTGCTTGGCCAGCGCCGAATCGCGGCTGGCGAAAGGCCCGTCCTTCACCTCGCATATCTCCAGCAGCGCGGCCGTCTGAAGGATCTGCTTCACGCGCGCCGGGTCGTCCACGCCGGGCATCTCGACCAGAATCTCGGCCTCGGCTTCGGACCGGCCGCGCTGCCGCACGCCGGCTTCCGCCAAACCCAGACCATTAATTCGATTCTCGATGGTGTGGATGGAGCGGGTCACGGTGTCGCGCCGCAGGGAGAGCGCTTCGGTCGGCCGGAGGCTCAGGCGGTAATCGGTCGAGTTGACCGCGGTCAGAATCCAGTTCGGATGCCGCTCGGTGAGAACCGTGCGCAGAGCGCCGGCCTTGTCCACGGGCACACCCTTGACGTTGATCTGGATCTGATCGGCCTCGGCCAGCGACTGCGGATCGTTGCGGTCCATCGCGCTGTAGTCGACGCCGGCCTTCCGCAAGTCCTCTTTGAGCCGCTCGATGGCCTGGTCGGCCTCGGCTTTGAAGGCGTCCTGCACCTGCACCTGCAAAACCAGGTGGCTGCCGCCGCGCAGATCCAGGCCGAGCTTGATGTTCTGCCTCCAGTTGGCGGACACGTCGTTCCAGGACTTCGGCAAGCCGATGATCCCGTAAATGCAGATCAGCAGGATCGCGAAGATCACTGCCCACTTGATTCTGAGATTTCTGTTCATGTGACCAATTGCATCCGGGGGACAGTCGTCCGCTTCATTTCTTCTCGTCCGATACCAGGCCGGAGACGGCGCTGCGGGCGATCTGAATCTTGAGGTTGTCCGGCTTTACCCGAATTATCAGGGTATCATCCTGGTTGACCATCGTGACGGTCCCGATGATCCCGCCGGAGGTCAGCACGGTCTTGCCGGGCTCGAGGTTCGCCAGCATCTTCTTCTGCTGCTTCTTCTGCCGCTGCATGGGCAGGAAAAGCAGGAAGTAGAAGATCCCGAAAATCAGCAGAATCGGAAGGAAGCCCAACACCGGATTGGACGACGGCTGCGTGACTTGGAGAAAAAAACCGAGATACACCTTTTACCTCAATTCGGCGCTTCGACTTCCCCGATCGGCCTTCGCCAGCCTCGGCTCCGCCCAACTGCATCGGGAGCCATGGACCTACTCCTCGACAACCGGCAGGGCTCGGACCGCCTTTAAGACTTCCGGGAACGTCCCAAGCAGTATAGCTTCTCTGATTTCCCGCATGATGTCAAGGTAGTACTGGAGGTTGTGGATGGTCGCCAGGGTGGAAAACAGCATTTCCCCCGCCTGAAACAGGTGACGCAGATAGGCCCGCGAGAAGTTCCGGCAGGCATAACAGCCGCACTTTTCATCCACCGGCGCCGCATCTTCCTTGTGCTTCGCCTGCTTGATGATCACGCGGCCCGCGCGCGTGAAAAGGCATCCGTTGCGCGCGTTGCGCGAGGGCAGCACGCAGTCCATCAGGTCCACGCCGCGCGCCACGTACTCCCCCAGTTCCTCCGGCATCCCCACGCCCATCACGTAGCGCGGGCGCTCCCGGGGCAGCAGCGGCGCCGTGGCTTCGGTCATCTCCAGGCTCAGCGCGCGCGGTTCGCCGACCGAAAGACCGCCGATGGCGTAGCCCGCGGCGTTCAGCTCCAACAACTGGCTGGCGCAGGCGCGGCGCAGGTCCGGGTACATCGAACCCTGCACGATCGGGAACAGGGCGTGACCCTGCGCGCCTTCTTCCACCCGGCGCAGAAAATGGGCCTGGCCCGCGCGCGCCCACCGCAGGGTGCGCTCCATCGAGATCTTCGCGGCCTCCTGGCTGGCCGGATACGCCAGGCACTCGTCCAGCGCCATCAGGATGTCGCTGCCCAAGGCCAACTGGACGTCCACCGTCGATTCCGGCGTGAACAGGTGCGCGTCGCCGTTCAGGTGCGACCGGAACAGGACCCCTTCTTCGGTGACCTTGCGCAGGCGGTCGAGGCTGTACACCTGAAAACCGCCCGAGTCGGTGAGAATGGCGCGGTCCCAGGCCATGAAGCGGTGCAACCCGCCCAGCCGGCGAATCGCTTCATGCCCCGGACGCAAATAAAGATGATAGGTGTTGGCCAGCAGGATGCGCACGCCGAGGTCGTTGGCAAGATCGCGCTGCAGGACGCCCTTCACCGTCGCTTGCGTGCCGACGGGCATGAAAACCGGGGTTTCCACCACGCCGTGCGCGGTGTGGAGCAGGCCCGCGCGCGCGCCGGTCGAGGGGCAAACGGCCTGGAGTTCAAAGCGTGGGAGGGTCACGGAGTGGGGTCATGCGAACAGGTCGTCGACGGCAATGCTCAACCCGGGCAGCACGCCGCCGCCATCCAGCGTTTCACCGGCCGTCGCCGTGCGCGGGGCGGCGTTGGGAGCCAGAATCAGCACGCTCTTCTCTTCCGGAAGCACCAGCCAGGCCAGACGGCAGCCGTTTTCGAAGTAGTCGTCCATTTTGCGCAGTTGCGAGGAAACCGAATCGTCGGGGGAGCGCACCTCGACCACCAGATCCGGCGAGCGCTCGAGGTACCGTTGTTCGCTGGATTCGTCCCCGAGCACGACGGCCACGTCCGGCAGGCGGAAGCGGCTGCAACCGCGAACGTTGAGACGGCACGTAAGTTCGGTCACCACATAGCCGATCCGGTTCGTTCGCAGGTACGACCAGATGAAACCACAGCAATTTGCCTGAATTCGCGAATGAGGTTTTCCGCCCACGTTACGCTCCACAACAATCCCGTTGACGTACTCGCAGTGCTCGAACGCGGGATCGGAGAGGTACTGCTCCTCGGTAATGGGTCCAGGAGCCGGAAGCGCGCTCATATCCGGAGTCTATCACGCGGGCGGTGGAGCAGGCCCGCGCGCGCGCCGGTCGAGGGGCAAACGGCCTGGAGTTCAAAGCGTGGGAGGGTCGCGGAGTGGGTCAGGCAAACAGGTCGTCGACGGCAATGCTCAACCCGGGCAGCACATCGCCGCCATCGAGCGTTTCACCGGCCGTCGCCGTGCGCGGCGCGGCGCCAGGGGCCAGAATCAGCACGCTGTGCTCTTCCGGAAGCACCAGCCAGGCTAGCCGGCAGGCGTTTTCGAAGTAGTCGTCCATTTTGCGCAGTTGGGAGGAAAGCGAATCGTCTGGGGAACGGATCTCGACTACCAGATCCGGCGAGCGCTCGAGGTACCGTTGTTCGCTGGATTCGTCCCCGAGCACAACCGCCGCATCCGGAACCCGAAATCTCGGGTAGCCGCGGACCTTAAGCCGGCAGTGCAGTTCGACCACGGCATAGCCTCCGGGGCGGGTATCGAGGTATTCATCAAACTTGCGAAAACACTTGCCTTGAATTCTTGCGTGCGGTTTTGTTCCTAAGTTACGCTCCACAACAATTCCGTCAACGTATTCGCAGTGCTCGAACGCGGGATCGGAGAGGTACTGCTCCTCGGTAATGGGTCCAAGAGCCGGAAGCGCGCTCATATCCGGAGTCTATCACGCGGGCGCCCGGCGCTCCGAAGACAGATAGGGACACAGGTACGCTCAGCGCCATAGCAGCCCGTGGCGCAAATCTGAAATGGACCAACATGGTCCATTTTTCGCCCGTAAGTCCTTTGTTTCCGTCCGAAAATGAACCAACCTGGTCCATTCGGGGCTTTCACCACGGAGTGGTTAAGGGTACCTCTGTCCCTGTTTCCGCTAGGATGTCAATCGGATGTCCACCGGCAGAACGATCGTTATCCTTGGACTGATCCTGGTGGGCGTGGGGCTGCTGGTGATGCTCGGCGAGCGGCTGGGGTTCCGCCTGGGCCGCCTGCCGGGCGACATCCAGATCCGCGGCAAGAACTCGGTTTTCTATTTCCCGCTGGCGACCTGCGCGCTGTTAAGCGTTGTATTGTCGCTGGCGCTCTGGCTGTTCGGCCGGCGTTAGCGCACCGGGCCCAGACGCTCCAGCGGCCAGTAGACGAACACCGCCTTGCCGTAGATGTGGCGGCGGTGGAGCGGCCCCCACGAGCGGCTGTCGTTGGACGACGACCGATGGTCGCCCAGCACGAAAAAGTGGTCTTCCGGAATCACCTGGCGCGCCGAGGAGAGACGATCGCGGTACTCCGCCGGCACGTAGTCTTCCTGGAGCGCCTTGCCGTTCACCAGCACCGTTCCTTGCTCCACCGCGACGGTGTCGCCCGGCAGGCCGATGACGCGCTTGATGTAAGACTTGGACGGGTCGCCCGGGAACCAGAACACCACCGTGTCGCCGCGCTCGACCCGGCCGATGCCGAAACGGTAGACAAACTTGTTGATGAAGATCCGCTCCTGGTCCACCAGCGCCGGCATCATGCTGGTGCCTTCCACCTTCACCGGCTGGTAGATGAACAGGATCACCACGGCGGCGATGAAGACCGACAACGTCAGGTCGCGCAGCCAATAAAGGGCGGCGCTTAACGCGGACCGGCTCATATATGCGACCCCTACTTTAGACGCGCCAGGACATTCACGGGTAACGCCCCGGCCTTCAGCATCCGCTCGTGAAACTCGGCCAGCCGGAACGCCGCCCCCGTCTGCCGCTGGTACTCGGCGCGCAGGCGGCGCCAGTCGCGCCAGCCCGCGTAATAGGTCGGCAACTGCGTGGAAGACAGCTTCGCCCGGCGCAATTTGCCCTCCGCCTCTTCCTTTTCCTGGAAGCACTGCTTCAGCATCAGGTCGAGCGCTTCCCGATCGCTCAGGTTCATGGTCTGGAGCCGGATGTCGAGGATGGTGTTGGCGATCATTCGCAACTGCTGCTTCAGGAAAATCAGCCGCAGTTCGACGCTGCCGTCCAGGTAGCCTTCATCCAGCATGGTCTCGGTGACGTACACCGCCCAGCCCTCGATATACGGCCCGTTGCCGAAAACCGAGCGCAGCAGGCGGCGGCTCTTGGGCTGGATGTCGTTGCCGTACTCCAGTTGGACGTAGTGCCCCGGCATGGCCTCGTGAATCGTCAGCAGCTTCAAACCGTGGAAGTTGTACTCGCGCAGCTTGGACTCGACGCGTTCCTTGGGCCAATCCTTCGGGATCGGCGTCAGCCAGTAAAACGCCCCAAGCTGCGGTTCGAGCGCCGGCGCCGAGTTGAACCCGCCGACCGAGTAGATGCCGCGCATGAATACCGGCGTTTCGATCACCCGCAGGTTGTCGCGCGGCGGCAACGTCAGCAGGTTCTTCTGCTTGACGAACTCGCGCGCTTCCTCTAGGTCGCGCCGCGCGTCGGCGAAGTACTGGCCGGGCGTCGAATGGCGCTCGCCGATCCTGGCCAGGGTCTCGCCGACGATCAGGTTCAGATCGACCGGGTCCTTGTGCGCCGGATAGAACTTGTGGTGCAGCGGCAGGGCCAGGTCCCACATCTGCTTGCGGACGGTCTTGAGATCGGCTTCGGCTTCCCCGAGCAGGTCCGCGGGCGGCTTGTCCGTGCCGAGCGCATGGCGGAACTTGCGCGCGTACTTGTCCGGGCCCAGCCGCCAGTCGGCCGGACGCTTGGCCAGGTCGTTCTTCAGGTATTCATTGAACGCCCGTAGCGCGGGGATGGCCAACATCGCGGCCTGGTCGTAGCGCAGGCGCAGCTCGGCCGGAGCGCCCGCCCGCAGCGGGCCGTCGATCAACCCGATGTTGCCCTCGTTTTCCTCCCGTGCCACCGCGGCCCAGATCTCGGGCGAATCGGCCAGGTTCTTCCTGGCCTGCTCGAGGAACGCCGGCAGCTTCTCCAGGCGCGCGATGATCGCCCGGTAGCGCGCGGGCGTGGGCGCGTATTCCAGCACAAACGGGCTGAAAAGCGCGTTGCCCAGCAGTTCGACGTAAAACGTCGGCTTGTGCCGCCACTCCTGGATGGTGTCGAGTTCGAGCGACACCAGCGCCACCTGGTCTTTCATCACCGCGTGGTCGGCCTGGTCTTCCGGCGAGAGCCTGGCGGCATCGAACCGGTCCAGGCGCACGTTGATGTCGCGGTAGAAGCGCCGCTGGCGCTCGACGCCCGCTTCGCTCCAGTCGTCGAGTTGCTCGTCCAGCGCGACGCCGTCGTGCTGGTGATAGCCGGCCGCGGTGGCGCTTGCCGGCGCCAGCGCCAGGCTGCCGTAGACGAACTCCTCGGCCAGCGCCGGAAACTCCCCGGGCGCCTTTTGCGTGGAACACCCGGCCAGACACACCATCCCCAGGACAGCCAACAGAGATTGCTTCATCGTCCTTAATTCTAGCGTTTGACCGGGCGGCCGTCGACCTCGATCCAGTCGACGCGCGAACAGGCCGCGCTCTGGCCGCCGCTCATGAGGTCCGTGAAACCGATTTCGTCCACTTTGCCCAGGTCCGGCTTGAGCTCCCAGGCGCCCTCGGTGACGGTCTTGATGTCCAGCCGGCGCCAGCGGATGTCGGAGAAGTTGAATTCGCGCACGCGCCAGTCTTCCGAGGCGTCGTCGTACTGGTCGCTCACCAGCCACTTGCCGTCGGCCAGCTTCAGGACGATGCGGAGAAACCGGAAGCCCGCCTGCTTGCTGCGCCAGCGCAGCTTGGCCTGGCCGGTCAGATCCACGAACGAGCCCTTGTGGCGCAGGGTGACGGCGCAGTTGCCGGCGCAAGTGCCGGTCCAGATGTAGTAGGGGTCGTCGGCGGGCTTTTCGTGATGGCTCTTCTTGACGCCCTCCTTGCCGGGCCCGTACAGCGCAAGGACCAGGCTGGGGTTGGCGATGTGCGCCTGGGTGGCTGGCGTCTCAGCCGGGGTTTCCTTGAAATCCTCGCGGAAGAAAAGGCCCGGGCGCCCGGCGGCGGCCGCCCAGGCCGCCAGTGCAACTGCAATAAGAAGGATTGGTTTCATTCGTGGTCATCCGTCGCTATTGCTCTATTGTCGCCTTCCTGATGAAATCCAGGCGCGGAAACTTCGCCTCCAGGTAGGCGTTGCCTTCCGTCTCGATCTTGTTCTGGTCCGGACCGGTGCCGCGGGGCGCCATTTCACCGTAGAACGCATAGAGCTTTTCGACGACCTCCATTCCCGCGGCGACCTTGCCGAAAACGGCAAACCCGGATTTGTCGAGGGTTTTCGAGTTGTCGGCCATGTTGATGAACACCTGGGTGGTGCGCGAGGCGGGTCCGGCCATGGCGAAAGCGACCGCGCCGCGCCGGTTGGGCTGCTTCGCCGGGTCGTCGAGAATCCGCATGTTGGCCCACCGCCGCGAGACCTTCGGGGTCCCGTGAACGCCCCACTGCACGACGAACGTTGGCCGCACGCGGAAGAAGCGCTGGTTGTCGTAAAACCCGGTCTTGACCAGCTCATGGAACCGATCGGCGCCGCGCGGGGCCCATTCGCGCGTCACTTCAATGACGAAGTCGCCTTTCGAGGTCTCGAACTTCGCGCGGAACCCGGCCGGCGCCTGCTCGATCTTGGGCGGCGGCACATCCGGTTTCTGCTCGGGCGGGCCGGAGCAGCCGGCCAGCCAGCATGCCAGCGAACAAACCACTGCAATTGGTTTCACGAAAGATAGAGTATGCCATTCGGCATGCGGTTTTCCAGTGGCCATACGATTCTTGCACCGGGGGGACCGGAATCTGCTACACTCGAAGGTGCGTTTGATCGACCCGCCTGGCCTGGCTGAGATTGTACCCTGCTTCGGACAGCCCGACGTCAAATGGAAAGGGAATCACTTGAAAAAGATATTTGTAGGCAACTTGGATTTCGGAGCCACGGAAGAATCGATCCGTTCGCTCTTTGAGCCGTATGGCGTTATCGAGCGTGTCAGCCTGGTGACGGACCGGGACACGGGCCGCTCGCGAGGCTTTGCATTCGTCGAGATGACCGACTCGGGTGAGGCCGATCGCGCAATCGCCGGCCTGAATGGCACGAATCTTGGAGGCCGCGCGCTCAACGTGAACGAAGCCCGCGCGAAAGAGGACCGCGGCGGCGGAGGGGGGGGGCGCGAGCGACGCTCACCCCGTTGGTAACCTGATCTCGTCCGGACCGTCCGGCCCTGGTTACACGGCCGGAACAGTGAAGAGGAGAAGTCTATGGCCGCGCGGTCGCAGACCAGCAGCAAGAAGCGTCAGAAGGAACTTGCCCGTCAGGAGAAGCAAAAGGAGAAGGTCGCCAGGAGAGCTCAGAGAAAGATCGAGAAGCTCCTCCCCGATGCCGAACCTTCTCCGGATGCCGAACTTGCTCCCGATGTCGAACCCGCTCCCGGTGTTGAACCCGCTCCCGATGCGGGAGTCATCACCGAATGACGGGAAGGATCAAGAGCCTGGGCGCCGGAAACTCGTCGGGGTTCATCCGGGCGGAGAACGGGGAGAGCGCCCATTTTGACTCGCGCGCGGTCATGGAGTATGACATTTCCTGTCTGGCCGTGGGCCAGACCGTGACCTTCGACCTGGAGGGCGGCGATCATCCCAGGGCGGTCAACGTGTGCGTCCAGAAGCCGCACCGCGCGACCCAGGCGGAGGCCAAGCACCAGGAGAACGCCCGTCCTCGCTACGTGGGTTTCGAGCAGCGGGAAGGGCTTCGAGCCTACCGGTTTGAACACACCACGCCGGGTGAACGGACCAAGACCTTCTTCGTAACCACCGACCTGGCTCTATTCCGGAAACACCGGGTGGCGATCCAGGAGGGGCCGGCCTTGTGCCTGCATCTGCTGGTGGCGGAGTTGGACGCGGCCGGCGTCGAGGGGCGGGCACTGTCACAATGCTCGCTCTCGGACCGGGAACTGCTGGCCTACCTGGCGAGCCGGCCCGTTCCGGGCGCGAGGTCTCATTTCAAGCGCCCTCCGCGCACTGCCGTTGCTACCCTGTGAGCCGGCTTTGGATGCCTCTGTCGGGCCGGCGTTGCTCCGGACGCCGGTTGCAGACCGGTTCGAGCTCGAGAATCAGCCGGTTCTGACGGGCCATCCGGCTGTAGGAAGGGCACGTTTCATAGGCGAACCCGGTGGGTTTCCTGTCGGTCAGGGAAGTGCTCTCTTCCTGCAGGTGTTCCATCAACCGGGCCCGGATGTTGTCCGTCTCTCCGACGTAGATCCACTCCCGCGCGTTCGAAATCCCGTAGACTCCCGAAACGGCCGGCGCGTCTCTGTAGATCGACGTGTTGGTGAACACCCTCGCAATGCAGTTCTCAAATGGCATCGGCACTCCCAGCTCAGGCGGAACAATCAAACGCTACTCGAGTGTAGCAGGTTTCCGGCGAGAGCGCCTTGAAATTCGAGTGGCACGGCCTAAAGGCTAATGCCGCAAGCTTTTCGCATCAGCCCCCCGTGGGGCTGATGCGAAAAGCTTGCGGCATTAGCCTTTAGGCTGTGTTGCTTCAAGCTCCAGAAACCTCCGGATACGGTTCCACATCCAGTCCAGCACGTCGACCAGCTCATGGTCGGAATCGACCAGCTCAAGTTCCACATTGGGCCGGGCGGAGGCGTACTGGCGGGACCAGTCCGGCGTGACGATCTCATCCCGGGTCCCATGAATCAGGAGGATCGGTTGATGCACCTCGGGGAAGTCCTCATACCGCAGGCCATCCTCGAGCAACTGGAAACCGAGTGGGAGGGTCCGCTGCTGGCCGTGGTGATAGACGCCCATCCAGCCGTTGCGGCGCCACTCGTCGATGCGGTCCGGTCCGAGGCGTTCCGGCCAGTGCCGCGCAAAACCGAACGCGGGAGCGAGCAGGACGGCCTTGTGCACCTCCTTGTGCCGGGCGGCGTACAGTCCGGCAAGATAACCGCCCAGGCTGGAGCCGATCAGAGAGACGCGGCGACCCGAGACAAGCCGCTCAACGACGGCAAGCTGGCGCGTGATGGTGAGCCGCTCGAAGTCCCCTTCGGTCAGGTCGGGCACGGCGATTTCCACGCCCAGGCGTCGAGCCTGTTCGGCAAAGAAAAGCGCCTTCTTCGAACCGGGACCCGAGCCAAAGCCATGCAAATAAACGATTGTTTCCGGCATGTCGGTCAATTCTTGGGAGGCGGTTCGTCGATCTCCGTGAATTTGATTTCGGCGCTGGCCGCGAACCTCCGGAAGGCGCTGTATTGAAGGGAGTTCTCCACCACCATGCGCTCGTCGACGTACTGGCGGTGCAGGACCGAAGCCGGCAGCAGGGCACCGTGGGCGCTCATCGCGTAGTCGATCACGGCAACGTCAACCAAGGAGCCATGCTCCTGCTTACGCGCCGATCTGAGTTCGATCCGGAGGGGCAGGGAATCGGAATCGCGGACCCAGATGCGGCCCTCCAGGGGTTGATGAACGACCTGGTCCCCACGGTCGAAGATCCTGAATGCCTGGGCGCCGCCGCTCTGCCGGAAGTCGATGGCGTGGGCCTGGTCGAGTCCGATGCGGCCGGATTCCCCCGGCTTGAACTCGTAGTCGGCCAGCCTGCGGCGAACAAACAGGAGGATGCTCTGGCCAAAATCGGTGACGGCGCCATCCAGCCCCCACCGCTCGAAGTCGCGCAGAAGCCGCTGTCGCTCCCGGTCGCCTGGATCGGTCAGAGCCAGGGAGAGCCTCCGCCTGGCCTCGGCGGCGGTCTCGATCGGCCGGCCGTCAACCGCGGTAACGCGCCGGAACTCGTGCAGGCCGTCCTTGGAGTCCTGCAACGCCGCGAAACCGTACTCGGAGGTGATTTCCCGCACGCGAAAGGACAACTGGGGGGGCGTCCCGGGGGCCGGTGCGGCGCTGAAGTGCAACCCGCGCCGCCCCTTGGCGGCCTTCTGGCGGCAGGTTTCCTGGCCGAGGACTTGCGGGGCGATTAGCGAGAAAGCCTCGGCCTCTTCCGAGAGCCGGGCCAAGGCGTCGGCGATCGTATCCGCCGACGGTGCGGGGGCCGTTGCCAGGACCAGCGCGATAAGAGCCCGGGGGAACATCCTCTCTTCCCAGTGTACCGGGAACGCGGTGCCTGGCACCACGGTGAACGTCGTGCCTGGCACCACGTTTCCTAGCGGAGTTCCACGAGTTCGTACTGCGCCAGCGTGGGCAGGGTGAACTCCAGGTACTCGCCGGCGCGGGAAACGGCGAGGTCCATTCCCGTGCCGGCCAATTTCGCGGAGCGAAACGCACCCGCCACCTGCACGCGGATCCGGTTCATGGGCACGGCGTCGAAGTAGGCTGTCTGCGAGTGGCCCGACAGGTTGACGAAATGCACCAGGTGACGGTCCGGCTGCCGCATCAGCGCGATCTCCACCAGCGGGTGCGCGCTGGTTTTCAGTTGCCGGCCGCGCGGGAGCAAATGATCGATCAGGTCCCGCAGCAATCCCGCATGCGCCTGGGAGCTGTGCCGGTAGTACAGGGCGCCGATGTCCCAGGGCAGCCAGGCAACTCTCCCCTTGCCGTAATCCCGCAGAATCAGGCCCGGGGCGTCGGTGTCCTTCCAATCCACGTGCACCAGCTCCGGCGGGCCGAACATGGACGGCGGAATGAAAGTCACCGGGGACCTGCCTTGCACTTCCAGGTAGTCGCCTTGCAGGAACACCACGTTGGTGCTCTTCAGGGAAGGGAACAGGGCATGATCGCGAATGCGAAAGTACCCCCCCTGCGTGTCCTTCCAGAGCTTGACCGGCCTGGCGAGATCGAACGGCGCGGCGGTTGAACCGGCAACCAGCATCCGCCCTCCATCACGCACCCACGGCTCGAGTTCCTTCGGCGCCTGGCCGGCGGCAATCACCAGATCAACGTCGCGCTTGCCGAGCCAGTCGAGGTTGTCGGTCATTCCAAACGGGATGTGCTCCTCCGAGAGAAGCCGGAACATGCCCCGCATGGCGCTGTCGGAAGCGCTCGCGCCCCGAGTCCGCCCCAGCAGCAGGACGCGCGCCGCGCTTTGCTGTCCGGCGAAGTAGTCCTGGTGTTCTCGCAGCCAGGCGTAGATGGGCCGCGCCGCTTCCAGCGCCATGCGGTCTTCCTGTTCCATCGTGCCGTGCATGTTGAGGGCGGCCGCGCCTCCGTGGGCCACGTTTTGCCAGAGGCGGATGCGGATTTCGTTTTGTGGAACCGTGGCGAAGCGCCACGGGAAGTCGATGAACGACATGCACTGGTTGATGGCCATTTTCTCCGGGTAGGAGTTGCGGGCCCGGTTGACGTTGTAGCTGGACGCGTACGGCCAGAGCGGAAGCGGGCGTCCCACCGCCGTGTTCGACTCGGAGAAGACCCCGTCGGTGATCTCGGGCGAAGTGCCGACCAGCATGGCGTTGGGACGCTTGCTCTTGATCAGCTTGCGGATGGTCTCGGACATGCTCCGGGTGGACTCGCCGAGAAAGGCCTGGTAATCGGCGTCCGGTCTGGCCGGAAGTTCCCGGCCGAAGCGGGCGCGGAAGAGCCGCTGGCAGTTGTCGCACTGGCAGTTGCCCAGCGGGTTTCCGCTGTAGTCGCTGGCCGGGTTGCTGAACATGTTGAAGAACAGCCCGTCCACGTCGTAGCGATCGAGCGCCTCGCTCAGGATCTCGATGGCCTTCTGGCGGTACCAGCCGCCGTTGATGCAGGCCTGATACAGCCCGTTGTAGGGGGCCGGCTCCCCGTTCGCCTTCCGGAAGAACCACTCCGGGTGCGCGTCGAACGCGTCTTTGTGCGCTTTGCTCAGATCGAAGCGCCCGACCACCCGGATTCCGCGCGCGTGCGCGGCGCGCAGAACCTCGCCAAACGTGTCGCGCCCCTGGGGTATCGACGGGCTCGCGTAGTGGTACTGCACTTGGGTGGGATAAAAGGACGCGATGCCGCCCATGGCCATCAGCAGGACGTTGGCGTCGAAATCCCCGATCTGGCCGATAAACCGTTGCGGGTCGAGCGCCGCGTCGGTCTCCCGGAGGTTGGTCTGCACCCAGCGAATGGGCTCGCGCATCCACCAACCTGGCTGCCCATTGCATATGATAGAAAAGCAGGCGAGTGCGGCGAGGATGCTGGCGGATCTCATAGCCAGCAGTATATCCTCTACATAAGGGCGGCGTGGAACCTGACCCGGCTCCCACTTGCGCAGGGCCGGTCATGACCGCTAGAATCATTGAGTTTGGACATCTAATTTGGAGGATTCATGTCGGTTGAGCAGAAGGTGAAGCAGATTATCGTCGAGCAGTTGGGCGTGGACGAGAGCGCTGTCGACGCGACCGCGTCGTTTGTGGACGACCTGGGCGCGGACTCTCTCGACATCGTCGAACTGGTGATGGCCTTCGAAGAGGCGTTCGAGATCGATATCCCGGACGAGGACGCCGAGAAGATCACCACGGTGAAAGACGCCATCGACTACATCGAGGCAAAGAAGAAATAGTTCTTTGAATCTGTCCGTCTTTCCACGAACGGAGTGAATTTCTTGTCCCGCAGAGTCGTAGTGACGGGTGTCGGTCTGCTCTGCCCGGTCGGAAACGGCACGGAGCAGACCTGGCAGGCGCTGAAGGAAGGCCGCGGCGGCATCGGCGCGATTACGCATTTCGACGCGGCGCAGTTTGCCTGCCGCATTGCCGGCGAGGTGCGCGATTTCGACCCGACGCGGTTTATCGAGAAGAAAGAAGTCAGGCGGATGGCGCGATTCATGCAGTTCGCCGTCGCCGCATCGGAATACGCCCTGGCCGGGGCCGGGTTGAAAGTGACGCCCGAAATTGGGGAGCGGGTAGGGGTCTACATCGGCAGCGGCATCGGGGGCTTCGAGGTCATCGAGCGCGAGCACCGCAATCTGCTCGAGAAGGGCCCGGGCCGGATTTCGCCCTTTTTTATTCCGGCCACGATTATCAACCTGGCCTCCGGCCACGTGTCGATGCGCACCGGAGCCAAGGGCCCGAACTCGGCCGTCGCCACCGCCTGCACCACCAGCACGCATGCCGTGGGAGATTCCTTCAAGATCATCCAGCGCGGCGACGCCGAGGTCATGATCTGCGGGGGCGCGGAGGCCGCCATCACGCCGATGGGTATCGGCGGTTTCGCCGCCATGCGGGCGCTTTCCACGCGCAACCACGATCCGGCGCGCGCCAGCCGCCCCTGGGACGCCCAACGGGACGGCTTTGTGGTGGGCGAGGGCTCCGGCATTCTGATCCTCGAGGAACTCGAGTTTGCCAGACAGCGTGGCGCGCCGATCCTGGCCGAGATCGCCGGCTACGGCATGAGCGCCGACGCCTTCCACATAACCGCTCCATCCGACGACGGGGACGGCGCCATGCGGGTCATGCGCAACGCCTTGAAAGACGCGCGGGTCGCGCCCGAAGAAGTGGACTACATCAACGCGCACGGGACTTCAACCGACGTGGGCGACCGCATCGAAACGGTGGCGATCAAGCGTTGCTTCGGCGAACACGCGCGCCAGGTGGCTGTAAGCTCGACCAAATCGATGACCGGTCACCTGCTGGGCGCCACCGGCGGCCTGGAGGCGGGCATCACGGTGCTGGCCATCCGCGATCAGATTGCGCCGCCGACCATCAACTACGAGTTTCCCGATCCGGAATGCGACCTGGACTACGTGCCGAATCAGGCGCGGCCGATGGCGATCCGCTGCGCGCTGTCCAACTCGTTCGGATTCGGCGGCACCAACGGCTGTCTGTTGTTCAAGAAGTACTAAGGCGGGGACCAATCCTGTCGCGGGTTTCCGGATCCATCTCGCGGATGGCGGCCCGCACGGCGCCAGGACTTTGCCGGCGGGCCGGAACGCTCGGGCCAGGCTTTGGGAGACAACCGCCGAGCCGGCCTCTCCCAACTGGAGCTCGCGGCCCCGGAGACGCCGTGAACACATCCACCGGCTGGCTGGCGTCGGGCCGCGCCGGCGGGTCCAACTCGACCGTGGAGAAGGCGACCCAGGGAACTATAGTGAAGGCCGGAGATTCATGGAGATAGCCGGCGTAGAATCGATTCCAGCCGTTGTGAGACGGGGAGAAGATGGCCGCTGGTGGGCGGACATCGAGTCCATGCCGGGCTGGAGGGACCGGTGCTGTGGAAGGTGCTCCGCGAGGGGAGCCTGAGTCTGTTCATCATGACGGTCCTGCACCTGGCATTCGAGCCGTACGTCCGGCGCCGGATGCCGCGCTCCCTGGTTTCCTGGAACCGGATCCTCGAAGGACGTTGGCGCGACGCGCACGCCGGCTCCGATATCCTGATCGGACTGGCGGCCTTCGCCGCCGGCGCGGCCGGCGGATTGGCGCTCGCTCTCGCCGGGCAACTACCGCGAAGGCAACCAGCACTGGCTGAGTCCGGCAGCGCGTGGTCCGCCGCGGCACTGGGGGCTCTCTTGTTAGGCGTCGGCGGCGGGCTGAGCTACCTGCTGATGCTCGCGGTGCTGCGCTTCCTGCCGCGGCGGACCTGGCTCGCGGCCGCCGTGCTGGGGGTCGTCCTGTCCCTGGCATCTCCTGCCGGAATGCACTTGTGGCAGGCCGCTGCGCTCTACTCCGCGATCGTCTTCCTTCTGGCACGCTTCGGGCTGGTCGCCGCGACGACGTTTATCTTCGCGTTCGCCTTCGTGGCGGCAGCGCCTCTCACCACCGACTTCTCCCGCTGGTACGCCTGGCAGGGAATTTGTGCCGTGCTGGTGCTCCTGACACTAGCGGCCTACGCCTTCTGGACCAACCTGGGCGGGCGGCCGCTGTGGCAGGAGGAAGACTGAGCCGGAAGTCCGGCGCCCGCTCCTGCGCCCACTCCGTCCCGGCCGGGTTCCGGATCTACCGCCTGGCCTGTTAGACGGCCCATCCGGAAGTTGTGCCGCTACCAGGCAGGGCTGACAGGAGGGCCCAGGGGGATGCCGGTCACAGGTACTTGTCGAACCGGGCGACCATGCGCTTCTTCATGTCGTCGTTGTAGACGTGGCCGGTTTCCGGGTAAATGACGCTCTGGAAGCGGTCCGGCTGGCCATGCAGTTTGTAGAAGCGGGTCAGGATCTCCTCCAGTTTCTTCATCCCCTCGGGGGGCGAGCCGGCGTCGCGGTCGCCGGTCAGCGCCATGACGCCCTCGCTGTCAAAGTGCTTCAGGAGACCGGGCACGAAGTAGTAGATGCCGTGCGCGCGCAGGGCGCGGATGGCGATGAGATCCTGGTAGCGCGTGAAGCAGGCCACGCCGACCACCGCCCGGATGCGGTCGTCGATGGCGCCCAACCACCAGG
>Ga0315273_10002005_pt1 | contig 23728 bp, 13 predicted proteins | sample YL17G02_0_MG_FD_205753 | JGI IMG/M metagenome (GOLD analysis project Ga0315273, IMG submission 205753) | Sediment microbial communities from Yellowstone Lake, YNP, Wyoming, USA - YL17G02_0 | ecosystem: Environmental > Aquatic > Freshwater > Lake > Sediment | place: USA: Wyoming | collected...
TCACATCTCCTCGCAGCCCACGCACCGGCTGGCCTCAATGGAGCGAAACCTCGACTGGTTCTCGTTCTGGCTCCTCGGGAGAACGGATCCCGACCCGGGGAAGCACGATCAGTACGCCCGTTGGACGGCGATGAAGGCAAAGCTCGCGACCGGCGAGTGAACGGCGAGGACGCCTTGCCCGTGAGCTAACCTCTGGCTGCAGTGGCTCACGATGATGGCGTCCTCAGCCTCATGGAGAAGACATGACGAACACGCTCTCCATCAACCGCGCGATCGTGGTTGTCTGCACCGTGGGTTTCCTCTTCCTCCTTGTTGATACGCTCCTCGAGCACATCGACGCATTCAAGGACGAGCCTTTGGCGTGGGTCCCGGTCGCGTTCAGCGTGGTTGGGCTCGCCATTGCGGGCGTCGCCTCGGCCCGTTGGAACGAGACATGGATAAGACTGCTTCATTGGTGCTTCATTGCTGCACTCGTCGTTGGGGCGGTCGGCGTGTACCTCCACGTTTCCGATCGGTTCGAGAGCGAAGAGGAACGTGTGGCAGAACACGGCGGTGCCACCAAGGAACACAAGCTTCCGCCCGTCCTCCCCCCGCTCGCGTTCACAGGGCTTGGGGCCTTTGGTCTGATCGGCACGTTGAGGAAGTGGCAGGCGGAGACAAAGTCATGAGCAAGGAACTGCCCGAACGATCTGGCCCCCGGGTGGTCGCACGGGCACGGACGTTTTCCGGGAGTATGGATGTTTCGGTGTTGCCGACCGGGCGGAAGGCATGTGCCCGTCTCGGGAGAGACCAAGGAGGAACGGCGATGAGAGTTCTCCGGCAATGCCGTTGCGTTCTCTGGTTTGGCGGCATGCTATTCACACTTCTTGCGTTTGCCCAGGCATCGGCACAACAGCGGCCCATGGCACCGGACGATGTCCTGCGTCTGGAGGAATTGGGCGATGTCGCGTTCTCACCGGACGGGACGTGGCTCGCCTATGTCGTCAGGCGCGCCAAAACCGTCACGTACCACAAGTGGGACTTTCTCTGGGGGAACGACCGCGCGGACATCTGGCTGGCGCCTGCACGTGGCGGAAAGCCGCAGAACCTGACCAACGGCGCCTCGGATGGCTCCGGTTTCTGGTTGCCAGTCTGGTCGCCGGAAGGGTCTCGGCTTGCAATGCTGTCGACGCGCGGGGGGAACGTGAGGCTCTGGGTCTGGGAAGAGTCTTCCGGAAGCCTGAAGCCCCTCACCGAGCGGGGAGTGGACACCTGGGATCTCGGCGACAAGGGAGCCATCTGGGTCTCCGACCACGAGCTCTTCTGCCCTGTCCTTCCCGAAGGGGAACGCCCGCTCTCGATGACCATCGAGGTTGGCGCGGGCGAGAAGGCGATGCGCGAATGGCCCAAGGCGTGGAAGGGAGACGAGACCACAGTCAGTGTGCTCGAGAGTGGCGTGCCGGTGGACGTTACCAAGCGACCGCAGAGCCAGCTGCTTAGGGTGGACGCGGTTACCGGTGCGAAGAGGATCGCGGCCGGGGCGGCGAGCTTCCGCGACCTCCGCTTGGCGCCCAACAAGAGTTATCTCGCTTTCCTCGCGCAGTCGGACCAAATGCTTCCCGATCCCAAGAGGCTTCTTCCCCCCCGCGAGGGCAAGCTCTTCGCCGTCAACCTCGTAAGGGTCTCCGGGGAGGCGAGTGCCATTCAGGTCGAAGGCGTGCAGGAGGTGTTCCAGGGTTCGTTGACGTGGTCGCCCGACGGAAGTCGCTTCGCCGTGGTGGCCTCCCTCGTCAAATCTCCGCAGGCGTCGCCGCGCGTCCTGGTCTGCGATCCCTCAGGGAAGTGCGAGGCGGTTTCCGGTGAGGAGATCGATCCGACCCCGGCCGTGCACGATCAGCCCAAGCTCGTCTGGTCGTCAAGACAGGAGCTCCTCGTTCTTGCCAAATCCACTAGGCCGGCAGTCAAACCGGAGGAGGAAGGCCGGCCCGATTGGTGGCTCACCGGCGTGGGTGCTGCGCCTCGCAACATCACGGCTGGTTTGAAATCTGCTCCAAACCCACTGCTTCCCCGATCGGATGGCTCCTTCGTGGGTGTCGCCGATGGGGACCTCTGGCAAATCGACGCGAGTCCTGCAGCCTCCCCGCGAAACCTTACGGACAAGTTCGAACCAAAGATTGCTTCCATCGTCTGGCCCAAAGAGCCGACACTCGAGAAGGGCGGTCCATCACGGTTCATCGTTGGGGTACAGAAGGATCAGGTGCAGGATCTCTATACCTTTGATGCGTCTTCCGGGAAGATAAATCCCTTCGCCAAACCGGTTCCCGACTCCGTCCTGGCCGAATTTGACACCAGCAGGGAAACGGCGGTCTTCACGGCCGCAACTCGGGATGGGAGCTTTCTCTGGCTCTCGCGCCCGGGCTCCGGACCGACTCGCGTTGTCGAGACGAACACCTTCCTGCGCGGTATCGCCGAGGGCAAGGCGCGGAAGATCGAATACCGCGGCCTCGACGGTCAGGACTTGAAGGCCTGGGTCATCCTTCCGGTCGGATATCGGGAGGGAACGAAGTACCCGCTTGTGACCTGGGTATACGCGGGCTCGGTCGTAGGAGAAAAGCCCACCATCCTTGCGAACCTGAACGAGGCGATTTCTTTGAACCTGCAACTCTTGGCCGCCCACGGGTACGCCGTCCTTCTGCCCAGCATGCCGCTGAGCGCAGAGGGGGTAACCAGCGACCCATACATGGAGCTGACCAAGGGTGTCCTTCCCGCCGTGGACAAGGCCGTCGAGCTCGGCATCGCCGATCCCAAGCGACTGGGCGTGATGGGCCAGAGCTACGGGGGTTTCAGCACCTACGGCCTCGTTACCCAGACCACGCGCTTCCAGGCCGCGGTGGCGCTGGCCGGGCTGTCCGACCTCGCGAGCCTCTACGCGCAGTTCGATGCCCGGCAGCGCTACGACGCCTTCCCTCAAGAGGATCTCTTCTACATGTTTCTGGCCGAGAGCGGCCAGGAGCGCCTGGGCAACCCCCCATGGAAGGACTTCGGGCGGTACATCCGCAACAGCCCGATCTTCTACGTGGACCGCGTCGAGACGCCTCTCATGATCATTCAGGGGGACATGGACTACGTCGCGATGCAGCAGGGAGAGCAGTTCTTCATGTCCCTCTACCGGCAGAACAAGAGGGCCCAGTTTCTCCGCTACTGGGGGGAAGGGCACGTTCTCGAGGGTCCTGCGAACATCCGCGACATGTGGCAGCGGATCTACGCCTGGTTTGACGAGTTCTTGAAGGCCCCACTTGGGGAGTCAGCAAGAAAGGAAAGAGAACCTTAGTGTTTTCCGCCTCGTCGAGCGGGCGAAAGAGACCTTCGTCCCGCTGCGACGGCTAGGCGAGCGACTCGAGTACCTACGGTACGCAGGCGATCACCGGGAAGAGACGTGAGGGTCCGCGAATCGGGTGAGCTACTGAAGTGGGCTCCTTGACGACTCGCCTGCACGGTTGCATTATGAGGCGAATCGTGGATGATCATCGGTGATGAGTGGTGAATCTCAATATTTCCCGCATGAGCTGCGCGCGATGCGGGGCGGAAAGAACCTCTGCGTGCCGGCCGGAAAACCTGCGCGGGACAGGCACACCGGCTCAGTGTGGTCCCAGGCGTGTCCGATGAGACGGTTCGGGAAGACCCACGGAAAGGGAGGACTCATGCACTGGAAGGCCCTCATGACCTGCGTTTGTGTCGTCGTGACCCTGTCATTGGGTATGGCCGGACACCCTTGCGGCGCCCAGGCTTCGTCGGCCCCCTCGCCCACGGCCAGCCGGCGGCCGGCGCTGTTCAAGGACAGCCGGCAGTCGCTTGCCATTGCTCGTGCCCAGGGCAGAAAGAGCGTGGTGTTGCTCGTGGTGGCCAAGCCGGGCGAAGCGGCTGCCGTCGCCGAACAGGCGGCCCGCCTCGGTGGCGACGTGCGCTATCGGGACGACGAGGTGGGGTACCTGAGGGTGCGCATCTCACCCGATCGGGCGACGGAATTCGCCGAGTTCGGACAGATCGAGACCGTCGCCATGGATTACGATGACAGCTATCCTAACCGGCTCGGCGTCGATCGGCAGGCCTCTGCCAGGGAAACTCCTGCGAAAGCCCCCACAACCGAACAAGGCTCGCAAAGCGTTACGGAATGGCCCCCACGTCTGAGCGACTATCCGTTGCGGCATCCATACACCCCCCTCAGGGACCTGGATGCGGCCGACTTTCTCGCCAAGCACCCGACCTGGGATGGCCGTGGCGTGACGATTGCGCTCCTCGACGGCAATCTCGACCTGCTCCTGCCCGAGTTCCAAACCGCATACACCGCCGATGGCAAGACGGTGCCGAAGATCGCCGATTACCTCAACGTCACCGATCCGCGTGACGACGGCGACATCAACCCGCAGTGGGTCAACATGCAGGAGAACGTGACCTCGAACGCCGGCAAGGTAAGCTTTCAAGGAAAGACGTTCACGGTTCCACGTGACGGAGCCTACCGCATCGGCCTCTTCAGCGAGCGCCGTTTCAACATGGAGTCGAACGCGGCGTACATAGACCAGGACATCGACCGCAACGGCAACCCGAAGGGCGACGATGGGTTGTTCGGGGTGCTCTGGGATGAGGCCACAAATGACGTATGGGTTGACACCAATCGCGACCTCAGCTTCGCCGATGAGAAGGCGATGACCGACTACATCAAGCACCAGGATGTCGGAATATTCGGCAAGGACGATCCGAAGACCCCCGTCCGTGACTGTATCGGCTTCGCGGTACAGACAGATCAAAAGAACAAGTTTGTCTCGATCAATGTTGGCATCTACCAGCACGCGACCGAAATCATGGGCTCAGTCGTCGGCAACAAACTTCCGAACGGCCAGCTCCAGGGGGTGGCCCCGGGCGCGCGGCTCGTGTCGGTGTTCTACGGCGTCAGCAACGCACACGGGCTCATCGAAGGACTCATCACCGCTTTCAAGCACCCCCTGGTGGATCTCATCGTCCTTGAGCAGTCGGTGGCGATCGCATCGCTGCCGTACCTTCTGGCGGACGCGACGCATCCGATGAGCTTGGTGGCACAGCGGCTTATCCAGCGCTACCACAAGCTCCTGTTCGTTCCGGGGGACAACTCGCCCGCATTCGGGTTCGTCGCCGAGGACGGGCTGGCGCCGGGCGCCGTGAGCGTAGGCGGATACCAGAACAAGGAAAGCTACCGCATGAACTGGGGGTTGGTCCCCGAGAACGATGACAACTTGCACTGGGGTGCGCTTTCGCATGGCCCCAGCGGCACGGGTGCGCTGAAGCCCGACCTGATCGCACCCAGCGGACAGATGTCCACGGATCCCGGATACCGCAAGGGCGGCTCGTTCAAAGGGCTGTATCAGCTCCCCCCCGGCTATTCGGTCGACGGCGGCACCTCAACGGCCACGCCGATGGCCGCAGGAGCCACCGCGCTCGTCGTCAGCGCGGCCAAGCAGAGCGGTATCCCCTACGACGCCACCCGTCTCAAGGCGGCGATTACAGGCAGCACGCGCTACATCCCTCGCCTGGCGGCCCACGAGCAGGGGAACGGGCTGATCCAGGTGGGAGCTGCGTACGAACTCCTCAAGAAGCTGCAGGCTGCCGAGCCGGTCACGATCACGAGCCGCGCGCCGGTTCGAACGCGGCTGAGCCACCTTCTGCTCACGCCCGACGAAGGCGTCGGGCTTTACGAGCGTGAGGGGTGGGCGGTGGGCGACCGTCGCGAGAGGACAATCACGTTGACGCGCACCTCCGGTCCCGCCGAGCCGATGACGTTCAGCCTGAGCTGGCAGGGCAACGACGGCACGTTCAGCAGCGCGGAATCCGTGACCCTGCCGCTCGGCTCGCCGGTCGGCGTCCCCGTCACCGTCACGGCGAAGAAGGAAGGCGCTCACAGTGCGGTCCTCTCGATCGACCACCCGTCGATCCCGGGGCACGCCCAGCGCGTCCTCGCTGCGATCGTCGTTCCGTACCGTTTCACCGCCGATAACGGCTACTCGGTGAAGGCGGACATGACCCCCCCGAGGCCGGGCGACGTCGGGGTGTTCGTCGACGTGCCCCGGGGAACCGCCGCACTCACGTTCTCCGCCTCGGCGCCGAACGTCAGCCTCTCGCTCATCGGTCCGGACAAGGATGGGCTCTACCCCTGCTCGTACGAGCCCGCGGCCGCTACGAAGCCGTGCTCGGTTTCCCGCCCGCAGCCGGGTGTGTGGGAGATCAACGTCGACAGCAAGATCGAGTGGACGTACGACCCCGAGACGCCCGTTCCCTTGAAGGCGACGCCGGTGACGATCACCGCGACGATCCTGGGCATCGACGTGACGGCGAAGCCGGCGGCACCCGGGGCACTCAAGGCCGACAGCTCCCAGCCGCTCTCGCTTGCGCTCGAGAACCGTTTGGGCAAGGCCGCGGCCGCGGCCATCTCGGTCGAGTTGGGCAGCGCCACCCGGAGGAGCGCGACCATAGGACAGGGCGAGCAGCACCTCTACGAGATCATGGTGCCCAAGGGGGCCACGTCACTTCTCGCAAGGATGAGCGGGGTCAGCGACACCCGTGCCGATCTCGACGTGTACCTGCTCGACTGCACGGAGCCGGAGAAGGCACCCGAGGAGAAGGCTGTCGAGCTCGAGAAGGGCAACAAGGCGCCACCGGCTCCGAAACCGACGTGCGGGACGGCCGCAAAGGCCGCAGATGTTGGACCTGACGGCGAGATTGACGTCGCCAACCCGAGGCCCGGGCGGTGGGTGATCGTGGTCGACGGCTATTCGGTGTTTGGCGGGCCCGTCAGCTACCAGTACCTGGATTTCTTCACGCATCCGATTTTTGGTTCGGTCGCCGTTGCCGATCCGCCTGAGGAGCGGAAGGTCTCAGCCGCCTGGATGGCGAAGGCGAATGCGTGGGCCGCGACTCTCCCGCCGCCGCCTCGTCAGCTGGCCGGTCGTCTGGTCGCTGTGAGCCACGACGTCTTTGCGTGGGTCGGTCCGTTCAACCAGCGCCAACAGCAAGCTGTTCCTCTGGGTGCCGCGGACCTGTGGTTCGGTGAGAAGACAACCGGGGCCGTCGATGGCCGCTGAGGCTCGCGGCGCAGCGCGGCCGTGGAAGTGGACCTTCGTCCGGTGAGCGGACGAGCGAGGGGGATGAAATGAGTCTGCACAGAGTGGCCTGCTTGTTTGCCCTGTCCATCGTTGCATCGGTGACCGTAGCTGCGACCGAAACACCCGGGCCGCGCGTGGTGGTCGGGCCCAACATGCTTGTCTCCCGCGACGGGGACTTCCCGCACGTCGAACTGATCGTCGCGGCCAACCCGAAAAACGTGAAGAACCTTTTGGGCGGTGCGATCACGTACACACGCCCGAACGGAGGCACGGCCTGCCGTGCCTACGCCACCACCGATGGAGGCACGACGTGGTGGCCGTCCGAGTTCGCCGAACAGGTGGAGTGGGGCGGCGGCGACCCGTACGTTGCGTTCACGCCGCAGGGCACGGGCATCTTCTCGGCGCTGACGTTCGGAAAGGACGAGAAGGATCGGACCCGCGCCTTCCTTCACGTGTGGCGGTCCGAGGACGGCGGGAGGAGCTGGGGCAAGACGATGAACCTCGGCTGCTCGTACGACCACGAGCAGATGACTGTGGACCAGACAACCGGCAAGTACGCCGGGCGGATCTACATCGGAGTCCTCTACGGCTATCCCGTCTACACGGTCGGGGTTTTCCGCTCGGAGGACGACGGGCGGAGCTGGATTGGGCCGGTCGAGGCGGCCAACGGCGGCGGCACAATTGGGATAAACGACATCCAACCCCTGGTCCTCACCGACGGGACGCTGGTGCTTCCTTACGCGGATTTCGATTTTCTGCCCGGCAAGGCCAAGATGACCGGCAAGAGCTCGAGCACCGCATGGCTGGTCCTCTCCGAGGACGGCGGCGTGTCGTTCGGGAAGCCCCGCAAGATCCACACGATGGAGCACAACCTCGATGACAAGGTCGGGGGAAAGTTCGCGGGGTTCCCCGCGTTCGCGGCGGACACGCAGTCCAAGGAGTACCGCGACCGGATCTACGTGGCATGGACCGACTTTCGTTACGGCCCCATTCGGCTTCTATTCTCCCACTCCGGGGACCGGGGTCTGCACTGGTCCGAGCCGATGCTCCTGGACCCTGGCACCCCGAAGGACGCGATGCAGGGGCAGCCGGTCGTCGCGGTGAACAAGGACGGCGTCGTCGGCGTCACGTGGTACGACACGCGCGACTCGAAGGATGGCTCGCAGTTCCACGAGTACTTCACGGCGTCGCTTGATGGCGGTAAGTCCTTCCTGTCGCCCGTGCGTGTTTCCTCTGCACCTTCGACCCCGCTCGGGGCGGGCAACATGAACATGGGGGCCATGATCTTTCGGCACAAGGAGACCACTGTCCTTTCGCTGGTCTCCGCCGGGAGCCGGTGGCCCGGGGGAGGCGACTACATGGGGCTGGCGGCCGACAAGGAAGGGGTTTTCCATCCGTTCTGGGCGGACGCGCGGACGGGGACGTTCCAGATCTACACCGCGAGCGTCTCGGTTGCCGTGCCGCCCAAGGAGAAGCCCGCAGCGATAGGGGCCATCCCCGCTGCACCGGCCGCAGCGCCACAGACGCCTCCGGCCGCGGCTCGGACCAAGGTGGTCCTGGACACGCGCGTCGAGCTCGTCTTCGACCCGACGCGGTTCGACGGGACCACGAAGGAGTCGGAGATCCCGGTCCGCCTGAGGAACGTCTCGAAGCAGGCGATCTATCCGCCGATCACACTGGAAATCCTGGGGTTCGACCTTAACGATCCAGAAATCCCCAAGTACCCCTATCCTCCAATGTGGGTGGTGAACGCGGCCAACGGCAAGAACGGCGAAGGCGCGATCTTCGACTTCTCGGGGGCCCTCGGGAACCTCGAGTCGCTCGAGCCTGGCGCGCTGACCGGGCCGGTTGTCCTGAAGTTTCGCTTCGAGGACCCGACGCTGCCCCAGCCGATCCGCCTGAAGGTTGAGGGGATGGTGGAAGAGGGCAAGTGAGGATTCCCCGAGAGGAGGGGTCGGACGGTCTGAGGGCCTAGTTTCGTGGCGGTCGGTGGCGTTGCCGCTGGGCGGGCAGGATCGCTTTTCCCCAGACCCCTCCGGCAAGGTAAGGGCGAGGAGCATGAACTCACGACAACTTGCCATTTGGTTCATTCTTGTACTCGTCGGCGCGCCACTTGGTGCGCTCGACGGCGTCGTGCTGTCCCCGAAAGGCGTCCCTTACGCGGGCGCCAGGGTCCAGATCCTCGGCCGCCCCGGTGTCGCCGTCACCGACGGCGACGGTCGCTTCCACTTTGACCGCGATCCCACGCCTCCGTTCGACGTGCTGATCTCCCGCCCCGACGGAGTCGCGCTGCGGCCGATCCATGTGGCTGCCCTCCCGACCGGGCTGCTTGAGCTGCGGATCGCGCCCGTCTTCGCCGAGGAGGTGACGGTGATCAGCGGGAGCGCACCGGATATCGAGCTCCCGCCGGCGGCCGCCTTTACCTTGAGCGGGCGCGCCGACCTCGACCAGCGCGCCCCCGTGCAGCTCTACGAGGTACTTGAGAACATCCCCGCTGCCGGGCGGGTCGGCGACGGGCTTGCCGCTGTTCCCTCGCTCCGCGGCCTCGCTCAGAGCCGCACGCTGATTCTCCTCGACGAGGGCCGGGTGAGCGCGGAGCGGCGGGCCGGACCCTCGGCCACGTTTCTCGACCCGGCGACGGTCGATGAGGTCGAGGTTGTGCGCGGGCCGGGGTCGGTTGCCTATGGCTCCGATGCCTTCGGCGGGACCATCCGCATCCGCACCCGCATTCCGGGCCCGGGCGAGCCGTTGGGCGTCCGCTACTACCTGGCCGCCGCTGACGCCACAGGCGAGCTCTCGGGTGGCGTCGAGGTGTCGGCCACGGCTCTCGGGGGTGGCCTGATCGCCGGCTTCTCCCGTCGGCACTTCGACGACTACGAGAGCCCGTCCGGCGTGGTGCCGCTCTCGGGCGGCGAGGGCCGTAGCGCCCGTCTCGGCTATCAGCACGAGGTGGCTGGCGGGGCGCTGCGCATCCTCTGGCGAACGGATATTGCGCAGGATGTTGGCAAGCCGGCCATCGACTCCGCGGTCACCCGGACGCTCTACCCGGAAGAGACCTCCCACCGCTTGAGCATCCAGTACGACCGAGGGCCGACCATCGGGTTCTCCCGGGTATCGTTCGCCGCCACGTGGGACCGTTACCAGCTGCTCACCGACAGGGATGTCGTCCCCACGGCGACCAAGCCCCGACAGATCACCCGCGCCGACGTGGAAGCTGACGACTGGGGCCTGCGCGTGGAGGCCGAACGGGCGCTCGGGTCAAGCCGGATTATCGTGGGTTTCGACGGCAGTGGACGGCTCGGTCTCTCCGCGGTCAACGACACGATTAGTTTTTCGCTCGGCCACCCGTACTGTGAGACCGGCCGCAGCCGGGAGGTGTCGATCGCCGACGCCAGCCGAAATGACCTTGGTGTCTTCGCCGGCGTGTTCACGGGACTCGAGGGGGTGTCGCTTTCCGCCGGCGTCCGGGCAGACCAGGTGACGAGCGAAAACTCCGGCGGCTATTTCGGGAACCAACACAGGTCGAGCTCCGCGCTCTCAGGTTTCGCCGCCGCGGCCATCCCCCTTGGCGGCGGTCTCGAGGCCTCGCTCCAGGTCGCCCGCGGCTTCCGCGAGCCGCTGCTCTCCGACCGTTTCTACCGCGGCGTCACCGGCCGCGGCTTCATCACCGGCAACCCCGACCTTGTGGCCGAGACCAGTCGCCAGCTCGACGCGGCACTCCGTTTCGCGCGCGGGCGCGCTCAACTTGCGCTCTACGGCTACCTCTACCGCATCGACGACCTCATCGAGCGGTACCGCTCGGGCGACGACTACTTCTTTCGAAACCGTGGCCAGGCCGAGGTGGCCGGCGCGGAGCTCGAGGCTGCCTTCGACCTCGGCGCAGGGTTGGTCGTCCAGACCGGCCTGCAGCTCGTGCGCGGAGAGGTACGCGACGACGGCACGCCGACCGACGACGTGCCGCCCCGCGGCGGGTTCCTGTTGCTGCGACAGGAGCTCGTCTCGCACTGGTTATGGTTTGCGCGTCTTGCGGCCTACCAACGCGACGAGCGAGCCGGTCCAAGCGAACTGGTCGTCCCCGGTTACGCGGTTGTCGACGGCGGTGTCGGCTACCGCGTGAGCCCGGCGGTCGAGGTACGGCTCGTTGGCCGCAACCTTCTCGATCGGGAGTACCCGTCGAGCCCCGACGCGAAGTCAGTCCCTGCTCCCGGCCGCACGCTGCTGCTTAGTCTGCGAGGCATGATCTAGTCTGGCAATCCCAGAGGATAGCCATCGCTGTGGCTGGATGCTGGGCAACAGTGCGAAGTGATTGCCGTGGCCTACCTGCCGTGTTTCCGGAGCGCACTGTACCTGCGACACGCGAGCCCCCGCGGACCCTCATTGGCTTCCTTGCGGTGGTGATCGTACTAATCCCGGCTAGCACCGGGCTCGTCGTGGCCGCAGGCCGCTCTGGTAGCGGTCTCGCCCTGCCTCTGCCGATGGAGGGCATATCGGGGCTCTTGACAGCTGAAAGTGGGGTTGCCTACACTGATCATCCTTGATGAGTCGTAGTGACCGCGTCCCGACGAGTTGAGACCGAGCAGGTACAACCCGGCTTCGGCATGGGTCGCCGCGCCGGAACCGTTCGCATCGTCGAAGAACTACCGTGAGGAGGCGATCATGGTGCGACTCTCGAGAATCAGGTCCCTTGGCTCGGTGATGCTCCTTGCCGCAGCGGCGTTGCCGCTTGCCGCGGCCGACGTGCCCAGGGTCGTCGTCGGCCCGAACGTGCTGGTTTCCCGCGACGGGGACTTCCCGCACATCGAGCTGATCGTCGCGGCCAACCCGAAGAACGTGAAGAACCTGTTGGGCGGCGCGATTACGTACACGCGCCCCAACGGCGGCACCGCCTGCCGTGCCTACGCCACACTGGACGGCGGGGCAACCTGGCACGCCTCGGAGTTCCCCGAGCAGATCGAGTGGGGAGGGGGCGATCCGTACGTTGCCTTCACACCCCAGGGCACGGCGCTGTTCTGTGCCCTCACCATGGCAAGAGACGAGAAGTCTCAGCAGCGGGCGTTCATGTACGTGTGGCGCTCGGAGGATGGGGGTCGGACGTGGCAGCAGAAACCCGCCGACCTGGGGTGTTCCTACGACTTCGAGAAGATGGCGGTGGATCCGACGACCGGTAGGTTCGCAGGGCGCGTCTACATTGCCGCGCTTTACGGCTATCCGGTCTATCGCGTCGGCCTTTTCCGCTCCGCTGACGACGGCCGGAGCTGGACCGGGCCCGTCGAGGTGACAAACGGGGGTGGCACGATCGGCGTCGGTGCGGTCGCCGTACTGATTCTCTCCGACGGAACGGTCGTGATCCCGATCGTGAAATACGAGTTCCAACCGGAAAAGGTGAAGAAGACTGGGACGATCACGAGGCCGATGTCGCTCATGCTTTCCACCGACGGCGGCGTCACCTTCACGCCTCCGCGGGAGGCGCCGGCCGCCGTGCTGAACCTGGACGACCCGAGCTGGCGGGACACCGCCAGCATCGAGGCTTTTGCCGCGGACGTGGGTTCGAACGAGTACCGCGATCGCATCTACATGGCATGGTCGGACTCCCGCCGCGGTCGCCCGCGCCTCCTCTTCTCCCGCTCGGAGGACCGGGGACTGCACTGGTCGGAGCCGATTCTGGTCGACGGTGGCGTACCGAAGGAGACGATTCAGTTCCAGACGGTCGTCACGGTCAACAAGGACGGGGTGGTCGGTTTGACCTGGTACGACACCCGGGCCTCGAAAGACGGCTCGCAATTCGACGAGTACTTTGCGGCGTCTGTGGACGGCGGGAGGACTTTTCTTCCGTCCGTTCGCGTCTCCTCCGCGTCCTCCGGCTTTCGTGGCGCAGGAAACATGAGGTTGGACCCGTTCGTTTTCGACCACAAGGAGGAGATCCACCTCTCCCTGATCTCCGCGGTGAGCCGTTGGCCGAGCGGTGGCGACTACCTGGGTCTGACGGCGGATAGGGACGGCGTCTTTCATCCCTTGTGGGCGGATGCTAGGAGCGGAACCTTTCAGGCCTACACGGCGGAGGTTTCCGTTGAGGTTCCGGCCGGCGAGAAGCCTGCCACGGGAGTTGTGGCCGCTGCCCCACCCGAACCCCCCAAGCTCGCCCCGCGGACGACCAGATCGTTGCGCGGGAGGGTGGAGTTCGTCTTCGATCCCACGCGCTACGACGGGGCGGCCCGAGAGTCAGAAATTCCTGTGCGGCTGCGGAACGTTTCGAACGAACCGATCTACCCGCCACTCACCCTCGAGATCACGGGCTTCGGGTTCAACGATCCCGACGTGCCGAAGGACGACAGCCCGGCGCCGACCGTCGTCAACGCTGCCAATGGGAAGACTGGCGTGGGCGCCGTGTTCGACTTCGCGGGAGCGCTCGGCAACCAGGCGGTGCTCGAGCCCGGGGAACTGACCAGTCCCGTAGTCATTCGCCTGAGGTTCGAGGACCCGGCGAAGATTCCGCCGATCCGGCTGAAGGTCGAGGGATCGGTTGAGGAAAGCAAGTAAGGATTTGCCTGAAAGGAGGCTCAGATGTTCGGACAATATCTTCTAGCGTGGCGTTCGGGTGTCAGTGCGACCAGCCGACTTCTCGTCGGCGTGTTCGCCATGGCCTTCGTGGCAGCCGCTGCTGGGGCCGAGACCCCCAGTCCCCGGATCGTGGTGGGGCCCAACATTCTGGTCAGCCGTGACGGCGACATCGCGCATTGCGAAACCATGATCGCCGCGAATCCGACCGACCCGAAGAACCTTCTGGGCGGATCGATCGTGATGGTCCGCCCCGACGGAGGCTCGGCCAACAAGGCCTACGTGTCATTCGATGGCGGCTCGACCTGGACCGACGTCAGCTTCCCTGAGGAGATGGAGCACGGGGGCGGCGACCCCCAGGTGGGGTTCGGCATCACGGGCACTGCCTATTTTGTCGGCCTCTCGAACGGGATGAACTTCTACCGCTCCGAGGATGGAGGGAAGACCTGGAGCAAGGCGCTCTGCCTGAGCCGCAACGGGGACCACGAGATGCTCGTAACCGACCACACGTTCGGCCCGTTCGCGGGGCGCGTCTACCTCACTGACGAGACGGATGTGCCCGGTTCCAAAGAGCTCGAGACGTTGCAGATGCAGCGGAGGGTTGTTCTCTTCCGGTCCTCCGACGACGGGCGTTCGTTCATCGGCCCGGTCGAGGTGGCGCGAGGCAACAACACCGGACTCGCGGCTCAGAACCTGCTCGTGCTCTCGGACGGAACACTCTTCATCCCGATGCTGGAGTACCCCAACTACGCCATCAACAAGGAGGCATCTACGTGGAAGGCGGTCTTCTCGCTCTCCACGGACGGAGGCGTCACGTTTTCCTCGCCCCGGCGAATCGCCGAGATCCCGTTCGGGGGAGTCAAGGCGATGCGCAAGAGCCAGGGGAGCGGCCGCGTCGATCAGATGGCGGGCCCGGTGTTCGCAGTCGATCCGGGAGGGAAGTTCCGGGACCGGATCTACGCCGCCTGGACGGACCTCGAGAACGATCGGTACCGGCTCGTACTCAGCTGGTCTGGCGACCGCGGGGCGACGTGGAGCACGCCAAAACCCCTGGATCCCGGGGTGCCTGCCTACGCCTCGCAGTTCCAGCCGATGATCACCGTCAACCCCGACGGCGTCCTGGGCGTTTACTGGTACGACACCGAGGGCTTTCCGAGCCGCGACCGGTTCGAGATCTCCTTCACGGCATCGGTCGACGGCGGAGAAACATTCCTCGCCAAGGCGCGGGTTTCAAGCGCGACCTCGAATCCGTTCGGATCAGGCAACCTCCGGCCCGGCCCTTTTGTCAGTCAAGACCGGGGTCTGGTTACAGCGAGTTTCGTCTCAGGCATGTCGCGCTGGCCCAACGGGGGGGACTACATCGGGATGACGGCCGGCACGGACGGGATCTTTCATCCTTTCTGGACCGACGGCCGCAGCGGCACCTACCAGCTCTACACCTCCGCGATTCGCGTCCGGACCGACAGCCAGCCCGCAACGCCCGCTCCCGAGAAGACCGCCGCGTCACTTTCGGACAAGGTGACGCTCGTTTTCGATCCCATTCAGTACGATCGGGAGACTCAGGAGGTGTTGCTCCCGGTGCGCCTGAAGAACGTCTCGAAGGAGACCCTCTACCCGCCGTTCAAGGTCGAGATCAAGGAGCTGGTGCATCCGTACAGCGCCAAGGCACACGAGGAGGTGGACGTCCCCACTATCCTCAACGCCACCAACGGCAAGACCGGCGTCGGCGCGACGTTCGATTACTCGAAGGCGCTGCACGACCTTGAGTCGCTCGAGCCAGAGGCGGTCACCGATGCGATTCTCTGGCGGTTCAAGGCGGCCTCGGCGGTGAAAACGAGCTTCCACGTCGGCGCCGACATCACCGGTTTCGTCGCGAAGAAGGGAGCCGAATAGGAGACGCGCACGACACGGGAAGGGGAATCGGGACCTCGCGCCGGCAATAGGATGGAAGGCGACCGGCTACGTTTCGAACGCGCCATGAGGGTCGGCGTCGCAGGGACGGTGAAGACCCTCACGGCGCCCGGACCACATCCCCGTCACACGGGGAAGGAAAGGAGACGACAGTGCTTACAACGCTGGTTTGGAAGAAAACGATCCTCGGCCTGCTTGGGATCAGCCTCGTCGCCACGGCCGCGGCACAACAGGGGACAGGCTCGACGGCTCTCCCCCTCGACCTCGCCTTTTCGGCTAAGACCGTGCGACTCTGGGACCGCCCCGCCGTGAGTCGAGACGGGAGCGTCCTCACCTACGACGTCTATTCGCCCCCCGTACGAAGCCCCGACAGCCAATTGGCCGAGGGGGTTCGCTTCCTTCCAGGTGGGACACCGCCTGAGATGGTGGGGCTGCGTGCCTTCGTCGTCTCCACCCGTGGCGGGCAACCACGCGGAATGTGTCCGGAGAAAGCGAACTGCTGGAGAACCTCGCCCTCACCGGACGGGCGTCGGGTCGCGTTTTTCTCGGATGCCGGGGGGACTCCCCAACTTTGGGTTTACGACGTCGCGAAAGGTCAGTCGCGGCGTGTCGCCGAGGCTCCGGTCAAGGTGAAGCACTGGCCGGGGGACGAGGCCCAGTGGAGTGCGGACGGCCGCGACCTCTTCGTCCCGCTGCGGCCGCCTGAGCAGGCCTCGCCAGGGGCGCCACTGACCCCTGCGGCGGCCCCCGCCGCGGCCGGTGCGGCCTCGGAGGCACCCCTCGAGAAGCCGGCGGTCACGGTCTACTCGACCGGTCTGGAGCCTGCGGCGGCGCCTGGCGGAGGCACCTCGACGCCGGACTACCTGATGGCCCACTTCATTCGCGAGAACAACGCGGCACTCGCCGCGATCGATGTGGCGACGGGAAAGGTGAGGGTCGTTGTGCCGGCCGAGACGGAGCCACGGCCGAGCTGTCTCCGGCTCTCTCCGGACGGCAAATGGGTCTCGTACCTGTCTGTTTTCAAGACGAAAGGGGAGGCCGCGTCCGGGACGTACTACGACCTCGCAGTCGCCCCCGCCTCGGGCGGCAAGCCCGTCCTGATCGCCGCGGACCTCCAGGTTTCGGAGCGCTCTTACTTCGAGGACACCTACCGCTGGTTGCCGGGGTCCAGGCAGATCGTCTTCCTCAAGGACAAGAAGCTCTGGATCGCCGACGCCACGACGCCTGGCACGGCTCCACGTCAGATCGGCGCCTCGCTCGGCAGCCTCGAAGAGACGCCCCTCGCCGTGACGGCTGATGGCAAGGGCGTCCTCGTCGGGCAGGAGGCGGAAGGGGAAAAGAGCTATTACTACGTGCCGCCGAAGGCCCTCGCAATCGTTCCGCTGGACGGCTCGGCGCCGACAACGTTTTCCTCTGTTGGAGCGCCGGTCATGGCCGACCGGGACACTCTGTGGCAGCCCGAACCCGGCCGGTTCGCGATCGTGGTGAACGACGAGACGACGGGTGACCGCTCGATCATCAGTGTGGACGCACGAGGCGGTGCGACGGCGACGTTATGGAAAGGGCGCGGCCGGTTCGACCCCGTGGGAGCGGCAGAAGGCGGAGGCATGGTCGCCCGATTCGAGTCGCTGGACACACCTCCGGACTTCTACACGTTCGATCCGAAGTTTGCCTCGAAGCACCGGCTGACAGACATCGAGCCGCGGCTCGAAGGTGTGACGGTGGGCCCAACGGAGATCTTCTCCTCTGAGGTTCCGGGCTTTGACGGTCGCCTGATGCCGGTGCAGACGGCGGTCTTCCTACCTCCGGGCAAGAAGTCAGGCGAACGTCTGCCGGCGATCGTGTACTTCTATTCCGGATCGAAGATGTCCACCGTTGCGCAGGAATACGGCGGTGGCGCGCCCAACTCAATCCCTGTTCAAGTCTTTGCCACGCGAGGCTACGCGGTGCTGCTGGTGGACGTTCCGCTCGGTCCCGAGGGCAAGGGAGGTAACCCGATCCAGGAGATGGGGGATGCGATTCTGGCCCAGGTCTATCGGGCCGCGGAGCGCGGATACGTGGACAGTTCCCGGGTAGCCATCATGGGCCAGTCGTACGGCGGCTACAGCACGGCGGCGATGATCACGCAGACAAACCTTTTCAGGGCTGCGATAGCGTTGGACGGTCTATACGATCTCGCGGGGGGGTTCGCTCACATGGGGCCGGGTGGCAGTACGTCGAGCTTCATGTGGTCGGAGACAGGTCAGGGGCGCATGGGCACGCATCCCTGGGCCGACTTGCGGCGGTACCTGGCAAACTCACCGTACTACCAGGCCGACAAGGTTCACACGCCACTGCTGCTCATCCACGGCAAGAAAGACGAAACCTGTCCGGTGGGGGACGCGGAGAAGATGTTCAACGCCCTGAAGAGGCTTGGGAGAACGGCACAGCTCGCGGTCTACGACGGGGAGGGACACGTGCCGGGGACATGGTCGCTTGTGAATGCCGTGGACGCTACGCAGCGGATGGTCGACTGGCTGGAAAAGTACATGTCGCCGCCCACCGGAGGCACAATGGGGAAGCCCTGAAATCTGGACGCGGTGGAACGCCGAAGCTCTGGGTCCGCGACGTGGCGAACGGCCGGTCCACCCACCAGCTCGGTGAGGTCCGGAGCAGGCAAACAGACCCGCGGGTGAAGGGGTGACCTCGGTTCGAGGGAGGATCAATGAGAAGGAAGACGCTGGGATTCGCTACATCTGGTTTGGCCGCCACGATCGTCCTCTTCTTTGGACTGGCCGGCGCACCGGTCTTCGCGCAGGCGCCCCACACAGCTCGCGAGCCGCTCCCGCTTGAGGTGGCTGCGTCGCTCCGCACCCACAACGCCCGATCGTCGTTCGATCTGTCACCGGATGGCCAGTGGGTGGCGCACACCGTCGAGCTCGACGAGACCATTGCGCGTGAATCGCACCGGTACACGGCGACGGGCTTCCCGCTGGCCGAGGGTGATTCACGCATGCAGGCCACGCTCACCAACACGACGAACGGCGAGGTGATTCGCCTGGGAGACGTCAAGAGCTCAAACTGGGGGCCAGTGTGGTCGCCCAACGGCAAGCGCGTGGCCTTCTACTCCGATGAGGGCGGTGAAGCGGGTGTCTGGGTGTGGGACAAGGCCACGGGGAAGGCGCAGCGCTTTCCTGACGTGACCGCGCGTCCATTCTTCGGCTTCGAGGTCGTGCGGTGGACGTCCGACAGCCAGCGATTGCTCTGCAAGGTCCTCCCGGCCGGCATGACGATCAAGCAGGCCAATGCGCTCGCGGGAGACATGGAGGGAACAAACCGCTTCGCCGCTGTGGCGCCCGGCCAGCCGTCGGTGTTCGTACTGCGCGCCCGCAAGGAGACGGCGGCTGAAGCTAAGCCCAAGACCGAAGGGGACGTTCGCTGGGCTGTTGCAGACCTGGCCGTCCTGGATCTCCGGACCCGAAAGATCACCCGCATCACGGAGCAGACACAGCCGCGGTTCTACGCCTTCTCGCCGGACGAGAAGTACGTTGCATACACCGTGTTGAAGGGGTGGGAGGCGAACAGCCAGCAGCCCAACTTCGACCTGGCCGTCCACGAGCTGGCCAACGGGACGACACGGACCCTCGCGAAGGACATCCGCCTCGGTTACGGCATGGAGTGGAGCTGGTCACCCGACAGCCGCTACCTCGCATACATCGCCAGCGGCCAGGTCACGGAGGGTGAGATCGTCCTGGTATCGGTGACCGACGGGACCGCGAAAACCCTGAAGGACAAGGGCGTCCCGAGCTTCGCTCCGGGCGAGGGGGAACACCCGCCGCTGTGGGACGCAAGCGGGGAACATCTCTACGCGCTGGGCGACGGTGAGCTGTGGCGAGTCGATGCCGCATCCGGCCGCGGTACCAAGGTCGGCAGCATCCCCGGCTGGGAAATGAGGGCGATCGTCACTCGGCCGGAGCTGCCAACCATCTGGTCGAACGATGGCGGTCGCACAGTGTGGGTGACCGCGCGCGAGCGTGGAGGGCACAAGGCCGGAATATTCCGCATCGACCTCGTCACGGGGAATACGCAAGCGGCGCTCGAGGAGAGCAAGCGGTACTACGGTGTCTTCAACCTCGACGCGAGTGACGTCACCGGTGAGATCACGTTCGTGGCGAAAGATCAACAGCAAATCGGCGACGTGTGGATCATCAACACCTCCGACCGCCGAGCGCGCCAGGTATCCCACATCAACACGTCGCTCGATCGCTACGAGCTGGGTGTTCCGCGCATCATCGAATGGCACGGCATGGACGGACAGCCGCTAAAGGGCACCCTGCTCCTCCCGCCCCGCTATCGGTTGGGCCAACGCGTGCCGCTCGTGGTCTGGGTGTACGGCGGCGAGACCAACGCCGCGTCGTACTTCAACAGCTTCGGTTTCTGGGGGGACATGGCGGCGCTCAACATGCACGTGCTTGCTACCCGTGGATACGCCGTGTTCTACCCCGATTCGCCTTTGAGAACCGGGAGGACGATGACCGACTTGATGCGAACGGTGATGCCCGGAGTCAACGCGACCATCGAGCAGGGATACGCGGATCCGGACCGTCTCGCGATCATGGGACAGAGTTACGGCTCGTACTGCACGCTGTCGATCATCGCGCAGACCACTCGCTTCAAGGCGGCGATCATCACCGCGGCCGTCCTCAACCCCGACCTGTTCGCCGACTACCTGCCGATGTCCCCGGAGGGCGCCGGCAGCTCGACGGGGTACTACGAGCATGGACAGGGCAACATGGGCGGGACACCGTGGCAGTACCCGGAGCGGTACCGCGAGAACTCGCCGCTGTTCCTGTTCGATCAGGTCGAAACCCCCTTGCTCATCGGGCAGGGCGAAAAGGACGGCCGTCTGATCGCATCCGACACCACCTTCGTCGCTCTGCAGCGGCTGGGTAAGGAGGTCGAATACCGCATCTACGAGGGCGAGGGACACGTCATCACGCAAAAACCCAACGTGCTCGATTTTTGGAAGCGCCGCCTGGACTTCCTGGCCGAGCACCTCGACCTGACGCTCGACGACAGCGGCGCCGTCGTTCTCGAGGGGGATCGTGCGAAGTCGCGAAACGGCAAGGCACCCGTTAAAGGAGAAGGCTCGTGAACGCGAGAACGCGTTCGCGCCTTGTGGTTGCTCTCGTGGTGAGCGTCTGGGCGGGCGGCGGGTATGCCCGTGGAACTCCCTCCAGGGTCGGAGGCCACTCGCGGGAGGAAGCACGCTCAATCTTAAGAAGGAGGCATGAGCCATGGCATCCCAGACGGTTGTGATCCTCGGCGGCGGTATCGGCGGACAGGTCACCGCCAACACGCTCCGGCGCCTCCTGCCGATAGAGCACCGGGTGGTGGTTGTGGAGCGGGATACCAACCACGCCTTTCCTCCCTCCTTCCTTTGGCTCATGACGGGGGACCGCCGCCCCGACCAGATCGTGCGTTCCGTCAGGAGCCTGCTTCGGCGTGGCGTGGAGCTGGTCACCTCCCCGGTGCAGCGGATCGACGTTGCGAGGAGGCGGGTGGAAACGGTCGCGGGCGAGTTGGCCTACGACCACTTGGTGGTGGCGCTGGGGGCCGAGCTGGTTCCGGACGCCATCCCCGGCTTGGAAGGGGCGGCCCAGACCTTCTTCAGTTTCGATGGCGCCACCCGGCTCCATGATGAACTCCGATCCTTCCTGGGTGGACGGATCGCTGTCGTCGTCTCTAGCCTTCCCTACAAGTGTCCGGGGGCTCCCCACGAGGGCGCCATGCTCATCGCGGACACCTTGCGGCGCCGGGGCCTGGAGGGCAGGTTCGACATCCACCTGTTCACGCCGGAATCCCAACCCATGCCCGTGGCGGGGCCTGTTCTTGGGGGAATGGTCGCGGACCTGCTCGCGCAGAAGCGCGTCCAGTTCCATCCGGGGCGGGCGCTGGCATCCGTCGACGGCGCCAGTCGCCGGTTGGAATTCAAGGACGGAACACGAGAGAACTACGACCTGCTTGTTGCAATCCCGCCCCACCGCCCCCCAGCGGTTGTGCGGGACTCCGGCCTCGGCAACGAAGCGGGATGGATTCCCGTAGATCGGGCCACTTTGGGGACGTCAAACGAACGTATCTACGCCATTGGCGACGTGACCACCATCGCGTTGCCCGGTCGCTGGCACCCCGACGTGCCCTTGCCTCTTCCCAAAGCGGGCGTTTTTGCGCACGCCCAGGCGCTCGCCGTCGCCAACCGGATCGCCCATGACATCACCGGCGCCGGCAAACCGGAGGACTTCTGCGCGGGTGGCTACTGCATGTTGGAGGCGGGGGACGAGATGGCGGGGTTTGCCTACGGGAACTTCTACGGCGAACCCTCGCCCCAGGTCGAACTCCGGAAGGTGGGCAGGAGCTGGCACCTGGGCAAGGTGCTCTTCGAGAAATGGTGGCTCACGCCCGTGGGCCTGAGGCGGGACCTTCTGCGCCTCGCCCTGCTCGCGGGGGGCAGGGCGTCGGGCGTGAGAATGGAACTGTGAGCTTAAGCGGAGGATCCCATGAGGTCGTTCCTGATCATCTTGAACGAGGGCCGTACGGCAGCGAGCGGCCGTACAACGGGCTAAGGCTCGCCATGAGCCTGCAGAAGAAGGGCGCCCCGGTGAAGCTCTTCCTGATGGGCGACGCCGTGAGCTGCGCGCGCAAGAACCAGCAGACGCCCAACGGCTTCTACAACGTGGAGCGCATGGTTGGCTCCGTGGCGCGCAAAGGTGCCGCGGCCACCTGAGGGTCGTGTTCGGAGGCCCGCGGGCTCGGGCCTGAGGACATGATCGAAGGGGTGGCGCGAGGCAGCATGGACCTTCTGGGAGATTGGACGCTCGAAGCCGACCAGGTGCTCGTCTTCTGAGGGCAATAGGTCGCGGCTCGTCTTCGTTTCCCTCAGTGTGTGAGGACCAATGCGTTGGGTGAGTCGGTGGCGGCCGGCGATCCTGCGCGGGGCGCCGCGGGCGCTACCATGACTGATTGCTGCGACAGCGCTGCGTGCGGAATCGAAAAGCTGCAGACTCGCCAGATCTCGACGCTGAGGATCGTGTTCGGCATCAACGCCGCCATGTTCGTGGTGGAACTGGCCACCGGCATGCTTGCCGGTTCAGTATCGCTCGTAGCGGGCTCGCTGGACATGCTGGGAGACGCCCTGGCCTACGGACTCAGCCTTTACGTCGTCAGGCGCTCGGCCCGCTGGAAGGCCCGGTCCGCGACACGCCGTAGGAGAGCCAGCGGGTGTGCGCAGCAGCACGGTAGCCGGAGGCGGGCCGCCGAGCAAGCAAGCCCGTAGGCGTGTAGGGCAGGGCGGTGCGATACACTGCAACCACAGACACGACCGTGCCGTATGATGTCAGCGGGGCAGGGAGGCCAACATGCGACTGGTGGCGGTGACCGTGGCGGTTCTGATAATCACGGGGAATAGCATGCTAGCCCAGGAGGCAAAGGTCGAGGACGCGAGCGCACGGGAGCTGGCAAAGCTGAACGCCACGATGCGAGAGGTGGCAGATCTGCTGACGAAGCAGGTCGCGCAGGGGCAGCTCGACTTGCTGATGAAGCGCACGCAGATGGCGACTGACCAGGCCGAACGGGTTGACGCGCAGCTTCGGCAGGCACAGGACGAGCGGGCTTCGGTCGAGGCCCAACGATCGCGGCTGCAGAGCCAGCGAGACATGACGGTCCAGGAGAAGATGCCGGAGGCTGAGCGAGACGTCATCCTCGCGGGGATCGACCCGGCATTGAAGCGATTGGCCGCGCGGCAAAGCACCCTTGAGGGACAGATCGGGGAGGTTCAGAACCGGATCGCAGAAAGGCAGGACGAGCTCCGCGGCTGGCAAGCGCTGCTTGATCGACGCCTAAGCGGTCAGTAGTCGATGCCGCAGCCAACTCTTGGTTCCGAAGGAAAAGCCAAGGGCACAGCGAGCGGCTCACCGGGGCGCTCATGTAGCCGACTGTCCTGGAGAACGTGCCGAAGAGCGCGACCATCCACCGTGAGGAGGTGTTCGGTCCGACCGTGAACCTCTACCCGGTGGGCAGCGCCGAGGAGGCGCTCGCCGAGGCGAACTCGCTGCCGTTCGGGTTGCACGCCGCACTGTTCACCCGCGACGTGGACATGGCGTTCAAGCTGGCGCTCG